>OFTX01000409.1_pt1 | contig 23988 bp, 12 predicted proteins | sample 1775051 | NCBI WGS metagenome assembly OFTX01 (sample SAMN08195772, study PRJEB24354) | sludge metagenome | isolation source: sludge from phenol fed wastewater aerobic bioreactor A | place: India: Nagpur | collected 2016-09-15
CCGGAACCGCCCGACCCACCGGCCCCCGCCACCGGCCCACTCGTGGCAACCGCCGTCGGCCCGGCGGTTTCGGACTTGGGCTTGAACGCATTGGAAATCTTGGGGATGAAGACAATGGCCATCCCGACCCACAGGGCGACCACCGCGATCAATCCGACCACCATGCGCACGCCGCGGCCGATCATCGGTTTGGAGCGGACCGTGCCCTCGGCGTATTCGGGCGCGCCGGTGCCCTGGGCGACGACGGCGAAGGTGTGCGTGTTCTCGCCGCCGAAGAGCGTCGGCTTCTTGATCCGGACCCGGCCCTTCACCGACACCGTGCGCTGCGCAGGGACCTGCACGTCGCCCTGACGTAGCCGCAGCGACGCGCCAGCCGCTGCGGACGGTGCCAGCCGGAACGTCCGGGATGCGCCGCCGGGGTTGGTGATGTCCACGCGGATCGATCGCCCGAACACGGCGGTCGACGTCGCCGGACGGATCGCCATCGAGATCCGTTCGGCGGCATCGACCGCGAGCACCGACTCGGCAAGTCCGATCACGGGTTTCACGGCAGTACCGCTTCCAGCGGCGGATCCCGATACCGCCGCCGCCTCGGCCGCGATGGTGAACGGGTACCGCGCACCCAGCGCCCCGCGCTCGGGCAGGATCGTCAGCGTGATCGCGGCGACGTCACCCGGTTGCAGGATCCCGAGTTCCAGCGGCTCGGGCACCCAGCGGGAGTCGAGGCCGAGGATCGTCACCCGGATGCGCGCGGGCCGGCGACCGCGGTGGTAGACCTGCACCGGCACAGCGACGGCGGTCCCGGCGGCGGCCGACACGACCTCGGCCAGCACCACCTCGGGGGCCTCTGGATTGCGAGGGGGCCGCACACCCGACGTCGTCATGGCACGCTGCCGGGGGGCGCGGCGGGAGTGCTCGGGGGGGTCGACGGCGGCGCCGACGAGGACGATGTCCCAGGAGCAGCAGGAGCAGCCGGCGCCGGCACCACTAGATCCACCGTCGCCGCCTGGCTCGCATCTAGGACGATCGTGCGAGACACCAAGGGGCCGGCGCTGTTTCGCGCCTCGATCACGTATGCCTGCGGGGCGTCGACACCGGTGAAGCTGTATCGGCCGGACGAGTCCGTCATGGTTTGCGCATAGACCTTCGCCGGGTACTGCGAGGACACATACATGAAGACCTCGCTTCCCGGCAGCGGCTTACCGCCGCTCGTCACCAGCCCGCTCACCGATGCAGGTTGGATCAAGACAGGATTGTAGGTGAGTATCTGACCGGCTGTCACGGTAATGATCACCGTTGTCGGGCTCGTCCCCTTCCGCACGACCGACATCGTGTACGTTCCGGGCGCCACGTTCCCGATGTAGTAGGCCCCGAGATCAGAGGCTGGCACCGAGGCGCTGGTCACCGTGTAGTTCTGCTCCCCGGATGCCAGCGTCACTGTGGCCTCGCCGACCGCCGTGCTTCCGCTCTTCGACACCTGCCGCACCGTGCCCGTCACCGCGGCGAACGCCGACCGCATGGCAACCGCGATCGACCCGTTCGGCCCGGCCCCGGACGTGATCACCTCGGCCGAGTTCAGCGCCACCGACACGGTCTGCGACTCGAGGTCCGCCCGGGAGAACGTGACGGTGAACGTGCCCGGGATCGGCAGGCCGGACATCGACCACAGACCGGCCGACGCGCCGGACTGCGTCACCGTGGTCAGCGGCTGGTTCGAGCCGGACGCCACCGTGACGGTCACCCCGGTCGCGGGAGAGCCGTCCGCGAGCAACGTCACCATTCCCGACAGCGACCCGGCCGACGCGGAGAGCGACAGCAGCACCCCCGTCAGCTTCTGCGATTCGGTCAGTGTGAGGGTGGAGGTGACCGGTGTGAAATCGGGTGCGGTCACCGTGACGGTGTAGGTAGCCGGCGTCGCGAGCCCGCGTAACGTGAACGCCCCGACGTCACCCTTGGTGAGCGTGAGCGTGCGCACGGTGGTATTGCCGCTGGTCGCCGTGACCACCGCATTACCGAGCGGGCCGTCCGGGCCGGTCACCGTGCCGGAGATCAACCCGTCGCCGCTGCGCAGCACCAGGGTCACGCCGGTTCGCGTCTCGCCGCCGGACAGGTCCACGCGTTGCGTGTCCGACGCGAAACCGAGCTTGGACACCACCAGGTCGTACACCGCCGGCGACGGCAGGTCGGTGAGCGTGAACAGGCCGTCGGAACCGATCGGGATCGTCTTCAGCACGGCTCCCGCGTTGTTCGACGCTGCTGATCCATTACCGGCGGACGATGTGCCGGTGGGCGAAGCACCGTTCCCGGCCGTCGCGGGATGCCCGGTGTCACTACCGGGTATGACGGGCTGTGCCGTGACCGTCGGTGCCGATCCGGCCGAGCCGGGCGCATTCGAGGCCGGGGCGGTCTGGCCGGCCGGCCTCAGCCCCTCCATCGGCACTTGCACGGTGAGGATCGCGCCGGCGACGTCGCTTCCGGTGACCTGCCCGGAGATGGTCGCGGGCAGGCCACCAAGGGTCACCGCGAGGTCGGTCACCTTCTGCGCAGCGTCCAACTGCACCGGCTTGGCGCTGGCGCCGTCCAGCGCATTCGGATACCACACCTCGGCGAAACCTGCTCCGCGGAAACGGATCTTGTAGCTTCCGGCGGGCAGCGAGGACACCGCCCAGGTGCCGTCCTTGCCGGTGGCGGTGGAGATCACCGGGTTGGTGAGGTCCCCGGCCGAGAACACCTCGACGGTGATGTCCTGTGCCGGGGCACCGCCGGTCAGGTACATCACCTTCCCGCCGAGCGCAGAGCTTCCGGTGGCCGCGCCGGACTGGCGGGCGGAGGCGACCTGCAGCGCCAGGTCCCGGTCTGCGGCCGACACACCCACCAGCCGGGACAACGCGATCGTGATGACGACGGCGAACACCGTGACCGCGAGCAGCAGAGCGAGCAACGAGAGCAGTCCGCGACCGAGCTTGGGCTTCTGGATCATGGTGCCCTGGGCCAGCGGCTTGGGCGGCTCGGGTGCAGCCTCCGTGGTGGTGGGCTTCGGCTGCTTCGTCGGGTCGAGTTTGGCGCGGCGTTCGGCCTTCTTGGCCGCCTTCTTCGCCTCCTTGGCCGCCGCGGCGCGGGCCACCATCTCGTCCCGCTCCGATGGCGAGACGGCGGCCAGCGCGAACGGACGGACCACCGGCGTGCCGAACCAGCGGCGCTTCGCGGACGCGCGCAGGTCGGTGATCACATGCTCGCCGGGAGCGAGATCCAGCACGTCCGGGATGAACGTGAACGTGATCTGGGCTTCCGGGTCGGTGCCGACCGGCGCGACGGAAACCGGTGTGTTGCCGGTGTTCTCGGCGACCACGGAGAACCGGCCGCGCTTACCGCAGGTGACGGTCAGTGGCGAGAGCGCCATCTTCACGGCCTCGCGCGGCGGCACCGCCAGCTCGATCTCGGCGACCGCGACGGCCTGCGGCGGGGTGATCTCCCGCACCTGGACCGCGATCCGCCGGTCGCCGGCACCGACCCCGCGCGGGATCTCGATCGTCGCCAGCACGGTCTGCGACGTCTCCGGGAAGAGCGACAGGTTCTCGGCGTCGATCCGCACCCAGGACGGGTCCGCGCCGAGGATGCGCACGTGGTAGCCGCCGATCACCGAGCCGGTATTGGTGACGGTGATGGCGACGGTGAACGGCTGACCGGCGGTGAGCTCCACCTTGGTCGGCACGACGGCGAGACGCATGCTACGGCCCCGCCTTCAGCTGGAACGCGAGCTTCACCGGCGAACCCGGCTCGACCGTGGCGAGAGTCGTTTGGCTGAGCCCTGTTCCGTCGGACGCCGTGACCGTGTAGCGCCCCGACGGCAGACCGGCGATGGTGAAGCCACCGGCCGGCACACCGCCCGCGGCCGAGGTGGTGACGACGGGCCAGGACTTCTGCCCGTCCGTCGCGACGACATTCGCGCCGGCGATGCCTGCGCCGTTCGCGCCGGTGACCGTTCCGGTGATGGTGCCCGCGGACGCGGTGAGCGGCACCGAGATCGGCGGCAGCGGCTTGTCGGCCGTCAGCGTCACCGGCACGGTCTGGGGGGCGAACCCGTTCGCGGTGACGGTGAGTGTGTAGGTGCCGGGCACCGGCAGCCCGGACAGCGAGAACGCCCCGATCTGCCCGTCGGTGAGCGTGGTGGTGGTCGGCGGGTTCGCCAAGCCCCCCACCGTGACGGTCGCGCCGCCCACCCCCGCGCCGTTGGGGCCGACCGCGGTGCCGCTGACCACTCCGGTTCCCGCAAGCAGCGGTATGACGAGGTCCGTGCGCTGCGCGCCGGGAGCGAGGTCGATCACCTGGCTCACCTGCCCATAGCCCTGCTTCGACACCGTGATGATGTACGTGGCCGGGGTCGGCAGGTTGTCGATAACGAAGTGCCCGACCTGTCCCGTTGTCGGGGTTCCGGTCGAGATCTGTTGCCCGTTCACGGTTGTCGATACCGTGGCGCCGCCGAGCGGCCTAGTGCCGTCCGTCACGCTGCCGGAGATCTGCACGGCGCCGGCGGCCAGCACGGCGGTCGACACGAACCGGTTCGCCCCGCCCGTCACCGTCGTCTGCTCGGTGGTGGTCTCATACCCTTCGGTGGTGAAGGTGAGCAGGTAGTTGCCCGGCGCGGGGAGGTTCGTGAAGCGATAGGCGCCCTTCGCGTCGGTCTTCACATCGGGGATGGTCACCTTGGTGCCGGCGCCGGTGCCGAGCAGCCGGGCGCTGACCGTGGTGACCGCCGGCGAGGTGTTGTCGCCGAAATCGACGGACCCGCTGATCGTCGCCGGCAGCCCGCGCACCACCGCGTTGCCGTCGCCGGTCACCTGCCCCGCCACCGCGGTGAGCTTCTTCGCGGCCGATTCCTCGGTCGCGGCGGGGTAATAGGTGGTGGTGAACCCGGGGGCACTGAACTGCAGGACGTACGGCCCCGGGAACAGGCCCGACACCTGGTAGCTGCCGTCGGCCTGTGTCGCCGCGGAGGCAACGGGGACGGTGGACCCATCCGCCTTGACCCGCATGGCGGACACCAGGATGCGGCCGACGGGATCCCCGCTGGAGGCGGCGGTCACGGTGCCCGCGATCGTGCCGCCGACACCGGCCGGCAGGGTGCCCGTCTTGGGCACCGCACCGGCGGGGGCGGGGCCGGTGCCCAGACCCTTCGGGCCCGGGCCGGGGGTCGCCGCGCCCGGAGACGCACCACCGGTGGATCCGGCAGTGCCGCCCGCCGTGCTTCCGGCACCCGCAGCGCCCGAAGCGCCAGCAGCGCCGGACGCCCCCGACTGTTCCGGGGTTGCGGCGAAGAACGATGCCGGCGCCGACTTGGTCAGCGGATCGCCGGCGAACACCTTGGACAGCCCGAACAGGAACGCCGCCGCCCACAGCGCAATGATGGCAAGCAGTATCAGCGCCGTGAGCACGCCGCGCGTCACGTACGGGCGCTGCCGGAACGTGAGCGGGACGTGTTCGGTCAGCGGCTCCGGCGCGGCGGATGGCGAGCCGTCCGACTCCGGGACGCCCGCCTCGGCGGGCACGGCCCCGGGCCGCACGAGATCCGTCGCCGCCCCGGCCCCGGAAAGATCGTCATACTCGGAAACGCTGCCCCCGGACGGACTGTGGCCGTCGGATATGACGCCGTCCTCGCCCGGCGGGCGTTCGGCCTCCCAGGGGGAGACAGCGCGCGCGGTGGCCTCCGCGACGAGGGCCCGGTCGCTGTCGGTGCCCATGAACATGCGGCGGCCGCGGACGGTGACCACGGCCTCCGCGCTGGCGCCCGGCGGCAGCGACAGGGCCCGCGGCTGGATGCTGATGGCGCACGTCTTCTGCGCGTCGTGCACCGCGAGATCGATGTCCAGCACGGCGTTTCCGCGATTGGTGACGGTCAGGATGAACCGGCCGGTGCGACGCGCGCGCACCAGTTCGGGGCGGCTCGCCAGAGTCACGGCGGGCGCCAGCGGGACGTCGAGATCGACGTTCACGTACCCCGGGTCGGCGTCCGGCTGCCGCGAGTGCACCTCGACCGTCATCGGATGCCGCCCGGCCGGGAAGCTCTGCGGCAGGTCGAGGGTGAGGGTGATCTGGCCGGCGGCGTCCGGGAACAGCGGGAGCATGGGCGGATGGCTCGATACCGTGTGTTCGGGCACGCCGACAATTCGTGCCGTGATGCCGTCGATCACGGTGCCGGTGTTCACCACGTCGAGCGTCAGGTCGCCGCGCGCGCCCGGCGCGATGGCGAGTCGCGTCGCGGTGGAACTAACCCGCACGGGATGCGACCTGTCGGTAACCGTCGCGGCGGCCGTTTCCGCTGTCGACGTGCCGGCCGCGCGGTGCGAGGAGGCTTTCGATCCGCTCGACGGCGGGCGGCAGGTCGGCGAAGGGCAGCGCGTCGATCGGCGAGGTGACCACGACCTCGAACGACGGCTTGATGGTGCCGCCAACCGTCGACCAGACGTCCTTCGCGCGACTGTTGTCGTGTGGTGCGACGGCCAGCTGGATCGGGCTGGCCACGCTGTCGGGGAGATGCTCGCCCGGCAGCACCTGGTTCATGATGAAGTGGCTGAGCAGTTCGCCGGTGAGTTGATGCTCGTCGCGGACGGTGCCTGCCCACGCCGATACCAGGTAGTGCAGCTCGATCATCGGCAGCTGCGGCCTGCGCTGCGCCACCCCGTCCACCACGCGATCGGCGGCCGGGCGCGGCGGCTGGGGCGAGCGGCCCACGCCGAACAGGAAAAGGTTGACGGTGATCCGGGACAGCTGCGCCGACCAGGTTCCGGACGGCGGGTCGAAGGACACGTCACCGACCGCGGGTGCCAGCGGTAGTGCGGTACGGATCAGGGATTCGAGGCCGGCGTCGATGACGGGAATAATCACGACGCACGCTCCCTGGTCGACGCAGCGGCTTCCACGGCGGGCGCGGCCGTGGGTGCTGCTTCGGATGTACTGCTGACGCCCGATCGCTGCAGCCGGCCGCTCCCAGCCGCCGGCAGTTCTCTGACAAACTGACATTCTGTAACGTCGGAAGCCGGTAGTCCAGACAATACCGGTCCGTCACGACCAGATCGGGTAACGGTCGGGCAACAATACGGCCCAACAATGCGGCCCGGCGTTTCTTCCCGCCGAGGTCCTGGCAAGGAGGCCTGATGACGCCAGTGACAGGGCTCGCGGCGCTGGTTGGCGCTGTGCTGCGGGCCGGGGAGCGGCGCGGGCTGGATGTCGATCCCCGCTGGTCGGCACTGGCGGCGCTGCTCGAGGTGTGGCGCGTGCCCCGGGGCGAGGTTGCTGAGATCGGCGCGGTGGGTGGAATCGGCGCGGCCGGCGCGGCGGTCCCCGCCGACGTGGCCGTGCTGGTGGACGACACGCTGGTACGGCTGGCCGCGGTCTTCGCCCTCGATGACGCGGCGGCAGACGTTCTGATGGTGACCGCCGCGCCGGACATCGACCCGAACCTCGCCGCCGCCTACGGGATGCTGCTCGGCGCGGACGGACCGCGGCCCGCCTCTGTCGCGCTCGCGCTGGAACTGGCCGGGATCTCGCTGATCTTGGGTCACGGTCGCGCGGTGCTCGGGCCGGATGCACCGCTGCGCCGGTGGGGCCTGGTCGGCGTCCGCGACGGCGATTGGTCGCTGGGCCGGACCGTCGCCGTCGGGGAGGGGGTGGTCGCCGCGTTGCTCGGCGATCCGATTGATGACGCGGTGGCCGGCGCGTTGATGGTGCCCGATCCCGGCCCCGAGGACGTCTTCGCTGCGGACGGCGTCACGCAGCTCACCGCCGCGCTGGCTGCGGGCGAAACCCTGGCATGGGTCGAGAATCCGCCCGGCGGCGCGGGCGCCAGCGTCGCGCGGACCGCCTTCGCCGCGGCCGATATCCGTTGTGTGACGGCAGATCTGGCGTTGCGGCCGGATACCGTGCCGCTGCACGAGGCCCTCGCCGCGCTGGTGCGGCATGCCGGGCTCCGCTGCGCCGGGCTGATTGTCGAATCGGCCGAACGGATGCACGGCGATCCGCGCGGCGCCGAGGCGATCCGGCTCGCGGCTGAGGCTCCCGTCCCCGTGGTGCTGGTCGGATCGGCCCGCTGGAACGCGGGCTGGCAGCGGGCATTGCCCGTGATCGTGCGGACTGCGCCGCTTGCGCCCGAGAAACGACTCGACGTGTGGCGCCGTCATACTCGGTTGGCGGGAGTCGCGGACCTGGATCTCACGCCCTACCGGCTCTCCCCGGCGCAGATCGACGCGGTGGCGCGGCATGCGGTTGTGCAGGCGCAGGTGGCGGGCGAGCCGGTGGACGCCGTTCGTGTCGCCGAGTCGGTGCGGCTGCTCGGCGGGTCTGCGGCGGTGCGGGGCGGGTTCGGCTGGGGGCGTGCCACTTTCGCCGACCTGCAGGTGCCGGACGGGACCCGGGCGGAGCTCGAACGCCTCGCGGCATGGGTTCGGCTGCGCGACTCGGTCGCGGGCCGGGGCGCCGTGCACGGCCTCGGCGGGAAGGGTGCCGGCATCGCGGCCCTGTTCACCGGGAGCCCGGGGACGGGCAAGACCCTGGCCGCGCACGTCATCGCCGATTCCGCCGGACTGGATCTGATGCAGGTCGACCTGTCCGGCGTGGTGGACAAGTACATCGGGGAGACCGAGAAGAACCTGGAGCGGATCTTCGCCGACGCGGAGAGCCTGAACGTGGTGCTGTTCTTCGACGAGGCGGATGCGCTGTTCGGGAAACGCAGCGAGGTGAAGGATGCGCACGACCGCTACGCCAACCAGGAGATCGCCTACCTGCTGCAGCGGATGGAGCAGTTCGACGGCGTGACGATCCTCGCCACCAACCTGAAGGGCAACCTGGATGTGGCCTTCTCCCGGCGGCTGCACTTCATCGTGCACTTCCCGGATCCGGACGAGCCGACGCGGGCGCGGCTGTGGACGGCGCTGCTGTCCCATGCCGGAGAGGTGGATCCGGTGGACCCCGTCGATGTGCCGCGGCTGGCTGCGACCCTGGAGCTCTCCGGCGGCGACCTGCGGAACATCGTGCTCGCTGCCGTCTATGACGCCGCGTCGGACGGCGGTCCGCTCGGCATGCGGCACGTGCTAGGGGCGGCCGTGCGCGAGTACGGGAAGCTCGGTCGCCGCGTGCCGGGTGGGCTGGGGTGAGCGTCGCGGCACCAGATTGATGCGGGGAATCGAGTATGACGGCGCGGTGGTTTGTCCGGAATGGTGGGGCTCCATGCAGGCCTTGTCCTGGGGTGTGAATCCTGCAGCGTATGTTCGGCGTGTCGCCCTGCTGGACTCACACTCCAAAGCACTCCAAAGGCGAACGGTGTGAATCCTGCAGCATTCTGTCCGGATTGTTCCGGTTTTACTCACACCGTTCTGCTTGATTCACACCGACCTCCAAGACCTCGAAGAGTGTGAATCCTGCAGCATTCTGTCCGGATTGTCCCGGTTACATTCACGCCCTCGGGAACGTTGTTGGCGTCGTCGGGTGGCTGTAGGAGCGCGATGGCCGCAGGTGTCCGGCTTGTGCGAATTTTTCCCTGGGGTTAGCGTGCTAAAAGGTGGCGCTGCTCACGCGCCAGGTCCGAGGTGTCCGATGTCGATCGTTGCGCGGGATGTCCGGAAGAACGAGGCTGCCGAGGAGCTGGCCACTGCGGCCCGCGATCGAGCCTCTGCACCGTCGGTTCGTGAAGTCGCTCACGGCTTCGCACCGGTGCCCATGATCGCCGGCGGAGCCGTCCTGCTGCGGCGGCTGGCCTCGCATGACGACTCACCGTTCCGCCGACAGACACCGCCGGGCGCTGCTCGGCAGGTGGGCCCTCTACAGGTCGGACCCGCAGACGACGCTGCCGAGCGCGCTGCGGATCATGTCGCGGATCGTGTTCTCGATGCGTTGCGGCGAGTCTCCGACGCGGACGGTGCGACGGTATCCGAGGCGCCGGGAAGCAGCGGTGTCCGGCCGTCGGCCCCCAGTGCGGAGGCGCCTGAAGTCGGCCGCAGAGGGGGATGGTTGTCGTCGGAGTTGAGTGCCCGGATCGACGCAGAGCGCGGGACGGGCAGACCGCTCCCGGCGGCTCTGCGTCGTAGCCTGGAGCCCGCATTCGGCTCGACGCTGAGCCACGTCCGGATCCACGACGACGCCCGCGCGGCGGAGCTGTCTCGGTCGGTGGCGGCGCGGGCATTCACGCACGGTGACAACGTTTATTTCGGTGCAGGCGAGTACCGGCCGGACACGTCGGAGGGGCAGCGGGTGCTGGTGCACGAACTCGCGCACACACGACAGAATGAGGCACCGGCCCGCCGGATCAGTCGCCTGTGGGACCTCACCGCACCGGAGATTCCTTGGTGGAAAACTCGCGGCGTGCGCACGCTGACGCGAAATCCGATCTGGTTCTTCGCCGATCAGACGGGCGACGAGATCGTGGTGAAACCGGAGTCCCAGCCGATCGGGCTCAGCGCGATCGTCGGTCATATGCAGCGTGCCATAGGCAAGACCGACGTTGTCCAGGAGCGGAAGCTCACGGCGAAGGATCGGGGCAGCGTGCGCCTGCTGATCGAGAATGAGCTCGAAGACGATACCGGGCATCAGAGTTGGATTTCACGGGGGCGGATGCGAGGAGCCCGAGAGGGCACGGACACCCAGGCGCGGGAGGCTGCCGGGAGGGACGTCGACCTGCAAATGGGCGAGGGCGCTCTGATTGCCATGACGGTAGCGCCTGGTGAGACTGCCGAGGCTCTTGCCGGTCGGACGCTCCCGGGCGCTGGCGCGACGCCGGAATCGGCGATGCGGGCGGTGCTGCAACGTCCTGGGCACATGCGCAAGCTGGGCGAGGTCACCGCTATCGACCTATTCATGGGGAATCAGGATCGCGTCTGGGCCGGGAACCTCGGCAACTGGTTCTACGACCCCGACGGTCGGATCACACTGATCGATCATGTCGACAAGGCTCAGAACACCATGGCGTCGGAGTTCGGTCGCGGTGCGGGTGCCGCTGGAGGCACGGTTTGGCAGGGTCGAGACAAGCTGTCGACGGGGCAGCTCGCGCGTACCGCTGACGAGTCCCTGGATGCCATGCTGTCTCAGGCACGCAGGGAGTCCGGGGACGCCGATATCGACGGGACTTGGCTTGCGGAGATGTTGCCGAGTGGGAAGACCCGCAAGGAGTTCTTCAAAGCGGAGTTCATCGCTGGGCTTCGTGAGGGCCGCAAGCACATCATCAAGGTTTTCAGCGCGACTCGGCTCAACGTTTTCCGTCGGCAATCGCGCCAGACGAAAAAGAACATCAAAGCGGTGGCGCAACAGGCTCAGCAGGAGGATCGCGGCCACCGGCTCTACGGGGAGGACAATGCCCCGGACTATTACGAGATCCTCAAGGAGCGGGCTCGCTGGCTCGCGAAGAATTGACGGGGGCCGTCCGGACCGGGAAGTGAACCCCTTGAAGCGGTACCCGCGCGCTGAAGCGGAGACGATCGCTGGGGTGCTGGAAGACGCGAAGAGTGCGACGACGGTCAAGAGGGGCGACCTGGGCTGACTGGGGCAGAGGCCATCCAGCACCGGCGAGGACGATAGCTCGCGCCGCGGTAGGGCCTCACCGGGACAGGTATTGCACGACGGCGAGTACGCGGCGGTGGTCGTCGGGGCCGGGGAGCAGCCCGAGCTGGTCGTAGATGTGCGAGACGTGGTTCACCACGGCCTTTTCCGTCACCGAGAGGCGGTGCGCGATCCAGGCGTTGCTGCGTCCCTGCGCCACCAGCTCCAGCACCTCGCGCTGCCGGCGGCTCAGGCCCTCGATGGCGCTGTTGGTGCCGCGCGCCCGGGTGACCATCAGCTGCGCGACCTCGGGGTCGAGCACGGTGGCGCCGTTGCCGACGCGGCGGAGGTCGTCGCAGAAGGCGGCGGAATCGGTGACGCGCTGCTTGAGCAGGTAGCCGGTGCCCGCGGTGGGGTGGGCCAGCAGTTGCAGCGCGTAGCGGCGCTCGACGTGCTGGGAGAGCAGCACCAGCGCGGTCGCCGGCCAGCGCCGCCGGATCTCCAGGGCCGCCTGCAGGCCGTCGTCGGTGTGCGTCGGCGGCATGCGGATATCGGTGGCGACCAGGTCCGGGTGGTGCTCCTCGACGGCGTCCAGCAGCCCGTCGGCGGTACCGACGGCGGCGACCACGTCGAACCCGTTGCGCTCCAGCAGCAGGCACAGCCCTTCGCGGAGCAGCGCCTCGTCTTCGGCAAGGATCACTCGCATGGCAGCTCCGCGATGAGTTCCGTGCCGGCCCCGGCCGGACTTTGCACGATCAACCTGCCGCCCAGCGCGTCAACACGGTCGCGCAGGCCGGCCAACCCCAGGCCCGCCTTCCCGTGCTTCGCGCCGCCCATGCCGTCGTCGCTCACCCGGATCGTGACCAGGCCGTCATTGCTGCCGAGGTGGACCGCGACCCGCTGCGCGCCGGCGTGCTTGATCGCGTTCGTGATCGCCTCGGCCACGATGAAGTAGGCGGTGGACTGGACCTGCGGCGGCAGGTCGGCCGGCACGCCCCCGGTGACCAGCGTCGGTATCGGCATCCGGTCCGCCAGGTCTTCTACCGCCGACATCAGGCCCTGCTGCACCAGCGCGGGCGGCATGACGGCGTGCACCAGCGCGCGCAGGTCTGCGGCGGCCTCGTCGATCCGGCGACGCAGCGCGCCGGCGGCGATCGCGACATCGGTTCCGGCGCCAGGCATGTCGGCGATGCCCTGCGCTTGCAGGCCCAGCAGCACGAGATCCGCCTGCAGCCCGTCGTGCAGGTTCTGCGCGATCCGGTCGCGCTCCCGGTCGCCGGCCTCGACGATCCGGATGCGGGAGCGGCGGATTTCGCGCTCGCTCGCGAGCAGGGCTGCCGTCAACTGCTCACGCTCCAGCGCCAGGGCGAGCACCCGACCGGCCGCGGCGACCAGCTCGGGGTCTTCGATCAGGGCCGCGTCATACTCGATGGCGGCCACCGGCGCCTCGGCGAGCCGCACCGTGACGAACGCGCGGCTACCGTCCGCGCCGGGAAGCGAGACCGGTCGGCCGTCGCCGTCCACGAATCCCGGTGGATCGGGCACCCAGAACATCAGCCGCAGCGACGGGTCGCCGAGTGCGCGGGCCAGGGCGTCGCGGATCGACTCCCGCCCGTGGGCGCGGGCGCCGAGCCAGGCACCGAGTTCCTGCACCTCGCTGGTCCGTGCGAAGCCGCCGAGCAGCATGCAGGCGCCGACCGCGATCGGGACCACGGTGATCAACGCCACCTGAAGCACGGAGGAGGTCGCCTCGGACAGGCCCGTGAGCGGGACGATGAGCTGCGGCAGCATCGGCACCGCGATCACGGCGAGGATGCCGTACAGGTACAGCGGCGCGAGTACCCAGCGTGCGTGCGGTTTCGCCCGCGCGAATCGCGTCGCGCAGATGGTCGCCGTCACGACCATGACGGCCGCCCCGGCCCCCTGTTGCGCCCATGCTCCTGCGGCGGCGAGGCCGGGCCGGTTTGCGGCGGCGAGCACACCGTGGGGGCTGTTTGCGGGGTCGAACAGATAGAGCGGCACCTGCAGGACGAGCGAAACGACGTATCCCGCAAGCACTGTCACGCGGGCGGTGGAAGTGCGCAGGGTGCCGGACGGGAACGCCAGCAGGAGGTGCACGACGAGAGCGAGGATCGCCGTGGCGAGCACCGTGGCGATGGCGCCGAACGCGGTGATCGGCACGTTCGCAAGGCCGGCGGCGAGCAGGAGGGCGGCGCCGACCACCATGATCGCGCCGGTGCGGTTGGCCGGCCGCCGGGCCCAGGCTAGCCACCCCATCGCCGCGAAGACGAGTGCGCTGAGCGGGATGGCGGCGGCTTGCCACCATGACGTGCCGGCGGTGTCAGTGGTATGCGCGATGTCGGCGGGGAATGCCACCTCGATTGCCGCGAGGGCCAGCAGGCACACGCCGAGAATGCGCAGGGCGACAGCCAACGATGCGGCGGCGGGGGACCTTTGCGCAGGGCGTCGCAGCGCGGGGACGTTCGTGGTCGGTGTTGCCGCGTATTCGGTCGCGGCGGGCGGTGTCAACTGGGGCGCGATCCCCGGCCGGTGCAGTCGTCCCGCGATGGACATACCGCTCAGCATGACACTGCGGGTGCCGTCTCGCGTGAGCGCCACGGCACAAAAGACAGGACCTGGCTCCCTTGGTCCGGCGCGTCCGGTGCCGCACAGTGACGGTGGCGTGCGCTGTTCGTGGCGCTGTGCCCGTAGCGATGACGCATACCGAAGATGCTCACGGCGATGTAGCGGTTTTCCGATGACCCAGTTGACCGACGACCGAGCCCGCGGAGGATGTCATGCCGATCAGCGCGATCGAACGGCGTCGGCAAGCCCTGCGCCAAGCTGTAGACCAGTCCGCCGAGCCGTCCGCGGCGCCGGAGCCCGCGCAGACCTGGCGGCCTGCCCCGCTGACGACCACCGCGGAGCCGCTCCGGCGCCTCGCGGGTGACCCCGGCCAGGGTCAGGATCCGCTGGGCGGTGCGCCGATCCCGGACGCCGTCCTGTCCGAACTCTCGCGGGGACGCGGACGCGGTGGTGCGCTACCCGACGAGATCCGTGCCGCCGCCCAGCCCCTGCTCGGCGCAGACCTCTCCGGCGTGCGGCTGCACACCGACGCGCGGGCCGATGTGCTGGCCCGCTCGGTGCAGTCGGTCGCCTTCAGCCACGGAAACGACGTGTACTTCTCCGCCGGGAGCTACCGACCGCAGAGCGACGCCGGATCCCGGCTGCTCGCGCACGAACTCTCCCACGTCGCCGAGGGATCGCGCGGGAGCAGCAGTGGGGAGAGCACGGCGGGCGGGATTATCGGCCGGGCGGACGACGCGGCAGAAACGCGCGCGGACCGGGCGGCCGACTACATCGCGCCGGCGCTGCGGCGCTCGGTGTCGGGACCATTTTCGGGATCACCATCGGCATCACTGTCGGGTCTGGGCCCGGAGCGGGGCCCGGCACGGGACCGCGTCATAGCCGACACCTCGGCCGCCGAGATCCATCGCATGACGCTGCGTCGCCGCATCTCCTCGATCAGCAAGACCTCAGCGGACATCGCCGCCGCCAACGGCGGGACAGTGACGCAGAAGAGCAGCCTGGTCAAGGCGTTCACCGGCGCGAAGGACAGCCTCTACAAGATCGGGGTGTTGCTCGATCAGCAAAAGACGCTCGGCGACAAGGAGTTCAGCCTCGGCGCGGGAGCAAAGGCATTCGGCGCAGGGCAATCCGCCGCGGACAAGGAGGGGGACGAAATACTGAACCTCGCCGCCATCGTGACGATGTGCGAGCACTGGTTGAAGCGCCACCAGGACGGCGACCCGGCCCTCGTTGCCCTCATCGAGGACATCTACGCCGAAGCACGGCGCGATTACGGTCGGGGGCTCGCGCAGCAGCGGTACCTCGTGGACCTGGACGATCGCGTCGCGGGCTCGCCTACCCCGTTCACGCAGCAGATCGGGTCGGAACTGGGCAGGAAGGGCGCACAACTGGCCAACCACGGGGCCCGGCAGACGGACCAACTCAGGACGAAACACGCGAAACAGGTCAGCGCTTTGGCGAAGTCCGCAGGGCTGACCCAGGCCGAGATCACGGCGATCGTCGCCTATACCGCGGCCGACTATCTCTACATCAACCCCGCGGTCGCCAACAGCCGCGGCTGGTTGGCCGGGCAGCAAGAGGCCATCAAGGGCAAGTTGGCGAAGAATGGCAAGTCGAGCGACAACATGGACCAGGACCAGATGTTCGCCGAAGGGGCGACTCATGCAGGCGTGGCGATGCAGGCGCTGGCGAAGATGCCGGTGATGAAGGGCACGGTGTACCGCGGTGCGCGGATGAGCGAAGCTGCCTTCAAGGCGACGTATGTGGGGCGTACGCAGATCGTGTATCACGCATTCACGAGCACGACATACGACAAGAAGTCCTGTGACCTTTACGCCCGCGGCGGCGGCGACAAGCCGCCGGCCAAGGACCAGACGGTGAGCGTCAAGTGCATTCTCGAGGTGACGGACGCCCGGAATGTCGAGTTGCTCTCGGAGGCCATGGACGAGAAGGAATGGCTGCTGCTACCGGGCGCGACGTTCACGATCACCAAGATCGAGGACGATCCGGTGCAGGATCCCGGCCTCGACCCGAAGGCGACCGCGTGGAAGATTGTTCGCATGCGGCAGGTACCGAACGCAGGCGACCGGAAGGCACCGCTCCGGCCCGCGAAGCCGGCGCCCTCGGCACCGCCCCCGGCGTCGCCGAAGACGGCCAACAGCGCCACGGCGGCCCCGGTGGCATAGCAGGTGAACAAGCTGCTCAGCCGGCTCGTTTCCCGGCCAGGCCGCTCGCGGCGGCCGACGCCGGTCAGGGTCCGGCGAGGAGGTCGGCGACCTGGGTCCGGTAGCGCTCGTAGGCAGTTTCGACGTCTATGACGCTTTCCTGCAGCAGGGCTGCGTAGGCTGTGCGGGAGATCGCGGTGGCCTCCTCGGGCACGTCCTCGCCCGGGGTACCCACCGTGATCGAGCCCAGGTGCACGGCGGACCGGATCGCGAGAATGCCGGTGTCCAGGCTGAACTCGACCGTGCTGGTAGTGAGGTCCGTGTTGGCGCGCACGGACCATTCGGCGACGGCGGCGCGCGCCGGGGCGGGAACCGTGTCGTCCCAGACCGCGTAGAACACCACCGAGTTGCTGGTGTGCAGGATGACGCCGGCGATCGGCAGCCCACCCTCCTCGCGCGGATGTACGTCGAAAGTCTCGGCATCCCAATCGGTCTCGACCATTCGGCCGCTGCTCTGCAGTGCGGCGACCGTGGTGGCCAACAGCCCCGGACCGGCCGGGGGCGTGCCGACATCGGCCGTCATACACCCACTCCGACCTGCTGCATGGCGCGGTCGGCGAGCACGCCTCGGAAGAACTCCTGCCACTCCGGGGGGTTATTCGGATCCTGCGCGGCCAGTTGGATAGTCGCGTCCGGCATGCGCTCCACCATCGACGCGAAGACCTGTTTCTGCTGCTCGGTGGCGCCCACCAGCAGGCGCGCCTGGCCGCACTGGCATTCCAGGTATTGGGCGAACGTCATCCGGTCCATGCCCATGGTGGAATTGTCCTGCACGGTGGGGCCGCTCGGCGCGGGGGCCGGGGCGGTGGCCGCCTTGTTGACCTGCGTCTTGCGCACCGAACGCTCGAACTTCTTGGTGCCTTTGAACATCATCTTCAGTCGCCACGCGACGCCGCGCTTGCCCTGGCCCGGCGCCGAGCCGTCCAGAGCATTGCGATCCGTGGCCATCGTGCCGGTGGCCGACCACTTGCCGGTCGTGTGCTTCTTCGCCGTGCCGAGCAGGTTCTTCGCCTTGGCGGCCCACTTCTCGTAGAAGTACTGCGGGTCGGCGTCTTCGGCCATCTCGGCCAGCACAGCGGCCCTGATCTGCGTGAACAGGTGCTCGTTGCCGACGTTCTTCGGATCGGGGTTGAGCTTGTCGAGATCGGCCCGGGAGATGCGGTTGCCACGGAGTTCGTAATTGGCCAGGAACTGCTCGGCGATGGGATCGCCCTTGATCGCCCGGATGATGATCCCGTCGACGGCCATCGCCGGATCCTTCTCGAGCTGGTTCTCCGCCGCGCCCTCCAGCGCCTGCAGCGAGTCGCTCTGCGCCTCCTTGGTGATGGAAACGAGAACCTGGTCCGCGATGAAGTGCCCGATCGAGTGCAGCAGATCGACCACCTTGACGCCCGCCTGCACCGCGACCGGGATGCCGTAGCCGCCGCCGGTCGCCACGGTGGCGATGCCGGTCGCGAAGTCGCTGATAGAGATCGCGGTGTTCAAGACGGCCTGCTCCAGACCCTTGGTGTACGACTGCAGCACGCGCAGCAGCGGGTAGACCATGACGTCCGGTGTGCCGGCCTTGCCTTGATCTTTCTGTCGCGCGCCGGCCAGCGCGGTGTTGGTGTCCTGTACCCGGGTGGCGGACTGGCCCATGGTCATCGCGTTGGAGATCATCGACATCACCGAGATGAAGATGTTGAAACCGGGTATGACGCTGCCCACGGCCGAGGTCACTCCGGGATCGATGAGCTTCGCCAGGTTCGCGGTCGACGAGGCCGACTTCGCGATCGCGGACAGCGCGTCCGCGGAGGCCTTCGTCGCGGCCATGACGTTGCGCGGACTGCGGTCGGCGTGCGCCTTCTGCACGGCCTGCGCGAAGCGCATCAGCGCCTGCGCGGTGGAGAAGAGGTCCGACAGGATGCTGGTCGAGGTCGCGATGCCTTCGCCGGCCTTGGTTTCCACCGACTTGGGAAGCACACGCTCGTCGTCGTCCTTGAACTTCCCCTTCTTGACCCGGCTGACGGAATCCTCCACCGACTTGACGAATCCGCCGACGGGCCCGGGGATCTTCTGCTCGAGACCGCCGGTCGGGTCCTCCTTGGGAACGAGGCCCTCCTGCAGCTTGGTGGTCTCCTTCTTGCCTGCCTTATCCAGGATCTTGGACAGGCCGCCGAGCCCCTTCTCGCCCGCGCCGACGAACGGCTCCGCTGTGCCGGTCTTGTCCAGCGCCTTGTCGAGCCCTTGGAGTTTCTGCGGCGGCGTGGGGTTCAACTGCTGGCGTTGGCGCGCTTCCTTCTTTGCCTGCGCGTCGAGCGGGCTGCCTGCCGGCGGGCGCTTCCCCTTGGCGACGGCGTTGGCCGGGAGGTCCCAGACGTTCTTCTCGGCCTGCGTCTCGGCCTCGGTGAGGCTGAGGTTGTCCGGCTCGCCCATCAACCGATCGACCTCGACGACGAACGCCTCGTAGACCAGCTCGACACCCTTGGAGAGCATGGTGCCGCGCAGGTTCGCGTCGATGGTCGACTGCCGGACGTTCGCGCTCGTGCGGGCCTGGCGGACGTCCCGGATGAGCCGCTCGGCCGCTGTTTCGCGTGGCGGGCGCACGGCGCGGAGCTCCGCGTCCTGGGTGTCCAGCCAGACGGTCTTGTAGGCGCGGTCGCGCGCTTCCTCCTCGCCGAGGGATTCGACAAGCATGGCGAACAGGTTCTTTTCCGCGGCGAGGGCCGCCTCGAACCGGGCGTTCAGATCGTTCGCCTTGCCCGACGTGACGGAGCCGCCGGTCTGCCCACCGCGGATCGTTTCGCGCATCTCGTCGCGTTTCGCGGTGCCGACCTCGCGCTCGCCTTTCAGGCGGGCCTTCTCATCCTTGTAGTTCTGCTTGGACTGCTTCTCGTTCTCCTTGCGTTGCTGCTTCTCCTGCTTCGCCTTCTGCTTCGCAAGCTCCTTGGCCGGGTCCTTTTTGCCCCACGGCCAGCGGTGTGCGGTCGCGCCGTGTGGTGTGGAGCCGCCCTGGACGACATGGGCCAGCTCGTGCGCCAGCACGTGCTCGCCCTCGGCGGTGTCCGGCCGGAACTGACCGGGAGCGAAAAAGATGTCCGAGCCCCGGGTGAAGGCGCGCGCAGACATCGCCCCGGCGGCCGCGGCGGCCGAGGCCCCGTTATGGATGCGCACGTCACCAAAGCTGCGCCCGAAGGCGTGCTCCATCCGGCCGCGCACCGGGCCGGCGAGCGTGGCCCCACGGCTCGCGTCGATGGTGGCGGTGGTGCCGTGGTCGAGTTGTCCGCCGGCCAGGCCGATCTTCGGCGCGCCGGACGGAGCGGGTGCCGCAGCGGACGGGTCTGCCTCCGGTGCGGTGAGCCGGCGGATGCGGGCGAGCGCCGAATCTGCCATGCGGTCTGCGGCGACCTCCGCCGGATCGTCCGCGCGGCCCACCAGCACGCCTGCCGTCGGCACGGGCCTGGCGGGCGCGGTCTCCGGGCCCGAGCTCTGCACGGAAAAATCGTCATAGTCGGTGTCGGGGTTGATCTTTCGCCGCATGACTGATTGCTTCTCGGACATCCCCCCGTCACCTCACTGGCTGGTAGGACCTGCGGTAGTGCTGTGTACTGCTGTGAAGTGCTGTGTTGCCGGGAAGTGCTGTGTTGCCGGGAGCTAGAGTGCCGGGACGCGACGCCCGAGCTTGGTGTATTCGCGGCGGGTGGCGGCCACGATGTGTCGCATGCCCACCTCCGTGTGCTCCGCTGCCGCCTGGTACGCCGCCGACAGCACGATATTGCGGATGTCGCCGCCCGCGAGGTCCAGCGTGCAGGCGAGGACATCGACATCGATCGGATCTGCCGCGTCGATGACGCGCAAGTGGGACAAATGGTAGCCCCAAAGATGACGTTTCGTCATCTCATCGGGGTCCGGGAAGTGAATCACGAAGTGCAGGCGGCGGGAGAACGCCGGGTCGAGGTTGCCGCGCAGGTTGGTGGCCAGGATGGTGATCCCGTCGAACTGCTCCATGCGTTGCAGCAGGTAGGCCACCTCTTGATTCGCGTAGCGGTCGTGTGCATCGCGGACCTCGCTGCGCGAGCCGAAGATCGAGTCGGCCTCGTCGAAGAACAGCACCGCGTTCAGCGATTCCGCCTCGGTGAAGACCCGCTCCAGGTTCTTCTCGGTCTCGCCGACGTACTTGTCGACCAGCGAGGAGATGTCCACGCTGTACAGGTCCATGCCGAGCGTGTCGGCGACCACGTGCGCCGCTAGCGACTTGCCGGTGCCGGGACTGCCGGCGAACAGGGCGCAGATGCCGGATCCCTTGCCGCCCTTGCCTTGTAGTGGGCCCTGCGCGAGCACCTCGTCGCGGTAGCGGGCCCAATCGAGCAGGCGGGTGACCTCCTGCTTGGCGTGCTCGGGGAGGATCAGGTCGTCGAGGGTTGCCGGGTCGGCAGTGGCGGCGAACTTCGAGGAGCGGTTGCGGCCGAGCCGCCGGGTGGCGTGGCGGATCGTGTCGGTGTCGATGGCGGGGCTCGGAGCGTCGTGCCGGTGCAGCGCGGCGCCGTCGGCGGCCAGTCGGGCCACCCTGGTGATCTCCTCCGGGGTGAGGCGCAGCGCCACCACCTGCGGATCCGGGTCGGCGTCGCCGAGGACGGGGCGCCACAGGGCGGCGCGGGCCGCAATGCCGGTTCGCGCCGCGGTGAGCGAGATGGGTAGGCGCGATGGCGCCCAGGTCGGGTCCCACGGCACGGCACCCACCGCGATCACCGGCAGGGCCGGGTGCGCGAGCCGATCTGTGTGCGGCGCCACGAGTTCGGCACCGGAGAGGATGAGCACGCTGCCGGTGACCAGGGCCTCGGTAAGCAGCCCGCTGAGCGCCTGCTTGAGGGCCTGCGCGGACGGGCCGGGCGAGGCCGGGTCAGCGGCGGACAACCGGCGCAGGTCAGCCGCCAGGCACGGCACATCCAGTTCCCGGCACGCTGCTGCCGCGGTGGCCACTCCCGCCGCGCCGGGCGGGTTGTGCAGCCACACCAGGACGTGGCCCTGCCGCAGCGCGGCCGCGATGGTCCCGGTGCCGGGAAGGGGCAGCGGCTCCGCGTCGGTGAGCAGCGGAAGCGTTGTCGCGGAAGGCATGTCGTCGCCTAGCAGGTTCGCAACGATGCGGTCCGGGACGACGATTCGGCGGGCGTGCAGCACCGTATTGCCGTCGAGCGTGATCAGGCCGTGCCGGCGCAGCGGAGCGAGCTCGGCCAGCCGCGCACGCGCATCCGGCGACACGGGAGATAGGCCGGCGAGCTCCAGCGCGACCGCGGCCGTGGGCCGCGCCGGGCCGTCGTCGCCGGAGAGCAGCCCGGTGACGAGGTGCAGATTCGGCTCCAGCTCGGCCGCGACGGCTGCGGTGAGGATCCGGGTTTCGAGCACGTCGCACCCCGCGTGGCGGGCGAGTTCCGCGATGCGGTCGGTGATCTCGGCGGTGGTCCGGGAGGTGAGCTCGGTCGTGGAATCGGCAGTGAACTCGGCGGTGGGCTTCCCGGCCGGCTCCGCCGTGAACGCCGCCCGGGCGGCGGCGAGCGCGCCCTGCGCGAGGCTGCGGTGCGGCCATGCCGCGCCGCGCCGGTCGATCGCGTCGGCGATCGCGCCCAGTAGGTGTTGCAGCGCGCCCGAGCCGGTGTCGACCGTCGCGCGCTCCATCGTCTGCCTTTCGTCGGGACCGCCCCGCCTCGTGCAGACTATCGGCACGGCCCGGCCCCGGAACATCGTCATACCCGGATGTTCAGGTGCTGCAGCGGATCGGCCCATGGACCGATCCGCAGAGCCCGGCGAAGCAGAACCCCGGACCGATGGCCACCTCCGGCCTACCCCTTCGCGGCACCCTGGGTCAGGCCGGCCACGATCCAGCGGCTGGCGAACGCGAACAGGATCATCGTGGGCAGCACGGTGAGCACCGCGGCCGCCGACATCGGCCCCCATTCGATGTTGAAGCTGGAGATGAAGCCGTTGAGCGCCGTCGGGATCGTCTTGCGGCTATCCGAATTGATGAGGGTGACGGCGAGGAACAGTTCGTTCCAAGCATTGACGAAGTTGAAGATGAACGTCGCGACGATGCCCGGGGTCATGACCGGGATGATGATCCGCCACAGCGCGCCGAAACGCGTTGCGCCGTCGACCATTGCGGCCTCTTCGAGGCTGTCCGGAACGTTGTCGAAGAAGCCGCGCAGCATGATCGCGGAGAACGGGATCGTCATCGCGATGTACACCAGCACCAACCCGAACCGCGAGTCGACCAGGCCGAGGTTGGTGAACATCTGATACAGCGGCCCCAGTGCGATGAACGCCGGGATCATCTGCGTGACCAGGAACGCCAGCATGATCGTGCCCTTGCCGCGGAAACGGTAGCGCGACAAGACATATGCCGACAGCAGGGCGATCGACGTGGCGACGAACCCGGCGGACAGCGCCACGATGGTCGAGTTCGCGAGATACTGCCCGAAGTCGGACTTCTGGAACAGGCTGGTGTAGTTCTCCAGCGAGAACGTGCGCGGCCAGTAACGCACCGGGTATTCGGCGATCTGGCTGGCGGGTTTGAACGACGTGAGCGCGATCCAGTACAGCGGGAACAGCGTGATGATCATCCACACGCCGAGGATCACGACGCGAGATGTCTTGATGAACCACGTGTCTCGATGGATCATGTCTTGCGCTCCCTGGTCAGCAGCATCAGGTAGACGCCGGTGAACACGACGAGCACGCCCATCACGATGAATCCGAGCGCGGAGGCGAGCCCGTACTCGCCCTGCTGGGTGAACTGGATCATCCAGGTGGTGGCGATCTGCGTCTGGTTGCCCGGCCCGCCGCCCGTCATGGCCCAGATGATGTCCGGGAAGTTGAAGATCCAGATGACGCGCAGCAGGATCGTCAGCACCAACGTGGTCTTGATCGTGGGCACGGTGACGCGCAGCAGGGTGGACCAGCGGCCGGCGCCGTCCAGCGCCGCCGCCTCGTGCAGCTCCTCCGGAACCGATTGCAGCGCAGCGAGAATCATGATGGCGAAGAAGGCGACGCCGTACCAGACGTTCGCGATGATCACCGAGGCGAGGGCGAGTTTCGGGTTGGCGAGCCAGGGGATCGGGTGGTCGGTGATGCCCGTCCGCATGAGCATGTCGTTGACCACGCCGAACTCGGAGTTGAACATCCAGCGGAACAGGATGCCGATCAAGAAGCCCGACACCGCCCACGGGTAGAACACCAACGCCTGGTAGATCCCGCGGAACCGGAAGCCGCGTCGCAGACCGAGCGCGATCACGAATCCGATGGCGAACTGAGCCACCAGCGAAACCACCACCCAGATCAACGAGTTCATCATGGTGGTGGCGAAAAGCGGGTTGGCGACGAGCTTTTGGAAGTTGCCCAGCCCGACCCACGGTGTCGACGTCAGATCCCACAGTGACCACTTGCGGAACGCCATCTGCCCGCCGACGATCAGCGGGTAGTACGTGAAGATCGCGACGAACGCGAACGCCGGCGCGAAGAACGCGAGCAGCACGCGCGCGTTGCGCCATCCGAATTGACGATTCCGCGGGCGATGCCTGCGCGCACCGCCGCCCGATGACGGGTATGACGCTGTTCGCCGGCTCGCGCCGGCGTCGCGGGTTCCGACACCGGGAGCCGAGCTGCCGCGGGTGCCGGCGCTGTG
>OFTX01000410.1_pt1 | contig 23985 bp, 24 predicted proteins | sample 1775051 | NCBI WGS metagenome assembly OFTX01 (sample SAMN08195772, study PRJEB24354) | sludge metagenome | isolation source: sludge from phenol fed wastewater aerobic bioreactor A | place: India: Nagpur | collected 2016-09-15
CGCACGGCCCCGCGCGCAGCGCCGACGGCCAGCCCGGCGCCGAGCCGGCGCGCAAGCGCAAGCGCCGCCGCGGCAAGGGCGGCAGCGCCGGCCCCAACGCGGGGCCCAATGCCGGCCACGCCATGCGCCCAGACAATGGCCCGCCCAAGTCGCACGCACCGCGCGGCTACGACGGCGGCTTCGACGACGGCGATGACGAGCGCGAGCTGGACACCCTGCCGCGCCACATCGACCCGCTGCAGACCAACCTGCACACGCGCCGCAGCGTCCCGCGCGGCCCCAGCCACGGCGCCGCCGGCCAGCCCGACCCGATGCGCACCAGCATCGACCTGATGGGCGGCAAGGGCGGCGGCAAGCGCAACCGCGGCGGCGGTGGCGGCGGCTATGGGGGCGGCAAGCGCTCCGGCGGCGGTTACGGGCGCTGAGCGCGGCGCACCGCACCATGCAAAGGCCTCTTCGGAGGTCTTTTTGCATTTTTTGCCTCCAGCGCTTGCGCAGCAAGCGCGAGCAGCTACTTATTCAATAGCATTTCGCGCATGCGCTCGGCCCATGCCGGATTGCCACGCCACAGCGGCTGCAGCGCGTCGGCGGATCCTGGCTGCGTTTGTGCGCACTCGCGCAGCCAAGCCGCCGCCGCGCCGCGGCGCCCCAGCGCGACATTGGCTGCAGCCGCCGCCTGCATCGCCGAGCGCCAAGTCGGCCGCACCTTCAAGGCGGCGACCGCCCCTTGCAGCGCCGCTTCGGCCCGGCCGTCGAACAGCTGGGCGAGCGCCTGCAAGGTGTACCAGACAAAGTTTTGCGGGTCATGGCGGTTCAGCTTGAGCCCGTCCTCCAGCGCCTGCGCCGCAGCGCCGGCCTGGCCCGAAAACAGCGCCGTCATGCCGTGCACGAGGTGGCCCAACGCAAAGCAGGGACTCAGCTCGATCGCCTTCTCGGCACTGCGACGCGCCAGCACGAAGTCGTCCACGTAATTGCTGACGATGGCCAGCGCATAGTGGGCGTAGGGGTTCTTCTCGTCGAGCTGCACGGCCTGGAGCGCGGCGGACTGGCCCTCATGCAGGTCACGCGCCGGGTCTTCGCTCCATGCGTAGCCCACCAGGCCGGCGCTGACCCGGCCCAGCCACAGGTGCGCCTCGGTGAGTTCGGGGTCGATGCGGCTGGCCTGGCGAAACAGCTCGCGCGCCTCCAGATGCGTGGGCCGCGTGACGTGGTGGAACAGCCACGAGCCCCGGGCAACCAAGTCCCACGCGCTCACGCTGCCGCCGCGGCGCCGCGCAGCCAGATCGCCCGCGCCCTTCAACAGCTCCGGCTCCATCGCCCCCGCGACCCGCCGGGTGATGGCGTCCTGCACGTCGAACAGATCGACATCGCCAAAGTCGTAGTGTTCCGCCCACAGGCAGCGGCCACCCGCCGCCTCCACCAGTTGGACCGAAACGCGTCCGCGCCCGGCCGCCTTGCGCACGGAGCCCTCCACCGCGTAGCGCACCCCCAGTTCGCTGGCCGCGGTGCGTCCGTCGGCAGGCCTCAGCTTGTAGACATGGCTGGCATTGCGGCCCGTCACCGAGAACCAGCGGAACCGGGTCAGCGCGGTGATCAGCGCCTCGGTGAGGCCGTCGGCGAGATACTCCTGCGTGGCATCGTCGCCCAGGTGCGTGAAGGGCAGCACGGCGATGCTGGGTCGGCCCCCGTGGTCGATCAGGCCATGGTCGAGCGGCGCGAGTTGCACCTCCTCCACCGCAGCCGCGCCGAGCAGGCGATAGCCGGTGCGCGGCACGGTGACGATCCACTCCGAGCCGTGGTGCTGCGCCGGGCCGAGCAGCTTGCGCAACGCGGCCACCTGCACCGAAAGGTTGCTGTCCTCCACCACCAGCGCCGGCCAGGCCAGGCGCATCAAATCGGCCTTGGACACCGACTCGCCTCCGGCCTCCAGCAGCGTCTGCAGGATGCGCAAGCCGCGCTGGCCCACGGTGAGGGCCTGGCCATCGCGCGTCAGCGTGCCGCGCGCGGCATCAAACAGGAAGGGACCGAACGCAAAGCGCTTCGTCACGGCGGGCTCGGCGTTCTCGCTGGGCATGATTTCGCAACTTTTCGGCGCCGTTTCAGTGACACGCGCGGCGGGCGCCCCTATTGTCCGGCCACGGGCCACCGGCCCGCAACCATCGCAGGAGAGACACCATGTCAGCACCCGATGCAAGGTCCGCGCGGTACGTCATCCGCCCATCGCCCGCCTTCACCAGCACCCAGGGCTCGCGTTACGCGCCGGCTGTCAGCGCCGAAAGCGTCGGCGCGCGCGCACTCTTCATGGGCGAGATCACGCTCGCGGCCGGCCAGCGCACCAAGGCGCACGCGCACGGACACGAGACCGCCCACCGCATGCAGAGCGGCGAGGCGGTCGAGCTGTGGACCGGCGCGCGGCTGGAGCACTGCGACCTCGTGCGGCCCGGCGACTACCTGTTCATCCCGGCCGGCATGCCGCATGTGGCCGTCAACCGCAGCGACACCGCCGCCGTCTTCATCGGCGCTCGCAACGAGCCCAAGACACAAGAAAGCGTGACCCTGCTGCCCCAACTCGACGCATTGGTGCCATAACGCACGAACCCAGGCGCCACGGCGCGCCAAGCCAGCCGCTCAGGCGCGCACGAACAGCGTGACCAGTGGCTCGTCGCCCAGCAGCCGGCTGCGGTGGCCGTGCAGCGCCGGATCGAAGCTGACGCCCGCCGGCAGCGTGTCGTTGGAGTAAAAGCATTCGCCCGGCCCGAACACGCGCGCGCTGCCGTCGCGCAGACCGATCTCCATGCGCCCCTGCAGCACCACCAGCCACTGCGGCGTGGTGGTGCAATGAAAGTCGCTGGCAAAGCCGACCGGGCTGTGGCGAAACTGCCAGCCGCCCGAGGCCTGCAGCGCCGACAGGCGCGCGACGGGCGAGCCCTCGGCCAAATCCACCGGACGGTCGCGAAAGCTGGCGCGGCCGTCGGCACTCGTATACAGTTCGGTCAAAGTCAGGGTGGTCATGGGCAAGCGTCGCACGGGTCGGCCGAAAGCGGCAGTGTAGGCGCAGCGGACGACCGCAGCCGCCCGGCAGCGGACAGCGGGTCGGGCTTCGGAGCCGCCCGGGGTGGTGATTCGGGCCAGCCCCAGAAACGACCGCAACCGCATCAGAATTTGCATACTGAAGTGGTACATTCGAGCGCTTTTCCGCCTCGCTGATTCGACCATGCCCGCCACCACCGCCCCCATCTGCTTCGGCCTGCAGGGCCGCGTCGTCATCGTCACCGGCGCCGCGCAGGGCATTGGCGCGGCCTGCGCGCGGCGCTTTGCGCGCGAGGCGGCCCAGGTGGTGATCGCCGACGTGGCCGACGCCGCCGGCCAGGCCCTGGCGGCCGAGCTGCAGGCCGACTACGTGCATTGCGACGTCGGCGACAAGGCGCAGGTCGACGCGCTGGTGGCCAAGGTGCTGGGCCAGCACGGCCGCATCGACGTGCTGGTCAACAATGCCGGCATCTTCAAGGCGGCCGATTTTCTCGACGTGAGCGAGGTCGACTTCGACGCCGTGCTGCGCGTCAACCTCAAGGGCGCCTTCCTGGTCGGCCAGACGGTGGCGCGCGCGATGGCCGCCGCCGGCCGCGGCGCCATCGTCAACATGAGCTCGGTCAACAGCGTGCTGGCCATTCCCAACATCGCCAGCTACAACGTCAGCAAGGGCGGCATCAACCAGCTCACGCGCGCCATGGCGCTGGCACTGGCCGACAAGGGCGTGCGCGTCAACGCCGTGGGCCCCGGCACCATCGCCACCGAGCTGGCCGCGCAGGCGGTGCTGACCAGCGACGACGCCAAGAACAAGATCATGATGCGCACGCCGATGAAGCGCCTGGGCGAGCCCGCCGAGGTGGCCGACGTGGTGGCCTTCCTGGCCAGCGACGCCGCCAGCTACATGACGGGCGAAATCGTCATGGTCGACGGCGGGCGCATGGCGCTGAACTACACCGTGCCGGTGTGAGCGCCGCGCGAATCCCCGGCACGCCCCGCCCCCTCGGCCGCACGCCATGCTGATCGCGCAGATCACCGACCCGCACATCGGCCTCCAACCCGGGCCGGCCACCGGCCCGCTCGACCCCACGGGCAGCCTGCGCCGCGCGCTGGCGCACGTGCGCGCGCTGCAGCCGGCCGTCGACGTGCTGCTGCTGACGGGCGACTTGGCCGACAACGGCCGGCCACAGGACTACGCCGAAATCGCCGCCCTGCTGGCCGACACCCTGCCGACGCCGGCCGACGGCGGCCCGCGCGTGCTGGCCGTGCCCGGCAACCACGACCGGCGCGCCCCCGCGCGCCAGGCGCTGGCCGCGGCCATGCCGGTGGCGCCCGACGCGCCGGGCGACTGTGTCTGCCTGCACGTCGAGCACGGCGGCCTGCACCTGATCGGCCTGGACACCGTGGTGCCCGGTGCCGCGCACGGCGCACTCGCGGCCGATCAGCTGGCCTGGCTGCAGCGCCACCTGGCCGCCTGCGCCGGCGCGCCGGTGCTGATCTTCATGCATCACCCGCCCCTGGTCAGCGGCATGGCCGCCATGGACGCCTGCGGCCTGCTGCAGGGCCGCGCCGAACTGGGCCGCATCGTGGCGGCGCACGGCGGCGTGCAAGCCATCGCCGCCGGCCACCTGCACCGCGCCATCGTCGGGCAGCTGGGTGGCGCGCCGGTGGTGGTGGCACCCTCAAGCTCGCACCAGCTGACGCTCGACCTGCGCCCCGACGCCCCGCTGGCCCTGCGCTTCGAGCCGCCCATGATCGGCCTGTACCGCTGGACGGCCGCCGATGGCATCGCCTGCCACTTCAGCTACGTCGAGGCGTTCGGCCCCAGCCACCCGATCTGAGCGGCTACTTCGTCAATTTCCACTTTCCATCGACTACATCGACCAGCACGGCGGATTTGGGGTCGTAGCCGCCGTGATCTTCGGCGCTCATGGTGTAGGTGCCGTTGGCACCCACCACCTTGCTGGTCTTTTCGAGCCCATTGCGCACCGCCTCCCGGAACTCCGGGGTGCCCGGTTTGGCCGTGGCGAGCGCCGCCTTCAGGGCACCTTCCAGCACCAACCAGCCGTCCCAAGACGCGCCCGCGAAACTGGAGCGCGAATCCGGACCGAACTTCGCGGTGAGTGCCTTGTCGAGGGCGAGGCCGGCTGCCTTGTTGGGTTGACTATCGGGCAGTTGCTCTGCGACCAGCACCGGTGCGATGGCCAACCGCGCACCCTCGATCGCCTTGCCGCCCACGCGCAGAAAATCCTTGTTCGCGACCGCATGCGAGTGGTAGATCGGCCCGGCGTAGCCTCGCTCACGCAAAGTGATGTGCGGCAACGCCGCCGGCGTTCCTGAGCCACCCACGAACACCGCATCTGGCTTGGCGCTGATGGTCTTCATGACCTGACCCATCACGCTCGGATCAGTGCGCCCATAGCGTTCGATCGAGGTAATTTTGATGCCTTCGCTTTCGGTGGTCTTGGTGAGCGCCTTCAGCAGCAGTTCGCCCCAGGCATCCGTGAAGCCAATGAAGCCGACGTTCTTGATACCCCGCTCCTTCATGTCGCTGACCACGCGACCGACCATGACCTCCGCCAGCGGCTCGATGCGGAAAGTGTAGCGATGCAGATCCGGGCCGACCACCACCGGCGCCTGCGCCAGGAAGGCGGTTTTGGACTCGACCGCCACTGGGGCGATTGACAGAGCGGACGGAATCGCGTTGACACCGAACAGCACATCAACCTTGTCCTCCAGCACGAGCTTGCGCGCGTTCTTCACCGCCTGCGAGGGATCGGTGGCGTCGTCGAGCACGATGTAGTTGATCTTCTCGCCACCCAGGGCGTTCGGCATCAGGTCGATCGCCTTGCGCGTCTCCTTGCCGAGCGACGCGGCGGGCCCCGTCAATGAGAAGATGACGCCGACATTGATGTCGGCCAGGGCCGGAGCCGCCGAGACGACCAAGGTGGCCGCGGCGGCCAGAGGTTTCCAGTTGAGTTTCAAGGGTATCTCCTTCAGATTGCGCTCAAAGTGCTTGTTGGATGCGCGGCCGGGTTCGGAAATGCCGCGCGAGTTGGTGGAGTCGACGGTTCCCAGCCGCCGCGGTCGAAGGTTCGTGCGAATTCATCACGGTCAGCGCGACAGGAATTCGATCGCCATGCGGTTGAACTTGTCGGCGTGCTCCCACTGCGCCCAATGTCCGCAGCGGCTGAAAACGTGCAGGTCGGCGTCCTTCAGGCCGGCCACCAGACGCAGGCCTGCGTCCAGCGGCACGAACCGATCGTCCCGGCCCCAGATGACCAAGGTGGGCGCCGCCACTTCGCCCAGGCGCGGGCCGACGTCCGGAAACTGGCGCGGGTTCGCCTCGCTGCTGCGCACGAAGTTCTCCAGGTGCTCGCGGTGCGCCAGCATGTTCTCGAGCCGTTGCGCCATCAGTTCCTCGGTCAGGCTGCCGGGGTCGTACACGAACACCTGCATCATCCGCTGGAGGTTCTCCAGCGTCGGCGCACGGTATAGCGCCCCGATCAGCTTGATGCCCTCGGTCGGCATGGGCACAAAAGAGCTGATGCCGCCCGTGCCGCCACCCATCAGCACCAGCTTGGCGACGCGCAGGGGCTGCGCCATGGCAAACGCCACCGCGCTGTGGGCGCCCATCGAGTTGCCGACGATGTGCACCTTGTCCAACCCCAGCGCATCGAGCAGGCCTTGCAGCGCGCGTGCGTTGAGTTCCGAGCGCGAACCAGTGCAGACGATCGGATCGCTCTTGTTCCAGCCCGGGCAATCCATCAGGATCACGCGGTAGCCAGCCGCCGCCAGCGGCTCGACATTGCGGTGAAAGTTGGACCAGCCGCTGGCACCGGGACCGGAGCCGTGCAGCATCACCGCGGTTTGTTCGCCCGCGCCGATATCGTTGTAGTGCAGTTGCAAATCGAGATCCTGCGCTTGCACGCGCAGCAGGCGGCTGGTGGAGGCTTCGGTAATCGTCACGGTTCTTCCTTTGGTTCAAAAATGGCGTTCAGGCCGGCGTGAGCATCATGGCCCCGAAGCCGGCGATGTATTCGGGAATCGCCTGGTAATGACGGAAGGTGCAGTGCGGCCGGCCGTCGCCAGGCAGTGCGCTGCGTGCCACCAGCCAGCTCTTCGATTCGTGGGCGGAGCGCCCGCCATCGCGCGCGACCTCCTCCTCGGTCATGCCGCACAGGCCATCGATCGCCCCGACCTCGCCGGCCAACGCGTCCATCCAGCGGCGGTCCCATTCCGGGTTCAGCGGCCGCAGCGGACTCTGGCCGCTCGCCAGTGCCATGCCGGCCGCCATCACGCGCCGGGTCTTGGCGTCGCGCTCGGGCTGCGTCGGACGCTGGCGCGCCGTGATGCGCTCGCGCACGGCCGGATCGGGATCGGCCAGGGTGGGTACCGGCGGCTCGTGCGACAGGCCACCCGACCCGATCAGCAGCGTGCGGCGCGGCTCGCCCTGCAAGAAGCGCCCAATCGCCGCGCCCAGCGCGCGACAACGACGCAAGCGCGGAATGCCTGGCGCGGCGACCGCATTCACGAACAAGGGCAGAACGGGCGGCGTATCCAGATCGCCCCAGAGCATCTGCAAGGGCTGGGCGAAACCATGGTCGACCACCATGCGGCGCGAGACGGCGATGTCGAAATCTTCATCCATCAAACGCTCCGCCAGGGTCACGGCAGTAACGGTGTCGACGTTGAGAGATCCGGGCGGCGTCAAATAGTCGCCCACCGATTCGGCCTCAGTGCCGATGCAAAAGGGCGGCATCAGCTCGTTGAAGAAGCCGTTGTAATGGTCTGGCGCGACCAACACGATTAGTTCTGGCTGGAACGCCAGCACCTGCTCACGCAACTCTGCCAGGGCAAATTGAAGTTCGCGCTCTACCGTCGGCGAGATGGGATTAAGTCCCATCAGCGGCGAGTGCGACAGGCCGACGAAGGCGCGCGCGCTCGTTGAACCACCTTCGGCCTGACGGCCTGAGGTACGCTCATCTTGGAGCGGTCCGGCGGTGGTCATGCCAACTCCTTCGGCATGGCCAATATCTTCGACAACACCGCGATCAGTTCGCTGCGCGCCTGCTGCACATCAGACACGCCGGTGGCCCTGCGCCACGCCACCACGCCATCGGGGCGCACCAGCAACGCGCCCTCCTCCTCGATCTCACGCACGCCATGCCAATCGGCGTAGACGTCCTGAGCACCAAGCGTGCCGATCACCAACACGTCGAGGTAGGGCAGCGCCAGTGTCTGCACTGCCTGCGCCCATGCCTGACCCGCAATGCCCGTGACCACGGTGAAACGACCCTTGCCGGTACAGTCCAGAGTGGACACACGCCGGCCGTCCTTGCCGATCAACCAGGCGTGCGGGATCTTGGCGCCGGGGCGCGTGGTGGCCTGAAGGTAAAGCTGCGGGTCGCGCCGCCAGGTTTCCTCGCCGGCCTGCGGGTCGGAGATGACGGCGTCGGATGCGCAGCGCTGGTTCATCTCCACGCCCTGCGCATTAAATTCGGTGTTCTTCAACTCCAGCGCTCGGGCGAGCGCCTCGCGTCGTGCCACACCCTCCGGCCCGGGGTCAGCCAGTTGGGCGAGCCCTGCGGCCACGGGATCAGCGGCCGCCTTGTTGCGAAAGCACGCGTTCAGCGGTGCGTAATCGACACGCGATTGGTTGGCGCGCGCGACGATTTGCGCGCCCACCGGAGCGCGCTCCAGGCTGTAGGAGTCCAGCAGCCGCTCACCCGCGTGGCCCTTGCACACGTAGGCCAACTTCCAGGCCAGGTTGAAAGCGTCCTGCATGCAGGTGTTGGAGCCCAGGCCGCTGGACGGCGGATGCCGGTGCACCGCATCGCCGCCACAGAACACGCGGCCTTTCGAATAGACCGGCGCATGCGCCTGGTTGACGTACCACACCGAGGTATTCTCGACCTCGATCTCCAGTGCGGGATCGCCCACCAGGACGCGCACCTTCCTGAGCACTTCCTCAGGCGAGAAGTCTGGCTCCCCCTGGGCCATGTCGAAGCCCCAACCGGCGATCCACTTGGTCCACGGATCAATGGCACGCAGCAGGCCCTGACCGATCTCGCCGAAGGCTGCGTTGGAGGTCACGATCCAGTACAGGATGCTGGGCCGGTGCGCCACGTAGCGGGTCAGGTCGGCACGGAACAGCACATAGGCCGTGGCGGCGCGGGCCAACTGGCCTTCGACCTTCAGTCCCGCGTCGTCCAGCACTTTTGAGCGCGCACCGTCGGCGCCGACCAGGTAGCGTGCCCGCACCTGGCGCTCGCGACTGGAAGACAGGTCGCGCAGCGTCACGGTGACGCCGTCGGCATCCTGCTCGTGCCCGACGTACTCGGTGTTGAAGGCCAGCACGGCGCCGTGGGCAGCGGCGTGCTTGACCAGGATCGGCTCCATGCGATCCTGCGGAATGTCGAGCATCGGACACGGGCTGCCTTGCAGGTAGTCGCCGATGCGCTTGTCGCCCGTGCCCCATGTGCGCAGGCGCGCGACCTCGGGGCCGGCCAGGCTGGTGGTGAACAGCGTGTCGCCCATCCATTCCCACGGCGTCGCGAACTGCCGCGCCTCCGGCTCGACGCCGAGATCGCGCAGCACTTCGACCGCACGCTGGTTGGTGATGTGCGCGCGCGGTGTGGAGGCCGTCCAGTTGTAGCGGTTGACCATCTGCACGCGCACGCCCTCGCGCGCCAGCGCCAACGCCGTGGTCGCGCCCATCGGGCCCGCGCCCACCACCAGCACATCAGTATCGAATGTCGAAGTCATGTCGTCCTCTGTTCGTTATCGCGGTCCGGCAGGCAGGGCACGCATCGCCAGTTCCCGCAGCGACAGCCAGTTTCAGAAAAGGTCGTGGCGCCGTATAGTGTGTGCACTGAGTGCACCATGAACGATCGCCTGCGCAGCGCTGTCGGGGATGCCCGGGCATACAAGGAGGTTCGCGGCTTGACGCGCGGGCTGGCCGTACTGCGCGCGCTGAACGAGTTGCCGGCCGGCATCGGCACCGTGGCCAGCCTGGCGCGCAAGACCGGCATCCACCGCACGACCGTCAAACGGCTGCTGGAGACGCTGCGGGCCGAAGGCCTGGTGCACCTGAAAGACGAGGGCACCTCTTATTCGCTGGGCTTCGAGGTGCGCCACCTGTCCGAAGGCTACGTCGCCGCATCGTGGATCGACCAGGTGGCCGCTCCCCTGATGAAGGAGCACGTCAAGGCACTCTCGTGGCCGAGCGACTTGGCCACACCCGACGCCGGTTTCATGATCGTGCGCGAATCCACACACCGCAACAGCCTGCTGTCGCAGCACCGCGCCACCATCGGCATCCGCATCCCGATGCTGGTGTCAGCCATCGGCCGCGCCTGGCTGGCATGGTGCGACGCCGATGCGCGTGAAGCCACCCTGGCGCTGCTGCGTTCGCGTACCGACGCCATCGGCGACATGGCACGCGACTCCGGCTACGTGCGGCGTATCCTGCGCGAGACGTGCAAGCGCGGCTATGCGATGAACCGCACCGAATGGGCGATGGAGCCGCACGTGACCGCCATCGCCATGCCCATCCTCAGCGCAGGCCACGCCATCGGCGCGGTCAATCTGATCTTGCATCGCGATGCCGTGTCCGAGCGCCAGATTGCTACGCGCCACGTTCCTCTGCTGCGTTCGTTGGCGGACGAGATTTCGATCGGCGTGGCTCGCATGAAGCATGAATGAGCGCCCATCGCCGGACACCACTCCCACATCCCCTTCCGCACGGAACCCGTCCAATGTCACTCCCTCACTTGTTGATCCGGCAGGCGCGCCGCCAGCCGCACGGCGACGCCATCCTGCACGGCGCGCGCGTGCACGCCAGTCACCGCCAATGGACCGCCCGCAGCGCCGGCCTAGCCATGCGCCTGCGCGCCACCGGGCTGCAGCCGGGCGAACGGGTGCTGCTGTTTGCGCACAACCACCCGCGCTACCTCGAAGTGCTGTGGGGCCTGTGGTGGGCCGGCCTGGTGGCGGTGCCGGTCAACGCCAAGCTGCACCCGCGCGAGGTCGAATGGATCGTGGCCAACTGCGGCGCGCGCTGGGCCTTCGTCACGGCCGACGTGGCCGATGCGCCGCTGGCCGGCATCGAGCGCCAGGTCGAGCTGGACTCGCCCGCCGCCGACGCGCTGCTGGCCGAGGCGTCGGACCCCTTGGCCGTGCCGGTGGCCGAGCGCGCGCCGGACGACACCGCCTGGCTGTTCTACACCAGTGGCACCACCGGCCGCCCCAAGGGCGTGATGCTGAGCGAGCGCAACCTGATGACCATGGGCCTGGGCTATCACGTCGACGTCGATCCGGTCGCGCGTCAGGACGCCATTGCCTACGCCGCCCCCATCTCGCACGGCGCGGGGCTTTACTCGATCCCGCACCTGATGGCCGGCGCGCGTCACGTGGTGCCGGCCTCGGGCGGCTTCGACGCCGCCGAGCTGTTCGCGCTGGGCCACGCCGTCGGGCCGCTGTCGCTGTTTGCCGCGCCCACCATCGTCGGGCTCCTGGTCGACCACGCGCAGCAGCAGGGCCTGTCGCCCGCCGACTGCGCGCGCGCCTTCAAGACCATCGTCTACGGCGGCGCACCCATGTACCTGGCCGACATCCAGCGCGCGCTGCAGGTGATGGGCCCACGCTTCGTGCAAATTTACGGTCAGGGCGAAACGCCCATGGTGGGCACCGTGCTCTCGCGCGCCGACCTGGGCGACACGAAGCACCCGCGCCACCGGCAGCGCCTGGCCAGCATCGGCGTGGCCCAGACCCCGGTGCGCGTGCGCGTGACCGACGCGGCCGGGCGCGACCTGCCGCCGGGCGAGATCGGCGAGGTGCTGGTGCGCGGCGACAGTGTGATGACTGGCTACTGGAACAACCCCGAGGCCACGGCGGCGGCCATCCGCGACGGCTGGCTCTTCACCGGCGACATGGGTGCGCTGGACGAAGACGGCTACCTGACGCTGAAGGACCGCAGCAAGGACCTGATCATCAGCGGCGGCAGCAACATCTACCCGCGCGAGGTGGAGGAAGCCCTGCTCACCGCCCCCGGCGTGCTCGAGGTGGCCGTGGTCGGCGAGCACGACGCCCAGTGGGGCGAGAACGTGGTGGCCTTCATCGTCGCCACCGCCGGCCAGCTCGCACCGGACCCAGCGGCGCTGGATGCGCACTGCCTGCGGCAGATCGCCCGCTTCAAGCGCCCCAAGCGCTATGTTTTCGTGAGCGAGCTGCCCAAGAACAACTATGGCAAGGTGCTCAAGACCGTCCTGCGCGAGCGGCTGCACACCGCTGGCTGACGGCCACCCGGCCCGGGCCGCGCGGGCACAATGGCGGCATGAAAATCCTGCACACCATGCTGCGCGTCGGCAACCTGCAACGCGCCATCGACTTCTACACCCAGGTGCTGGGCATGCAACTGCTGCGCACGTCCGAAAACCCCGAATACAAATATTCGCTGGCCTTCGTCGGCTACGAGGGCGGCAACCCCGGCCAGGCCGAGATCGAGCTGACCTACAACTGGGGCACCGAGAGCTATGACATCGGCACGGCCTACGGCCACATCGCCATTGCCGTGCCCGACGCCCACGCCGCCTGCGAAAGGATCAAGGCCGTCGGTGGCCAGGTCACGCGCGAGGCCGGCCCGGTCAAGGGCGGCACCACGGTGATTGCCTTCGTCACCGACCCCGACGGCTACAAGATCGAGCTGATTCAGCGCGCCGAGGGCGCGGCCGGCGGCGGCCTGCGCTGAAAAAAACCCGGCTCGCGGCCGGGTTCTCGTCTGCTGGCCGCTGCCTGGCCTCTTATTCCAGCGTCACCTCGACGCGCCGCGCCTCGGCATTGCTGCCGCTGGCGGTGCCGACCTCGGGCTTGCGCAACTCGATCTTGTCTTCGCCGATGCCCAGCGCCACCAGCGCGCCCTTGACCGCCAGCGCGCGCTGCTTGGCCAACTCTTCGTTCTGGGCCGCGTCGCCGGTGGCGTCGTGATAGCCGCTGATCACCGCCTTGCGCCCCGCCGCCACGCCCTTGACGATGACGCCCAGCGCGTCGGGCGCACCGGCGGCCAGATCGGTCTTGCCGCTGGCAAAGAAGAACTTGACCACTTCGCCCTGCACCTGCACGCCGGCTGCGTCGCTGGCGACGGTCTCGGTCGCGCCCGCCGCGGCCACCGTCGCGGTCGCGGGCGGCATGACCGCCGCCTGGGCCGCGGCGGCCGGCGCCGCCACACGGCCCGCGCCACGGCCCAGCACCAGGCCGAAAATCAGGCTGATGACCAGCACGATCAGGCCGAAGACCACACCCAGAACCAGGCCGTGCGATTCATCGTTTTGCGTTGACATGTTGTTGTGCTCCAGACATTCCAAACCCGTCATTGTATAAATTGAATTCATGCGCACCGATTCCGACGCCTACGCCGCCTACGAGCACCTGCGCCCGCCAGGGCGGGATCCCCAGCACATGCGCGAAGTCACGCGCGACCAGTGGCGCCGACAGGCCGGCGCGCGCGGCCCGCTGTGGGTGTTCGGCTATGCCTCGCTGATCTGGCGGCCCGACTTCGACCCCGCCGAGCGGCACCCCACGCGCGTGCACGGCTGGCATCGCGCGCTGGCCATGTGGAGCCGCGTCAACCGCGGCACGCCCGAGCAACCCGGCCTGGTGTTCGCGCTGCTGCCCGGCGGCAGCTGCCAAGGGGTGGTTTATCGAGTCGCCGCGCGCGAGGCCGACGCCGTGTTCGACCGCCTGTGGGCGCGCGAAATGCCCAGCGCCGTATACGACCCGCGCTGGCTGGCCTGCAGCACGCCGCACGGCCCGGTGCAGGCACTGGCCTTCACCCTGTCGCGGCGCAGCCCGTCGTACACCGGCGCCCTCACGCCCGGCCAGTACCGCGACATCTTCCGCCACGCGCACGGGCGCTACGGCAGCACGCTGGACTATGCGCGCCAGACCCTGAACAGCCTGCACGCCCATGGCGTGAACGACCTTCAACTGAGCCGGCTGCTGCACTACGCCGACGAATGAAAACCGAAGCGCATCGCCCATGAACGACATCGCCCAACTGCGCAAGAGCTACGAACGCGCCGAACTGTCCGAATCCGCCTCGCAGGCCGACCCGCTGGCCCAATTCAGCCAATGGTTCGACGAGGCGCGCCGCGGCGAGGTGCCCGAGCCCAACGCCATGACGCTGGCCACCGTGGGCAGCGACCTGCGCCCCAGTACACGCATCGTGCTGATCAAGGACTTCGACGCCCGCGGCATCGTCTGGTACACCAACTACGACAGCCGCAAGGGCCAGGAACTGGCGGGCAACCCGTTGGCCGCGCTGCAGTTCCACTGGGTCGAACTGGAGCGCATGGTGCGCATCGAAGGGCGGGTGCAGAAGGTGGACGATGCCGAAAGCGACGCCTACTACGCCAGCCGCCCGCTGGACAGCCGCATCGGCGCCTGGGCCAGCCCGCAAAGCCAGGTCATCACCGGGCGTGCCTGGCTGGCGGCCGAGGCGGCGCGCTACGGCGCTCGCTTTTTGCTCAAGCCGCCGCGCCCGCCGCACTGGGGCGGCTTTCGGCTGGTGCCCGACCGCTGGGAGTTCTGGCAAGGCCGCAAGAGCCGGCTGCACGACCGGCTGCGCTATCGGCTGGACGGCGGCGCCTGGGTGCGCGAGCGCCTGGCGCCGTGAAAAGAGACACCCCCGTTGCTCCACTCGCTGCGCGATGTCGCGCCTCCCCCCAAGGGGGCATCGCCAGTGGCCAGGGAAACCCCGGCCACGGCGCTCACTGGCCTGGCCTGCTCCGCGGCCTTTCGCCTCTTTGGGTTATGTCCCATGCGATACGCAATCGCGGAGTCCATCGCGACAACCCAAGTGCAACCGCTTCTCAACGTCTGCGCGGCGGGGCAGCCGTCTTGGGCTTTTGCCCCAGCGCCTCGCGGTGGCGATTGATGCGGTCGAGCTTGCGCTGGTCGTCGCGCTCCATGGCCTTGCGCTTGGTGTAGCCCGACCAGTCGGCCCAGGTCCACCACAGCATGGCGCCGGCAAAGGGTGCCAGCACCCACCACCACGACCAGCCGGCGACGACGCCGATCTCCTGCCACTTCAGCAGCAACAAAACGACGCCCAGGCCCAACAAGTACATGGTGTATTCCTCCTGCCCCCCGTGGGGGATTTGCCCGCCGGGTCAACGTGTCACCCTACAATCGCGTTGAAAGTTGGCAAGTTGACTCTCTCGATAAAGGAAACATTATGAAGCGTGTTCTGCTCACCCTGGCTGCCCTGACCGCCGTGGCCGCCGCCACGCCCGCCATGGCCGACGAAGCCATGGCCAAGGCCAAGAACTGCATGGCCTGCCATGCCATCGACAAGAAGGTGGTGGGCCCGGCCTACAAGGACGTGGCCAAGAAGTTCGGCGGCCAGGCCGGCGCCGTGGACATGCTGGCCGACAAGATCATGAAGGGCAGCTCGGGCACCTGGGGCCCCGTGCCCATGCCGCCCAACACCAACGTCAACGCGGCCGAGGCCAAGAGCCTGGCCACTTGGATTCTGAGCCTGAAGTAACGTCTCCAATCCGCCACAAAAAAGCCTGCGCATCGCGCAGGCTTTTTTGATTTGGCGCAAGAATCACGTCAGTGGGTCTGGCCCAGCTGGTCCAGGATGGCCGGGTTTTCCAGCGTGCTGGTGTCCTGGGTGATGGCCTCGCCCTTGGCCAGCGAGCGCAGCAGGCGGCGCATGATCTTGCCCGAGCGGGTCTTGGGCAGGTTCTCGCCAAAGCGGATGTCCTTGGGCTTGGCGATGGGGCCGATTTCCTTGGCCACCCAGTCGCGCAGCTCCTTGGCGATCTTGTCGGCCTCGGCACCGTGCGGCAGCGAGCGCTTGAGCACCACGAAGGCGCAGATCGCCTCGCCGGTCAGCTCGTCGGGGCGCGCCACCACCGCCGCCTCGGCCACCAGGTCGGTCTTGGCCACCAGGGCCGACTCGACCTCCATGGTGCCCAGGCGGTGGCCCGAGACGTTCAGCACGTCGTCGATGCGGCCGGTGACGCGGAAGTAGCCGCGGTCGGCCGAGCGCACGGCGCCGTCGCCGGCCAGGTAGTAGCCCTTCATCTCCTCGGGGAAGTAGGTCTTCTTGAAGCGCTCGGGATCGCCCCAGATGGTGCGCACCATGCTGGGCCAGGGCTTCTTGTAGACCAGCATGCCGCCGGTGCCGTTGGGCATCTCGTGGCCGGTCTCGTCGACGATGGCCGGGAAGATGCCCGGCAGCGGCAGCGTGCACGAGCCCGGCACCAGCGGCGTGGCGCCCGGCAGCGGGTTGATCATGTGCGCGCCGGTCTCGGTCTGCCAGTAGGTGTCGATGATGGGGCAGCGCTCGCCACCGACGTTCTTGTAGTACCACATCCAGGCTTCGGGGTTGATGGGCTCGCCCACGCTGCCGATGATGCGCAGGCTGGACAGGTTGCTGTGCCTGGGGTGCACCGCGTCGTGGGTCTCGGCGGCCTTGATGAGCGAGCGGATGGCGGTGGGCGCGGTGTAGAAGACGCTGCACTTGTGGCGCTCGATCATCTGCCAGAAGCGGCCGGCGTCGGGGAAGGTGGGGATGCCCTCGAACACGATCTCGGTGGCGCCCGCGGCCAACGGGCCGTAGGTGCAGTAGGTGTGGCCCGTCACCCAGCCGATGTCGGCGGTGCACCAGAAGACGTCGGAGGGCTGGAGGTCGAAGCTCCAGTCCATGGTCAGCTTGGCCTGCAGCAGGTAGCCGCCGGTGGAGTGCTGCACGCCCTTGGGCTTGCCGGTGGAGCCCGAGGTGTAGAGGATGTACAGCGGATGCTCGGCCTCGACGCTGACCGGAGCGCATTCGGTGGGCTGGCCCTTCAGCACCTCGGTGAAGGTCTTGTCGCGGCCGGCCTGCATCGGGCAGGCGCTGGCGCTGCGCTCGTACACGAAAACGTTGCGGATGCTCTCGCAGCCGCCCATGGCCAGCGCCTCGTCGACGATGGCCTTGAGCGGCAGTTCCTTGCCGCCGCGCATCTGGTAGTTGGCGGTGACCACGGCCACGGCGCCGCCGTCGATGATGCGCTCTTGCAGCGCCTTGGCCGAAAAGCCGCCGAACACCACGCTGTGGATGGCGCCCAGCCGCGCGCAGGCCTGCATGGCGACCACGCCCTCGATCGTCATGGGCATGTAGATCAGCACGCGGTCGCCCTTCTGGACGCCGTGCGCCTTGAGCGCGTTGGCGAACTGGCACACGCGCGCCAGCAGCTGCTTGTAGGTGACCTGGGTGACCGCGCCGTCGTCGGCCTCGAAGATGATGGCGGTCTTGTTCTCGACCGGGGTGCCCATGTGCCGGTCCAGGCAGTTGACGCTGGCGTTGAGCATGCCGTCGTCGAACCACTTGTAGAACGGCTTGGCGGACTCGTCGAGCACGCGGGTGAAGGGCTTGTCCCAGGTCAGGTTCTCGCGCGCCAGGCGGCCCCAGAAGCCGGTGAAGTCCTTCTCGGCCTCGGCGCACAGGGCCTCGTAGCCGGCCATGCCCGAGATGCGCGCGGCCTTGACCAGGGCCTCGCTGGGCGGAAACACACGGTTTTCGATCAAAACGGATTCGATGGCACTCATGCTCTTTGTCTCCTCGATGGGTTGCACTCAGGACCGCGGACGCGCTGCCTGAACGGCGGCATCATCGCGCGGCGCTCTTACACACTTCTGACGGGGCCGGCACGCCGCCCAAGCGGCCGCACGGCCCACGGGGTCAACGATACGCCAAATGCCGCGGGCTCATGCCATGACCCGATCATTTCAAGCCTTTTCGGCACTCAGCCCGCATGCAGCAAGCGCGGGCAACTATCAATACAATAGTAACGATCACACCATGTCTTGCGGCCGCACCCAGGCGTCGAACTGCTCGGCCGTCAGAAAGCCGCTGGCCACCGCCGCCTCGCGCAGGCTGATGCCCTGCTGGTGCGCCTTCTTGGCAATGGTGGCGGCCTTGTCGTAGCCGATGTGGGTGTTGAGCGCCGTCACCAGCATCAGCGAGCGCTGCACCAGCTCGTCGATGCGGCCGCGGTTGGGCTCGATGCCGACGGCGCAGTGCGCGTTGAAGCTCTTCATGCCGTCGCCCAGCAGGCGCACGCTCTGCAAGAAGTTGTGCGCGATCAGCGGGCGAAACACGTTCAGCTCGAAGTTGCCCGAGGCGCCGCCGATGTTGATCGCCACGTCGTTGCCCAGCACCTGCGCGCACAGCATGGTCATGGCCTCGCACTGGGTCGGGTTGACCTTGCCCGGCATGATGGACGAGCCGGGTTCGTTCTCGGGGATGCTGATTTCGCCCAGGCCGCTGCGCGGGCCGCTGGCCAGCCAGCGCACGTCGTTGGCGATCTTCATCAGGCTGGCAGCCAGGCCCTTGAGCGCGCCGTGCGCCTGCACCTGCGCATCGCAGCTGGCCAGCGCCTCGAACTTGTTGGGCGCGCTGACGAAGGGCAGCCCGGTCAGCCGCGCCAGTTCGGCGGCGGTCGCCTCGGCATAGCCCTTGGGCGCGTTCAGGCCGGTGCCCACCGCCGTGCCGCCCAGGGCCAGCTCGCACAGGTGCGGCAGCGCGGCGCGCACATGCTGCTCGCCATGCGCCAGCTGCGCCACCCAGCCCGAGAACTCCTGCCCCAGCGTGAGCGGCGTGGCGTCCTGCAGGTGCGTGCGGCCGATCTTGACGATGTCGGCAAAGGCGGCCGACTTGGCCGCCAGCGTCTCACGCAAGGCGGCCAGCGCCGGCAGCAGCCGGTGCTCGATCGACTCGACCGCGGCCAGGTTCATGGCGGTGGGGTAGGTGTCGTTGCTGGACTGGCTCTTGTTCACGTCGTCGTTGGGGTGCACCAGGCGCTCTTCGCCGCGCACGCCGCCCAGCAGCTCGCTGGCGCGGTTGGCCAGCACCTCGTTGACGTTCATGTTGGTCTGCGTGCCCGAGCCGGTCTGCCACACCACCAGCGGAAACTCGTCGTCGTGCTGGCCCGCCAGCACCTCGTCGGCGGCACGCACGATGGCACCGGCCTTGGTCGGGTCCAGCTTGCCCAGGCGCTCGTTGACGGTGGCGGCGGCGCGCTTGACCAGCGCCAGGGCGCGAATGATCTCGCGCGGCTGGCGCTCGCCGCTGATGTCGAAGTTCTGCAGCGAGCGCTGCGTCTGCGCGCCCCACAGGCGCTCGGCGGCGACCTCGATTTCACCAAAGCTGTCGCGCTCTGCGCGCGTGGGTTGATCCGGGTTGGACATGGTCGGGCCTGTCAAAATAAGGGTTTGCGTCGACTGGCAAGGTAGCAGAGCCTGCAAAACCTTGCTGGCGCCCGCGTTGCCCCTTCCCGTTAGCCTATTCGTCAGGAATCGCCATGACCACGACCATCCGCTGCACCGACCTGGTGGAGTCCGTCGCCGCCGCGCTGCAATACATCAGCTACTACCACCCCGCCGACTACATCGCGCACCTGGCGCGCGCCTACGAGCGCGAGCAGAGCCCCGCCGCCAAGGACGCGATGGCGCAGATCCTCACCAACAGCAAGATGAGCGCCACCGGCCACCGCCCCATCTGCCAGGACACGGGCATCGTCAACGTGTTCCTGAAGATCGGCATGGACGTGCGCTTCGAGGGCTTTGCGGCCGACCAGAGCCTGGAAGACGTCGTCAACGAAGGCGTGCGCCGCGGCTATCTCGACCCCGACAACACCCTGCGTGCCAGCGTGGTGGCCGATCCGCTGTTCGCGCGCAAGAACACCAAGGACAACACCCCCGCCGTCATCAACGTGCAGCTGGTGCCCGGCGACAAGCTGGACGTGACGGTGGCCGCCAAGGGCGGCGGCAGCGAGAACAAGTCCAAGATGATCATGATGAACCCCAGCGACAACCTGGTCGACTGGGTGCTGAAGACCGTGCCCACCATGGGCGCCGGCTGGTGCCCGCCGGGCATGCTGGGCATCGGCATCGGCGGCACGGCCGAAAAAGCGGTGCTGCTGGCCAAGGAAAGCCTGATGGAAGACCTGAACATGTACGAGCTGCAGGCCAAGGCGGCGCGTGGCGACAAGCTCGATCAGGTGGAAGAACTGCGCCTGGAGCTGTATGAAAAGGTCAACGCGCTGGGCATCGGCGCGCAGGGCCTGGGCGGCCTGTCCACCGTGCTGGACGTGAAGATCAAGCTGTACCCCACGCACGCGGCCAGCAAGCCGGTGGCCATGATCCCCAACTGCGCCGCCACGCGCCACGCGCACTTCGTGATGGACGGCTCGGGCCCGGTCTACCTGGAGGCGCCCAGCCTCGACCTGTGGCCCAAGGTGCAATGGATGCCCAACACCGAAACCAGCCAGCGCGTGAACCTGAACACCCTGACCAAGGAGGAAGTCGCCAGCTGGAAGCCCGGCCAGACCCTGCTGCTCAACGGCAAGATGCTCACCGGCCGCGACGCCGCACACAAGCGCATCCAGGACATGCTGGCCAAGGGCGAGAAGCTGCCGGTGGACTTCACCAACCGCGTCATTTACTACGTCGGCCCGGTCGATCCGGTGCGCGATGAAGTCGTCGGCCCCGCCGGCCCCACCACGGCCACGCGCATGGACAAGTTCACGCGCATGATGCTGGAGCAGACCGGGCTGATCGCGATGATCGGCAAGTCCGAGCGCGGCCCCGTCGCCATCGAGGCGATCAAGGACAACCGCAGCGCCTACCTGATGGCCGTGGGCGGCGCCGCCTACCTGGTCAGCAAGGCCATCAAGGCCGCCAAGGTGGTGGGCTTTGCCGACCTGGGCATGGAGGCGATCTACGAATTCGACGTGGTGGACATGCCCGTCACCGTGGCGGTCGACGCCAGCGGCACCAGCGTGCACAACACCGGCCCGGCCGAATGGCAAAAGCGCATCGCCAGCGGCGAGTTCCCCAGCGTGCAGAGCTTCACGGCGCGCAAGGCGGGCACGCCGGCCTGAGGCACGAGCCGTCGCAAGGGCGGCTCGGCGTCTGCGTCAATGCAAATGGCGCGGCCGGCGCCCGCCACCATGGCCGGGCGTGCCGCCGCCGGCACCGCGCGGCGGCTTGCCGATCTGCAGCGAGTCGACCAGCGCGTCGAAGCGGTCCGAGAACAGCTTGTCGATCTCACCGACCACGCCGCCCAACTCGGCGCCGTCGAAGTGGCGCTCCATCAGGGCGACCACGTCTTCCACCAGCAGGTCGCGCTGCGCCTGCATGATGGCCTGCGGCGTGGGACCGACGAACAGCAGCAGGAAGTCGTCGCGCGACTCGCGTCCGGCGTCCTCGTCCTCCTCGTCGTACTCGGCGTCGTAGAACGTCACCTCGACCGAGGCGCCGGCGGCGCTGAGCTCGTTGAGGTTCATGCACATGTCGTCCAGCTGCTGGCGAAAGTCCTCGTCGCCGGCCAAGGTCCAGCACATCTGCAACAGGTGCTCGGCGGGCTCGAAGCGGATGCCAGGCTCGTCCTCGTACAGGCTGGCCGCGCCATCGGCCAGCGAGCGGGCACCGGCGTATTTCCAGAGGGGTTTCAAGGCGTCCTGCAGGGCATCGAAGCCCACGTCGGGGCGCAGTTTCACGTCGCCATGCACGTGAATCTCGAAGGGTGCGTCGTCGTGATTCATGGCGTTTTCCTGTTGTGTGATGCTGGTGCCCCGAGCCGGGGTCGAACCGGCACGCTCCCTTGCGGGAAAGCGGCGGATTTTAAGCCAGAGCATGGCATCCGCACCGGGCTAACGCTGGGCTTGGATGAGGCTTGCTGTAGCAGGTTTTCCCCGAGGCCAATGCCTTCCATCATATCCCGGTGCGCGATGCAAACCGCCCCGGTTCCCTTTCGCCTGGCTCCTAGCTGGCTCCTGGAATCGGTGCCTTTCAGGAGCACCTCATGGCAAAGATCAAACTGACAAAGAGCCTCATTGACGCTGCGCAGGCCAAAACCTGCGATGTTGAACTCCGGGATACGCTTGTTCCCGGCTTCTTGTGCAAGATTACACCTCCTGGGCGCAAGGTGTTCATGCTTCAGTACCGTACGAACTCGGGCGTACGCCGCAAGCCGGCACTCGGTCAATTCGGCGAGCTGACGGTCGAACAGGCCCGATCGCTGGCGCAAGACTGGCTGGCCGAAGTCCGGCGCGGCGGCGACCCTGGCCACGACAAGGCCGAAGCCCGCAAGGCGCCGACGGTCAAGGAACTGTGCGGCCGGTTCATGGACGACCACTCCAAGCCGCACAACAAGCCCAGCACGCAGGCCGGCTACCAGTACCAGATCGACAGCTTCGTCATCCCGGCCTTCGGTAGCAAGAAGGTTCACGAGGTCACGCGCCACGACATCACCGCGCTGATGAAGCGCATGGAGAAATCGCCCACCCAGGCCAACCGCGTGCTGTCGCTCGTCCGAAAGATGTTCAACCTGGCTGAGCTGTGGGGCTACCGGCCCGATGGATCCAATCCCTGCCGCCACGTGCCCAAGTACCCGGAAAAAGGCTCGACCCGGCTCATCACCGACGAACAGATGGTCAGCCTGTTCGCCTACTTGGATAAGGCCGAGGCCGAGGGGCTGGAACATCCGATCTATCTGCTGGCCGTCCGGCTGCAATTCGAGTTCGCGGCCCGCATGTCGGAGATCCTGCTGCTGCAGTGGGATTGGCTTGACTTGCCCAATGGTCGGGTTGTCTGGCCGGACAGCAAGACGGGCGATATGTCCAAGCCATTGAGCGAGGAAGTCCGCCAGCTACTGACGAACGCGCCTCGCTATGGCCAGTCGCCCTACGTTTGCCCGGCTATCTTCGACCATGACAAACCACTCGGCCCCCATTCTTACTATCAGGCATGGCGGCGCATCCTTGATCGCGCTGGTGTGCCGAAGGTTGGCACCCACGGTATCCGCCACCGATCGGCGACCGACATTGCCAATTCCGGTATCCCCGTCAAGGTCGGCATGGCGCTGACCGCGCACAAGACCGTGGCGATGTTCATGCGCTACGTCCACACCGAGGACGACCCGGTGCGTAAGGCGGCCGAGTTGGTGGCGAGCCGGCGCAAGTCGGTCGTCAGCACACGTCAAGAACCGAAAGAGGTAACCGCATGATCAATGATCAGAAACTCGCCATGCCGGCCCTGATTGCCGTGTCGCCGTCAAGCCAAGCGGCTCGGCGGCCCTCCCCGCTCGTACATCGCGCTGAGGCCTGGAAAAGTGTACCCGTTTCGGGTATAGTTTGGGGGTCAAGATGACTATCGTCTTCAAGCGGAGGGACTTTGCGCGGTGGCAGGCAAGCGAAAAGCTACCTGATTCCGCCTTGTGCAAGGCGGTTCAGGAGATGGAAAGCGGTCTGATTGACGCGGACTTGGGCGGCTTCCTCTACAAGAAGCGGGTGGCCCGCCCCGGCGGTGGCAAGAGTGGCGGCTACCGCACGCTGCTGTCGGTCCGGTTCGGTAGCCGCTACGTGTTCCTGTATGGGTTCCCCAAGAGCGACAGGGCGAACATCACACAGGACGAAAAGAAGGCGCTGCAGTTCGCCGGCAAAGTGTTCCTGGAACTGTCCGCCGAAGCCTTGTCGAAGGCGTTGCAGTCGGGCGTGTTATTGGAGGTGCATTGTGAGCAAGATCATTGAATCCCTGCGTGGCGACCTGGCTGCGCTCCACGAAGCGGGAGCAATCAGCAAGGTGACGATGCGTGAGTTCGACGCAATCTGCCCGCCGCCGGTGCGGGAGTTCAACGCTGCCGACATCAAACGCCTGCGCGAAGCCTTGAAGTTCAGCCAGCCGGTGTTCGCTCTTCATTTGCATACATCGGCCTCGACTGTTCGCAAGTGGGAGCAAGGCGACACTCATCCCACGGGGCCAGCGCTCAAACTGCTCAACGTCATCGCCGACAAGGGCTTACAGGCCATCATCTGATGCCCATTCGTATCTGTCGCATCCCGGACGATCATAAGGTCGCTTGTGAAACAGATGCGGGCTCTCCTGATACCACTGCTTCATGGCCTG
>OFTX01000411.1_pt1 | contig 23835 bp, 15 predicted proteins | sample 1775051 | NCBI WGS metagenome assembly OFTX01 (sample SAMN08195772, study PRJEB24354) | sludge metagenome | isolation source: sludge from phenol fed wastewater aerobic bioreactor A | place: India: Nagpur | collected 2016-09-15
TGGCGACCTCCGCCGTCATGTGCTCCAGCACATCCCATTCCCCGCAGAAATTCTCCATGAACTGCGACGGCAGCTCGACGGCATCCCATTCCACGCCGTTGATGCCCGCGACGCCGGCGTCTTCCACCTGCGTGAGCATATGGTGCAGCCCGTGGCCGAACTCGTGGAACAGTGTGATCACGTCGTCATGCGGCAACAGGGCTGGCTTCTCGCCAACCGGCGCGGGGAAGTTGCAAACCAGGTACGCGACCGGGGTTTGAAGCGCACCGTCGTGCAGGCGCTTGCGCGTACGGGCGCTGTACATCCAGGCGCCGCCGCGCTTGCCTTCGCGTGCGAACAGATCCATGTAGAACTGGGCCACCAGTTCACCGTCGCGCTCGATGCGGAAAAAGCGCACGTCCGGGTGCCACGTCTCGGCATCCTGCGGACGGATCGTCACGCCGAACAGCGTGCCGGCCACGCGGAACAGGCCGTCGAGCACCTTGGGCAAGGGGAAATATTGGCGAACTTCGGTTTCCGAGAATGCGTAGCGCTGTTGACGCAACTTCTCAGAGGCATAGGCCGTGTCCCAGGGTTCGAGCTTGTCGATGCCGAGCGATGTCGCGGCAAATGCCTGAAGTTCCGCCCAATCCTGTTCGGCGTAGGGGCGGGCACGACGGGCGAGGTCTTCGAGGAACTCGAGCACTTGTGCCGGCGATTCCGCCATCTTGGGTTCGAGCGACACCTCCGCATAGTTCTTGAAGCCGAGCATATGGGCTTCTTCGCGACGCAATGCCAGCTGTTCGACGACGATTTCCGTGTTGTCCCAGTCGGCTTCGCCGTCACCGAACTTCGGTCCCAGCTCCGAGGCGCGCGTGACGTTTGCGCGATACAGCTTCTCGCGCAACGCGCGATTTTCGGCGTACTGCAACACCGGGAAATAAGACGGGAAGTGCAGCGTGAACTTCCAGCCCTGTGCGCCGTCGCGCTCTGCGGCGGCACGGGCGGCGGCCTTGTCGTCGTCGGGCAGGCCAGCGATTTCCTGCTCGTCGGTGACGATCAGCGAAAACTTGTTCGTGGCGTCGAGCACGTGATCCGAGAAGGTCTTGGCCAGTCGCGCCTGCGCTTCCTGAATCTCGGCGAATCGAGGCTTTTGGTCTTCGGGCAGTTCGGCACCGCCCAAACGAAAGCCGCGCATTTCGTTTTCGAGGATCTTTTTGCGGGCTGCGGACAGGCCGTCGAATTCCGAGCCGGCGGCGATCGCCTTGTACTTTTCGAACAACGCCAGATTCTGGCCGACGCTGGCCGAGAATTCGGTAACGCGCGGCAAGTTTTCACTGTAGGCGGCGCGCAGTTCGGGGGTATCCGCAACGGCGTTCAGGTGCCCGACGATCTCCCAGGCACGGCCAAGGCCTTCCGTGCCGTCTTCCACGGCGTCGAGAATGTTGGCCCAGGTCGCCGGCGTTGCGGGGTCCGCTGCGCGCTCGACCGCCGCGCGCGCCTGCTCCAGCAGCACGTCGACGGCCGGCGTCACGTGCTCAGGGCGAATTTCGGCGAAACGGGGCAGGCCTTCGATGTCGAGCAGGGGATTGGTTTGCGGCGTATTCATGCGTTCATGGTCCACTGGAAAGGGCTTACGAAGAGTGTGGGGGCATCCCGTCGAATTTTCCAGTCGTTTTTTTCAACCGCGCCGATTGGGTGGGGCGGTCCCGAATGGCCGTCCGATGGCGCGCGTCCAGAAACAACAAGGGTGCATGCGGTTGTCCGCATGCACCCTTGCGAGGGGCGGCCGAGGCGGGTGGGCGATCAGGCGCCCAGTGCGCGCTCGGCAGCCTCGATCGTGTTGACGAGCAGCATGGTGATCGTCATGGGGCCAACGCCGCCCGGCACTGGCGTGATGTAGCCCGCCACGTCCTTGACACCATTGAAATCGACATCGCCGCAAAGCTTGCCTTCGTCGTCACGGTTCATGCCGACGTCGATGACCGCGGCGCCCGGCTTGACCATGTCGGCCGTCACGATGTTTCGCTTGCCCACGGCGGCGACGATCACGTCGGCGTTACGGGTGTGCGCGGCCAGGTCACGGGTCTTGCTGTTGCAGATGGTGACGGTGGCGCCCGCTTGCAGCAGCATCATGGCCATGGGCTTGCCGACAATGTTCGACGCGCCGATCACGACGGCCACCGCGCCGCGCAGCGGGAATTCGACGGACTCGAGCATTTTCATGCAGCCGTAGGGCGTACACGGGCGGAACAGCGGCGCGCCGGTCATGAGTGCGCCGGCGTTTGAGACGTGGAAGCCGTCGACGTCCTTTTCCGGCGCGATGGCTTCGAGCACCTTGTGGCTGTCGATATGCTTCGGCAGTGGCAGTTGCACCAGAATGCCATTGATCTTCGGGTCGCGATTGAGCTCATCGATTCGGGCGAGCAGGGCGGTTTCCGTCAGATCCGCCGGATAGCGGTCGAGGGACGAATACAAACCGTTGTCCTCGCACGCCTTGACCTTGTTGCGCACGTAGACCTGGCTGGCGGGGTCGTCGCCGACGAGCACCACGGCCAGGCCGGGCTGGTGGCCGCGGGCGGTGAGGGCGGCGGCGCGCGTGGCGACTTCGGCGCGAATACGTTTGGCGAGGGCGTTGCCGTCGATGAGGGTGGCGGTCATGATGCGTGGGTATTCAATGAAGGAAGGGGGCTGGCCCAAGGGGCCGGATACGGCGGCGCGTGTCAGGCGGATGACGAGCGCAAAGATCGTATTATACCGACGCGTCTGGACGGACGGGAGAGGGCGCACAAGCGCGGGCGCCTGCGCTTTGACGCCTCGTCAAAGGGGGAGTGACGAGGCGTCCTTCACACGGCTCGCGGCGGTTCGCTCAGGGGCGAGGTGCGCTGCTGGAGCGCTTCGAGAGCGCGAGGCGAAGCAGATCGGCAACGGTGTTGACGTTGAGCTTCTCCATGATGTTCGCGCGGTGCGCTTCGACCGTTTTGATGCTGATGCCCAGATCGTCGGCAATTTGCTTGTTCAGGCGACCGGCGATGATGCGCTCGAGCACCTGGTGCTCGCGACTGGTGAGCTTGGAGAGCAACTCTTCCGCTGCCTGTTGTTCGCGCTGGCTGCTCGCTTCGGCACGCGCTTTCGACAGCATCTTCTCGACTTGGGCCCGGAGGTCCGCTTCGTCAAACGGCTTTTCGATGAAATCCATCGCGCCTTTTTTCATCGTCTCGACGGCCATCGGCACGTCGCCGTGCCCGGTCACGAAAATGATCGGAATATTGACTTTCTTGCCAAGCAGTTGGTCCTGAAGTTCGGGGCCGGTCATGCCGGGCATGCGGACATCCAGAATCAGGCAGCCGATCTGATGTTCGTTGTAGTGCAAAAGGAAATCTTCGGCGTTCGAAAAAGTACGCACGTGATAGCCATTGGCCTCGAGAAGCCAGCGAAGCGAGTCGCGGACAGCTTCGTCGTCATCGACAACGAAGACAGTTTCTTGATCGATATTGGTGTTGGGTGTCGTCATAGTCCTCCCCCGGATCCGGATGTCGTATCGCCTTCTAACGGTAACAGAATACAAAAAGTACAACCATTCCGCACGCCGTCGATTTCATTGTTTTCGACCCACAGACGGCCGTGATGCGATTCGATGATGGAGCGGCAAATGTTCAGGCCCATGCCCATGCCGTCCGACTTGGTGCTAAAGAACGGTTCAAACAGTCGTTCGATGGTCGCCTCGTCGACGCCAGGTCCATGATCGGATACCTGGAATTCGACCGATTTGTCTCGCCGTTCCACATGCAGACGTACCGTCGGATCGCGTCGCTGACCAGGCGGCGGCGTGTAGCCGTGCATGGCTTCCGCGGCGTTCTTGAGCAGGTTCACCAACACCTGCTCGATGAGCACCGGATCGACGTAAATCTGCGGTAGTCCCGCGGGCAGCTCGGTCACGATGCGAATGCGCCGCTTGCGCGCTTCGATCTCGGCGAGGCCCACGGCATCCGCCACGATCTCATAAATCGATGACGGTTGACGCTTCGGTTCACTACGTTTCACGAACGCGCGAATCCGTTTGATGATCATGCCCGCGCGAACGGCCTGCTGGGATGTCTTTTCCAGCGCGGGCAGCAAGGTCTCGGGGGACGTACGCCCGGCACGGACCAGTGCGGCTGTGCCCATGCAGTAGTTGTTGATGGCCGCCAACGGCTGGTTCAGTTCGTGAGCCAGCGACGACGCCATTTCACCCATGGTCGTCAGGCGCCCGGTGAATTGCAGGCGTTCTTCTTCCTGGCGGGCCAGTTCTTCCGCGTGCCGACGCGCCGTAATGTCGGTCGCCACCTGCAATTGCGCCAAATGACCATCCACCCACTGAATGTACTGACGTCGGACTTCGAACCATTTCTGGTGCGTTGGCAGGTAGATTTCCTGCGTTTCCGCTGCCGTGTCGGTCAGCGATGCCGCCGGCAGCCCCGCAAACGCATCGACCATGTCGATATGATCGAGCGACGTCGGGGACAGTTCTCCGCCGCCCGATAGTTCGAGGTGACCTTCGGGACGCGTACCGAACAGTTGTCGATAGTAACGGTTCGCGAACAGCAATTCGGCCTTGTCGACGGCCAGTACCGACACCGACGCGTCGAGGCTTTCGAGCACGGTTGTGAAACGCTCGTGGGCCGCCGCCAGTTCCTCGCGCGCGCGTTTGGGTTCACTGATGTCGGTCAGCGACGACATCCAGCCGGTCTGGCGGCCGTGTGCATCCACGAGGGGCGAGACGAACATGCGCGCGTAGAAGATGGTGCCGTCCTTGCGCTGCACGCGAATCTCGAATCCGTGCGACGGGGCCTTGCCGCGCAGTGTCATGTCGATGCGACGCTGCATTTCGTGAATGTCGTCCTTCGGCCAGTAGGGGTAGGGCGGCGCGCGATTCATGAGATCGGGCTCGTCCCAGCCGGTCATGCGGCAGAACGCGGGATTCACGTACGTGATGTGGCCCTGCAGGTCCAGCACGCGCATGCCGATGACGATCGAGTTCTCCATGGCACGCCGGAACGACGTTTCGTTGAACAGCGCCTGCTGGGCTTCGAAGCGTTGCCGCGTGTGGCGCCACAGGCTCCACAAGCTCCACAGGACGAAACACGACAGTCCCGCGATCAGCCAGACGAGTGTGTTGTTGACGAAATTCCCGACGGCCGGATACGAGTAGATACGCACCGCCAGACTGTGACCCGGCGGATCGAGCAGCAACTCATACGAGACGTCGCGCGGCAACGGCGGACGTGTGGACGTCGTGGCCAACTCGTTGTTGTGCGTGTCGATGAACGACACCTTGAACTTGTCGCCGAGCTCCTGAGGCAGCTCATGGATGAGCAGCCCCTCGACGGAATACACTGCGCTGATCGTGCCGAGAAACTCGCGCTCGCGCAGCACCGGCACCTGCACGACGATGTAGCTGGCGCCGGACGCGTCGTAGATCAGCGTGGAGTACGCCGATCGCCGCGAATCCCGGGCGGCGCGAAACGCCACTAACAGTTCGTCCTCCATCGGATGCTGCGCCGAGCCTTGCAGGCGCGAGGCAAACGGTGAATCGGCGGGGACGGCCCACCGCGGACGTTGCGACGCGTCGAGCCAGTTCATGAAGACAATGTCCGCATGATTCTGCATCAGCTCGCTCGCGGTGTTCTGGAAGTGCGTGATGTCCTGGGGCTTGGCGGCCGTGTCCCGCGCGAGGGAACTGATCTGGTCCTGAATGGCCAGCATGTTCAGGCGAATCTGCTGCTGCGCCCACGCCACGTTGCGGTAAAGCGTGTCCTGCTGCTGCTCCGTCTCCCTGCGGTTCAGGCTCCACAGGATCAAACTCATCACCACGAGGAAGATCACAATGGAGACGAGCGGGACGAGCAAGTAGTAATGCGACTCCGCGAACCCCTGCAACCATCGGTTGGAGCGGGCAGGCGTAGCGGCGGACCGGGGCGGTGGGGCGGAGTTGGCAAGGCGTGGCGAAAGCATGGCGAGATTGTAGCGCAGGCGCGCCCCGTTTCCCGCTGCCGCAACACGCAGGGTCCTGCTTTTCGGATGCGTCCGATCCTTTTGGTAAGACGGCACCTCAAAGTGCAGTTGAGACCGATCGGTACGCGCTCGATTCGTGGTGTGATGTCGTCAGCAACCCCTTGATTTTATGTGCACTGCAACAGAATTCCGCATCATGAAATTTGCTATCGTAATCTGAAATTTCGCTTGCGAATGCGGGAATATCCTTCGTACAATGCCCCGGTAAAAATGCCGGTGGGCCCGTCCATGAAGCGGGTATCGACCATTACGCCAACCCGCTAACGACAGACAAGGAGACACCATGTCCGCCGTACCTGAAGAAGCCCTGAAGATCGTATCCCCTGCGGACGCCGATCCCCAAGAAACGCAAGAATGGCTGGCATCGCTCGAAGGCGTGCTGGCGGCCGAAGGACCTGGGCGCGCCCACTACCTGCTCGAGAAGCTGATCGAATTCGCCCGCATCAACGGCGAGCACCACCCGTTCTCGGCCAACACCCCCTATATCAATACCATCCCGGTCGATCAGCAGGCCCGCATTCCTGGCGATCAGGACGTCGAGCACAAGATCCGCTCGTACACCCGCTGGAACGCGATCGCGATGGTGCTGCGCGCCGGCAAGGACACGAACGTGGGCGGCCACATCGCATCGTTCGCCTCGGCCGCCACGCTGTACGACGTCGGTTTCAACCACTTCTGGCATGCACCTTCCGACAAGCATGGCGGTGACCTGGTTTTCGTGCAGGGCCACTCGTCGCCGGGCGTGTACAGCCGGGCTTTCCTGCTGGGCCGACTCGACATGCCGCAGCTCGACAATTTCCGCCAGGAAGTCGATGGCGGCGGTCTGTCGTCGTATCCGCACCCCTGGCTGATGCCGGATTTCTGGCAGTTCCCGACCGTGTCGATGGGCCTCGGCCCGATCATGGCGATCTACCAGGCACGCTTCATGAAGTACCTGGAGTCGCGCAATATCGTGAAGACCGAGGGCCGTAAGGTCTGGGCCTTCCTCGGCGATGGAGAGACGGACGAGCCGGAATCGCTGGGCGCCATCGGCATGGCCGGCCGCGAGCAGCTCGATAACCTCGTTTTCGTGATCAACTGCAACCTGCAGCGCCTGGATGGTCCGGTGCGCGGCAACGGCAAGATCATCCAGGAACTCGAGTCGGAGTTCCGCGGCGCAGGCTGGAACGTCATCAAGGTGATCTGGGGTAGCCGCTGGGATCCGCTGCTGGCTCGCGACAAGAACGGCCTGCTGATGAAGCGCATGATGGAGTGCGTGGACGGCGAGTATCAGACCTACAAGTCGAAGGACGGCGCCTACGTGCGCGAGCATTTCTTCAACACGCCGGAACTCAAGGCGATGGTCGCCGATTATTCCGACGAGGACATCTGGGCGCTCAACCGCGGCGGTCACGATCCGCACAAGATCTACGCCGCGTACCAGGCCGCCACGCAGCACAAGGGGCAACCGACCGTCATCCTGGCCAAGACGATCAAGGGTTATGGCATGGGCGAGGCCGGTCAGGCCATGAACATCACCCACCAGCAGAAGAAGATGCCGGTGGAGTCGCTCAAGAAGTTCCGCGACCAGTTCAAGCTGCCGATTCCGGACGATCAGATCGCCGAAGTGCCCTACCTGAAGTTCGAGGAAGGCTCGAAGGAACTCGAATACATGCGCGCTCGCCGCATGGAACTGGGCGGCTACCTGCCGCAGCGCCGTACCAAGGCGGCTTCGTTGCCGGTGCCCGCGCTGGCAGCGTTCGACGCGCTGCTCAAGGCGACGGCAGAAGGCCGTGAGATTTCGACGACGATGGCGTTCGTGCGTATTCTCAACGTGCTGCTCAAGGACAAGGCGCTCGGCCAGCGCATCGTACCGATCGTGCCGGACGAGTCGCGCACCTTCGGGATGGAAGGTCTGTTCCGCCAGATCGGCATCTGGAGCCAGGCTGGTCAGCGCTACATTCCGCAGGATCACGACCAGCTCATGTTCTACAAGGAATCGGAAAGCGGTCAGATTCTCCAGGAAGGCATCAACGAAGCGGGCGGCATGTGCGACTGGATCGCCGCTGCGACGTCGTACTCGACGCATGGCGAGACGATGATCCCGTTCTACATCTTCTACTCGATGTTCGGCTTCCAGCGCATCGGCGATCTGGCCTGGGCAGCGGGCGACATGCGTGCACGCGGCTTCCTGGTTGGCGGCACGGCTGGTCGCACGACGCTCAACGGCGAAGGTCTCCAGCACGAAGACGGTCACTCGCTGCTGTGGGCGTCGTCGATTCCGAACTGCCTGCCGTACGATCCGACGTTCGCCTACGAACTCGCCGTGATCGTGCAGGACGGTCTGCGCCGCATGGTGCAGGATCAGGAAGACGTGTATTACTACCTGACCGTGATGAACGAGAACTACCCGCATCCGGCCATGCCGGAAGGCGTGGAACAGGACATCCTCAAGGGTATGTACGCGTTCCGCCGTGGCGCGGACAACGGCAAGGCGCCGCGTGTGCAACTGCTGGGGTCGGGCACGATCTTCAATGAGGTCATTGCCGCCGCCGAGATGCTCAGGAACGACTGGGGTGTCGAATCGGATCTGTGGAGCTGCCCGAGCTTCACCGAACTGGCCCGCGAAGGCAACGACGTGGCACGTTACAACCTCCTGCACCCGACCGAGACGGCGCGTCTGTCGCATGTCGAGAAGTGCCTGAATGACACGCGTGGTCCGGTCATCGCATCGACCGACTATATCCGTACGTACGCCGATCAGATCCGTCCGTTCGTACGCGGACGCTATGTGGTGCTCGGTACCGACGGTTACGGCCGCTCGGACACGCGCGAGAAGCTGCGTCACTTCTTCGAGGTGGATCGTAACTGGGTCACGGTCGCTGCCCTCAAGGCACTGGCCGACGAAGGCACGCTGCCGGCGAGCAAGGTCGCCGAAGCGATTGCCAAGTACAACCTGGATCCGAACAAACCCAACCCGATGACCGTCTAAAGGCCGCTTCGCGCGGTGTGCATGCGCACCGGCCGCCCCCCAGCGGCCGGCGCTCGCGCGCTGTGTGCCAAGCGCAGCCTCGAGGAGACTGTGGAAAATGAGTCAAGTGATCGAAGTGAAAGTCCCGGATATCGGTGACTTCAAGGACTTGCCCGTCATCGACGTGCTGGTCAAGGCGGGCGACAAGATCGATGCCGAGCAGGCCCTGATCACCCTGGAATCGGACAAGGCCACGATGGATGTGCCGAGTCCGGCCGCCGGTGTCATCAAGGCGATGAGCCTGAAAGTCGGCGATGAGGTATCCGAGGGCTCCCTCATTCTGACGCTCGAGACCGCAAACGGCTCGGGTGCGCAAGCCAACGGTGCCGCGGCGCCCGCACCGGCTGCAGCGCCTCAGGCGCCTGCGACGACGGCCGCCGCGCCGTCTGCACCCGCCGCGGCCCCGGCCCCGGCCTCCGCACCGGTCGCCGGGGGCACAAGCACGATCGATGTGAAGGTGCCGGATATCGGCGGCTACGACGACGTGCCCGTGATCGAATTGCTCGTCAAGGTGGGCGACACCGTGACGGCCGAGCAATCGCTGATCACGCTGGAGTCGGACAAGGCGTCGATGGACGTACCGAGCCCGGCGGCTGGCGTTGTCAAGGAAGTGAAGGTCAAGGTGGGCGACAAGGTTTCGGAAGGCACGTCGATCGTCGTGCTCGAAGGCGCTGCTGCCCCGGCCAAGGCCGCTGCACCTGCACCCGCGCCGGCTCCCGCAGTGCAGGCGCCCGCAGCACAGGCGCCCGCAGCACAGGCGCCCGCGCCGGCGCCCCAGCAGGCCCCCGCTGCCGCCGCACCTGTTGCGCCCGCCGTGGCCCAGAGCGGTCAACCGATCAGCCATGCCAGCCCGTCGGTGCGCAAATTCGCCCGCGAACTGGGCGTGGATGTTACGCAAGTGAAGGGCACCGGTCCGAAGGGACGTATCGTCATCGACGACGTTCGCAACTTCGTGAAGGCAGCGCTTGCCGGCAATCGTCCGGCTGCGGCGGTTGGGACCCCGGCCGGTGGTGGCGAACTGAATCTGCTGCCGTGGCCGAAGGTCGACTTCTCCAAGTTCGGCCCGGTCGAGCCCAAGGCAATCTCGCGCATCAAGAAGATTTCCGGCGCCAATCTGCACCGCAACTGGGTCATGATTCCGCACGTCACGAACAACGACGAAGCGGATATTGGCGAGCTCGAGGCCTTCCGTGTTCAACTGAACAAGGAAAACGAAAAGGCCGGCATCAAGGTGACGATGCTTGCGTTCGTGATCAAGGCCTGCGTGCTGGCCCTGAAGAAGTTCCCGACGTTCAACGCCAGCCTCGACGGCGACAACCTCGTCTTCAAGCAGTATTTCCACATCGGCTTCGCCGCTGACACCCCGAACGGCCTCGTGGTGCCGGTCGTGCGCGACGCCGACAAGAAGGGTGTGTTCGAGATCGCTCGCGAAACGTCGGAACTGGCCAAGCTCGCCCGCGAAGGCAAGCTCAAGCCGGACCAGATGCAGGGCGGATGCTTCTCGATTTCGTCGCTGGGCGGTATCGGCGGGACGACCTTCACGCCGATCATCAACGCGCCGGAAGTGGCCATTCTCGGCCTGTCCCGTTCGTATCAGAAGCCGGTGTGGGACGAAAGCAAGCAGCAGTTCGTGCCGCAACTGACGCTGCCGCTGTCGCTGTCGTACGATCACCGCGTGATCGACGGCGCCGAGGCCGCGCGCTTCAATGCCTACCTGGGTCAACTGTTGGCTGACTTCCGCCGCGCAATGCTGTGATGGCAATCGCCGCCGGCCGCGCGTGAGCGCAATGCCGGCGGCGGCGCGGACAAGTTTCTGGATCTGGACGGGGGAGGGGCAGCATGACCACCGTGGTAGTCGTCAGGAAGGCCGGCGAGATCGCCATTGCCGCCGATTCGCTCGTCACGTTCGGCGATACGCGGCTGTCGCAAACGTACGAAGAGAATCGCAAGGTGTTTCTCGTCGGCGACTCGTATATCGGACTGGCCGGCACGACCGCGCACTTTCCGGTCATGCGCGCCATTCTCTCCGGCATGGCGGATGAGTGCCGTCTGCACACGCGTGACGAAGTGTTCCGCACGTTCTGTCGCGTCCACCAGAAGCTCAAGGAAGAGTATTTCCTCAACACCAAGGAAGAGGAAGACGATCCGTACGAATCGTCGCAGATCACTTGTGTGGTCGCGAATCCGACGGGTATCTACGGGATCTATTCCTATCGGGAAGTGTTTGTTTTCGATCGGTTCTGGGGGATCGGCTCGGGGCGCAACTTCGCGCTCGGTGCCATGTACGCCCTCTACGACCAGGATCTGAGCGCTAGCGCCATCGCCGAAGCGGGCGTGAAGGCGGGGGCCGAGTTCGACAAGAGCTCGGCCGGCCCGTTTCAGGTGCATGCGTTTCCGATCGATACCACCATCAAGTCATAAATGCGACAGGGAGACCCCGCATGAGTCTCATTGAAGTCAAGGTGCCGGATATCGGCGCAGAGGGCGTGGATGTCATCGAAGTGATGATCAAGCCCGGCGACAAGATTGCCAAGGATGCGTCGCTCATCACGCTGGAATCCGACAAGGCGTCCATGGAAGTGCCGTCCGAAGTGGCGGGCACCGTCAAGGAAGTGAAGATCAAGGTTGGTGACAAGGCCAGCCAGGGTACGCTGATCGCGCTCGTCGAAGCCGACGACGCGGGCGTCGCAACGGCCTCCGCGCCGGCCGCCGCTGCGCCCGCGCCGCAAACGGCCCAGGCAGCACCGGCAGCGCCAGCCGCACCGAGCGCACCCGCACCGGCCGCGGCCACGCATGCCGGTGGCGCCGACACCGAGTGCGACGTGGTCGTGCTCGGCGCAGGACCGGGCGGGTACTCGGCCGCCTTCCGCAGTGCCGATCTGGGGCGCAAGACCGTGCTGATCGAGCGCTACGCGACGCTCGGCGGCGTGTGTCTGAACGTGGGGTGTATTCCGTCGAAGGCGCTGCTTCACACGGCCGCCGTGCTTGAAGAGGCGCAATCGCTTGGGCATCACGGTATCTCGTTTGCGAAGCCCGAGATCGACCTCGACAAGCTGCGCAGCTACAAGGAAAGCGTGGTCGGCAAACTCACCGGCGGCCTGGCGGGCATGGCCAAGATGCGCAAGGTCGAAGTCGTGCGCGGCGTGGGCACCTTCCTCGACCCGAATCACATCGAAGTCGTGGACGGCGAGGGCAACAAGCGCGTGGTGAAGTTCGCGCAGGCGATCATTGCGGCTGGCTCACAAGCCGTCAAGCTGCCGTTCCTGCCGGAAGACCCGCGCATCGTCGATTCGACCGGTGCGCTGGAGTTGCGCCAGATGCCGAAGAAGATGCTGGTGATCGGCGGTGGCATCATCGGTCTCGAGATGGCGACGGTGTACAGCGCGCTGGGTGCCGAAATCGACGTCGTCGAAATGCTCGATGGCCTGATGCAGGGCGCGGACCGCGATCTCGTCAAGGTCTGGGAGAAAATGAACGCCAAGCGCTTCGGTCGCGTCATGCTCAAGACCAAGACCGTGGGTGCCGAAGCCAAGCCCGACGGCATCTATGTGAAATTCGAAGGCGAATCCGCACCGGCCGAGCCGCAACGCTACGACCTCGTGCTCGTCGCGGTGGGCCGCAGCCCGAACGGCAAGAAGATCGGCGCGGAGAGGGCGGGCGTGGCGGTGGGCGATCGCGGGTTCATTTCCGTCGACAAGCAAATGCGCACCAACGTGCCGAACATTTTCGCCATCGGCGATATCGTCGGCCAGCCGATGCTCGCGCACAAGGCGGTGCATGAGGCGCACGTGGCTGCCGAGGCGGCAGCGGGTGAGAAGGCTTACTTCGATGCGATCCAGATTCCCTCGGTCGCGTATACCGATCCGGAAGTGGCCTGGGCTGGCAAGACCGAGGATCAGTTGAAAGCCGAAGGTGTGAAGTACGGCAAGGCCGTGTTCCCCTGGGCGGCGTCGGGCCGCGCGATTGCGAACGGCCGCGACGAGGGCTTCACCAAGGTGCTGTTCGACGAAGAAACCCATCGCATCGTTGGCGGCGCGATCGTCGGCACCCATGCGGGCGATCTGATCGGCGAGCTTTGCCTGGCGGTCGAGATGGGCGCCGACGCGGTCGACATCGGCAAGACGATCCATCCGCATCCGACGCTGGCCGAATCGGTCGGCATGGCCGCGGAGATCTATGAAGGGGTGTGCACCGATGTGCCGCCTGCTCGCAAGAAGTGAGGCAACGTTGATCGCGTTTGCCACGTTTGCCGCGTCGGCGCGATAGGGCGTAGCACGGTGCGGCAGGGTCGCCAGGGGTGCTCCCTGCCGCATCGATCGCCAAAGTGAAAAACCGCCGTTCGGACTCCGAATGGCGGTTTTCTTTTGTGCGGCGTCGATGCTCCGCAGTGGCGCACAATTCGCACCGCACAAAAAGAAAACCCGGCGAGTGCCGGGTTCGAAAGGTACCTTTGGTACCGAGGAGACAACTGGTGTCGCCACATCAGTTTGGGGTGCGGCGACGAATTTTCAAGCGTCCCTCGTAAAGCAATGCCAAAGACTCGCCGAGATTACTTCTTGGCGCTGGCGGCGCGCGAAGCCTGAGCCGCAGCCTTCGATGCGACGTTGGTCGCAGCGGCGAAGTTCGTTTCGGCGATTTCCACGGCTTGCTTGGTTGCCTTCTGGACGCTGTCGAACGCGCTGTTGGCAGCGGACAGGGCCGACTTGGCCAGTGCCACCGCCGACTCCGAACCGGCCGGAGCGTTCTTGGCCAGATTGTCGAACAGCGCTTGCATGTTGTGCGAGCCTTCGGCCAGTTGGGCTTCCGCCACCTTGGTCACTTCGGCTTGCGTCGACGAAGCGATTTCATACAGGTGACGGCCATACGCGAGCGCCTTTTCGGCCGCCGGCTGAACGAGATTGGCTTGCAGGGCGAGCAGCTCCTGAGCGTCCTTCACGGCGAAAGCCTTCTGTGCGGTCGAGGCGGATTCGGCCAGCGATGCCTTGACGGCTTGCAGGTTCAGCTCGACCAGCTTCTCAACGCCTTCAAAGGCCTTGTTGGTCAGGCCAAACAGGGTTTCGAGGTTGGCTTTGTGCGCGGCAGCGAATTGTTCGGGGGTCAGAAACGACATGGCGTTCTCCTAGGGTGTCATACACAACGTATCGACCCACTCCGTGTTCGCTGGATGGTTCTCACCTTATCTCGGTGAAAACACGGTTGGGGCCTTCTCAAAATGGGTGCGATCTCTTTTTGTGCATCGCACAAATGCAAGTTTAGAGATTTTCCCGTGGCTGTCAAGTCTTTTTTGTGCGGCGCACAAATTCAACAAAGACTTACAAAATCAGCAACTTGGGATCCCGTGGCGCGCATATCACCTCGCGTTGCGGCGAAGGCGGGTAGGCGCCTCGCACGCCTTGACTGGTGCGGCTTTGCACCGTTGTGGCGCCCGGCGCACCGTCCCGGGCGATGGTACTATCGACGAGTTCCGGCACTGGCGGAACGGGCGCTTGCCGTGCGGTGGACACCCGATGGGGGCTCCCGCGAGCGCCGTTCGCCGTTGCCGACGTCGTTCAACGCCTTTTAGCGTGCCGCACCCGCCGGCCATCCGCGTCGATGCAAGCGTTTTACAGCGACCATTTCGTCTTGCCGCTGCCTCCCGGGCATCGGTTTCCCATGGAGAAGTACGCGCGCCTGCGCGAACGTGTGGCGCGAGAGCTGCCCCAGGTCATGCTCGTCGAGGCCCTGCCGGCCGATGATGCGATGCTCGGCCGCGTCCATGCCTCGGACTACGTTGGCCGCGTTAGCTCGGGCGCGCTGAGTCCGAAAGAACAGCGCGAAATCGGGTTTCCGTGGTCGCTACAGATGGTGGAGCGTTCGCGTCGGTCAGCGGGGGCCACGGTGGCGGCGTGTCGGGCGGCGCTCGTCGACGGTGTTGCCGTCAATCTCGCTGGGGGTACGCATCACGCCTATTCCGATCACGGCGAGGGCTTTTGTGTATTCAACGATGCCGCGGTCGCGGCCCGTGCCATGCAGGCCGAGCTCGGCCCAGGCACGCGCGTGGCGATCGTCGATCTCGACGTGCACCAGGGCAATGGCACCGCGGCGATTTTCGAGCAGGATCCGAGCGTCTTCACGCTGTCGCTGCACGGCGAGCATAACTATCCGTTTCACAAGGCGCACGGCGACATGGATGTCGCATTGCCCGACGGCTGCGGCGACGACGAATACCTCGTCGCGCTGGGGCATGCGTTGACGGACCTGTTCGCGCAGTTCACCCCGACGCTCGTGATCTATCTTGCGGGCGCCGATCCGCTGGAGAACGACCGGCTCGGACGGCTCGCGCTCACGCACGATGGTCTGATCGCACGCGACCGGCGGGTGCTCACGGCGTGCGTCGAGCGGGGGCTGCCGGTGGCGATTGCCATGGCAGGGGGATATGGACGGGACATTGGCCAGACCGTCGACGCGCATTTCTCGACGATTCGACTCGCCAGTCAGTTCCAGCGCGCTTCACGTCGTGCATTGGGTGCAGTCAGCGCACTTGCGGCAGGCTCGTCGAGCGCGACCTCGCAGACGGTTGCGCTCGCATGACGGATCGACGCGCGGCCGACCCGCAATCCTCCCATTCCCCGAATTTGCCAGGCGCATACGCTGCGCCGCGTGCCGGAGCGGGCGCGCTCTGGAGCGCCACCATGCCTTGGTGGTTCGTGCTGATCTGGAGCACGGGCTTCATTGTCGCGAAGTACGGCATGCCGAACGCCGAACCGCTGACCTTCCTGGCACTGCGGTTTGGCGGCACGCTGATCGTGATGCTGCCGATCGCATTGCTCACGCGCACGCCGTGGCAAAGGCGACGCGGCGATGCGCAGCGCATCGACTGGGCCCTCATCGTGCATCTGGCGATCTCCGGCATCCTGATTCAGGCGATCTATCTCGGCGGTGTCTGGGCTGCGATCAAGCACGGGGCACCGGCAGGGCTGGCGGCGCTCGTCGTGGGTATCCAGCCGCTCCTGACGGCGCTCTTCGCGCGTGTGGTCGGCGAACCCGTATCGCGCCGCCAATGGCTTGGCCTGTTGTGCGGCTTCGTGGGCGTTGGGCTGGTGGTAGCCAACAAGGTCGGTGTTCGCGGCGTTGGCGCCGGCACGGTCGCGCTGTGTGTGCTGAGCCTGTTTGCCATCACCATGGGCACGTTGTACCAGAAGCGCTTCTGCTCGCACTTCGACCTGCGCGTGGGCATGATCGTGCAGTTCGGCGCCGCCTTCGCCGTGACTTTGCCTGCCGCCTGGGCGCTCGAAACCATGCAGGTGCGCTGGAATGCCGAGATGATCGGTGCGCTCGCGTGGTCGGTGCTCGCCTTGTCGATCGGCGCCATTTCGTTGCTGTTCGTGCTGATCCGGCATGGTGCCGCAACCAAGGTTTCCAGTCTGATGTACCTGACACCTCCGACCACTGCCGTCATGGCATGGCTGCTGTTCGGCGAGACGCTCTCGCCGTTGAGCGCTGCAGGCATGGTCGTTGCGGCCCTGGGCGTTGCCCTCGTGATCGAACGCCGCACGGCGCCTGCCGCAGCAGTGTCGTAATCGGCACGGCGCTCGCCTTTTCCCGAACGTTACGAGTCCATCGTCATGAGTCACGAAGCACCGCACATCCCCACGGCACAGTCGATGCCGCACGTCGATTCGACGGATTCTACGTATCCTACGGATTCGACCGGTTCGGCCGATCCGTCCGATCGCGTCGATTCGCCCGGTCCGATGGCGACGGCCGACGGCGATTGCGCACGCCCTGGGGAAAGTCCGCAGAACGAAGTTGTCAACGACGATGCGGGTCTGTGCGTGAGATATGTCGACGAGGCGATTCGCAGCCGTCGTTCGATTCGCGCCTATTTGCCCAAGCCGGTGCCGCCGTCGACCGTGGCCGACATTCTGTCGGTCGCGTCGAGGGCGCCATCCGGCAGCAACATTCAACCGTGGCAGACCTATGTTCTGACCGGTGAAGCGCTGAAGCGGCTCACGACGCGTTTGCTCGAGGCGTTCAACGATCCGGCGCAGCGGCTGTTGCACCAGGAGGAGTACGCGTACTACCCGCGCGAGTGGACCGAGCCCTATCAGGCGCGGCGCCGCAAGGTGGGATGGGATTTGTACGGACTGCTGGGCATCGGTCGGGCCGACAAGGCGCGCATGCACGGACAACATGCCCGCAATTTCACCTTCTTCGACGCCCCGGTCGGACTGATCTTCACGATCGACCGGCATCTGGAGCAGGGAAGCTGGCTGGATTACGGGATGTTCCTGCAGAGCGTGATGGTCGCGGCGCGCGCGCGTGGGCTCGATACGTGTCCACAAGCGGCTTTCGCCACGTTTCATCAGGTCATTGCGGCGGAACTGCGTCTGCCCGAGACCCGCATGGTGGTCTGTGGCATGGCGATGGGCCATGCCGACCCGAACGCGGTGGAAAACGGCCTCGTCACCGAGCGCGCGCCCCTTGAAGAATGGGCGCATTTTCTGAACTGACGTTTCACGAGAGGTTGGCGTAATTTGGCAAAATTTGGCGGACGTGCATTTCGCCGCGTTGCGCTGCACAAAACTGCCAGATGCCAGTTTAAGTATTTCAGCTAAGTCATTCATATTGCTTATTTTTTCGGAAGTTACTAAACTTCTCCCAAACTCGTTGCCTGCCAACCTTACGCTACCCCCAATCTATGTACGCGATCACCGCCCTTGCGCGTCTGTGCCGCTCCCGCCTCTGGGGTGCTGCCGTCGTGGCGATTTCGCTCGCCGCCGGTGCACCGGCAGTCGTTCATGCCGCCGGTAAGACGAGCGCCTGCTCGCCCAAGACGGCCAAGACGGCTGCACAGAAGCGCGCCTGCGCGAATGTTGCCTCCACGAAATCCGTCAACGCCAAATCCCAAGTCAGACCCGCTGTAGCGACCAAGGTCTCTCGCGAAACGAAACACGCGAAAGCCGGTGGCAAGGTTCGCAAGCTCGCGGCCGTCGAAGTCGACGAACCCGCGGCCAAGCGAGTTGCCGTCAAGCGCGTCGTCTACAAGAACGGCAAGCGTCGTGTCGTGACGTCGTACCGCACCGTGAGTTTTGCACCGCAGGCGCCGGAGCGTTTGTCGACGGGCCGCGCCTTCGGCCTGCACGAAACACCGGACTCCCTGGCACTGCGTTCGTCGGTGGCGTATGTCGTCGACGAGCGCACCGGCGAGTCGCTGTTCGACAAGAACTCGCAGGCCGTGCTGCCGATCGCATCGATTTCCAAGCTGATGACGGCAATGGTCGCGCTCGACGCCAATATCCCGATGACGGACGTCATGGAAGTGACGGACGAGGATCGTGACTACGAGAAGGGCACCGGCTCGCGTCTGTCGGTGGGCTCGCGTCTAACGCGCGAGGACATGCTGCACATTGCGCTGATGTCGTCGGAGAACCGTGCGGCCGCGGCGCTCTCGCGCTATTTCCCGGGTGGCCGTCCGGCGTTCCTCGCGGCGATGAACCGCAAGGCGAAAGCGCTCGGCATGAACGATACGCACTTCAACGATCCCACCGGACTGTCGAGCCAGAACGTGTCGAGCGCCCGCGATCTCGTGAAGATGGTCAAGGCCGCGTATCAGTACCCGATGATTCGCCGTTTCTCGACGGACAGCAATTACGACGTCAATACCGGTCGTCGTGAATTGCACTACGTAAGCACGAACCACCTGATCGGACATCCGGGTTGGGAAATCGGTCTGCAGAAGACGGGTTACATCAACGAAGCCGGACAATGTCTCGTGATGCAGGCGAACGTCGATGGCCGTCCCGTGATCATGATTCTGCTCGATTCGACCGGCAAGTATTCACGCTTCGCCGACGCAACGCGCGTCCGCAAGTGGCTGCTGGAAGGGGGTGGCTCGGTGCCGCAGCGTACGGCCGGTACCGCGCCGACGGCGCAGGTCGCGACCAACAGCGAGCACGCGCTGTAAGCGGCTCGCGGCGTGGCCGCTGCCACGCCCGGGTTCAAAACAAAAGGCGCTCCCACGGGAGCGCCTTTTGTTTTTTCCAAACCGTTCCGGTCGTCGTGAATGCCGTGAAGGCCGAGGAGGCCCTGGCGCGACTGGGCGATCCAGGCTATTCCGCCGCGGCGGTGTGCGGTGCTGCCGCGCCGCTGGTATCCGGATGCGGGGCGTGAAAACCCAGCGAGGTGGAAATCGCCAACGCGGTTTCGTTCAGATTGGCCAGCCAGGCGTCCTGCAGCCGGTCGGCGGGCGCCGAGAGCGAGAGGCCCGCCACGAGCTTGCCACTGTCGTCGTAGATTCCCGCAGCAATGCATCGCACGCCAAGCTCGAGCTCTTCGTTATCGCGCGCGTAGCCCGATTTGCGAACGTGGGTCAGTTCGCGCTCGAGCTTCTGCAGATCGGTGATGCTGTTGCGCGTATGTCCCGACAGTCCGGTGCGTGTGGCATAGGCCCGCACGCGAGCCGCTTCGTCGGCGGCGAGGAACAGCTTGCCGACCGAGGTCAGGTGCAACGGCGCGTGGCCGCCGATGGCACGCACCACCTGCATGCCCGAGCGCTCGCTGTAGGCGCGCTCGATATAGACGATCTCGTCGCCCTGACGGACCGAAAGGTTCACCGTCTGTCCGGTAATGCGGTGCAGGCTGCGCATCGGCGTGAGCGCGGCGTCGCGCACCGACAGGCGCGCCTTGACCAGGTTGCCGAGTTCCAGCAACCGCATGCCCAGACGGTACGTGCCCGGGTCGCAACGATCCACGAAACGGCAAGCCACCATATCGTTCAGGATGCGGTGTGCGGTGGACGGGTGGAGTTCGGTGGCGTGCGCCAGATCCTTGAGACTGACCGGGTCCGCATGCGCTGCCAGCGCGTCGAGCAAACGCATCATGCGCTCGATCACCTGGATGGACGTGCGTGATTCCGTGCCTTGACTGCTTTCGTCTTTCATGGGGTAGGGCCGAGTTTCGTATAGCGTCGATTCTATATCATATGGTGAAAAATTCGCACATTTCGCGTAGAGGACTCATGCGAAAAGTGACGTCGACGCCGATCGTATGCGCAAGGGGCGGCGAGCCGCCGTGGCTCGGTCTTCGCCATGCAAGCGCGTTGGTGCCGCAGTAACCGCCGATAGAAACCGAAAGTGGCCAACGCCGTGGCTCGTTACGATGACAGTGCCATTCAACGGAGTGTCAAGCCGCGGTCGAGGGCGGCGGCGGCCGGCACGGAGGAGGTGCAGGCAATGTTCGGTTATGTGTACGCGCCGGCGGTGGCGGTGTTGCCCCGACGCCATGACGTTCCTCGCGCGGTCAAGGGGCTGGGAGGGTCGATCGATGCGAGGCGGGCGGAAATCGTCGCGCGACTCGAGCAGATCGCCAACGCCCGCGACCGGCTCGGCCTGAGCAACGTTGCAACGCGCAAGCTTCAGAAGACCTTCGTGACGAGCTATGCGAAGGCGACGTCCGGTTATTGGCGCGGCGGGCTGTGCGATGCGTTCTGGCGGTGCGGATCGGCGTCGCGGGCATCCGGTCTGCTCGGCTTCGTCGGCGATCAGACGACAGTGAGCGACGCCCGCCGGCTGACGCCATCGGCCAGGCGGTTTTCGCGGATTCTGGAGAAGTTGACGGAGGTGCTGGCGCACGAACATCAGGCGCTTCAGACGTGCATCGACGTGGCCCGGAGCGTGGAGGAACTCGGGGCGAGGCCGTCTTCGCACGTGCAGGGAGAGTGGCGCAGCCGGCTCGAGGTGGAGAGCGAGGCGTCCGCGCTCATGGCGACCATCGACCTGCATCTCGACGAGGTGCGCGAGGCGCTTGGGCAGGCCTCGAAGCAGGTGGTGCCCGAGAAGAAGCACTACGGCAAGCGATTCTGGATTTCGTCGGCGCTATACGCCGTCTCCGTCGGAATCGGCATCGCGGCGCTGATTGCTTCGGGGGGCTCGTTCGCGGCGATCATCGGCATCGCCGCACTGACATTCACCACGGTTATTCGCCTGCAGAGTCTGGCGAGCATACGAGGGTTCGATCGCGATCGCGCGTGGAAGTCGATCGAAGGTCTGTTGGCGGATACCCGACATTTTCTGGAATCGGAGGGGGCAATGATGAAAACGCAAATGAACGTGCAGGCCACACGTGCGCGACTGGAGCGTGACACGATGGTATGGAACCAGCTCAATGCGCTGTCGGCGGATCTTGCCAAGGCGACGCAGGCGCAACAGGCGCGCGACACTTTCGTCACGAACCGGCTCGACGGGCTGTCAGAGGATTTCGCGAAGGAGGCGCTGGCGCGTCGGGAGGACGATGCGCAGGTGCGGCGTCGGCTCGATGGGCTGTCGGCGGACCTGGCGAAGGAGACCCGGGCGCGGCAGGAAAGCGAAGCGCGCGTCTCGCACCGGCTCGACGGATTGTCCACCGGGTTGGAGAAGGCGACGCGTGCGCAGGAGGCGCGTGACAAACAGGTCTGGCACCGGCTCGACGCGCTTTCCTCGGACTTGAAGGCGCTCGCCGGCACGACTGGAGAACGATTCGATCGTGTGGAGGCCGACGTGAATCGCCTGACCGTGCTCGAGGCCGACGTGGCGAGCCTCAAGACGACACAGGCCGAGGGATACGCGCGGCTCTCGGCGGGGCAGGATCGCCTGGAGCGCATGCTGAAGGTCACCTCGGATCAGGTCGCCACGCTGATGGCGGACCGGGGTTACGTGCCGCCGCGCTCCCGCTCGGCGGGCCGTGCCGGCCCGCACGTTCCGCGCATGGTGTGATCCACTGCGCGATATGCGGGAATCCACGCTGGGCCGCCCTGGCCCGGCGACTTATAATGGCGCATTGTTCCCGAAAAGAGGATTCCCCCAATGCGCGTCGGACTGTTTGTCACGTGTCTGATCGATATGATGCGTCCGGAGATCGGCTTCTCGACGCTCAAGCTGCTCGAGACAGCCGGTTGCGAAGTCGTCATTCCCGATTCCCAGACCTGTTGCGGTCAGCCGGGCTACAACTCGGGCGAGCGCGCCATCGCCCGCGATCTCGCCCAGAAATTCCTCGATGAATTCGAATCGTTCGACTATGTCGTGGTGCCGTCGGGTTCGTGTGGCGGCATGGTCAAGGCGCATTACGGCGACCTCTTCGCCGACGACCCCGAACTCATGGGACGCTACGAACGCCTGCGCCCGCGGGTGTTCGAGCTGACCGATTTTCTCGTCAACGTTCTGCACATCGACACGGTGCCCGGCGACTACAACGGCGAAGTGACGTACCACGATTCGTGCTCGGGCCTGCGCGAGCTTGGCGTCAAGACGCAGCCGCGTGCATTGCTCGCGAAGATGCCCGGCGTGAAGATGACCGAGATGAAGGACTGCCAGGCCTGCTGCGGATTCGGCGGCACGTTCGCCTTGAAGTACGGCGACATCTCGACGGCGATCGTCGACGAGAAGTGCGCGAACATTGCGGCGAGCGGTGCACCGGCCGTGGTGCTCGGCGACCTCGGTTGTATGCTCAACATCGAAGGGCGCCTGCGGCGCACGGGCGACACGAAGACGCGCGTGTTGCACATCGCACAGGTGCTCGCCGGCGATGCGTGAGTTCGCCGCCATCCTCCCGACCCTACCGGCCCCGGCACCGTCGCGCGTGGTGACGCGCGGCGCGCGTGCGGGTTGCCATCACTACTCGTGAGTCGCGATGCAAGTTCAATCGATGCAGTTCAAGGCGCGCGCGGGGCAGAAGCTCGCGGATCAGCGTCTGCAGGCCAATCTCAAGAAGCTCTCGACCAAGTTCGTGACGGCGCGCGCCGCGGCCATCGAAGAGATCGATTTCGAGGCCACTCGCGAGGCGCTCAAGGAGCGCCGCAACCGCGGGCTCGAGACGCTTGACGTCTGGCTGGAGATCTTCGAGCGCGAAGCCACGCGTCGCGGCGCGACGGTGCTGTTCGCCGAATCCACGCAGGATGCCGCGCGCCTGATCGCCGAGATCGCGCGCAAGCATGACGTGAAAAAGGTGATCAAGTCGAAGTCGATGGTCACCGAGGAATTGCAGCTCAACAAGGTGCTCGCCGACATGGGCGTGCAGTCCGTCGAGACCGATCTGGGCGAGTACATTCTTCAGATCAACGACAACGAGCCGCCGTCGCACATCATCGCGCCGGTGGTGCACAAGGATAAAGACGAGGTGGCGGATCTGTTCGCGCGGGTGCACCACAAGCCGCGCCTGACCGAGATTCCCGCGATGACGCGCGAAGCCCGCGAGATGTTGCGCCCGCAGTTTCTCTCGGCCGACATGGGCGTGACCGGCGGCAACTTCCTCGTGGCCGAAACCGGCTCCGTGGCCGTGGTGACCAACGAGGGCAACGAGGGCATGTGCACGATCATGCCGCGCGTGCATGTGGCGGTGACGGGCATCGAAAAGGTATTGCCCACGCTCGAGGACCTGGCCACGGCGATGCGCTTGCTGCCGCGCTCGGCGACCGGGCAGGGAACGTCGAACTACTTCTCGTTGCTCACGGGCACGCGTGCCGAAGGCGAGGTGGACGGCCCCGATCACATGTACTTCGTACTCGTCGATGGCGGGCGCTCGGGGCTGATCGGCGGTGCGTTCCAGGAGATGCTGCGATGCATTCGCTGCGGCGCGTGCATGAACCACTGTCCGGTGTACCAGAAGATCGGCGGCCACGCCTACGGCTGGGTCTATCCTGGGCCGATGGGGTCGGTGCTCACCCCCAGCTACGTGGGGCTGGAGAAGACGCTCGACCTGCCGCAGGCAGCAGCGCTATGCGGGGAGTGCAACCGTGTGTGTCCGGTCGGCATTCCGATTGCGGACCTGCTGCGAAAGCT
>OFTX01000412.1_pt1 | contig 23803 bp, 21 predicted proteins | sample 1775051 | NCBI WGS metagenome assembly OFTX01 (sample SAMN08195772, study PRJEB24354) | sludge metagenome | isolation source: sludge from phenol fed wastewater aerobic bioreactor A | place: India: Nagpur | collected 2016-09-15
CGCGACCGAGGTGCCGGCCCCCGCCGTGCTCGGCCACGAGGGTGCCGGCGTCGTCGAGCAGGTCGGCGACCAGGTCACCCACGTCGCTCCCGGCGACAAGCAGTGAAACATCGTGCGCTGCTTCAAGTTCCGGCCCGCAGACGGGCCACCACGGACAGAGGCGGCATTCGCTGATCCTGGACGGATGCGCCAGCGCAGGCCGCCGCTCGGTGGCTGCCGTGGCAACCTGGAGCCGATCCGCGAACCGCTCGTCGTAATCCTCGAGCACGGTGTGCCCGCTGCCGTTCGCCGACGCATCCAGGCGATGCCACACCAGGACGTCGCCGTCACTCCAGTCGGGTTCCATCGATGGCCCGCCGAAACCGATGATGCCGCCAAGAGTTCGGCGCGACGCGAGGCCGAGGCTCTGCAGCAGGCGATACACGTGCGCGAGGGCCAGTGCGTCGCCGTAATGCGCGCGGGCCCGCTTCGTCGTCAACCGTTCGATGGGCAGGCGGCGCGCCACAGCCCATGATGCGGTGCTGCCATTCGCGACAGATGCACCGAACTCGTTTTCCGCCAACCGGTGTGCAGATGGCAGCGCAGACGGCTCGCGAGACCCGTTCTGCGGTCGCCGTTCCCATGACTGCTCCGCGGCGGCCCATGACGCGAGCACGCTCAGGTCCGTGAGATCTGCGCCGGAGCCCGGGTCAGTGGTTCGATGGCCGCGGATCAGCACTGGAACATACCCGCCGTCGGCATCCAAGAGCAGCAGATCCGGTGTGGCGAAACGTGTTTCGGAGGCTAACCGCGGCGCCCAGATGACGGCCGGCCACTGGCCGTCCGTCGGTAGCACATCCTCGAACAACGTCATAGTCGCGGCGAGACGATCATGGATCGCCGAGCGGTGGCCGGCCAGATTCCGGCGACGCAGGTCCAACCCCGGATCCGGCGCGCGCTGACGAGTGCGATCGGCGTCCGGGTCGTGATCGAGGTGGATCCTCCGCCGGCAACGACCCGCCGCGACGGGACCGAGGCGCACCGGTCGATCGGTTTCCGCCGGTGCGGGGTGGGCGGACTGGGGCGTCACGCCATCAGACTACGGATCGGCACGTCGTCAGCGCCGGCGCCGGGCACATCGCTGCGGCGCCCTGCGCCCGGCCGTAGGCTATTCCTACGTTGAGGCGGTGTACGTCGAACCGGCGCGTGCCGGTCCGTCAGAGGGGAATTCTTGCCATGGTTCGACGCTCCACCCGGTCCGCCGCCGACGCGCACGCCCAGGAGAGCCAGGCGGCTGCGGATGCCACGACACCGCCGGAGTCAGCCGACACCACGCGAGCGATGAGGGCGCGGTCCAGAGCGGCCCGTGCCGAATCGAAGGCTGCGGCGAAGGCCGCAAAAGTGGCCGGCAAGCAGGAGCGGAAGACATCGGCCGCGGACAGCAAGCACCGCAAGTCCGAGACCCGCGCGTCGCGGAAGGCGTCCCGGGCCGAGGCGAAGGCCGCGAAGGCCTCGGTGAAGGCGAGCGAGGCGGAGGCCGCGGCGAAGGCGACCCGCCCCGCGCGGATGATCGCGAAGGTCACCGACCCCAAGATTGCGAAGCGAGCCGTGACGATCGGGAAGATCGTGGCGCCTGCTCTGGCGCCGGTGCTCATCAAGGCGACGGTGGGCACGCGGCACATGCTCGACGAGGTCCGCGCCCGGAAATTGGGCGTATCGGTCGACCAGGTCGCGGCATTCCAGGGGCCGACAGGCCCCGCGGGCGCCCGCATCACGGGGCTCACGCTGGCGGTCCGAGAGCTGGCCGGTCGCAAGACGAACGACCTCCAGCTCACGCGGTTCGCGGAGGTCGCAAGCACACGTCTGAAGGACCTCACGGCGGCGGTGCAGGCGTCGGCGACGATGCCCAGGGCGCGCCGCAACGAGGTGCTGCATGCCGTCGGACGCGAACTGGACGACATCGACGCCGACCTGGTAGCGCACTTGATGGGATCGGCCGAGCGATAGCACCGCCCAGCGGTGCCGATATGGTGGCCACGTGACCCTCATGGCCAGAAACCGCCCCCGCCCGTCCGCCCGCGCATCGACCCGTCCCCGCGACTCTCGGCACGGGCTCGTCCGCCGGGCGGGAGTCGTCGCGGCGGCCTCGCTGCTGCTCTTCGGCCTCGGCGCCGGCGTCGCGTTCGCGCACGTCTCGGTGAATCCGAACGAGGTAGCGGCCGGCTCGTGGGTCAAGCTGACCTTCCGCGTGCCGAACGAATCGGCCACCGCCAGCACGGTGTCGGTTAAGGTGTCGCTGCCCACGGACCATCCGTTCCCGAGCGTGTCGCTGATGCCGGTCCCGGGCTGGACGACAACTTCGCACACGGTCACGCTGAACCCGCCCGTCACCGAGGGGAAGTTCACGCTGAACGAGGCAACGGACTCGATCGCGTGGACTGCGGCCGACGGCGTCGGGATCAAACCCGGTGAGTTCATGGAGTTCTCGATCTCCGTCGGGCCGGTGCCCGACGTCGCATCCTTGGCCATGCCCGCGCAGCAGACGTATTCTGACGGCTCCGTCGTCTCCTGGGATCAGGTCAGCTCGGCCGCCCATGACGATTCGGCGGGCCATGACGGCGCAGCGGAACCCGACCATCCGGCGCCGATGCTCACGGTGACGCAGGCCGCCGTCGCGGACGCTCACGGCGCAGCGGCGGGTGCCAGCGGTACTTCCGGCACGGGTGGCACGGCGACCACGGACACGACCGCACAGTGGCTCGCCGCGTCGGCCCTCATCCTGGCCGCCATCGCCCTGCTGGTCGCCGTCATCGGTCTGCGGCGAAGGCCGCAACGCGGTGCGGCTCCGTCCGGTGCGGCTGTGTCCGACGCAGCTGTGTCCGACGCAGCTCCGGATCTCGTGACGTCGGGCGTCGCGACGGACGCCGGCTCTGCGGCCGTGACGGAGGCGGCGTCATCCACCGAACGCACGTCATGAGCCGACCGGACCGCCCTGATCGAGCCGACCTGGTCGGCTGGTTGCGGCGCGCGGCGATCGCCGTGCTCATCGCTGTCGGCGCCATGCTCGGTTTCGCCGGGCCCGCGTCGGCCCACAACGTCCTCGTGTCATCGGATCCCGCTAATGGTGCGACGCTCGATAAGGCCCCGACGGCCGTCTCGTTCACCTTCGACCAGCCGATCGAGAACTTCGACCCCGCGCTCAAGGTGTTCGGCCCCAACGGTCATGACTTCGCGACGAGCGCACCCATTGTCGACGGCAGCACGGTCTCCGCGTCCTTCGCCGCCGGGCCGACCGGCACCTACCGCGCGGTCTATCGGATCGTGTCCGCGGACGGGCACCCGGTGACCGGACAGATCACCTTTACGCTGAGCGACAGCGCAGCCGGATCCGCGACGGGAATGCCCACCGCGCAAACGAACGCCCCGACCGGTCCGGTCGCGACCGGCGGCACGGCCAGCGGCCTCGGCGGATGGTTGTGGATCATCGCTATCGTCGCCGCCGCGTTGGTGGCCGCCACGATCGTCATCGCCCTGCGAAAGCCGCGCGGGCAGCCGCCGCACTAGCCCGCGACTTCAACACCGGGGCTCCGGCGCCCAGGAACCGCCGAAAGGTGCGAAATACCACCGCTTGTGCCCGATTTGCCCGCAATTTCGCACCTCTCGGCGGGGAGGGGCGGGGCGGACGAGGATGACGCGCGACCTACCAGCCCAGGTCAGCTGAGCTGCGCAGAGATGCGCGCCGCGGTCGCCAACAGGTCGTCGACGTGCTCGCCGAGCGCCGCGAGATCGTGGACCACCCGAATCGACGTGATCGAGATCGCGCCGACGATGGTGCCCGTCGCATTTCCAACCGGAGCCGCCACACAGTTCGTGAAGTCCTCGAACTCGCCGTCGTCCACGGCCCAGCCGCGCGCGGCGATCAGGTCGAGCTCACGGTCGAGATCCGCACGGGCAGTCAGCGTGGTCGCCGTGTGCCTCGTCCAGTCCACATCGCGGAGCACCTCGTCGCGGCGCCGCGGCGCCAGCCGGGAGAGGACGGCCTTGCCGACGCCGGTGCAGTGGGGCGGCACGATCTTCCCGATGCGCGAGTACATGCGAAGCCCGGCCGTGTCCTCGACCTTGTCCACGTAGATGACGCTGTTCTCGATGAGTTGCGCGAGATGGATCGTATTGCCGACACGGCCCTGAAGCTCGCGGAGCTCATCGTGCGCGATGCGCCGCAGGTCGATCCCGTCCAGGGCCTGTTGCGCGATGGCGATGATGCGCGGCCCGACCACGTAATGCCCGTCCGACCGATGCAACAGATATCCGGCCTGTTCCAGCGGCCGGACCTGGCGCAACACCGTGGAACGGTGTACCTGGAAATGCACGGCCATCTCGCTGAGCGTGCGCGGGCCGTCGGCGACGAGGTCCATGATCTCGGTGGCCCGCTGGATCGTCTGCGACACGATGCGCCCCTTCCGACGCTCGACTTCCGGACCTTTGCCGGACCCTTGCCGGGTCCATCGACGCGCTGCAAGCGTTAGGCCCGGCTGTCCGATCCCCTGCGCAGAACCGCTGCGAGGAGCGGGATCTGGTCCGGATCGGATAAGGCCGACCCCACCGCGACCACGCGCGCACCGGCCTCGAGAAAGCTCCCGGCGTTCGTGGCATCCATACCGCCGGTGGCGACGAACTGGGCTGCCGGGAACGGGCCGTGCATGGCCCGGAACCAGGCCGGGCCGAGGGCGACCGCCGGAAACGCCTTGAGCCAGGTAAGCCCGGCGCGCATCGCCACCTGGACCTCGGTAGGGGTGGCGACCCCGGGAAGGTGCGGCAGGCCCCGTTCGCGCGCGGCGGTGACGATGTCCAGGTCCAGGCCGGGTGCGACGGTGAAGGCCGCGCCGGCGGCGTGCGCCTGAGCGACCTGCTCCCGATCGAGCACGGTCCCGGCGCCCACCGCCTTGCCCCGCTCCCGCCCGGCCGCGACCACCGCTTCGAGAGTCTTGACGGCATCGGGTGTTTGGATCGGAACCTCGACCAGGTGGATGCCCAGATCCCAGGCCTGGTTCGCCAGGGCGAGCGACTGCGCGGTCGGCAAATTGCGGAAGATTGCCATCACCGGGGCGCCGGCGAAGAGGCCGTCGAACGGCGCCACCGCTGTGGATGTTCCTGCCGGTGTCGCCGCCGGTGTCGCTGTCGATGCGTGTGATGTCGCCGCGTGTGATGTCGCCGCGTGTGATGTCGCTGCGTTTGATGTCGCCGCGTTTGATGTCGCCGCGTTTGATGTCGCTGCGTCTCGTGTCACCGTCGATCACCCTCCGAACTCGTTGCTGCATAGGCATTGTCGGACACGGTGACATCGGACCGGCGCCATGCCTCGTCGCTCCGGCCGGCCAGCTCGTGCAGCGCAGCGACATCCGGCAGCGCGGGGCTGTCGCTGATATCGCTCAGCGCACGCGCCGCCAGCACATGCCCCAACCGCAGGCTGAACGCCGACTCGCGTCCTTCCAGTCGCCCGGCCAGGTAGCCAGCCGCAAACGCGTCCCCGGCACCGATCGGCTCGACCACCTCGGCGCGCGGTGCCGGCACGAACACTTCCCGGTCCCCGCGGAACTCCGTCGCACCGATATCGGAATCCTTCACCACGATCGTGTCCGCGTCGGGGAAAAAGTCGCGGACATCCTGCGGAGTCTCGGTGCCCCACAACGTATGCGCCTCGTCGCGACCGGTGATGACGATGTTCGCGAGCCGGACCAGTTCGCGGATGCGCGGACCCGCTATGTCGGCCGGCCAGAGCTTCGCGCGGAAGTTCACGTCGAAGCTCACCTGCGCGTCTCCGGACCGCTCCATAATGCTCTCGACCAACGCGTCACAGCCCGGCGACAGCGCCGGTGTGATGCCGGTCAGGTGGATCAACCGCCGCTCGCCCAGCGCCAGCTGCGATGCATCGGCAGACTCCATGCCGCTGGCCGCGGACCCGGCCCGGTAGTAGTACACAGTGCTGGCCGCACCCCTCCGGTCCTTGAAATAGATTCCGGTGGGCCGCGTCTCGTCGACCACGACCCGCGCGGTGTCGACGCCTCGGGCTCCGAGCCAGTCGACCACCCGGACGCCGAACGGATCGTCGCCCACACGGCCGAACCACTCGACGCGCCGACCCAGATGCGCGAGCGCGCCGGCGACGTTGGACTCGGCGCCGGCGACGAACATCCGCGTCTCGTCGCTCGTGCGCAGGTTGCCGGCCACGGGGGCGAAAGCGATCATCGCCTCGCCGACGCAGAGCACCTCCGGCACACCGGCGTGTTCCGCGGTCGTCGCGATCATGGCTCCACCTTCTACCCGGCCTGCCACCTGCGAGCCCGGGCCACGCGGGCGGTCAGCCTGTCGGCCCCTTGTTGCAACATGCGCACCATGTATTGCGAATGCCGCACTTCAGGAGAAGTGTATGGGAGGCTGCGGTTCGCGTCAAAAACAACGGAGATGACGACTGATATGACGAACCGCGTGGCCGGGCGTCGACGGAAATACCGCGCCGACAAGGCGTGTGCAGCCAGGCAGCACGCCCCTCGGTGAGCGAAACCGGATGCGAACCGGCCCGTCGGCGCGCGTGCGCGCCGCGAACACCGTCATAAACGTTACGAGCGCTCCTGACGCGGGAGCAACACCTCACGGACGATCAATTGCGCGGCCGCCGCCACCGGCACGGCCAGGATCGCGCCGATCACACCCAGCAGTGCCGCGCCGACCACGATTGCGACAATCACTGCGGCAGTGGAGATGTGGACCGTTCGGCGCATGATGCGGGGGTAGAGCCAATAGGCCTCGAAGAGGTGCTGGCAGACGTAGAAGGCGCCCGCGACGATGCCGATCACCAGCGACTGGGTGAAGCCGAGCAGCGCAATGCTGACCCCGATGATCACCGGGCCGACGACGGGCACGAAGTCGAGCACCAGGGCGCCGGCGCCGATGGCGAGCGGATAGGGCAGGCCGACGATCCAGGAGAAGATGCCGGCGACCAGGCCGGCCTGGATGGCGATGAGCGTGGCGCCGCCGAGATACCCGCCCATCTGCTTGATGACGCGGTCGCCGATGTCCTTGACCCGGGTCCGTTTGGAGCGCGGCGCGAGTCGGTAGGCGGCTTCGGTGATCCGCGGCAGCCCGGCCAGGAAGTACAGCGTGAGGACGAGGACCACGAGCAGATCGACGGCCACCCCCGCGGCCGTGAAGACGCCGCTCGCGGCCCCCGGCCCGAAGCTTTCGAGGTAGGTCTGCAGCCGCTGGATGAGGTGGAACTTGTCGTCGAGGGACCGGATCGTCGGGTCGCTGGACAGATCCTGCAGCCGCTTGGGCAGTGTCGTGATGAACGCGGCGACCTGCTGGACGATCGGCGGAATGATCGCGTAGAGCGCACCGAGCAGCACCGCCAGCATGCCGAGAAAGGTGATGGCGACGGCGATTCCGCGGCGCATCAGCGGGCGCATCGACGGGGCCAGCGGCTGACGCAGCCTGCGGCGCATGAGGAGTTGCACAACCGGGTCGAGCCCGATCGCGAGCAGCGCGGAGATCGCCAGCACGACCAGGGTGGTCCGGATGGTGGCCAGCGAGAGGTAGATGGCGTAGGCGACGAGCAGACCGAAACCCACGAGCAGGCCGGTGCGGAAGGGCGCGGCGATGATGCGACGGGCGGGGGGCGGAGGGTCGGCGGCTGGATCGGCGGCTGGATCGGCGGCTGAATCGGCGGCTGGGCCTGCCGCGGGGTCGAGTTGTGGGTCGAGTGGTGGGTCGGGATGCGGGCCGGCCGCCGGGCCGACGGCAAGGGCGGAGGTCGCCGCATCGCCGGGGCGCTGGCCGCCCACAGTGGTCGCGGGACCGCCGGGCGCGTCGTCGCTCGGGTCTTCCATGCGCGCCTCCTTGGCACTCATAGCGCCGGCGTGGGGTGGCGGACGTCTGCGCCCGATCGTGGCATATGTCGGGCCGTCGTGTGGTGTGCCACGGCAGGTGGGCCGCGATAATCCATGGCCCGTATGATCAGCACGCATCCGTCTTGCGGCCGTCCATGGGACCGCTGCCGACCCTCGCCTGGAGATGCCATGCACGCTCGCAGAACCGCGCCACTGATCGTCGCAGCCGCCCTCGCGGCCGGTCTCGCGCTGTCGGCGTGCAGCTCGGCCGCATCGCCAGGAAGTTCCGGCTCCCCGTCGAACTCTCCGTCGAGCGCTGCGTCAAATTCTGCGTCGGTGGGCGGGTCGTCCAGCACCTCGGGCGGCACGACCCCGGGCAGCACAGCCTCCGGTGAGACCGCATCGAGCGAATCGTCCTCGACTGGCCCCTCGACCGCCGCAACGGCGTGCTCCCCGGCGAACCTGAAGACGAAGAAGGCGGGCACGCTCACAATCGCGACCGACGAGCCGGTCTACGAGCCGTGGTTCGTGGGCAACGACCCGGCCAACGGCAAGGGCTTCGAGGGTACGGTGGCCTACGCCGTCGCCCAGCAGCTCGGCTACTCGAAGGACCAGGTGACCTGGATGCGCGCCTCGTTCGACTCGGTGATCTCCCCCGCACCGAAACAGTTCGACTTCGACATCAACGAGTTCTCGATCACGCCGGAGCGCGCGAAGGTGGTCGACTTCTCCAGCGGCTACTACGACGTCGCGCAGGCCGTCGTCACGACGAAGGGGTCGAAGATCGCCGGCGCGAAAAGCCTCGCCGACCTCAAGAACGCCACCCTCGGTGCGCAGATCGGCACCACAAGCCTGAACGCGATCAACAACGTCATCAAACCGTCGGTGAAGCCGGCCGTGTTCACCACCAATGACGACGCCGTCAAGGCGCTGCAGAACGGCCAGATCGACGGCGTGGTCACGGATCTGCCAACCGCGTTCTACATGTCCGGTGCCCAGCTGGACAACGGCGTCATCGTCGGCCAGCTGCCGGCCGACACCGGACAACCCGAACAGTTCGGCCTGCTGATGGAGAAGGGCTCGCCCATCACGTCCTGCGTGTCCAGTGCGGTGGATGCGCTGCGCGCGGACGGCACGCTGGCCAAGCTGGCCGAACAGTGGCTGGCGCAGGCCGGCGCCCCCGAGCTGAAGTAGCCCCGCGTGCCCGACGGCTGGACCCCGTCACCGATCGAGCGGGAGCGGCTGGCCTACCGTCGCACCCGGACACGCAGGTCGGCGCTGATCGCCGCGACGTCCACGATCGTGGTGCTCGCGGTCGGGATTCTCGTCGTGGTCAACACTCCGGGCTGGCCGCAGTTTCGCGACAGCTTCTTCGACATCACGTACGGCTGGCAGGTGCTCCCGAAGATCGCGGAGGGCCTATGGCTGAACGTGCGGCTGATGGTCGTGTGCGAGATCGTGATCCTGGCGCTGGCCATGGCGATTGCGCTCGCACGCACGCTGCGCGGCCCGGTGTTCTTCCCGGTACGCGCCGCGGCGATCGCATACACGGATCTCTTCCGCGGGTTGCCGCTGATCCTGGTGTTGTACATGCTGGGCTTCGGCATGCCGTCGTTGCGCGTGTCGTGGCTTCCGTCGTCGGCGCTGTTCTGGGGATGCGTGGCACTGATCCTCAGCTATTCCGCTTATGTCGCAGAGGTTTTCCGCGCGGGGATCGAGTCGGTGCACCCGTCGCAGCGTGCGGCCGCCCGCTCGCTGGGGCTGTCGCACGGACAGACGATGCGGCATGTCGTAGTGCCGCAGGCCGTGCGTCGCGTGCTGCCGCCGCTGCTCAACGATCTGGTGTCGCTGCAGAAGGACACCGGGCTGATCTCCGTCCTCGGCGTCATTTATGACGCAGTTCTCAACGCACGCATCGAGACGGCCGCGACGTTCAACTACACGCCGTACGTGGTCGCCGGGCTGCTGTTCGTGCTGCTCACCATTCCGATGACGCGGTTCACCGACTGGGTCGCCCGCCGACAGGGCTGGACCGGCGCCGGAGGGGCACCGTGAGCGCAGCGAACAATTCGGGCACCGTGAGCGAGGTCGGAGCGAGCCAGGGCCGTCGCGACGTTTCCGCGAGCGACGCTGTAGGGAGGCAGGCCCGTCGCGACGAAGTCGCAAGGCCGCCGAGCGGAGCGCGGAGCGAGCAATCGGAAACCGCAGGCCCGGCGAGCGGAGTGCCGAGCGAACAATCGGGAACCCTGAGCGCCAGCGGAGCGGGCGCACCGCTGCTGCGGATCTCGCACCTGCGCAAGGCGTACGGCTCGAACGTGGTCCTGCGGGATCTTTCGCTCGACGTTCCGGACCATCAATGCGTCGCGCTCATCGGCGCGTCGGGTTCCGGGAAGTCCACGCTGCTGCGCTGCATCAACCTGCTCGAGGTGGTCGAGGACGGGCAGATCTTCTTGCAAGGCAAGGACATCACCGATCCGCGGGTCGACGGCGACACGGTTCGAACCACGGTCGGCATCGTGTTCCAATCGTTCAACCTGTTCCCGCACATGACCGTGCTGGACAACATCACCCTCGCTCCGCGGCGGGTCCACGGGGTGAGCCGCCGAGCCGCCGAGGCCGACGGCATGGCGATGCTGGAACGAGTCGGGTTGGCCGACAAGGCCTCCGCGAAGCCGGACGAGCTCTCGGGTGGTCAGCAGCAGCGTGTGGCCATCGCCCGTGCCCTCGTCGGCAAGCCGCTGCTGATGCTCTTCGACGAGGTGACCAGCGCGCTCGACCCGGAACTCGTCGGGGAGGTGCTCGACCTGCTCGCCGAGCTGCGCGAGGACGGCATGACGATGCTCGTCGCCACGCACGAGATGAGCTTCGCCCGGCAGGTGGCCGACCGTGTGGTCTTCCTGGCCGACGGCGAGGTCGCCGAACAGGGTTCGCCGCAACAGATCTTCGAAGGCCCGACCGATCCGCGAACCCAGCGCTTCCTGCGCCGCATCCTCGACGGCGGACGGCTGTAACCCGTCGCGAGCCACGGCCGACGCGACGAATGTGGCCTACGCTCATCGCGTGACGACACCGTGGCCGCCCGGCCCCTACGGCGGTTCCCAGCCGAGCCAGCCGCTCAGCCCGTCCGACGAGAAGATGTGGGCGACGCTGATCCACGTCGGCGGAATCTTCTTCGGCGTCCTGTCGCCGCTCATCGGGTACCTCGTGTTCAAGGACCGCGGCCCGTTCGTCCGGGCTCACGCAGCCACGGCACTGAACTTCCAGATCACCATCCTCATCGCGTATGTGATCGGCGTGATCCTGATATTCGTCATCATCGGTCTGCTCATCATCGCGGCGGCGTGGGTACTGAGCATCGTGCTGGCGATCATGGCAGCGATGAGCGCCAATCGTGGCGACTGGTACCGCTATCCGGTGGCCTTCACGTTCGTCAGCTGACGTCGCCCAAGACGTCCGCGCAGCGGGCTCGGTACTGCCGGGGCGTCGTCGATGACGGGCGATGCATACTCGAACGACACTCATGACGGCGACACCGACCACCATGAAAGGCAATTCCCGATGCTTCTTCCTCGCCCTGATTCGTTCGTGCGCGGCGACGGCGCCCTCGCACTCACCGAGCGGACCGGGATCGTTGCTCCCGCGGAACTGATGCCCACCGCGGCCTGGTTACAGGGGGCGCTTCGGCCGGCGACGGGGCTGCCGCTCGCGACTGGCGTCATAGACGAAACCGGTGGCACCATTGAACTCTCGCTCGATCGGGCGCTAGGAGCCGAGGCATATCGGCTGTCCGTACACCCGACGGCTGTACGCATCGCCGGCGGGGACCCAGCCGGGGTCTTCTACGGCTGTCAGTCCTTGCTCCAACTGTTGCCGTCCGAGATCTTCCGGCGCGCAACGGTTCCCGGTGTCGAGTGGTCGATTCCGGCGGTGACGCTGCGGGATTCGCCGCGCTTCACCTGGCGGGGCGTAATGCTCGACGTCGCTCGGCACTTCCTGCCCAAGCACGACGTGCTGCGCTTCATCGACCTGATGGCCATGCACAAGCTGAACGTGCTGCACGTCCACCTGACGGACGACCAGGGCTGGCGGATCGAGATCCGCGCCTACCCGCGGCTGACGGAGATCTCCAGCTGGCGCAAGGAGTCTCAGGTCGGCGCGGGGGCGGAGCGGCCCGGCGACGGTCGGCCGCACGGCGGCTTCTACACCCAGGACGACATCCGCGAGATCGTCGCCTACGCCGCGGAGCGGCACATCACCGTGGTCCCGGAGATCGAGATGCCCGGGCACGTGCAGGCCGTGCTGGCGGCGTATCCAGAGTTCGGCGTCACCGGGAAGCCCATCGACGTCGGCACTCGGTGGGGGATCATCGACGACGTCGCGAACGCGGAAGACCGTACGGTGCAATTCTTTTGCGATGTGCTGGACGAGGTTGCCGGGCTCTTCCCGAGCCGGTTCGTGCACGTCGGCGGCGACGAATGCCCGCGGGAACAGTGGACAGCCGATCCTCGCACCCAGGAGTTGATGCGGGAGCGCGGCATCGAGCGCGAGTCCGATGTGCAGACCTGGTTCATGGCCCGGATCGGCGAGCACCTCTCCCGGCTCGGCAAACGCATGATGGGCTGGGACGAGATCCTGGAGGGCACCATCCCGGCCGGCTCCGTGGTCTCGTCGTGGCGCGGCCTGCAAGGCGCGATCACGGCCGCCCGCAAGGGATATGACGTGGTGTCGTGCCCGACGGACTACGCGTATCTCGACTTCCGTCAGTCGGACGGTCCGGATGAGCCGATCCCGGTCGCGATCCCGCTGACCCTCGAGCGGGCCTACGAGTTCGAGCCGGTGCCCGCGGAGCTGTCCCCGGAACAGGCCACGCACGTGCTCGGCGGCCAGGCGAACATCTGGACCGAGCACATGGACTCGGCGCGGGTCGTGGACTTCTTCGCGTTCCCGCGACTGTGCGCGGTGGCCGAGGTGCTGTGGACGATCGGAGAGCGGAACTTCCCGGAGTTCGCCGATCGGCTCACCGAACATCTGAAGAGGCTGGACGCCGTCGGCGTCGAATATCGTCATCTCAGTGGGCCGGAGCCCTGGCAGACGCGGCCGGGGATTCCGGGACGGCCGACGTCGATGGACGACTGGCAAAGGCTCACGGCGGAACTGGTCGCGGGCATTCGCGACGAGTGAAGCACGGGACCGGGATCGGCGAGCGGGAGGTGCGGGCCGCGCGGGCGCATGCCAGGGTCGGGTTCCGCACGCCCCGATCTGAATGTTCGCTATCGCGGCCGAGAACGACGTCATCGGCGCACGTGGCGGGGCATGACTACGACTGCGGTCGCAGGGGCCGGCCACCCGGCGACGGATGTGCCGGTGCGCGAGCCCCCTTACGCTGGCAGGCATGTGGCGCGCGGTGAACCGGTGGTTCGAGGAGAATCGCTGGGCCGGTGATGCGGCGCTCGCGGGGACACTGCTCGTGCTGCTCACATCGATCGCTCCGCTCGGATGGGGCGGCTACGGGCGCGCCGGAACCTTCACAGTGCTGCTCGTGCTGCCGCTCTTCGCGCGGCGCACCTACCCGCTCGCGGTGCTGCTGATCACCATCGGCCTCTGCCTGATCCAGGTCGCGATCTGGGGAGAACCCGTCGCCGGTGATGCCGTGGTGCCGATCGTGGTACACGCCGCCGCGGCCTACATCGACGATCGCCGGTGGGGATATGCAGGCCTCGCCGCCGGATTGGTCGGTGCCGGAGTCGGCGCCTTGCGGTGGGGCATGACGTACTACCGCTACGGCTACGGCATCGCGCCGAGCGCGATGCTCAGCGCGGTGCTCGCGGGATGGGCCGTGGTGATCGCGGCATTTCTGTGGGGGGTCCGGCAACGTGACCGCCGGGAGCGCGCCGCCGAACAGGTGGTCTCGCTGGCCGAACGGAACAGGCTGTTGACTGCCGAGCGGGACACCCGGGTCGAGATGGGCGCGGCGGCGGAGCGAGCTCGGATCGCCCGCGAGTTGCATGACATCGTGGCCCATTCGCTGTCGGTGATCGTGGTGCAGGCAGATGGCGGGGCGGCCGCCGCGCGGTCGAAACCCGAAGTGGGGCCGGAGGTTTTGGAGACGATCGCCGCGACCAGCCGCGATGCGCTGGCCCAGATGCGGCGCATGGTGAGCGTATTACGCACCGGGAATGACGGAGTCCCGGGCTATGCCCCTGCGCCGGGCCCTGGTGACCTTCCGGGATTGATCGACCAGGTGCGGGCCGCGGGGGTGCCGGTCGAGTTCGATGTCGTGGGGACCGCGCGGGAGATGTCACCGGACGCCGGACTGGCGATCTACCGGGCGGTGCAGGAGTCGTTGACGAACGTGTTGAAACATGGAGGACCGGCCGCGACCTGCCGGGTGGTGCTGCACTACGGGCCGAGCGAGGCGGTGATCACCGTGACCGACGACGGTCGTGGCGCGGCGGCGAGTTTCGAGGAATCCGATGGGGCGTCTGCCTTGTCGGCTGGCGCTGGGGCGGCCGCGTCGGGGGCCAGCGGGCTGGCGGCCGCGTCGGCGGGCGCCATGGGGCACGGTCTGGAGGGCATGCGGGAACGGGTGGCGCTGCAGGGCGGAAGCCTGCACGCCGGGCCGCGCATCGGCGGCGGGTTCGAGGTGACCGCGGCGATTCCCTACGCGGACGCCGACGGCGGTACGGCACTAGCGGCGCGTGTAGCGCCGGAATCACCGGCGGCGGGCCCGGCCGGGAGACCGGAATGACGGTGATGACGGAACCCACCCAGCCACCCGGCCCGATCCGGGTCTTCCTGGTGGACGATCAACAGTTGGTACGCAGCGGGTTTCGTATGTTGATCGAGGCCCAAGCGGATATGACAGTGGTGGGCGAGGCGGGGGACGGCGCCCAGGCCGTGTCGATGCTGACCGCGCCGGGCACGCCCGCCGATGTAGTGCTGATGGACATCCGCATGCCGGTGATGGACGGAGTCGAAGCGACTCGGATCCTCGCGAACTCGGCCGACCGCGGCGACGCCGCGGCAAACTCCGTCATACTCGATGTTCCTTCCGCCCCAAAGATTCTCGTGCTCACCACCTTCGATCTCGACGAGTACGTCTACGCGGCGCTGCGCGCCGGGGCGTCCGGGTTCCTGCTCAAGGACGCTCGGCCGGACGAGCTGCTGGCGGCCATTCGCGCGGTGGCCCGGGGCGACGCGGTCGTCGCGCCGAGCGCCACCCGGCGGCTACTGGAACATGTCGTCGCGTCACTCCCGGTCGAACCGTCGAAGCCCGACCCACGGCTCGATTCACTGACCGCCCGCGAGCGAGAGGTATTGCTGGAAGTGGCATCTGGCGCCACGAATGGCGAGATCGCGACGCGGCTGTACATGGCCGAGGCGACCGTGAAGACGCATATCGGACACCTCTTCGGCAAGTTGGAGTGCCGGGATCGCGTCGGGCTCGTCGTCTTCGCGTACACGGCTGGGCTGATTCAGGCCTGAGGCGGACGCGCTCGCCACGGCGACAGCCGCGCGCATGGCCCGATCCAGACCGCGCGCCTCCGACCGAGGTCGGAGATCATCAGACCGGCTCCACCCGGCGTCGTAGCCGAGGCGCGTCAGACAGGCGACCGTGATCCGATGTGCGGCACCACCTTTCGCCCGTAACGTCGGCGGCGATCCGCGTCGCGACGGCGGCGACCGCACCCCGAGGAGACCCATGAACCAGATCACGAGCCAAGTTCGACATGACCGGCGCTCTGACACACACGACGGCATCGAGATGGCCTCCGCCGCTACGGATCTCGTCAAGGTCTACGGATCGGGGGCAACGGCGGTGCGCGCGGTGGACGGCATCTCGGTCGGGTTCGCACGCGGCACGTTCACCGCGATCATGGGCGCGTCCGGGTCCGGGAAATCGACGCTCATGCACTGCCTGGCCGGGCTGGATTCGCCGACCAGCGGGAGCATCACGGTTGGCGGCACCGAGATCACGGCGCTGCGGGACCGCGACCTGACGGTGCTGCGCCGTGACCGGATCGGCTTCGTGTTCCAGTCCTTCAACCTGCTGCCGACGCTCACCGCGGGCCAGAACATCACTCTGCCACTGGATCTCGCCGGCCGCGCGGTGGACGATGCCGTCTTCAACGCGCTCGTCGCGTCGCTCGGGATCACGCACCGCCTCAGGCACCTGCCCGGCGAGCTCTCCGGCGGCGAGCAGCAGCGGGTGGCCATCGCACGGGCGCTGATCGGCAGCCCTGACGTCGTGTTCGCCGATGAGCCGACGGGACAGCTGGATTCGGCCACCGGGCACGGCCTGCTCGCCTATCTTCGGTCCAGCGTGCGGGAACTCGGGCGCACCGTGGTGATGGTGACGCACGATCCGATCGCCGCCGCCTACGCCGATCGCGCCGTCTTACTCGCGGACGGGCGCATCGCCGGGGAACTCGCGAAGCCGAGCGCGGCAGACCTGCTGGCCGCCATGGCGCAGCTGAACACGACAGGGGCGGCCGGCCGCCGAGTCGATACGGTCGGTGCCTGATGCGGGGCCAGACTCGGGGCCTGACGCGGAGCCTGCGCGCCGCCTGGTCGCGGATCGCCGAACGCCCCGCGCGCATCGTGGCGACCGTCATGGCGATCACCATAGGGATCGGCTTTGCCTGTGCCACTGTGGTTTTCACTGCGACCTTCCAGGCGGACTTCGCCGCTCGCCTCAGCGTCGAGTACTCCGGTGCGGACGTGGTCGTCACGCCCACCACGGACGAGCCCGTGGAGTCCCTCGTCTCGCGGCTCGATGCCGTCCCGGGTGTGGCCGCGGCCGTGCCGCTGTACAGCTCCGGCGTCGAATACACCGCTGCCGCCTCGCACAATTACCTGAGCCTGAGGACCTCGGTATCGGAGCCACGGCTGAGGTGGACCACGCTCACGGCAGGCAACTGGCCCTCGGTACCGAATCAGATCGTCCTCGATCAGCACACCGCCACCGCCGCCAACCTCACGATCGGCGAAACCTTCACACTCACCGGCCCGTCCGGACCCGATCATGCGGCGCCGCCGACGGCGCGGGTCACTGTGGTCGGTATCACGCAGACGTCCACATCCCCCTACGGCGGCCAACTCACGGGATTCCTGCTGCCGCAGGAGTTCTCGGCATTGGGTATCACGTACGCACCCCAGATCGCGGTGCTGGCCGAGCCCGGTGCCGATGCCGCGTCGCTCGCCGCGACCGTCGGCGAACGGATCGGGAGCGGCGTCATCTCCCGCACCGTGGCGGAGCAGGCGCAGCACGATGTGGCGGCCTTCACCGGCCAGACCGCCGCCCTCACCACGGTGCTGCTCGGGTTCGAGGCGATCGCGCTGGTGGTGGCCGGCATCGTCATCGCCACGACGTTCACCATCCTGCTGGCGCAGCGACGACGGCAGATCGCACTGCTGCGGCTGGTGGGAGCCACGACCGCGCAGGTGCGCCGGGACGTGATCGTGGAAGCGATGATCATCGGGGGAATCGGTTCGGCGCTCGGCGCTGCACTCGGCATCGGTGTCGGCAGCATCGCCGCGCCGGCCGCGGGGCTGGCCGGCGGCGGGACCGTCATCCCCGCAGTCACTGTCGCGGTGGTGGCGCTGGTCGGCGTCGCGCTCACGGTCGGTGCGGCCTGGCTGCCGGCCTCACGCGCGATGGGGATCCCGCCGCTGGCCGCGTTGCGCCCGGTGCCGGAACAGACACACGCGCGCGGCGTCGGGCGGGTGCGGCTGACCCTCGGGATCTCCCTGCTCCTGGTCGGCGGGGCGCTGTTGGCCGGCGGGGTCTATCTCGGCGATCTGATCGTCGCCATGCCCGGCGGAGCCATCTCGGCGGTCGGCGTGCTGCTGCTGACCCGCTCGTTCCTACCCCCGTTGCTGCGGCTGATCGGCGGAATCGACCGCGCCGCAGGGGTTCCGGGCCGACTCGCGGTGTTGAACGCGGTGCGGAACCCGGGCCGCGCCGCCGCGACCAGTGCGGCGTTGGTGGTCGGCGTGGCGCTGATCGTCATGTTGCAGGTGGCGGCGGCATCCGTGGGCGCGAGCATCGACAAGGCCTCCGCGGACCGCTATCCCGTGGATGTCGTGGTGGCCGGCGACGGTTCACCGCTGCCGGCCGCATTGGTCGACGGGGTGCGCGACGCGAAGGGCATGGCCGCTGCGGCCGCTGTCCATGGGGCGCGGGCGACGGCGACCGTGGCATCGTCCGTGGAATCCTCGGGGGCGCAGGCCAAGGGGGTCGGGCCGGAATCGGGCTCAGTCGACGGAGATCCGGTCGTTGTCGTCGCGGCGCCGCCAAACGCCCATGACGTCGTTCGTGGCGGATTAGCGGCGCTGGATGGCGAAACCCCTTCTGCGCCCACGGCTCTGGTGCCGCCCTGGTGGGTGGGGTCGGGAGCCGCCAAGATCGGCGGCACCATCACCCTGAGCGTCGACGGCCGCGCGCAACAGTTCACGGTTGCCGTGGGAAGACTCACCGACGCCGGAGTGCTCGCCGGGTCGACGGTGGTGGTGACGCAGGCGGCTCTCGATCGCCTCGCACCGGCCGCGCCCGTCGTCACCGTGTGGGGCGAACTTGCGGCCGACGCGGACGCGTCGGCCACGATGGCCGAGGTGAACAGGCTCGTCGCCGACCAGCCCGGCGTGCAGGTCACCGGGGCGGCTACGGATCGCGCCGCTCTCCAGTCGGTGCTCGGGACCGTGACGGCGGTCGCGACCGGGCTGCTCGCGGTGGCGGTGGTGATCGCGATCGTCGGCATCGGCAACACCATCGGGCTGTCGGTGGTGGAGCGGACGCGAGAATCGGCGCTGCTACGGGCGTTGGGCCTGCGACGCGGCCAACTGCGGCTGATGCTGCTGCTGGAAGCGATGCTGTTGGCGGTGGTGGGCACGGTGGTCGGCCTGCTGCTCGGCCTCGCCTATGGCTGGGCCGGAGCGGCGGCGACGTTCAACGAGATCGGCAGGGATCTCGTGCTCTCCGTGCCGTGGGGCATCGTCGGGCTGCTGCTGGTGATAGCAGTTGCGGCCGGGGCGCTCGCCGCGGTGCTGCCAGCCCGCCGGGCGGTGCGGGTGATGCCGGCGCAGGCCCTTGCCGAGGAGTGAGCCCACCACCTCACCCGGTCCGCGCGGGCGGACGTTGCCCATCGGTCACACCGAGATCTGCAAAGCTCGCCCGCGTGTGCCATTGCTGCATGTTGAGAATATCGCTTCCGTATTCCGGGACTCCGGCGACGATGTCCACATGGACTCCGTGCGCCTCCGGCGCGATATCGCAGCGGTGCCCGCGTATGTCGCGGGGAAGCCCGCACGCGCCACCTGCGGCCGGCCGGCGTTCAAGCTCTCCTCGAACGAGTTGCCGTGGGAGCCCGATCCGGCCGTCGTGGGCGCGGTCGCCGCGGTCGCGCTCCTCGCCCATCGCTATCCGAGCGCTATCGGCGCCGGGCTCACATCGGCGTTGGCGCAGCGCCTCTCGGTCCCGACGGAGCGCATCGTGGTGGGCGGCGGGTCGATCTCGCTCGTGCAGCTACTGGCCCAATCGGTGGCCGACCAAGGCGATGCGGTCGTGTTCGCCTGGCGCTCCTACGAGGCCTACCCGATCGTGATTCCGGTGTGCCACGCGACTCCCGTCCCGGTGCCGCTGGCCGGCTTCCGACACGATCTGGCGGCGATGGCCGACGCGGCGCGGCGAACGCATGCCCGCATGGTAATCGTGTGCAGCCCGAACAACCCGACCGGGACGGCGGTGTCCGCGAGCGAGCTGGACGAGTTCATCGACGCCGTACCGCGGGATTGCTTGGTGGTGATCGACGAGGCCTACCACGAGTTCAACGACAATCCGGACGCGCCGGACGGGATCGCGCTCGCGCGGCGGCATCCGAATGTTGCTGTGTTGCGCACGTTCTCGAAGGCGTACGGGCTGGCGGGCATGCGGGTGGGCTACTGCGTGGCACCCGACCACGTCGCCGACGCGATGCGCAAGGTCGGCCTGCCGTTCACCGTGAGCGCGGTCGCCGAGGCGGCCGCCGTGGCAGCTCTCGAAGCCTGGCCTCGGCAGCGCGAGCGGGTCAACCAGATCATCGAGCAGCGGAGCGCATTCACGGCCGCGATGCGCGCCGCCGGCTACGAGATCCCGGACAGCCGCGCCAATTTCGTGTGGGTTCCGCTCGGCGGCGAGTCGAGCGACCTGGACGAGGCGGTCCGGCAGGCGGGCATCAGCGTGCGGACGTTCCCGGGCGAGGGCGTCCGCATCACCATCGGCGAGCCCGAGGCACTGGACGCGGTGCTCGATGTGGCGCGAGCGTTCCGTCTCGCGCGCACGCGTGGGTGATCCCCAGCGTTCTTCGCGAGTCGGGCTCGGAGATCAGCCGGGGATCAGCGCAGGAGCTCGCCGATCACGGAATCCAGTGTGGCGCCGGGCTTGTCGGCCGAGTGATGCCGCCCGCCGTCCACCACGCGACGACCCCCGACGATCACGCTGTCCACATCCGACGCCGTCGCGGAGAACAGGACGTGCGCCAGCACATCCCCCGATCGCGCCCCCGCCGTGCGGACCGACTCCAAGGTCACCGTGACCATATCCGCGGGCGCACCGACCGCGATGCCCTCGGTCGGCCAGCCGATGGCCGCCACACCGTCCACCGAGATCGCGGCAGCGATCTGTCGCGCGGTCAGGTGTCCCCTCGTGCCGGAGACCAGCCGCTCATCGAGTTCCATCGCGCGGCCCTCCTCCCACAGGTCGATCATCATGTGCGCGTCGGAGCCGACGCAGAGCGGCGAACCCGCGGCGTAGAGCCGCGCCGCGGGCCCGACCCCGTCACCGAGATCTCGTTCCGTGGTGCAGCACATCGAGATCGAGGCCTGGCTGGCACCCAACAGGTCGATGTCGTCATCGGTCAGGTGAGTCGCATGGACCGCCGTGGTCGCCGGGCCGAGCACCCGCTCGGCGGCGAGTAGGCCCACCGGAGTCAACCCGTACCGCTCGAAACATGCCTCGTTCTCAGCGGGTTGCTCGGAGACGTGCACGTGCAGCGGCATACCGCGGCCACGCGCGTACGCGGCGATGGGTGCCATCGCTTCCTGCGGCACCGCTCGCACGCTGTGGATCGCGGCACCGACCCGGAACATCGGCTCATCGGCCAGTTCCTCGACCCGCGACGCCCACGCGTTCCAGGTGCCGTCGGTGAACCGCAGCTGCGCGCCGGCGAGCGGCTCGCCGTTCACCCCGGCCTGCAGATAGACGGTGTCCAGCAAGGTGATCCGGATGCCCGCGTCGTTGGCCGCCCGCACCACCGCGCGGCCCATCTCGTTCGCGTCGGCGTAGCGCGCGCCGTTCGGGCCGTGATGCAGATAGAAGAACTCGCCCACACTGGTGATCCCGGACAACACCATCTCGACGTAGGTGGCGTGGGCCAGACGGTACAGCGAGTCCGGATTCAGCCGAGATGCCACCTGGTACATCAGGTCTCGCCATCGCCAAAAGTTCGCGACACCGGACTGCGCGTGGCCGCGGATGGCCCGATGGAACACGTGCGAATGCGTGTTCGCCAGCCCGGGCATGGCGAGCCCGTCCAGTCTCGTCGCCGCCGGATCGACCGCGGCACCCGCTGTCACCGCCCGGATGACGCCGTCCGCGACCTCGACACGCACGTCCCGCTCGGCCGTCTCGCCCCCGAGCCACGCGTACTCGCAGTGATAGATCTGCGTCATCACATCTCTCCTTGTCGGGCGAGCAGCCGACGCGCGGGGTCGTCTGCGTCGCGTACCGCGACCACGTGCCCACCGGCGAGCACGACTCGCGCATTGTTTCGACCGATACGGTAGGCGACGTCCTCATGGCTCGGAACATCGAGTATGACGAGGTCCGCGCGCTTACCCAGCGCGATAGACCCGACCTCGTCGTCCATGCCCAGGGAGACGGCCGATCCGTGCGTGGCCGCCGTCAACGCCTCGGCCACCGACAGCCCACCGGCCCGGCACGCCATGACCACGACCATCTGCATGCTCACCGTCCAGCACCCGGGGCAGATGTCGGTGGCCAGCGCGAGCGTCATTCCTGCATCGCGAACCCGTCGTGGATCCAGCGGTTTCGGGTGCCGCACCGCGTATTCCAGACAGGGCAGATACACGCCGATGACGCCGGCCGCCGCGAGCCGGGAGAGTTCCGCGTCGGTGGTGTAGTTGAGATGGTCCGCGCTCGCCGCGCCGAGTTCGGCGGTCAGCGCGGCCGCGCCGGTGTGGCTGTAGGCATCCAGGTGCACACGCGGCCGAAGCCCCGATTCCCGCCCCGCCTCGAGGATGGTCCGGGTCTGCTCGCACTCGAACTAGCCGTCGTCGCAATAGACCTCGTTGCCCTCCGCCAGCCCGTCCCGCCCCGCCTGCCGGGCCTGGTCAGCGACCTGGCGGACCCACCCATCGCGGTCCACGCCGGGCGCGAAGGCATGCCCGCCGGTGTAGGTGGACAGGATGCGGGCGGGGCTGCGCTCGGTGAGCAGGCGGTTGACGTCTAGCAGCTTCTGCTCGGCATCAACCGAGAGTCCGTACCCCGTCTTGGATTCCAGTGTCGTGGTGCCGTGGGCAAGCATCTCCGCGATGCGGGCGCCGGACTGTTCGACGAGCTCGCGGGCGCTGGCGACGCGAGTCTCCGTCATGGTGCCGACGATCCCGGCCGGTACGCCGTCCGGCACCGGACGTCCGGCCACCTTCGCCGCGTACTCGGCGACCCGACTGCCCCCGAACACCACGTGCGTGTGCGCGTCCACGAAGCCGGGCATCACCACACCGCCTGCAGCGTCAACGGTTTCGCGGCCGCGATAGCCGGACACGTCGCCGATCGCCACGATGCGACCACCGTCGACGGCGACCCCGCCGCTCGTTGGGACCCTCTCTGTGGCCGACGGATCGACCGCGGCGCAAAAGATCTCGGCCGCTCCAGAAATGACGAGGTCCACCGTCAGCGGACCCGGCTGCGGCGGAACCTTCGTCATCTCCGAAACCTCCTGTGCCGCACCGGAACGAAGCTACTGTTCGTCGTCCGGGCCGAACGTGGCCTGCCGGGTCCACCACAACGGGATCGACAATCCCTCCTTCGGACCGACGGTGTTCGCGACCTCGCGAGCCCGGTCATACCCCGCCTGGGCGTGCCGCACGACGCCGATGCCGGAGTCGACGGTCAATGCCGCCTTCAGTCGATAGTCCGCGATCTCGGTGCCGTCCGCGATCATGGTGACGCCGGTGTGCACCGAGTCCCCCATCGCGTAGTTCGCCTGGATCGCGATGAGATCGCACATGGACGCCGCGTTCAAAAGCCCGTTCAGATAAGGCCAGTCGGAGATCACGTCCGAACCGTCGGGCATGTTCTCCGACTCGAACGTCGGGTTGATGATCGAGCCGGAGTCGAGGTTGTCCCGCGAGAACGCCACGGGGCCTTTGACTTCGCCCTTACGGATGAGCCCGTTGACGGCCAGGCCGAACTTCTTGCGCTGCCCGAATCCGAGGTAGCACACCCGGGCCGGCAGGGCCTCGATCGGAACGTGCTGGCGCGCGAGCCGGATCCAGCGGGTGACGATGTCATCGTCCGGGAAGAGCTCCAGCACGAGGTCGTCGAGGCGAGCCAGGTCTGCGGGGTCGCCCGAGGTACAGGTCCACCGGAACGGGCCGCGGCCCTCCAGGAACAACGGGCGCAGGTAGGCCGCGACGAAACCGGGGATGTGATAGGCATCGGCATGTCCGCCGTGCTCGGCCTCGCGACGGATCTGGTTGCCGTACTCGAACACGGCGACACCCAGGTCGTAGAGCTTGTTCTCGGCGGTGAGCTGCCGCACCATCGACTCCCGCGACGTGAAGATGTACTTGTCGCGATCGGCCTTGCGGAACTCCTCCGCCTCGTCCGGCGTATAGCCGATCGGGATGTAGGCGAGCGGGTCGTGAGCAGGCGTCATCTC
>OFTX01000413.1_pt1 | contig 23718 bp, 30 predicted proteins | sample 1775051 | NCBI WGS metagenome assembly OFTX01 (sample SAMN08195772, study PRJEB24354) | sludge metagenome | isolation source: sludge from phenol fed wastewater aerobic bioreactor A | place: India: Nagpur | collected 2016-09-15
GATGCGTGGCTGTGCGCGGGGGACGATCCGGGGCGAGGTCGGGGCATCGGCGCCGCGCGCAGGGGGCGGGCAAGAGGAAGGGCCGCCATCCGTACCAGCGGGTGGCGGGCTTTTGCCTGACAGGACATTCGTGACCGGAGAATGCGCGCCGGTCGGCGGCGCACGCTCAGGTTTGCGGTAGTTCGATCTTCACTTCGAGCACTTCCAGGTTGTCCTGGTGCTCGACACTGACCTTGATGTCGTCTTGTCCGATTTTGACGTATTTGGAGATGACGGCAACCAGCTCGCGCTGCAAGGCCGGCAGATAATCCGCCGGCGGCGACGAGCCCGCGCGTTCGTGCGCCAGAATGATCTGCAGGCGCTCTTTCGCCACGGCGGCGGTCTTTTTCTTCTCCCCCAGGAGGAAAGACAGGAAGGACATGGGCGCTCCTTACTTCGAGCCGAAGATGCGCTGCAACAACCCCGGCTTTTGATAGTCGGTAAAGCGCATGGGCTTGTCCTCGCCCTTGAATCGGCTCACCACGTCACGGTAGGCGTCGGCCACGTCGGTGCCGTCCAGATGAATCGCCGGCGTGCCCTGGTTGGAGGCATGCAGGACCGATTCCGACTCGGGAATCACGCCGATCAGTTTGATCCGCAGGATTTCCTGAATGTCCTCGAGCGACAGCATCTGACCGTCGTTGACACGCTTGGGGTTGTAACGCGTGATGAGCAGGTGTTCCTTGATCGGCTCGCTGCCTTCGATGGCGCGCTTCGTCTTCGACGAAAGAATGCCCAGAATGCGATCCGAGTCGCGCACCGACGACACTTCCGGGTTCGTCACCACGAGGGCTTCGTCCGCGAAATGCATGGCGAGCAGCGCGCCCGATTCGATACCGGCCGGCGAATCGCACACGATGTACTCGAAGCCCATGTCGCTCAGGTCCTTGATGACCTTCTCGACGCCGGCTTGCGTGAGCGCTTCCTTGTCGCGCGTCTGCGAGGCGGGCAGGATGAAGAGGTTCTCGCAGGACTTGTCCTTGATGAGCGCCTGATTGAGGTTCGCCTCGCCCTGAATCACGTTGATGAGGTCATACACCACGCGGCGCTCGCACCCCATGATGAGGTCGAGATTGCGCAGACCCACGTCGAAATCGATGACTGCCGTCTTGTGCCCCTGCAAGGCGAGGCCGGCGGAAAAGCTGGCACTGGTCGTCGTCTTGCCGACGCCACCCTTGCCAGAGGTCACCACAATCACTTTTGCCATCTGTCGATGCCTTCCCAAACTTGAGGATGAAATTAGCTACGAATCATTTGAGCCCGAGGGGCTCGAAAATCAGTTTGTCGTCTACCAGCCGCACCTGCACCGACCGCCCCTGAACTTCGGGCGGCAGCGCATATTCGCCAGTCCGGTATATGCCGGCGATGGAAATCAGCTCGGGTTCCAGACAGGTGCAGAAGATGCGAGCATCGAGCTTGCCCTTCACACCTGCCAGTGCCCGCCCCCGCAGCGGCGCGTAAATGTGAATATTACCTTCCGCGATCACCTCGGCCCCATAACTCACGAGATCGAGGATGATCAGATCGCCCTTTGCGTAGATCTGCTGACCCGAGCGAAGCGGACGGTCGATGATGGTCGAAGGAATCGCCGACGCCTCGGACGGCGCCGGCGCGGCAGGCGCGGCCGCCTCGGCGACACTCGCTTCGGCCTCAGCCTCGCTCGCGCTCTCGCGTGCCGCACGCGGCACTCGGCGCTCGTGGCTGTCCAGTCGCGGAAGACCGTCGACGACTGCCCACTCGGCCTGTTCCGCATTGGCGACCACGCCGATGGGTTTCATGCGGAATTCGGCCAGCATTTCGGCCAACGCGGGCACGGCAACGCGCTCGTCGCCGGCCAGACGCCGAACGTCGATGGCGACCGTGTCGCCCGCAAAAAACTCCGGGGTCGCCTCGAAACGTTGCGCCAGTTCCGAGCGCAGGGTGTCCAATTGCGGCGTCTTGACAACGAAATGCAGGGTATCGACGGCTCCACTGCGTAACTCGAAGTACGGCGTTTTCTTTTGCGGCATGTCAGGTGAGTGTGCGCGAATTGCTGGCAAATTGGGCCATTCTACCGTTCCTTGCGTGCGAGCAAACCGCAAATCAGCAGGGCAACCCCATGATTGCCTCAAATATCGACCGTGCTGCATTGCAGCATATGCCTATGTTTCACACACCACTCGACACTTGCCCCTGCCTGGGGATTGACACACTCTCGTCATCGCCAAAGGCTACTCTGGCGGTGGAAAAGTCCATGGCAACGCTTGCTGCATAGCAGCAACGAAAGTGCGAATTTTGTCGCGCAAGTGCCATATTCGTGACCTATCCTTAAAGTCCCTGACGAGGGACCCCTAGTGGAACCGCAAACCGGGAGACGAAGATGCTGAGTCATCATGAATTTGCCACCCTGATGCTGGTGAAGGACGCTCCGGAGCAAGTGGAGCTCAATCGCCCGGACCTCGAATCGTTGCTCGAAAGCAAACTGATCGAATGGGAAGAGTTGGAGCCGGGTGTGAAGTCCCCGCGCCTGACTGTCCAGGGCAAGTACGTCCTCCAGGCCGTCGCCTGAGCCCCCCCCCAGCCTGCAGTAGAGGTGTCAGCCGCAACAAAAAAGCCCGCCGGAAGGCGGGCTTTTCGATCGGCGCCGGTTCGCGCCGTTTCGGGTGTGCTCGAGCGCGCGATTAACGCAGCACCTGGGCGATGGCCGACGCGACGTGATCGATGTTCTTGTCGTTGAGCGCGGCCACGCAGATGCGACCCGTGCTCACGGCGTAGATGCCGAACTCTTCGCGCAGGCGTTCGACCTGGTCGGCGGTCAGGCCCGAGTACGAGAACATGCCGCGCTGCTTGATCACGAACGAGAAGTCGCGGTCCACACCGTGCGCGCGGAGCTTTTCGACGAGCGCCAGACGCATCGCGCGGATGCGCTCACGCATCTCGGCCAGCTCTTCTTCCCACAGGGCGCGCAGCTCGGCGCTGCCCAGCACGGCGGCAACGACCGATCCACCATGCGTCGGCGGGTTCGAGTAGTTGGTGCGGATCACGCGCTTGAGCTGCGAGAGCACGCGGGTCGTTTCGTCCTTGCTGCTTGTGACGATCGACAGCGCGCCCACGCGTTCGCCGTACAGCGAGAACGACTTGGAAAACGAGCTCGACACGAAGAAGTTCAGGCCGGACGCAGCGAACAGGCGTACCACGGCGGCGTCGGCATCGATGCCGTCGCCGAAGCCCTGGTAGGCGATGTCGAGGAACGGCACGAGCTTGCGGGCCTTCACGACCTCCACGACTTGCGCCCACTGGTCCATCGTCAGGTCGACGCCGGTCGGGTTGTGGCAGCATGCGTGCAGCACCACGATCGTGCCTTCGGGTTCCTTGCCCAGCATGTCGAGCATGCCCGGCAGGTTCACGCCGTGCGACTCGGCATCGTAGTAGGGGTACGACACGACGTTGAAGCCTGCCGTGGTGAACAGCGCGCGGTGGTTTTCCCAGCTCGGGTCGCTGATGGCGACGGTGGCGTTCGGGTTCAGTTGCTTGAGGAAGTCCGCGCCGATCTTCAGTGCGCCAGTGCCGCCGAGCGCCTGCGCCGTGACCACGCGGCCTTCGGCCAGCACGGGCGACTCCTTGCCGAACAGCATTTCCTGCACGGCCTTGTCGTAGGCGGCAATGCCTTCCATCGGCAGATAGCCGCGCGGCAGGCCGGCGGCCACGCGTTGTTCTTCCGCTGCCTTCACGGCCTTGAGCAGGGGCAGTTTGCCTTCCGCATTGAAATACACGCCCACGCCCAGGTTCACCTTGTTCGGACGGTGATCGGCGTTGTAGGCTTCGTTCAGGCCAAGAATAGGGTCGCGCGGGGCGAGTTCGACAGCGGAGAAGAGAGTCATTTCGACGGCTCGAGGCAGGTAGTAGGAAAATGCAGCGGGTCGGCGCCAACGGACGCAGGATCGGCCCAACACGGTATTTTAGCGAAGATTGACCGCGCTTGTGGTAAACACCCAGGCCCGTCACGCGAATTGGCGGTATTTCGGCACGAAAACTGCCACGGAATGCCAGAAATTGGCCAGAAGCCGGCGAAATCGGCTGCCGTTGTTGCGAACGGCGGCAAGGCTGCACGCCGGTGGCGCGATTCGGGGCGGTGCGGTGTCCAGCTTGTCACCCATCGGATTCAGGGAATCGTCCGACGCGCTAAAATGCCAGATTCCGTCCTCCATGCTTGCGCCTCGCCATGACTCCTGCGGCTGACCACGATCTCGACGAAAGCAAGTTCCAGACGTTTCCCGATTCGCCTTATCAGCTCTATTGCCCCTTTCCCCCCGCGGGCGATCAGCCGACGGCCATCGCCCAGCTGAGCGAAGGCGTGGAAGACGGGCTGGCGTTTCAGACGTTGCTCGGTGTGACGGGCTCGGGCAAGACATTCACGATGGCCAACGTCATCGCGCGCCTCGGGCGCCCGGCGATCGTGTTCGCCCCGAACAAGACACTGGCCGCCCAGCTGTACTCGGAGTTTCGCGAGTTCTTCCCGCGAAATGCGGTCGAGTACTTCGTCTCCTACTACGACTACTACCAGCCGGAAGCCTACGTGCCGCAGCGAGACCTCTTCATCGAGAAGGACTCGTCGGTCAATGAGCACATCGAGCAGATGCGTCTGTCGGCAACCAAGAGCCTGCTGGAGCGGCGCGACGTGGTGATCGTCGCGACGGTCTCCGCGATCTACGGTATCGGTAACCCGAGCGAATACCACCAGATGATTCTGACGGTGCGCCAGGGCGACAAGCTCGGGCAGCGCGAAATCATCGCGCGGCTGATTGCCATGCAATACACGCGCAACGAGACGGATTTCGGGCGCGGCACGTTCCGGGTGCGTGGCGACACCATTGACGTCTTCCCGGCCGAACACGCCGAACTGGCGCTTCGCATCGAGCTGTTCGACGACGAAGTCGACACGCTGCAACTGTTTGACCCGCTCACGGGCCGGGTACGGCAAAAGGTGCCGCGATTCACGGTATATCCGTCGTCTCATTACGTGACGCCGCGTGAGACGGTGTTGCGTGCGATCGAAACGATCAAGGACGAGCTTCGCGAGCGACTGGACTTCTTCTACAAGGAGGGCAAGCTGGTCGAGGCGCAGCGCCTCGAGCAGCGCACGCGGTTCGATCTGGAAATGTTGCAGGAACTGGGATTCTGCAAGGGCATCGAGAACTACTCGCGGCACTTGTCCGGTGCGGCACCGGGCGAGCCGCCCCCGACGCTCGTCGACTACCTCCCGCCCGACGCGCTGATGTTCCTAGACGAGTCGCACGTGCTGATCGGGCAATTCAACGGCATGTACAACGGCGACCGGGCGCGCAAGGAGAACCTCGTGAACTACGGGTTCCGCCTGCCGTCGGCGCTCGATAACCGCCCGCTGAAGTTCGCCGAGTACGAGCGCAAGATGCGGCAGGCCATCTTCGTGTCGGCCACGCCGGCCGATTACGAGAACAAGCGAACCGGACAAGTGGTCGAGCAGGTGGTGCGGCCGACCGGGCTGATCGATCCGATCATCGAGGTGCGTCCCGCGCGCACGCAGGTCGACGACGTGCTCTCGGAGATCAACAAGCGTGTGGCCGTGGAGGAGCGCGTGCTCGTGACCACGCTAACGAAGCGCATGGCCGAGCAACTGACCGAGTATCTGTCCGACAACGGCGTGAAGGTCCGTTACCTGCACAGCGACATCGACACCGTCGAGCGCGTGGAGATCATCCGCGATTTGCGCTTGGGCGCTTTCGACGTACTCGTTGGGATCAATCTGTTGCGCGAGGGTTTGGATATTCCGGAAGTGTCGCTCGTGGCAATTCTCGATGCGGACAAGGAGGGCTTTCTGCGTGCGGAGCGCTCGCTGATCCAGACGATCGGGCGGGCGGCGCGCAACGTCAACGGGACGGCCATTCTGTACGCGGACAAGATGACCGATTCGATGAAGCGGGCCATCGGCGAGACCGAACGCCGGCGCGCGAAGCAGATGGCGCACAACGAGGCGCATGGCATCGTGCCGCAGGGCGTGAAGAAGCGCATCAAGGACATCATCGACGGAGTCTACGATCCGCAGGATGCCAAGGCCGAAATGGCGGAGGCGAAAGAGCAGGCCCATTATCAGGACATGTCGGAAAAGCAGTTGGCCCGCGAGATCAAGAAGCTCGAGAAGCAAATGCAGGAGCATGCACGCAATCTCGAGTTCGAGAAGGCCGCCAAGGTGCGCGACCAGTTGCTGCATGTGAAGGCGCTGGTGTTCGGCACCGACGGGGCCAGCGAGACTGAATTGGGGCCGAAGGCCTGACGCGCTCGCGCGCCGACGCCGTAGGCGGGAATTCAGTGGTTGCGCGAACATTCGCGCCGGTAAATCCTCGACTTCAAGGAGTCATTCTCATGAGCGCATCGGCAGTCGTTCTCGCCATCCTGGCCGCTTTGTGGCTGGGTGCCATGATTCCCGGCCCCAGCTTCGTGCTCGTCGCCCGCAACGCCATCGGTCAGTCGCGCGGCGACGGGCTCGCCACGGCGCTCGGAATGGGCGCGGGTGGCCTCGTCTTCGGCGGCGTGGCGCTGGCCGGGCTTTATACGTTGTTGCAGGCGGTGGAGTGGCTCTATATCGGGCTGAAGATCGCGGGCGGCGTGTATCTGATTTACGTCGCATCGAAGATCTGGCGGGACGCCGGGCGTCCCGTCACGGTCCACGACGCGCATTCGGGTCTCGTGCGCAGTGGTCGCAAGTCGTTCCTGATGGGGCTCACAACGCAACTGAGCAATCCCAAGACGGCGATCTGGTACGGCAGTATCTTTGCCGCGTTGCTGCCGCAGCACCCGCCGCTTTGGTGCTACATCGTGCTTCCGCCCATGGTGTTCGCCGTCGAATGCGGTTGGTACACGATTGTGGCGCTGTGTTTCTCGAGCGAGGGACCACGCGGGCTTTACCTCCGAGCGAAGACGTGGATCGATCGGATCGCCGCCGGCGCCATTTCCCTGCTGGGCCTGCGGCTGATTCTCAACGCATCGAAGCCCACGCTCTGAATGGCATCGGGTTGGCGGGGCGCAAGCATTGCGTGCAGAGGTGCCCGCAATCTTCGGCGCGGGGGCGATCGGGGCAATTCGGCGGTCGCGCATGGCGCGCTGGTCAGGTCTGCCAATCAAGCGCGGCCCAATGTTTGGAAGGGGGGGCCGGGATTGAATTAGACCGGACGTATTAGGGGCAAATACTCGACTTCTCCCCGTCACGATTCTGCGTTCCAATGGGGCTTTCAGGGGGGGCAATTGCGCGGCAAATAAAGGGCGGTGGGTGCGGGCCCCCGACAACTCAGTCGCGCGAACACCGTGGGGGCTTGAATGTGGGAAATGCTCGATGGTGATATGAATGGCTTTGAAGTCTGGATGTATCTTCAGTGCATTCAAACCAATGACGATGTGGAACTGTACTCGTTCATTGGACTTTGCCGGCATCGCAGCGCGCCGTTCGACAACTTCATTCCTCTCAAGCCCGATGCCGGTGTCGCGTTCGATGCACGCGCCGACGCGGCCCGGGCGTGCCGCCAGTTGGCAAGATCTGCGATCGACGGCAAGCGGCCTGTCGGCTCGGGCGACCCGATGTCGGCGCTGCCCCCATGCTCCGACAAGACGAGTGCAGAATCGTGCCGAAGCGGAGAACGCGTCGCACCGCTTCACTGACTCGCAATCGTTCAGCGTCGGCCGCCGATTGTGGCCTTGGGCGGCACGCACGTCGTTTCATTTTGACTTCTGAACCGACGGATGGCACCGGGATTGGTGCTGACAGGTAATGACGTCGACCTAAGGCGTCGTCTTCCGATCCCAAGGCGGTTCATCGCCGAACGCTTTCGCGAGGTAATCGATGAACCGCCGCACCTTGAACGGAATGCGCCGCGTGCTCGGATAAACCGCCTGAATCGTCAGGTCAGCGGCGCGGTAGGCCGGCAACAGTTCCACTAGTTCGCCGCGCTGGAGGTGCGCGCCGAGCACGAAGGTCGGGCCATACACGATGCCCGCACCTCCGATCGCGGCAGCGAGCAACATCTGGGCGTTGTTGGCTGTCATCCGACACGGTCCGTCAATGACATGCGCGCGATTCTCGCGGTCGCGCAATGTCCAGTCACCCGCCGACACGGCCTCGCTGAACGCCAGACGTTGCGCCTGCATCAATGCTTCCGGGGTGCGTGGTGTTCCGTGGCGCTCCAGGTACGCGGGAGACGCGCACAAAACCATTCGACACGGCGCGAGTCTGCGCGTCACCAGCCCAGGGTCTTCCAGGCGGCCGATTCGGATCGCGACGTCGACGCCTGCCTCGATGAGGTCGACATAGCGATCTCCAAGCTGCACCTCCACATTCACGTTCGGATGATCCGCCATGTAGCGCGCCACGACTTCGCCCAGATGCATCACACCGAACGTGACGGGCGCCGCGATGCGTAACACACCGCGCGCCGTGGCTTGCGTATCGCTCGCCTCCCGCTTCGCTTCGTCGAAGGCCTCGAGAATCCGCTTGCACCGTTCGTAGTACGTCTGGCCGGTTTCGGTCAGGCTCAAGCGGCGTGTGGTGCGATGCAGTAGTCGCGCACTCAACTCGGCCTCGATGGCACTTACGTGCTTGCCGGCCATCGCAGCGGACAGCCCGAAGCGGCGCGCCGCGGCGGCGAGGCTGCCCTCCTCGACAGCGGCGACGAATATGGCGAGGCTCGTCAGTCGATCCATGTTGCCCTCCGATTCGATAGCAGGATTATCGACTGAACAAACTAAACGGGCAATTATCGATCCACGGAATCGTATCTACGATATGAGCCTCAACTAACAGCCGAGGGCACCATCATGGTCATCGAGTCGAACGGTACGCGGATTCACGTCAACCAGCGGGGCAGCGGCGAGCTGGCGCTGGTGTTCCTTCACTACTACGGCGGCTCTGCGCGCACATGGGATGCGGTGGCGGACGAACTCGCGGACAAGTACCGAATCGTTGCCACCGATCACCGCGGTTGGGGCGATTCCGAGGCACCTGCCGATGGCTACCGCATCGCCGACCTCGCCGCTGACGCGGAAGGCGTCATCGACACTCTGGGACTCAGGCGCTACGTTCTGATCGGTCATTCGATGGGTGGGAAGGTTGCCCAACTGATCGCTTCGCGCCGTCCGGACGGCCTGCGGGGGCTTGTCCTTGTCGCACCATCGCCGCCGTCGCCCACGCGCCTCTCCGACGCCCAACGCGCAACGTTGACGGGCGCCTACCAAACGCGTGAATCCGTGTCGTTCGTCATCGATCACGTGTTGACCGCAAGACCGCTGAGCGCCGTTCAGCGCGAGCAAGTCATCGAGGATAGTTTGAGAGGGGCGCCGCAGGCCAAGGCGGCCTGGCCCGACATTGCCATGCGCGAAGATATCACTGCGGCGACGGCGTCGATTGACGTACCCACCATCGTGATCTCCGGTGAACTCGACAAGGTCGACAGCATTGAAACGCTTGAGGCGGAACTGCTTCCGCGCATCCCGCATGCGGCGCTGCACGTCCTTCCCGAAACGGGGCACTTGTCTCCTCTGGAGGCGCCGGGTGAAGTGGCGGGATGCATCGCGCGATTCGTCGCGGCGATCGAAAGCGACTCGGTCATCTGCCGCTCGCCGGATCAGGTCCCGGCCGCCTTCGATGCCGCGTTGAATTCCGGCGATCTCGATGCCGTGCTCGGTGTGTTCAGCAACATGGCCACCATGCGGATGCCGGAGGGTCTCGAGGTGCGGGAAAGTCCGGCCGGTTTGCGTGTTGGCCTGGCTCGGTTGCTGTCATTGCGCCCCCGTATCCGTAGCGAAGTGCGCCGAGTGGTGACGAGCGGCGACATTGCCCTCGTCCTGCTCGACTGGACGCTGGGCGTCACGCTGCCGGACGGGCGTGATCACGAAACGCGCGGCACGGCCACGCACGTGATGGAAAAGGGCCGCGATGGGGGCTGGAGGTTGCGGATCGCCAATCCGGGCGGAGTGAACTGAACAGTGGCGGGAGCGTCACGCCCAGCACCGGAAATCGTCGACGAACGCCTCGATGTCGAGCAGAATCTATGCTCCCCGCTCCCGAGCCACCGCAGATGCTTCGATGATTCGCGTCGTGCCGCGTCCGACGTGTCGCGTTGGGCGTCGGCGACGCATTTGCCGCGCCGGTCACGAAATGGCACGGCGCTCGGAAGGAAGTATTTCCGATCTTTCCGGGCAAACTCGGGAACGCCCGCGGCGACGCGACTTCCGATCGCCGGATCGGGGAGCAGGGCGAGCCGGTGTTCAGAACCGGTTCGCACGTCATGAGTCCGGCAGGCTGACGACAGGACGTTCCGGCACCTGCCATGTGTGGCTCGATGCTTCCCTCAACTCACTGACTCCAATGAAAAAAACCTCGGTTCTCTTTATCTGCATGGGCAACATCTGACGTCAGCCGGAAACCCGCATGAATGCTGGGTGTGTTCAAAACTTGTTCAAAATTCGTTCAAAACTGATTGCCGATTTTGACCTTCATCGGGGCAATCCCGCGCGGGTCGGCATACAGGTCTGACATGCGTTCGGTGCGGTGCCCAAGCAGCGCTTTCGTGTCCACGTTGCCCTGCTCGCCATAGAGCCGTTTCGCCAAACTGCGGATCTCGTGGAAGGTGGGGGCGTCGCTGCCCTCAATACCAGCCAGAACGCGCGCATCTGTGAATGCATGGCTGAATCTGTCGGGATGGACGGCGGAGCCCGTAGGGGCGTTTCCGTGCGGCCGCACGTGGTGAATCAGGTTCTTCGATACAACGCCGGTCGCTTTGCACCGCGCGATGACGTCCCCCAGAGACATCCCAAGGGCGTCCAGTCGCAGAGCCAGCGGCACTTCGATGTGTACGCCGGTCTTTCCGCGCCGCAGGATCACCGACGTGGCACCGCTCGGTGGCCGTTGCCATTCTGAAACGGTCGAGCGGTCTTGGCCGCTCACGAGGGCGAGAAGCACCGCACTCGCCAGCCATTCGTTGACCTTGGGCGCCTCGGCGAGGATCGCATTGAATTCCTCGATCCCGTCCAGGCGGCGGCGCTTCACCTTCACCTCTGGGTTGCCAGTGACCTCGGCGAGGTTCGTCTGCATCCATCCCAATTCGACGCCGCGACGGCACACCTGGATTAGACGGCTGCGAATCGACTGCGCCATACGCGCCTTGTTGGCGTCCCGATAGCCTTCGAGCAGTTCGGCCACGTGCTTTACGGTCAGCGCGCCGCAGTCTATCGCTCCGAGTCTTTCACCGATCGCCTTATCGAGCGACCGGTTCATTTTCAGCGTGTTGTATGCCGCTGCCGGTGGCATCTTCGCGAGCAGTTCGGCCACCGACTGGCCCACTGTCTCCACGCGCTCGATGAGAGACTTCGCTGGCGCAACGATATGCGCGTTGGCCTCCATCGCCTGATACTTGGCCACAGCCAACGGCACGCGGCCAATGATGTGCGTCTTGCTGCTGCGAGGGTCGCGCCAGGTGTAGTATCCCGGGCGCGGTTCGTAGAGGTTATCGGGCCAGTTTCCTTTGGCGCGGGTGCGAGGGCGGGCTGCCATAGTCGTTAGATAGTCGAAATGCGTTGGGCGAGGCGCGGCGTGCTGCCGTCGAGAAACTGGGCGTTCTGCTCCACATAATAGGCGCGGCCAACCTTCACCGGTGGCGGGTAAATCTTGCCGTCACGAATCCACAGGCGCGCCGTGCGGATGGCCGGCGGCGGTGCAAAGTTCTTGCTCAGCCAGTCATTCAGTCGGACTTTCATCTTTCACTCCCCAATCTCTCGCGGTGACCCGCAGAATCTCGTTCGTACTATCATGGTTGCTCGGCCACTCTCGGAAGCCGGTCAAATCATGCCGTCCATCAACTTCGTGCATCGCGGGTGCACCGTCGACATTCAGATCGGCGAGCGTGCGACCCTGTGGGACATTTCCATCGAAGTCACGCCTTTTGATGGCGTCGAGCTCATCGAACCGTTCGGCGCCCGCAAGCTGAAGCTGGCGAAGGTCGAGGAACTGGACGAGATCCAGGCGGCGCTTGTCGAAGAGATCCAGATGGCGATCGATCATCGGCTTGTTGGCTGCTGAGTAGCCTTCCATTGCTTCGGCCGTGGCCGGGTGGGTGGTCATGCGGGCTCTCGGCTCATCATTTTTCTTTGATGTTAATGAGTTGTGTGGTGTAAGTATCTGATTTGTAAATAGATATTTTTCTCGGTGGTGATTCGGCGGCATATCATTGGGTTGAACACAACCACCGGAGCACGAGAAATGCACCAGCCCATTGAACAAACGTTTGCTCACACCAGTTTTCTCGGCATCATCTGCCAACGCGGGTCTTCCACTTGGATTGATACAAAAATCAAAGTGCTTGTGGAGCGAGACCTGCTTCGAGACACATTTGCCAGCGATGGAAGCGCGTCCGGCGACAGAAAGGCGATACTTGCAAACATTGCCGACATTTGGAGCGTGGCGGTCCGCAAAGCTCTCGGTACGGGGATGCATGTAGTCTCGGTCGGGGCAACGGACGTAGGCGGTGATGGGCGCAGACATTGAGCTTGGCGACCTCATGCTGTTTCCAATTGCAGGCCCGGCTGTCGCGTGCGATCGCGCTGCAGGGCGAAGTACTCGGGATTCAGTTCGCAGCCGAGGTAATGCCGTCCCAGTCGACTGGCCACCTGCGCGACAGTGCCGCTGCCCATGAACGGGTCAAAGACGACGTCGCCGGGACGACTGCCTGCGAGCACGCACGGCTCGACCAGCGCTTCCGGGAAGGTCGCGAAGTGGGCGCCGTCGAACGACTGCGTCGGGATCGTCCAAACGCTTCGACGGTTTCTGGTGTCGACCAGATCCTTCACGGCTGCTGAGAACGATGCATTCTGTTTGACGCGTGGCTTGGCTACCTTGTCGAAGCCGCGCCCGAAGCCGACGCCAGTTCCCGGGTAACGGCCGGTGAGGTTTCGGTGGCCACCGGTGGACGTGTCCCAGCCGCTCGGCGTCGCTTTGGGATTCACACCTGCGCCGCGCGCGTGTGCGCCACCGGTGACAGGTTCCTGCATGGCGTCGAAGTCGTAAAAATACCGCTCGCTCTTCGTCATCAGGAACAGGTATTCGTGGGCCTTCGTGCAGCGATCGCGCACGCTCTCGGGCATCGGATTAGGCTTGTGCCAGATGATGTCCTGACGAAGCCACCAACCCGCGTCCTGCAGAGCGAACGCGAGCCGCCACGGCTGGCCGACGAGATCCTTCGCCTTGAGGCCGTCGGACACCCGTTGTCCACCCGCATGTCCCGACTTGTTGCGGGTGTTCGTCGGAGCGGGCTGGATGCCACGATTGGCCGCGTAGCTGTCGCCCATGTTCAGCCACAGCGTGCCATCGTCGGCCAGCAGCTCGCGGCACAGGTCGAACACCTCGACCATGTTCGCCAGAAATTCGGGCAGCGTCGGCTCAAGGCCAAGCTGGCCAGCGACGCCATAGTCGCGCAGACCCCAGTAGGGCGGACTGGTGACGATGCATTGCACCTTGACGCCTTCGGCGATCAGCATGCGCATGGTGTCCCGGCAGTCGCCCAGAATGATTTCGTTCTGTCTCATGCTTCACTCCGCAGGATCGGCCCAGCCGACCATCAAAAGCGCCTGATGACGTGGATATCCTTCTTCGACGAGGTCGCGGTAGCGCGCGTAGTCCTTGTCGATGCTGGGGTAGTAGCAATCGGCACACCAGCGCGATCCGTAGACCTGCGTCGGCTTCCGGCATTTGTAGCAACGGCACACGCCGTCGATGGGCGCGTACTTCGTCATGCCGCCACCCCGGCGCGGCGCTCGCGCGCTGTCCACGCCGCCATTTCGGGAACGTTGGCTCGAACCAGCGCGGCGGCCATAGGCGGGCTGACGCTGTTGCCGCACATCCGCACCTGAGCATGCTTCGCGAGCCGTTTGCCGTTGAGCACCGGCGCGATGACGTACGTTGCCGGGAAGCCCTGTGCCGCGTACAGCTCATGCGGTTCAAGCATGCGCATGCCGATGTCGGCGATCTGGTATTGCTCGCCAGCCACTGTGACCAGGCCGAGTCGGTCCTTCGTCGGGATGGTATGCATCGGATCGCGGCAGCTTTGATCTTGGCCGCCTTCGCTGTAGTACTTCACGAGAAACGCTTGCACAGCGCCTACATGGCCGCCACCGGCTGTGAGTGTCGGCATTGGCCCACGCGCGTCCTGGCCAAACTGGTTGTTGCGCAACTTGACCAGATGAGACGAAACGACAGCATGGTGACCGCCGGTGGCGATAGTCGACAGTGGGGCGCATGCCCCTGAACCTGCGTGCCCGGTGGTGTTCGTCATCACGCTGGCCGTCACCAGTGCATGGTGATCGGTGGTCGTGATCGTGCTGGCGGGATCTTGCAGGCTGACGCCAGGGCCGTCGTAGTTCCCGCCGTAGTGCTTGGCGAGAAAGGCCGACACGAGCGCATGCTTCGCGCCGCCCGCAACGACTGTGCCCAGTGGCTTATCAAGGCCAGGCGCGCGCGGTGCTTGGCCGGGACGCTCGCCGTATCCGGTCTGCACCAGCGTGGCGGACGCGAGCGCGAAGTGGCCGCCCTTGACCTCGGCACACTGGGTGCGCAGCGGCTCATCCGCCGGCCACGATCGTTGCGTCGACGCGTTCGCGCACTCCGTGAGCACCGGCGCGACGATGCCGTAACCGTGCTTCGCCGTGATGGTTTGCAGCGGTTCACCAAGCGGCTGGCCGCGGAAATAGTCGTACCCGTGGTTCACCTTCACGATGAATGGATCGGCCGCGTCGATGACATAGCGGCGGATGCCGCGCGCGATACGTCGTTGCGTGGCCTCCGCGAGCGGTTTGGCACGCTCGAAGATCGAGGGGCAGGGGATCGACCAGTCGATGCACTCGGCGGCCGTGCGCCATGGTTTGCGCAGGCCAGACAGCACCGCAGCGCTGTCTGGCGCGCCGTGTGTCGGCTCGGGCCAAATGATCGGCTTGCCGTCGCAACGGGCAACCAGGAAGAGTCGCCTGCGGATCGTCGGGGCGCCATAGTCGCACGCACGCAGCTCGCGATATTCGACCACATAGCCCAAGGCTTCGAGCTGACGCACGAACGAACGGAACGTCTGACCTTTGCGCTGCGGGCAGGGAGAGCCATCCGAGAGCACCGGGCCCCACGTCCGGAATTCCTCGACGTTTTCCAGCATGATGACGCGCGGGCGCACCAGCGCGGCCCAGCGCATCGCTACCCAAGCCAAGCCCCGAATCTTCTTGTCGCGCGGCTTGCCGCCTTTGGCCTTGCTGAAGTGCTTGCAGTCGGGCGAGAACCAGGCGAGGCCCACGGGACGCCCTTGCGTCAGCGCGAGCGGATCCACGTCCCACACCGATTCGCAATGGTGCTCGGTCTGCGGGTGGTTCATCGCGTGCATGGCTACCGCTTCGGGATCGTGGTTGATTGCGTGGTCGACGTGACGGCCGAGGGCGAGCTCGATGCCACAGCTTGCACCACCGCCGCCGGCGAAGTTGTCGATGATCAGCTCAGGCTGGATATCGAGCAGAAACTGGTCTCTGATCATGCTAGGATTCCTCGAAACGAAAGGAGGCATGTATGACTGCGGGGTGGCAATGGAAGACCGACGGCAGTAACACTGTCGGCGTTCAAGTGTTGAGCCACGAGACAGCGGATTCCGGGGTGCGTTACTACACGTACATCATCGAAGTCCGCCGGCCAGGCAAAGATCCAGAAAGTGTCGGACAACGCACTACAGACGCGCCGTTCGACACTCCTGACGAAGCTCGCAAGGCAGGGTGGCGAGAGGCAGAGCGGCTCCAACGGGTGAGGTTGCCCTAGCATCACGCCCCCTTAGCGCCGTCGACGCGCTCAGCCTGCCAGTGTTTGCATGCGGGCGAGCGCAGCAGAATGTCGGTGCCGGGGCCACTGGTCCAGTGCGCGCGCAGCAGTTCGCATTTCCAGTAGGTGCGGCCACCGGTACGACCGGTACCGACGGCGTGCTTGCACGACTTGCACGATTCACCCTGCGGTCCGGAACCGGGCGTAGCCGCATAGCCCTTCGGCACTGGCGTCTTCCGAAACTCGGACACGACGCGCTCGCCGAAAAGATCGGTGGATTCGACGCGGATCACGATTTCCGCTCCTCCGCTGCCTGAGAGGCAGTGAATCGACCGGGGCACCCACCGCCTGAGTAATCAAACCCCGTGCATCCGTTATCGGCATGCTTGCAAGGGTTTCCGCACTCCGCCGAGCACGGGATTACCTTGCGGCCCTTGGCTTTCTCCAGCGCCAGAAACGTGCGCGCCTCACTGGCCGACAAAGTTCTTCCGTTCTCGCTGAACATCTGTGAGTAGCCTTGTGGGAATCGGTTGTTACGCACGAACCCATCAATGTTCATGCACATGCTGATTGTCTTGGGTCGATTGCTCACGACGCATCCCCCTTCGCCTGATTGGCGGCAATGGCCTCATCGATGGCGGCGCGAATCTGCTGCGAAAGAAGCATGTCCTGCCCGGAAAAGTCGGTTTCCGTTTTGTCCGGGGCAATCAAATTGACGCCGCCGTAACCATTCTCGACTTCAACCACAATCTCCCAGCCTTCCGGTAGCGTCGTGGCGGCTTCGCACAGCAGCGGGCCGACGTCTGCCTCGAGGTGTTTCTCCCCGCCATCCGCCGACAGCGCGGCGCGCCAGCACTCCCACAGCGATTGAGCGTTGCCGTCACGGTAATGTCCTTCCTCGTCTTTCGCACAGCCGTAACCTTGCGTCCAAATACTGCGCAGATACGTCTCGAAGCGTCTTTGTGCATACCCGCCCACCTTCGCGGGAGACGTGAGGGCGGCACGGTTAAGCGCATTGGCCGTAACATCTTCAAGATGCTTACGGTATTGAAGCAATGCCTTGATCGCAGCGGCTTCACCATACACCGTGTATTCATGCCCGATGTGATTGAACTCAAATGAGCTAGTGCCCACCTGCTGCGCATCTGCGGCGCTGATAGGCTTGCGGTGATGCCACAGCATCATGCAGAAGTTCGCAACGTCGCGCGGATCGCCTTTTTCGACGTGTTCACGCAGCATCCGCGACAGGTCGGCGGGGTCGCATGTCTCCCAGCCACTGCGACCCTTGGCGCGAGCGTCGGCCATCTTCGCCTTCATAGCCTGCGCGAACAAGTCGACCGCTTCGTCGTCCGAGTGCTGCGCATCTGCGGCGCGCTTGGTCGCCTGCGCGATATGATCAAGCGCGTTCTGCCATGGGCAATTGAGGTTGCTGTGTTCGCCAATTTCGACACCGAAATGCTTTGCGATGGCATCGGCCAGCTTCTCGGCCGCGTCGTGATACTGGTCGCGCTCGTCAATCACTTGCCCCAGCTCGCGCTCGCCGCCATTCACGTCCACCTGCGGCGCATCTGCCGGACGAACGCTGTTGGCGCGGTCGCAGTCATCGTCGGCGCACAGAATGCCGTCATGCTGACCCGCTTCGCATTTGAACGGGCTGCAAGGCTGCGGCGCATCTGCGGCGCGCAGCGTATCACTGTTGGGGGTTAGAAACAGTTCGATCAGTTCGTCTCGTGTGCGGACTACGTTGGGACGCCCGCAGGAGTGTCCATATCCATCGCACTCGCAAGAACCCTCATCAAGCCAAGCGCTAAGAAGCTTTGCCGCCTCTTGAACAACTCGGCGTTGGTTGTCAGTCAGCATGCTTGCTTCGCGCTCGCCGCCATTCACGGGCGCGGCGTTTGCGAACACTTCGTACTCGTCGCCCATGCGCCAAGCATCGGCATCGGGGATGAACGTGATGCTGCCGTCACCGACCTGCACGCGACCGACAGGAACCGCCTCTTGACCTACGCTCTGTGCGGTTGGCGCATGTTCTGCCGACCAAATTGCCCCCTCCCAATAAGCTTGGGTGAGATGGTCTTCGTAGAATCCAAGCGGGTTCCATTCGAGCGCGAGCATGTCGTGTTCCTTTTCGAACGCTAGGCGCAGCGCATCAAACGTCACGGTCTTGTTGTCAGGCATTTTTAGCATCTCCACAATCGACTCCGGAGCCTTCTCCGTATTCAGCCCTTCGGGGCGGGGGTTCATGTAGGTCATGCTTCCTCCGAAGGATCTGCCCAGCCGACCATCAAGCGTGCTTGGTGGCGCGTATAGCCTTCTTCGAGAAGATTCTGATAGCGGGTGTAGTCTTGATCGATGCTCGGGTAGGCACAGTCGGCGCACCAGCGCGAACCGTAGACCTGAGTCGGCTTTCGGCACTTGTAGCAGTGGCACATCGTGACGTTGCCGAGGCTCATGCTGCCGCCTTCGATCCACCGACGCAGTGGTCGGCGATCCAGAACGTGGTGATGGATTCGGGCATCGGGCCCGGGGCGTTCTTCATGCTCATGAACACCAGGGCGGTGTCGATGTCGCCGGCGTGCGCCAGGTCGTCGAGCCAATACAGCAGGTTGTCGCGCTCGGCGCCGACCAGCACGTCGGCGCGATCGAGCATCAGCACGCGCACGCCGGACAGGTGCGCGATGGCCTCGGCGATCAAGGCGTCTGCACGCCACTTCTCGGATTCAGACAGCAGGGCGTAATCGCGACCGGCGGCGGTGATCGACATATCAGCCGCGATCGCTACGCGTGCCCAGCCCGCGGCGTCGGATTGTTCTGCCGCGCGGGCATTGATCGGTCCGAGGGCTTCGGCGAGCAGATCAGCGGGGATGCCGTCCGGGCCCAACGCACCGGCGAGTGCTTCCCAGGCTGCAACGTCTGCGTGATGCTGCGCGGCGCGCTTCGTTTTCTCGCCGGCGTCGGCGGTCGCGCGCTGCGTCGCTTCGATGCCCGCGACAATCTCGCGCGCCTTGGTGGCGCTTGCCTTGGCATCGGTCAGGGCCCGCTCAATGTCGGCCCGGGGCGGGGCATCGTCCGACGCGGCCTCGGCGGACTCTTTCATCACCAGTTCCAACTGCGCGGCGGCGTCGCGCGCGCGGTCGAATTCGGCCTCGCGGCTCTTCATCGCGTTCTGCAACACGGCCAGGCTCTTTTCGTACTCGGGCAGGCTTGCGGCCGCATCCTCGTTTCGCTCGACGGGTGCGTCCGCTGCGAGCTTCCCGGCGAGGTAGCGCAGCAGGGCGCCGCACTCGGGGCAGGTGCACGGCATGCCCTCGACCTTGCCGCCGGCGGCGGCGCGCAGCGCTTCGACCTTCGGCAAAAACTCTGCAAGTTCTGCGCGCGCGCGTTCGAGCGACTGTTCCGCCTTCGGAAGCTTGGCGGCAGCCTCGCGCAGCGCCGCGGCGCGCGCGTCACGTTGTTGCCGCTGGCGGTTTGTCGCGTCGATGGCGCCGAGCTGCTGCTGAAGGTCGGCACACTCGCGGTCGAAGGTCTCGATTGTCTCGCGGCCCTCGACCAGCGCGGCGGCGAGGTCGGCGGCATCCTCGGCGCCTTCCGACGCCTTTGCCGTCCAACCGTTGGCCTTCGAGCTTCCGTAGGTCTCGCCGGTGACTGCGCGCCACGCGCCCTTTGCGGCGGTGGCCTTAGACTGAGCCTCGGTCGCCGCGGCGTCAAAGCCGGCGCGCACCAGTGGCAGCACGCCATCTACCTTGTCGCCGGTGATGCCGCGGGCAGCGAGGCGCTTGCGCACGTCATCGGTGCCCACGGTCACGCCCATCAGGTCGAACAGGAACGTGCGGCGGGCCTTCGAATCTAGGCTGGCGAAGCGCTGGGCGTCGAGCACGAACGGCGTGCGCGGATCGGCCGGGATCGTCTGCGTGATCTTCCCGCCGGGCAGCGCGACGTTATTCGCGCGCCCGCCGTCGGCCACGACGACGATGGATCCCGACTCGGCGCCCTCGTGTACCAGGCGCCCGTATTCCTTCTTGAGCGCCACGCGCACGCTCTCGCCGGCGAGGGCCAGGCGTACGGCGTCCTGAATGCTCGACTTCCCGGCACCGTTCGGCCCGCAGAATAGGGCGACCGGCGTGCGCAGCTCGACGTCGGCCGTGCGGATGCCGAGGAAGTTGGTGGCGTGGATGTGAGTGATTTTCATGCGTGAGCCTCTTCGCGTCCGAGAATGTCGCGGGTGCCGTCAGCCTTGGCAGCCGAGACGAACGAGCCTTGTTCGAGCATTTCCAACAGCCGGGCGGCGCGGTTGTAGCCGATGCGCAGATGGCGCTGGATCATGCTGATCGACGCTTTGCCTTCGGCGCGTACCAGGCGGACCGCTTCCGGATACAGTTCGTCGAAACCGGCGTCGCCTGCGCTGAACGAGTCACCGAAGCCGAGTTCGCCGTTCTGCGGTGAAAGAAGCACATCGATGTCGTCCTGAAGGAACTCTGCGATGCGTGCCACCTCGTCCGGGCTCGGCTTGAAGGTGGCTAGCATGGTGAGGGCCACCTTGAAGCCGTCTTTCGGCTCGATCGCGAACTTCTTGATGCGAACGGCGGTGAACACGCTGCCGACCATTTCGAGGCGGTAGTCGCTGAGTTCGTGTGTGAACGTGATGGGCCCGAGCGCCTTGTTGCGCACGGCGCCGTTCGAAAAGAACACGAACGCCGCGAGACCCTCATCGAAAGCCCCCATTACCGCGTAATCGGTGACGGCGCGCAGCTTGAGGTCGAGCACCAGCTCTTGCTCATCATCCGGCCCTTTCTTACGGGTGTTCAGGTGCTGGATGACGGCTTTGCCGTTGAATTGGAATTTCTCCATGGCCGTTGGTCTCACTCAGCGTTCAACGGCGCGCGCGTGCGTCGGCCGGCCGGTGCGGCGGCGCTCGGCTCGTCGTTAGCCTTCATCAGTTCGCGCACCCGGCGGGCGGCGACCTGGTTCAGCGTGGCCTTGTGCGCTTCGTCTGCGAGGCCCGAAATCATGCTGCGGGCGAGGTCCAATTCCTCGACGGTCGATGCGGTGAGCAACTCGCGGTTGATGTCCTTGAACGTCGGGGCGTCGCCATCGTGGCCGGCATCATCGTTGCCATCGATGTCGAGCCCAGGCTGCTGGCCATCGTCTGCGGCGGCCGCGTGTTGGGGCGCCTGTTCGCCGACGACGTCGGCAGGCTCGGCGCGCGTGGCCGGCTGTGCTGCGTTGGCGCGCATCTCGCTCATCGTGGTGGACTGCACGACATATGAGCCATCGGGATTCAGGTCGATGATGTCCTGGGCTTCCTCGACGGTTTGCAGGCCCATCAGCAGTTCGGGGGCGTAGAGCTTCCCGAAGAAACTGGCGGTGCGGTAGCGCAGCATCACTTCGGGCATGGTCTGCCACTTGCTGCCGCTCTTGCCATACCAGCCTTCCTTGACGGCCATCTCGACGGACACTTTCGGGCTGTCGATGCGGGTGCCGGTTTCCTTCTCGACTGCCCAGGCGATGCACTCGAGGTTCTGCACGGTGGCCTTGTGTTTCGAGGTCACGCGCTGACGTTCCACCCACTTCGTCACCTCGTACTCGACTTCCTTCGGGCCGAGGTCTTTCAGGTCGAAGCGAAGCGGCGAGAACCGGCCGCAGCCATTGATCGCCGCGATGATCCACTGGGACGACCACGACGGCCGGCCTTCGACGATGTACAGGTTCTGCATCACCATGAGCGGGTCGGCGCCCATGCGCTGCGACATGTTCAGCGCCACGACGCAATTGGCGAGCGCGTTCTGGTTCTCGCCCTTTTTCTCGTCCCACGCGCGGTAGGCGACGGGAACGAGCGTGGAACTGGAAAGCAGCTTGGCGGCGCGCTGCATGAGCTCGAAGGATTGCAGGCTGCTGAAGCCAGGCGTGACGGCGGGAAGGGTGGCCTCGCGCGGCGCGGGCGAGCGGAGATTGTCCAGGGTAGTCGGTGCATTCATGGTCGTGTCTCAGTCGTGGAATTGGCAGGTGCCGAAGCGCGGGCAGTACTTCTCCGAGCACAGCAGCGATTTCGGGTTGGGATAGAAGCGGCCGGTCTTGAACATGTCGGCCGCGAATTCGATCAGGCCGGGCGTCGATTCGGTGCCGAGCATGGCGCGCTTGGCGTTCTTGATCGTGCCGGTTGCGATTTCGAGCGTGCCCTTCGTCTTGAGGCCGATGATTTCCGCGTCATCGCCGATCACGTCGCCCGTCGAGTGCTCGTAGAGAATCTCGTAGGTGCCGATCTGCGGGCCGTGGCCCTTCGTGACCGCCGCGCCTTTCTGCACGGCGGCCGAACCGCTCTTCAGGTCGGCGATGCCGACGCCTTCGGCGGTGCGGCGTACGCGGGCCCGGTCCATGGTTCCAGTCAGGCGAACGATGACGCCATTGCCGCAGTCAATGTCGAGCGGCTTCGTTTCCATTTCCACGGCCACAAACTCGAATTGCGGCGACACCTCACGGCAGTACTTCGTCAGCAGCGTGATGCCGATGCGCTCGGCTTCGGACATCGTCAGATCGTCCTGCGACGGATCAAACTCGTTTTCCGGATCGCGCAGCTTGTCGATGAGCGCGCCGGCGGCGTCGTCAGCAGTGAGCCCCGCGCCATCGAGGCGGCTCTGGTCGAACACAGCGGTGCCCGCGTGGATGGCGGTGCCCAGCGCTGCGCGCAGGCCGACGACATTGCGCAGCTTCAGCAGGTGAATGCCTTCCCAGCGGTACGAGCAGTCGAAGAGGGCGCCCCAGCTAGAGGCGCGAACGGTGTAGATGCTTTGCATGGCGGTTCTCTCAGTGAATGCGGACGAAAATCAGATCGTTGCCGGACCAGCGGCATGAAAGCCGCCAGCCACGAGCGCGCATGCGCTCGACGTATTCGTGGAAGAGGGGATCGTTCATGCGGACCTCCCGTAGACCGGCATTTCGCTGGCCTCGGCGTCGACGCAGTACTTCGCGCCGCCGATGAGCAGTGCAAGGACGATCAGGACGATGAGGACGCGGCCACAGAACTGGCTGAAGTCGAGGGCGAGGCGGATCATGCGGCACCTCGGGCGCGGATCATGGCGTCGGCCATTTCGAAAGCGGCGGCGGCAACGCCATCTTCTTCATAGTTGAGACCGCCTTCTGGCTGCGCGATGATTGCCGCCATCGCTTTGGCGGCGAAGAAGTCGCGTAGAGACAGCCCTTCCTCGGCCTGCTGAATGTCGGCGTGATACCCGATCGCGGGTTTCAACAATGGAAACGCCGGACCGCCGTTGTCGACCTTGCTCATGATCATTCCCCCGTAGCTCGACGCACGAGGCGGCGCAGGTCACCGCTGATCGACTCAGGTTCGCGCAACTCGTCGCGCGCTTCCCCGATCGTCAGGCCGTGCTCTTCCGCGTAGGCAGCCAGATCGTCGGCCACGTCGAGCGAGGTCTGATACCGCTTTTCCTCGAAGCTCTCGACGTAGCTGACGTTCATCTCGCTGGCCCCTTCGTGCGTTCACTTCCGAATGCGCTTTCGCGCGGCTGACGCAGCGGCTGATCGTGCAGCCGCGCTTCGAGATGAACGTGTACGGCCGCGGCGATCCGCGGCGCGGCTGCCGGCGAGGTAGGACTTGGTGGAAGCCGGGAAGGGCTCGCGTGCGCGGGCCAGCAGCTGGGAAAACGATTCAGGGGCGTTCATCGGCGGTGCATTCCTCTAGGACAGGGATGGAATGCTCCGCGATCGGTGCGCGAGGGCCCGCGCACCGGGGTGCGCGGGCCTGTGCACTGCAGCTCTTCTTACGCTGGTACGAACCAGATCAAGTTCGCGGTTTTGGCGGGTGGGCCCGCCATCTCAGCACG
>OFTX01000414.1_pt1 | contig 23620 bp, 22 predicted proteins | sample 1775051 | NCBI WGS metagenome assembly OFTX01 (sample SAMN08195772, study PRJEB24354) | sludge metagenome | isolation source: sludge from phenol fed wastewater aerobic bioreactor A | place: India: Nagpur | collected 2016-09-15
CCAGGGACTCGAAGCCGTGCTCGTGCACCTTTCTCCGGATGAAGTCGGCGAGATACTGTGTGACATAGTCGGCGTGGTCATGCGCGCGATGCAGATCGCCAACGGCACCGAGTATGGGTTGGGCAGCGGGCTGTGGACTTCCAACCTGCAGCGTGCCCACAAGTTCGCCGCGGAGCTGCATGCCGGCATGGTCTGGATCAACAGCTACAAGCGCGTCAACCCTGCCTCGCCTTTCGGCGGCGTCGGCAAGTCCGGCTACGGCCGCGAAATGGGCTTCGAGGCCATGCGCGAGTACACGCAGGTCATTATCAAGGAGTCCGACCGGTTGCAAACGCTGGTCGACCGCCTGCTGGAACCTCACCGGCACCCGTATATCGCCACCGACGTGAACATTCACGAAGTCTGCGAGCGAGTGCGCTCCGTAGTGCTCGCGGAGTTCCCGCAGGGTCTGTCGATCGAGCGGGATTACGACGTGAGCCTGCCCGATTTTCGCGGCGACAAGGAGCAACTCATCCAGGCGTTGCTCAACATCGTGCGCAACGGCGCGGAAGCCTTGCGCGAGCAGATCGCGCGCGGCGATGCACGCATCGTGCTGCGCACGCGCGTGGCGCGAAAGATCACGATTGCCAAGCGACTGCACAAGCTGGCATTGGAATTGCATGTGATCGACAACGGGCCTGGCATTCCCGCCGACATTCGCGATCGCATCTTCTACCCGCTCGTTTCCGGGCGCGAGGGAGGAAGCGGTCTGGGACTCACGCTGGCGCAGTCGTTCGTGCAGCGTCACGACGGTCTGATCGAATGCGAAAGCCGGCCCGGACGGACGTATTTTCGAATCCTGCTGCCCCTGGGCTGATTCGGCCCTCACGCCGTTGGCCGTAGCACCTGCGGCCGGGCATAGACGTTACACGGTGAACAATGAAGCCGATCTGGATAGTAGACGACGACCAATCGATTCGATGGGTGCTGGAAAAGGCGCTCACGCGCGCCAACTTGCCGGTGCGCAGCTTTACGGGCCCGCGCGAGGCGAGCGCGGCACTCGAGCACGACTCGCCGCAGGTGCTGGTCTCGGACATCCGCATGGCGGGCGGGTCCGGGCTCGAGCTGCTGCAAACCGTGAAGCAGCGGTATCCGGGCCTGCCGGTCATCATCATGACGGCGTTCTCGGACCTCGACAGCGCGGTTGCCGCGTTTCAGGGCGGTGCGTTCGAGTATCTGGCCAAGCCGTTCGACGTGGATCGCGCGGTCGAGCTGATCCTGCGCGCGGTCGAAGAAAGTCTGCGTGAAGCCACGGATGATGAGCGCATCACCGAAGAACCCGAGATTCTCGGTCAGGCGAGCGCGATGCAGGACGTGTTTCGCGCCATCGGGCGCTTGTCCCACTCGAGCGCCACGGTGCTCATCACCGGCGAGTCGGGCTCGGGCAAGGAACTGGTCGCGCGGGCGCTGCACCGGCATTCGCCGCGCGCATCCGGCCCGTTCATCGCGCTCAACACGGCGGCGATTCCCAAGGACCTCCTGGAGTCCGAACTGTTTGGTCATGAACGCGGTGCGTTCACGGGCGCGCAGGCCACACGTCGCGGCCGTTTCGAGCAAGCCGAGAGCGGCACCCTGTTTCTCGATGAAATCGGCGATATGCCGCTCGATCTGCAAACGCGGTTGTTGCGCGTGCTTTCGGACGGCAATTACTACCGCGTGGGCGGGCACAGCCCGATCAAGGCGAATGTGCGCGTCATCGCCGCCACGCACCAGAATCTTGAAGACCGCGTGCGTCAGGGCCTGTTCCGCGAGGACTTGTATCACCGGCTTAACGTGATTCGTCTGCGCTTGCCGTCGTTGCGCGAGCGCAGCGAGGACATCCCGCTGCTGGTGCGCCATTTCCTGCAAAAGAGCGCGCGGGAGTTGGGCGTCGAGACCAAGCGCATCAGCGAGGCGGCGCTGGCGCATCTGACGCGCTTCCCGTTCCCGGGCAACGTGCGCCAGCTGGAAAACCTGAGCAACTGGCTGACGGTCATGGCCCCGGCGCAGACGGTGGAGATCAAGGATCTGCCACCCGAATTCCAGACGCTCGCGCCCGCATCGATTTCCGCAGTGGTAAGTGCTCCCGCGTATGCCGGGGCACCGGCCGGGGCCGCGCCCGCGGGCGCTGGCGCTGGCGCGCCCGGTTATGGCGTCGGAGGCGGCGCATCGGTGTCAGGCGTGGCGGGCATGGCGAACGGGATGCCGATGGCATCGGGCGCGTCCGCGCCTGCCGGGGTGGGCGCGACGCCGGGGGACATGGCCGGCGCGGAGAGCTGGGAGCCGATCTTGCGTCGTGAGGTTGCCCGGCTGTTGCGCTCGGCGTCGCCCGACGTCATGGACCAGCTCACGCGCCGCTTCGAGACGGCCCTCAACGAGGCCCTCGATTTCACGCGTGGACGAAAGGTCGAGGCGGCCAGCCGTCTCGGCATCGGTCGGAACACCATCACGCGCAAGATCCAGGAGCTCGGGCTGGAAACCTGAGACGAATCGCGGTAGCCTCGCAGGCTTTACGATCGAGCGACGAGGAGGCCGGGGCATATGGCAAAACGCATTCTGTTGACGGGCGCTACCGGGCAGGTGGGCTGGGAATTGGCGCGTTGCCTGCAGGGTATGGGTGAGGTGCTTGCGCCCGGCCGACAGGCAATGGACCTGCTCGATACCGACAGCGTGGTGCGCACCTTGCGCGATTTCGCGCCCGATGTGATTGTCAATCCGGCGGCCTATACGGCCGTCGACCGGGCGGAGACGGACGAGGCGGCCGCGTACCAGGTCAACGCCGTGGTGCCGGGAATCATGGCCGAAGAAGCCCGGCGCCTCGGCGCGCTCGTCGTGCATTACTCCACCGACTACGTTTTCGATGGCACCTCCGCCACGCCGTACCGTGAAGACGAACCCACCCATCCGCAAAATGCCTACGGTCGCACCAAACTGGCCGGCGAGGCCGCCATCTCGGCCAGTGGCGCGAATCACCTGATTCTGCGCACCAGTTGGGTCTACGGGACGCGCGGGGCGAACTTCCTGCTCACGGTGCAACGGCTCGCACGCGAGCGTGACGAGCTGCGCATCGTCGCCGATCAGCAGGGCGCGCCGACCTGGTGCCGAACGATCGCCGAGCTGACCTCCCAGGTATTGGTGCAGGGCATGGGCGAATCCGGGGTCGACGCCGACTTCTGGCGCGAGCATGGCGGTCTCTACCACCTGACAGCCGCAGGACAGACGACCTGGCACGGCTTTACCGAGGCAATCCTCGACTTGAGCCAACCGGAGAAGCGTCCCAACGTTGTGCCGATTCCGACTTCCGCTTATCCCTTGCCGGCAAAGCGTCCGGCGTATTCGGTGCTGGACAACGACAAGCTGGCGCGTACGTTCGGCCTGCGGGCACCCGACTGGCGCGACGCGCTCGCGCTCTGTCTCGCCTGACCCGCCGCGCCGTTGACGCACCCTCACGGCGCTGCGTGAAATCGGAAATTCCTTAGCACGCAGCGCTTCGTTCGTTGGGCACTATGGTCGCTTTTTGCGCGCGTCCGAGCGCGTGCGAAGGAGCGATGCAGCATGCCGATTCCCTATGCCGTTTCCCGTTGGGGACACGCGTCGAATGCCGCCCGCCAGCGCGATGCCGGCGGTGATCCCCGCGACCCGGCATTGCCCTCCGACGCGACTGCCGCGCCGCCCGAGACGCTGCGGCGCATATTCCTGCGTGCCAATGGCGACGAACGACGCGTGATATCGCTGCAGGTGGCGTGGATGGTTCATGTGTTCAGGCACGATGGCAGGACACCATGCGCTCACGCGTGCGGGCGGCCGAGCGCTGGCGCCGATGCCGTGCGAGGTGACTTGCCCTTCGACAAGGCGGCCCTGAAACGAGCGTGGACCACGCAATTCCCACACCTGTTGGACGATGGCCGGGCCGGGCCGGCCGTCAGGGACCTTATCGCATGGTGTCGCGGGCATCGCGCACGCGCTGGGGCCACGTCGCTCTGGCATTGGCTGCCGCTGGCGGAGAAGGCTGCTGCGGAAGCGTCCGTCTGCGCGACACGCGTCATGCGCGACTGGCCGGCACCGGTGCTTGGTGTTGCGCTGACTCTCTCGAAGTTGCGCAACGCCGCGTTACCCGATCTGCATCTTCCGCGCGCGGATTTGCGTGGACTCGTGGCGCCGGGCGCTGACTTCCGTGGCAGTCATTTCAACGGCGCACGCTGGGACGGCGCTTCGCTGCGCGGCGCGCGCCTGACGTACGCCAACCTGCTTCGCACCGATTTCGAGCGTGCCGATCTTCGCGACAGCTGTTTCCGGGCGACCGATGCCAGCGAGGCGCGGCTGGTTGCGACCGATCTGCGCGGCGCGGTCTTCATCCATACGGTGGCGCGCAATGCCGACTTCAGCGAGGCCCGATGCGATGGACTGGTGTCGACCAACGCGCAGCTCGACGAGTCGTCGTTTCACCGTGCCAGCCTGCGTGGAGCGTCGCTGACTCGGGGGAGTGCGCACGGCGCGCGGCTAGTGGGTGTGGCGGCGGCCCGGTCGCAATGGACGGCTGTTGCCATGCGCGGCGCGAGGTGGGTAGGCGCCGACCTGCGAGGTGCGGAATTCGGTCAGTGCGATCTACGCGAATCGGACCTGCGGGGCGCGAAACTCAGCGACGTACACTTCGACCGGTGCGATCTCCGTAACGTGCGCTTTGCCGGCGCGACGCTGAAGCGCGTCCGCCTTGGCGCGGGCTGCCAATTGGGCGGCACGCAGTGGCATGGGGCTCGGATTCGACTCGACGGCGCGTGGCTGCGACGTTTGGCACCGTCGGCGCTCGAGGGCGTCGTGCAATCTTGGATGACGTTGCCACCCGATCAGCCCGCCATACGTGCGGAGGTCTTCCGGCAATTGTTGATCGCGCTCGGCCCGAAACCCGGCTTGCTGGAAATGGCGCCGGAAGCGGTTCCGCCGATGCATTGTCTACCCGGGCACGTGCGGCATGGCGACTGGCTTGGCGCCTTGCTGACGGCATCTTGCGAAGCGGGGGGGATTGGCGCCCATGAGGCGTTTGCGGTGCTGCGTGGGCAATGGCTGGCACAGACGCTGCACGACCTCGGCGAGACGCCGTTGTCCCGCCAGCGTGCCGAATGGGTCACCGCGCCGCTCGTCGTGGAACTGCATGGGCGATGCCGCCGTGCGGGCGACGAGGTCGGGAAAGCCGTCTGGCCGCTTGCCGGTGCCATCTGCCAGACGCTCCACTGGACGGAAGAGGGCGTAGGCCAGACCGATGTGCGGCACATGAACGCGTTGCGAGACGCCTGGTTCGGCGCGTTGCCGCCAGGCGTCCGCGCTGCATTGTCGGCGGACGGGGGCGATCCGTTCGGCCCCGGCGACTCGGTACTGATCCGGGGAGATGGCGAGGTGGCGGCCCGGTTGCCGAGCGCGCTGATCCGGTGCGTTCTCGGATCGGTTGATGGCGGCATGCCCGAGGCGAGCGACATGTCGCTCGCGTGCGAGACGCTGCCGGGCTGGCGCTGGCGGGGCGTACGGGTCGTGACCCGCGATCCGGATTCGGCGATGGGCTATGGGCTCGGCACCATCGCGCACCTTCGGAGCCTGTTGCGCGAGTTCGGTTTCCTGTCCGGGATCTGGCCGCCGGAACCGCCGCTCGACGCGTTTTTTCGCCTGATGGGGCGTTGGTTCGGCGAAGCAGGCCGGCATCGCGCCGTTTCGGCGTGCACGGAGCAAGGGCTTTCGCGGTCCTCCGAGGCCGTCATGGCTGGCATGGACGGGCCGGAGGCGTCGATGGCCGGCCCTGATGAGAACGGCCGCCTGAGCCTTGCCGACCGCCGCGAAGCGCTGCTGCGTGCTGGACGTTCGCCGGAGCACGCCCGTTGGCTGCCCGCCGCGCAGGCCGACGTCGACGACGTTTTTCGGGACGCTCCCCTATGCCATTCGGGACTTTCAGGCCTGTCGGCGCACCAAGCGGCACACCAAGCGGCGCACGAAGCGGCGCCTGGTCCCGAAGCCGTTCGCCGGGCTCGGTGGGCCGCCCTCGCCGCTGCCTTGAGCTGGCAGGCCACGCAACCGGCGTGGTGTGTCGCACCGGGACGTTCCGGCGACGCGTGCCCGCCAGACGCGCTGGACACCTGCCGCGCATACGCGATCGCCGCGCTCAACGAAACCATGACCGATGCCGTTGCGTCGCGACATTTGCCACAGGCGCTGGCGTTGCGGGCATGCCTGGCCGATCCGGACAGCACGTCTGGTCGCCTGGCGGAACGGTTGGCCGATTGGTTGACGTGCCACGAGGTGAGGCAATTGCCGGCGCTGGCGCAGGCATGCGCACAGACACTGCCGTGGTTCTGGGCCATCCGTCTGCCGCTGCCGGGCCCCCGATATCGCTGATCGACGGCGCCGGCGCAATATCCGACCCCGCTGCCGAGATTGGATGAGCGAGTAATTGACCTGCTTTTTGCCCCGTATTTCGCCCTCGGGCGCCGAGGGGTTTCATGGTAAAAATAGGTACGCGCATTGCGTTGCCTCAAGGGGGCAGCGGTTCCGTCCGGCCGGGGCGTGGGTTTTTCGAAGTCGCCGACATTGGTGGGTTTTGGTCACGGATGCCAGTGCGAAGAGGGTCGCCCAAGACGCGTCCCCGTGCGCGGGAATGCGGGGAAGACCGGAGCCTCGTTCCAGGCTTTCCAGGGGCTCACCCCCTCTCAGGCATCATGCACTCGACTGGTATCGCGTCAGGCTATCCGGGGTTCGTGGCGGTCAACCGTCGCGATCTTGACGCACACGTTCCGCTTTCCTGGCCGTTGTTCGACGCCGATGGCACGCCGTTGCTGGCCGCGGGCGAGCGTTTGCCGTCCGAAGCCGATCTGGACTGGCTGTTTACCATGTTCGCGCCGCACCGGCCGCTGCCCGAGGTCGCGGCGACCGGGGAGGCTGCCGGCCGCACCGAGGCGGCCAACGGTGCATCGCCGCTGGCTGGCGGGGCGTCGACCGTGTACTTGCAGGGTTTGCCGGTGCCGTTGCCGATCGGGGCGTGGGTTCAGGTGCGATTGTCGCCCGAGGATGACACGACGCGCGTGCGGGCTCGACTCATCGGCCGCGCGCCGAACGGCATGCTGATCGTCACGCCACCGTCGTCGGCGCAGTTGCGTTTGCCGGTGCAGGCGGGCGACAAGCTCGCCATGTGGACGTTTCCCGGCGACAACCTCTACGAGTTCACCTGCGAAGTCCACAGCGTGCATCAAGGTCCGTTCGAGTATCTGGTGCTGTCGCGCCCGTCGCAGGTGCGCGAGACTCCGGTGCGCCGCACGCCCCGCGTCGATACGCGTCTGGTGGCGCGCCTGTCGCCGCTCGACGAGTCGACGCGGGCATCGTTCACACGCATGCTGGCCGAACCGCGGGACACGCCCGAATGGCTCGTGCTGGTGCGCGACATTAGTGCCGACGGCGCGGGCATTGTGGCGAAGGCGCCGCTGCCGCCCGATTGTCGGCACGTCGCGTTGCAATTGCGGGTACCGATCGGCGCCGATGTCGTGCCGATCGTCGGTATGGCGGCCGTGCGAAGTGGGGAGGGCCCACGGGCTGACGGAACCTGGGCCTACGGTGTGGAATTCATGCAAATGGACATGCGTAACAAGGCGGCAATCCGCTGCTTTGTCTACGAATCCCGCCTGGCGGACCCGCGCGCCGGTCAGTGATCGGCGCGCGGGCGCGGTTCAGTCCTTGAACGTGGCGACCACCGGCGCGTGATCCGACGGCTGTTCCCAGGTCCGGGGCACACGATCGATTTCGCACGCCGTGCAACGCTCGGCGAGCGTCGACGACACGAGAATGTGATCGATCCGCAGTCCGGCATTGCGGCGGAACGCGCCCATTCGGTAGTCCCACCAACTGAAGGTCTTCTCCGGCTGGTCGAACATGCGGAACGTGTCGCGCAGTCCGAGGCCTTGCAGCCGGGCGAACGCCTGACGCTCCTGAGGCGACACCAGGTTCTGGCCCTCCCATTTCGCGGGGTCATGCACGTCGCGGTCTTCGGGGGCGATGTTGTAGTCGCCCAGCACGGCGAGTTGCGGGTGCCGCTCCATTTCGTCGGAGAGCCAATGGGTAAGGGCGTCCAGCCAGTTGAGCTTGTAGGCGAACTTGTCGGAGCCCACGGCCTGACCGTTGGGGAAATAACCGCAGACGACGCGCACGCCGCCGACGGTCGCCGTGATCAGCCGCTGTTGCTCGTCGGCGAAATTCGGCAAGTTCTTCACGAGATCCTGCGCTTCGCCGACCTTGGCGTGATTGAGCAGCAGCGCGACGCCGTTGTACGTCTTTTGCCCCGTGAAGTGAGAGGTATAGCCAAGCGCTGCAAGCTCGGTGATCGGGAAGTTCTCGTCGGTGAGCTTCAGTTCCTGCAGGCACAGCACGTCGACCGGATTGCTGCGCAGCCAATCCTGCACATGACCGAGACGGACCTTGAGCGAATTGACGTTCCAGGGGGCTAATTGGGCGTCGGGCTCAGCCCTTGGCGGGCGTGGCGTGGCTAGGCTGGTCGGATCCCGCGGCGCTCGCGGCCGGCAATTGCGGCGCCTGCACGAAGTCGTCCAGCGACAGTCCCTTTTCCTTGAGCAAGGCTTCGAGCACCGGTTGCAGGCGGCCAAGGCTTTCCTGCACCGCTTCGCGCACCGTATCGACCACGACCTGCGTGCTGCGCTCGATCTCGATATTCACGCGCGTGCCGGCGACCTTTTCCTCGAACGTCGTCATGCGACGCGTCTCCGGAATGAGCCAGACCTCGCACCAGCCCTCCTGACGGTTGACTTCCGACACCGTGAGGCTCGCGCCGTTGATCGCGATATAGCCCTTGGCGAAAACATACTTGCGAAACGCTTCGGGTATCGCAATGCGCAATACGCGGTTCGTGTCCGACGTGCGCACGCTGATGATCTCGGTTGAGAAATCGATGTGACCCGAAAGCGGGTGGCCGCCGATTTCCGCGCCATCCTTGGCCGCGCGCTCGACATTGACTTGTGCCCCGGCGCCGAAGCCGCCGAGCGTGGTGACGTTCAGGCTTTGCAGAATGACGTCGAACGACGCCGCGGTGGGCGAGAGCAGTTGTGTGACCGTCAGGCACACGCCGTCGACGGAGACGCTCGCGCCCAGGGTGAGGTCTTCACAGAAACCCTCGGGAAACGCCAGCTCGAGCGTGCGCATGCCGTCGCGATCTTCGATGGACGACAGCGTGGCCGTGCCTTGAACAATTCCGGTGAACATCGTGATGTCGGTAAAATGAGGTCGTAAGGGCGATGACGCCGTATTCTACTGCCTCGCGGCGATATGACGCTCGCAACGCGTCGTGCTACGATGCCGCCTTTTCCGCTGTTTCCACCGTTTCCGCCGCTTGTGCCGTTCCGCTGTTTCGCGCGAAATGCATGGTCCGGCGGCGTTTCGATTGATCGATATGGGTTTTGAAGGCTGCCTGCTGGCGGAGAATTTCTACTACTGGGCCGAGACGTCGCCCGCGCCGCAAGGGCAATTCCACGGCGTGGTGCATTTCACCGGCTGGCGTGACGTTGACGACGTCATCGAAACGCTGGATCCGGTGCTTACCCACGTGACCCCGGCGCCATATCGCTGGGCCGGCGACGCCCTCGAAGCGGCTCACGCACTGGCCGCATCGCTGGTGGCCGAGGGCGCGCTCGGGATCGATTGCTGAAAGCCGAAAAAGAAAACGGTTCCGCGGGCCGCGCAGGCCCGCCCATCACTGACTGCAACATGACACAGACTAAATTTGAACTTCAGAAGCGCCGCGGTCTGAAGATCGGCGCGGGTGTGCGTCGAGGCCCGCCGACCGGCAAGCAGGTGGGCGCCCAGGGCAAGCGCGGCGCCGGGGGCAGCAAGCTGCTGGGCGCACTGCTCGGCGCACCGGCCGATGACGCGACGCCTGTCGACGCGAACGGGCAGCAGGACAAGAAAGACTGAGCGGGAGCGTGCCGGCAGGGCGCTGGCCGACCCCGGCGGCACGTCGACCGGACATCGGGCATTTCGGCGTGTGGGCCCGGCGCAACGCCGTCGGCGATGCCGGGCCCGTCTGTCGTCGTGTCGCCCTCGCTTCTGCGCCGCGCCCGGTTCAGGGCACGATCGCCAGGAACAGGAAGGCCGCGAAGAGCACCAGGTGAACGGCACCCTGCAGCACCGTGGTGCGGCCGGTGCCCAGCGTGATCACGCCAACGAGCAGCGTGACGGCCAGCAACACCGTTTCCTTCGGCGCAAGGCCGAGTTCGATCTGCTGATCGAGCACCAGCGAGACCGCCGCTACCGTGGGGATCGTCAGGCCGATGCTGGCCAGCGCCGAGCCCAACGCCAGATTCAGACTCGTCTGAAGCTTATTCGCCCGTGCGGCGCGCAATGCCGCCAATCCTTCCGGCAACAAGACCAGGGCGGCAATCACGATACCGACGACGGCCTTGGGTGCACCCGCCTGCGCGACGGCCTGTTCGACCGCCGGCGAGAGCTTCTTCGCCAACCCCACGACCGCGAGCAGCGCAACGACCAGCAGCCCCAGGCTCAGCACCGCCGTGCGACGCGACGGCGGGGGAACGTGCACCTCTTCGCTGGGCGCCTTGGCGAGGAAGTAATCGCGGTGGCTCACCGTCTGCACGAACACGAACACCATGTACAGCACCAGCGAGATCATCCCTTCGAAGGCCAGTTGCGAGGCCGTGAGGCCCGGGCCGATCACGGAGCTCGTGTAATTCGGCAATACCAGCGTGAGGACCGACAGGGCGCACAGCACCGCCAGCGCGGCGCTCGCGCCTTCCACGTGAAAGCCCTGCGTGTGGTGGCGCACACCCCCGAACAGCAGACACAGGCCGACGATGCCGGTCGACACGATCATGATCGCGGCGAATACCGTGTCGCGCGCGAGACCTGCCTTGTCGGGGCCACCGGAGAGCATGACCGACACGATCAGCGCCACTTCGATGATCGTCACGGCGACAGCAAGCACCAGCGTGCCGAACGGCTCGCCGACCTTGTGGGCGACGGTCTCGGCGTGGTGCACGGCGGCGAACACGGCGCCTGCCAACGCGGCCGCGCACAACACGAGCGCGGCGCCATTGGGCATGAAGCCGGCAATACCCAGGACAACGAGGGCCACGATGGGCATATACATGGTCCAGTGGCCCAGCTTGGCGGTCTTTGAGGAGGACATCGTCGGAGACTCCAGAATTCGGGAAACGGGTGCGGCGCGAGATACGGCGGATCAGGCAACGGCGGGAACATTGCCCCGATGAGAACGTCGAGGCGGCGGACCATGGTCGCAGAAAAATGACACCCCGACAACCGAAAGACGTGGTTCGCGAGCGCGGCGACCCGCCAGTCACGGCGGCGCTGTAAGGCGCATGGCCGCTCGATTTGCACCGCTCACACCCATGACCCTGGTCCGGCATGCACTACGGCATTCCCCGGACAAACGGTGCTGCGTGCGCAGGGACGGCAGGCGCGGCGGGCGAGCGGATGGACGCTCCGCCGTTGACACATCATCAGTGACAAGCGTAGTGTTCCGGTCATTGGTCTTACCACTGAATGCGGGCGCGGGCGGTTTTTCGCTGGCTTGCATCCTCAATACATGTCTTTCGAACCCATCGTGCAGATTTCCGTCTCGGAGCAGGTCGCGCAGCGCTTGCTCACGATGATCCGCACCGGTCTGCTCAAGCCCGGCCAGCAGTTGCCGCCCGAGCGCGACCTCGCGAGCATGCTCGGCGTCGGGCGTCCCGCGGTGCGCGAAGCGATTCGTGGCCTGGCGCTGCTCGGGCTGCTGCGCATCCGGCAGGGCGAGGGCACCTTCGTCGGCTCGCTGGAGATGCGCGAACTGCTCGAGCCGCTCGAGATGGTGATCGAGCTCAATGCGGGCACGCTCGAGGCGTTATTCGATGCGCGTCTGGTGATCGAACCGGGGGTTGCCGCGCTCGCGGCCACGCGGATGCACGGCGCGGATCTGGCGCGCCTGCATGCGCTCGTCGACGACGAGCAGGCGCTGCTGGCGAGCCCCGAGCAGTTTGCCGCGGCGGACATGGCCTTTCATGAGGCGATCATCGACGCCTGCGGGAACCCGTTCCTGCAGAGCATCGCAAACAGCCTTTATTTGCTGGGCAAGAAAAGCCGTGGCGTCACGTCGCAGGTGGCCGGTGTATTGGCGCGCAGTCTTGAGGACCATCGAGGGATTCTCGACGCGCTCGAAGCACGCGACCCGGAACAGGCGGCGCGAGCGATGCAACGTCATCTCTGTCGCGTGCGTGACGCCTATGCCGCATCGGCCTCGCTGGCCCGGGAGGAGCATCCATGAATGGTCGACTGGCGGGCAAGACCGCGGTCATTACGGCAGCCGCGCAAGGCATCGGCCGCGCCACTGTCGAAGCCTTCCTGCGCGAGGGCGCGCGCGTGATCGCGACCGATCTCAACGCGCAGACGCTCGCGCAACTCGACGACCATGCGAACCTGGTGCGCCGTCCGCTCGACGTTACCGATCAGGCAGCGGTCGCGGCGATCGCGCATGAACTGGGTGCGATCGACGTGCTATTCAACTGCGCGGGTTTCGTCCATCACGGCTCGATTCTCGAATGCGACGACGCGGCATGGGACTTCTCGTTCGATCTGAACGTCAAGAGCATGTACCGCACCACGCGCGCGTTCCTGCCCGCGATGCTGGCGGCAGGCGGCGGAGCGATCATCAACATGTCGTCGGCCGCGTCGAGCGTGAAGGGCGTGGCCAACCGCTTCGCCTACGGCACGACGAAGGCGGCCGTGATCGGACTGACGAAGTCGATCGCCGCCGACTTCGTCGGCCGGGGGATTCGCTGCAACGCGATTTGTCCGGGCACGGTGGAGTCGCCTTCGCTGCGTGAGCGTATCGCGACACAGGCTCAGGCCGCGGGTGTAACGCTGGCCGCGGTGCGCGAGCAATTCGTGGCGCGTCAGCCGATGGGCCGCGTTGGGTCTCCCGACGAAATCGCCTCGCTGGCCGTGTACCTGGGTTCCGACGAATCCGCTTTTACCACGGGTGCCATCCATGTGATCGATGGTGGCTGGTCCAATTGATGTCGCAAGGAGATTTGCTTTGAAACTGCTGCGTTACGGCCCGAAGGGCCAGGAAAAGCCGGGCCTGCTCGACGCCGACGGCCAGGTGCGTGATCTGTCCAATGTGCTCGCCGACATCACGCCGGAGACGCTCAGTCCGCAAGGACTGGCGGCATTGCGCGCGCTCGACGTCGCGGCGTTGCCTGTCGTGCGCTCGCCGGGTCGGCTGGGCGTGCCGTATTCGGGGGTCGGCAAGTTTCTTGCCGTCGGCCTCAATTACAGCGATCACGCGGCGGAGGCGGGGCTGGCCGCACCGTCCGAGCCGGTGCTCTTCACGAAGTGGGAGAACTGTCTGAACGGTCCGAACGACCCCGTGGTGCTACCCAAAGGCGCCGTGAAGGGAGACTGGGAAGTGGAGCTCGGGTTCGTGATCGGCACCACGGCGCGTTACGTGCCGCTGGAGAGCGCGCTCGATTACGTGGCGGGCTACTGCATCGTGAACGACGTGTCCGAGCGCGAGTATCAGATCGAGCGCGGCGGCACGTGGGACAAGGGCAAGGGTTTCGACACGTTCGGGCCGGTCGGGCCGTGGCTCGTCACCACGGACGAGATTCGCGATCCGCAGCGACTGGGCATGTGGCTGGACGTGAACGGCGTGCGCCGGCAAACCGGCAATACGTCGACGATGATCTTCAACGTGGCCTACCTCGTGCACTACATGAGCCAGTTCGCCACACTCAGGCCGGGCGATCTGGTGACGACCGGAACGCCGCCGGGGGTGGGCATGGGGCACAAGCCGCCCCTGTACCTCAAGCCGGGCGACGTCATGCGCCTGGGCATCGACGGATTGGGCGAGCAGACGCAGGAAGTCGTTGCGTACGACACGCACTGGCTCGATTGAGCGCGTGCCCGATTCTCGTCATCTGCATCGTGTACGGTGAAGGACGTTGCGCGGCGCGGAGCGTCGCGATCGTCCTCACCTTGAGACCAGACCGTCGCGGGAGCGATTCATCATGGAAGATCTGAAAGGCAAGTTTGTCCTCGTCACCGGCGCCAGCACCGGCATTGGCGCCTCGGCGGCCAGGGCGTTCGCGGCGCATGGCGCGAACGTGGCCGTGCACTACAACCGTTCGGAGGGCAAGGCCGAAGCGGTGGCGCAGGCGGTTCGCGCGCATGGCGTGCAGGCCATGACAGTGGCCGCGGACGTGGCCGACAGCGACGCGGTGGACGCGGCCGTGGCGCGCGTGCTCGACACGTTCGGGCGCATCGATGTCCTCATCAACAATGCGGGCAGTCTGGTCCGGCGAACGCCGTTCACCGAGGTGACGGACGCGTACTTCGACGAGGTGATCAACGTCAACGCACGCTCTGTCGTTGCGTTCTCGCGCGCTGTCGTGCCCGCCATGCGCAGGCAGGGCGGCGGTGCGATCGTCAATGTGACGTCGATTGCCGCGCGCCACGGTGGCGGGCCCGGCGCGCTGATCTACGCGGCGTCCAAGGGCTTCGTGAGCACGCTCACGCGCGGCATGGCCAAGGAGCTCATGCCTGATCGCATCCGTGTGAACGCCGTGTCGCCCGGCGTCATCATGACGCCGTTCCATGAGCAGTTCAGCACCGAAGCGCAGATCGAGGCTTTCCGCCAGAGCATTCCGATGGGGCGTCTGGGCGAGCCGGACGAATGCGCCGGCGCGTTTCTGTACCTCGCGTCGGAGACGCTGGCGAGCTATGTGACGGGGCAGATCATCGAGGTCAACGGTGGGCAGTTGATGGTATAGGCGTCTGGACGACGTCCCCCGTCTGCGAGCGTGCCTCGGGGAGGCGGCGTGGCGAGGGCCGGAGCGCCGGAGCGTCGGAGCGTCAGAGAGCACCGGATTGCCGGTCTGTGCCGAATGGGCGGGGCGGTCACGGGCTGCGCCGGCCTCTGCCGGCCCGCGCGGCTTGGGCATTGTCTGGCGCGGGCCGCGGAAGATTCCGTACCGATATAGCCTTGAGACGCAAAATCGCGTCAAGCACGGGATGTCGTTTCGCTTCGCCGGCGATTGCTGGCAAACTGGCTCCATTCGTCTGCATCGTTTCGCGGCGCAGTCGCGCGAACGCAACTATCGAGGGGCAAGGAACGCATGGAACGCTGTCCGTGGAGCGAGGGCTTCGAGCAATATCGTCGATATCACGACGAGGAGTGGGGGGTGCCGCTGCGCGATTCGCAGGCGCTGTTCGAGTTGTTGATGCTCGAAGGCGCCCAGGCGGGGTTGTCGTGGTCCACCATCCTGAAAAAGCGCGAAAACTATCGCGAGGCCTTCGACGGCTTCGATCCGATGCGCATCGCCGCCTACGGCCCGGATGACGAAGCGCGCCTGATGGCGAATGCGGGCATCGTGCGTAACCGTCTCAAGGTCGCGGGCGTCATCAAGGGGGCACGGGCGTACCTGGCGATGGAGGCCTCGGGCACGCGTTTCAGCGATTTCGTCTGGCAATTCGTCGGAGGCGAGCCGCTACAAAATCGCTGGACATCGCTCAACGAGGTGCCTGCGAGCACCGCCGTGTCCGACGCAATGAGCAAGGCGCTGAAGAAGGCCGGATTCACGTTCGTGGGCTCGACCATCTGCTATTCGTTCATGCAGGCGAGCGGCATGGTGAACGACCATCTGGTCGCATGTCCGCGGCACAAGGCCGTCAAATCGCATCCGGGCGCAACGAGCTTGTTGCGTGTGTCGCCTCCCCGGAAACGCCGGGCGGGGGCGTCGTCGGCTACAATCGCGCCTGACGAATCAGGATCTGCCTAATGTTCAGCTACCGCCACGCCTTTCACGCCGGCAATCACGCCGACGTACTCAAACACTTTATCGCCGTTGAATGCATCGATTACATGCGCCAAAAGGATACGGCGTTCTGGTACATCGACACGCATGCGGGGGCGGGCGGTTACGCGCTCGACGGCAAATGGGCCGACAAGACGGGCGAGTACGAGACCGGTATCGGTCGCCTGTGGGGGCGTGACGACTTGCCGCCGGCGCTTGCCGACTACGTTGCGCTGGTGCGCGAATTCAATCCCGATGGCCATTTGCGCTATTACCCCGGATCGCCTTACTTCGCGCTGCAACTGCTGGGGGATCGGGACCGCCTGCGACTGTTCGAGATGCACCCGACCGAGCAGGACGTGCTGCGCGAGAACTTTGAAGCGCAGGGACGGGCGGTGGCGCGCCGCACGATGATATTCGGCGCGGACGGCTTTGCGGGGCTGAAAACGATTTTGCCGCCAGCCTCGCGCCGTGCCTTCACGCTCATCGATCCGTCTTATGAGGACAAGCGGGATTACGCGCGCGCGACGCAGACCGTGCAGGAAGGCCTCGACCGTTTCCCGACCGGCATGTACGCCGTGTGGTATCCGCTGGTACAGCGCCGTGAGGCCTCGCAGTTGCCAGAGCGCATGAAGCGTCTCACGATCAACGGGCAGCCGATCAAGAACTGGGTGCATGTGGCGCTCACTGTATGCAATCCGGTGCCGGGCGGCCTTGGCCTGCACGGCAGCGGCATGTTCGTCGTGAATCCGCCGTTCATGCTGCAAGACACCCTCAAGACCACGATGCCTTATCTGGTCAAGACGCTGGGCCAGGACAAGGGCGCGCAATTCCTGCTCGAAGGCCGCCAGAGCTGACCCTGGCGGTCCGTCCGGGCGGGGCTCATTTTCCCGATGCGGGAATGTCGTAGGGCAGGGACAGCAACTCTTCCGGCGACAAGTAGCGCCATTCGCCCGGCCCGAGCGTGCCCATTGGCAGGCCGCCGATCGCCGTTCTGACCAGACCCTCCACACGGTTGCCCGCCGCGGCGACCATCCGTTTGACTTGATGATATTTGCCTTGGGTGATCGTCAGGGCGATCTCATGCAGCGAAGGACTCATGACGTCCGTGGCCGCGAGCGGTTCCGTCTCGTCGCGCAGCAGTACGCCTTCGCGCAATGCCTTGAGCATGTCTTCCGTGACCGGATGCTTCGTGGTGGCCACGTAACGCTTGGGCACGTGCCGCCGCGGCGACATCATTGCGTGAAGGAACGGGCCGTCGTCGGACAGCAGCAGCATGCCGGTGGTGTCCTGATCGAGGCGTCCGGCCGGTTGCACACCGCGCACGGCGAGCGGTAGAGGCAGGAGCGAATGCACGCCCTCATGATGCGTGGGGCTCGTGGAGCATTCGTAGCCGGCAGGCTTGTTCAGCAGCACGTAGACGTGCTCGCGGTACTCCCATGGCTCGCCGTCCAGCGTGAACCGAAGCCCCGACGGGTCAATGGACTCGCGCGGGTTGTCATGGACCACGCCGTCAATGGCGAATGCGCCGGTCGCGATGAGCTTGCGGCACATCTTGCGACTGCCGAAGCCCTGCGATTGCAATAAGCGATCTAGCTCGATGATGCGTTCTCCGTCAGGCATCGTGAATTCAGGCCGCTATTGTAACGGCCCTGACGGGATGCGCTTATTCCTCCGGCTGGATGCCGCTGAAGCGGCGATAAACGTAGCGGGCCGCCCAGTCGAGCGCGAACCCCAGCACCCCGATCACGAGGATCACCGCCGTGAGCTCCGAGTAGGCAAGGCGATCGCGGGTGTCGAGAATCAGATACCCCAGGCCAGCGTTCACGCCGAGCATCTCCGCCGGTACCAGCACGATCCACAGAATCCCGATGGCAAGGCGCACGCCCGTCAGTACATGCGCGGCGATGCCCGGAACGTAGACATGCCAGAGCATTTCCCAGCGCGTTGCCGCCAGACTCTCGCCGAGTTGCACCCAGCGACGGTCGATGTGCGTCACGCCTGCCGCCGTACTCATGACGAGCGGCCAGAGCGCCGCGAACGCGAGCAGGAAATAGACTGCCGGGTCGCCAACGCCGAGCGACATCACCGCTATCGGCATCCATGACAGCGGCGAGATCATCCGAAGGAATTGCAACGACGGGGTCAAGGTCTTGTCGAGCCAACGGACGCGGCCGATCAGGAAGCCGAGCGGCACGCCCAGCACGATGGCGCCTGCCAGGCCGACGCCGATGCGCCGCAGGCTCGCGAGGATGTGCAGACTCAGTTGTTCGTCGCGAAACAGGTCGGGCAGGGCATGCAATGCCGCGGCTGGCGAGAACTGGGCAGCGAGCGACCCCGGTGTCGTCAGGCACGCAATGCCCAGCCACCACGCCAGAACGATACCGACGAGACCGGCAATGCCGAGCCATCCTTGTGGGGCGAGACGCGCGGCAGCGACGTCGCCAGGCGAGCGTGGGGTCGCGCGGGCATCCACGACGTCCGGCACGTCCGGCACGTTCGGCGACTCCGCGGCACCGCGATGCGATGCGAAATCAGACAACGATGACCTCCTGACGCGTGAACCCTTCGGGCAATCCGAAGGCCTTCATGCCGCCCACCGCCGCAATGCTCTTCTTCACGAAGCGATCGTCCACGAGATCGCGTGCCACGAATGCCGGGTCGAGCTTCGCGACGAATTGCGCGTTACCCTCGACCTGCGTCTTCTGCATGTGACGCACCAGCGCCTCGGTGTAGCTTGGGTAAGGATACGGTTGAAAGTCGATGCGCTTCTCGTGCCAGTCGGCATGCACGATTGCCTTGTCGGCGAGGTAGCGACCCTGCTCCGACGCGGCCGGTGCCAGCACCCGCTGCAGGACCTGGAACGGATGCGGCGTATAGCGATTTTCGCCTTCCTTCGACAACAGGCGCGCTGCATCGTCCGGGTGTGCGCGCGTCCACGCCTGCGCCTTGACGATGGCATCGACCACCTTCTGCGACCACTCGGGGCGCGAGTCCAGGTCGCGCTCGTGCATGGTGACAACGCAGCATGCGTGGTTCTTCCACACGTCGCCGGTAAAGCGCAGGATCTTGCCGACCTTCAGGTTCTCGGCCGCGGCGTTGAACGGCTCGGCCACGATGTAGCCGGCGATCTGCCTTGCGGCAAGCGCCGGGGGCATGTCGGACGGCGCCATCACGATCAGATTGACCTCGTTGGCTGCGGGCGCGCCGCTTTTCTTGAGCACGGGCGTGAGGCCGTTGGCGGCGAGCAGTCCCTGCAGCACCACGTTGTGGATGGAATACCAGAAGGGCACCGCGACGGTTTTGCCGCCGAGGTCGCTCACTTTCTGAATGTCGTTGGTCACCGTAATGGCGCTGCCGTTGACGTGGTTCCACGCAACGACCTTGGCCTTGGCCTGGCTGCCGTACCGCGCCCAGACGGTCATCGGCGAGAGCAGGTGCACAACGTTGACCTGTCCGGACAGAAAGGCTTCGATCAGTTGGGCCCAGCTACGCAGGAGCGTGGGCTTTTCCGCCTTGATGCCGGCCTGCCCAAAGAATCCGTTGTGGTGTGCCACGAGCAGCGGCGTGGCGTCCGTGATCGGCAGATAGCCGATGCGCAGCGGGGCATCCGGCTCGGCGGCGGCACGTGCGGCGCCCGACGCCAGCAGGGGCGCGGCGCCGGCGACGGTCATCATCGATGCGAGTTTCAGCCATTCTCGGCGGGAAATTTGGCACATGGTCTGGGAATCCCCGTAGATGTTGTCGTGTGATTCAGGGCGTCAACCGCATGACAGCCGCATGGGAAGCCGCGCGGCAGCCGCGTCGCGGGACATGGCTTGCTGCAGCGCTTCCAGAATCTCGATGCGCAGCGCGCCGAGCGCCTGCACTTGCGCTTCACGCGGCGCCGGCATGTCGAGCGTCCACTGCGCCAGCGTGCGTCCCTGATTGCCGAGCAATACGACGCGGTCCGAGACAAGCAGCGCCTCGTCGATGTCGTGCGTCACGAGCACCGTTGCGGCGCCGGTATCGCGTACCACCGTCACGAGCAGACGCTGCATGTCGGCGCGCGTCACTTCGTCCAGTGCGCCGAACGGCTCGTCGAGCAGCAGTGCACGCGGTTGACGGGCGAGGCAGCGCGCGAGCGCAACACGCTGTGCCATCCCGCCCGAGAGTTGGCGCGGGCGCAACGCGTGGGCGTGGGCCAGGCCGACTTCCGCCAGCGCGGCATCGATGCGCAGCCGCCGGGCATCGCGCGAGATCGACGGCTGGCGCGCGAAGGTGAGGCCGAAGGCAACGTTGCGCTCGACCGTGAGCCACGGCAGCAGGCATGGATCCTGAAAGGCGAGCGCGACGTCCGGTCGCGGCCCCCTCAGGGCTGCCCCATCGACATCGACGACGCCGTGGCTGGGCGGCAGCAGCCCGGCGGCGATGCGAAGCAGGGTCGACTTGCCCGACCCGCTCGGCCCGAGCACGGACACCAGTTCGCCGGGGGCGACGCTCAGGTCCACATTGCGGAGAACCTCGCGGCTGCCATACGACAGCCCGACGCCGCGCAGCGTGAGGAACGGCGACGCTGGCGAGGTCGCCTCGCGTGCGGCGCCGACAAGCGGTTGGGGGCGCGTGCGCTGCGTTGCCGTGGTTTGCGTCATGGCGCGGTTCCGGTTGGGCGTTGCTGCGTGCGTTGGGCCGCAAGTTGGTTTTTCAGTTGCACGAGGCTTGGCGTGACGATGGGCACGAAGGCGGCTTCACGCTGACGACGTGCGACGCCCGACAACCCGCGAAGGTAGCCGCGCCCACCGCCTGTTTGCACTTCGAGCGAGGCGGCGTCGTGAACCACGCCCGCGAGTGCGATGCGCAATTCGAAAAGATGCGCCGGTGCCTGAACGAATTCGCCCTGTGCGACGCCCGATTTCAGGCGTGCCGCGAGGGTATCGAGCTGTTCGGTGAGCGCCGCCGCTTCCTCGGCCACCGCGGCGCGGGCCCCTGGCCCGCCGTCGTACGTGCCGGCGAGACTGCGGCGCGCCAGACCCAGCGACATCCCGCACTGCAAACCGAGGAACGCCGGCCGCACGCGAACCAGCCAGGCGGGGGCATTGTCGGTCACGCGATCGTCGTCGGTCAGCGGCGTGTCGGTCATTTGCAGTGCGGCAGTGTTGGTGCCCCGCAGCCCGATCAGATCCAGATCGTCGCTGCGTGTCACACCCGGCGCATTGTGCGCGATGGCGAAAATCGACGGCGGACCGCCTGCCTCGTGATCGGCCGCGGCGGCGGCAACGAAGCCCTGCTTGCGCAGGTTCGTGATCCACGGCAGCGCGCCCGTCACGCGCCAGGCGGGCACGCGCGTCGCGCCCGACGACGCCGAAGCCTGGGTCGCGCGAATCTGCAGCGGTTCGATCGCCGACAGGTACTTCATGGCGTTGGACAAGCCGGTGGCGCCGGCCAGTTCACCTGCCAGCAGGGCGGGAAGCAGGCGATCTCGCAGTCCGTGATTGGGGCTCTGGAGCAGATATTCGATGAAAGTCCGCTGTCCCCAGAGCACGAAGGCGGCCGCGAAGGAATGTTCGGCGACCTCGGCCACGCTGTCGATCGCGTCGCCGATCGTGCCTCCGCCCCCGCCCAATGTCGTCGGTACACCGATGTGTAGCAAGCCCGCTTCGGCGAGTCGGGGCACGACGTCGCCGCAAAGCGTGGCGTCCGTGTCGAGTGTCTCTGCGTGGGTGTCGAGCCACGTCGCGAGCGACGGGGCACGTGCGGCGAGTCCGCGCAGGGCGGCCGACGCGCTCATGCCGCGCGTTCCTTCGGCGCCCAGCGGTACGCCGCCAGTTGCGGATTCAGTTCGTTTTGCGACAGGTTGTTCGCGAAATTGCACAGCGTGGCCAGCGACACGCCCAGCACGACCTCGAGTGCGGCGGCGTCGTCGAAGCCCGCGGATTTGAACGCGGCGAGTTCGGCATCGGACACTGCGCCGCGTGTGGCGATCACGGCGCGCGTGAACACGGCGACCGCATCGAGTCTGGCGTCCGAGAGCGGACGTTGGTCTCGAATCTCCTCCACGAGCGACTCAGGCAGTTGCGCCTTCTTCAGCGCCACTGCCGTGTGGCCGGCAACGCAGAAGCCGCAGCCGTGGATGCCCGCGGCCGTGATTTGCACGACTTCGCGCTCGGCCAGGGTCAGGCTCGCACGCGCATTGATGCCGCCCACGGTCAGGTAGGTCTCGAGTGCCGTCGGCGCGTTGGCCAGGGAGGCCACCAGATTCGGCAGGAAGCCATTCGCGGCGAGCGATTTTTCGAGAAATGGGCGGCTCGCCTCGGGGGCGGTTTCCAGGGTATGCAGCGGCAGTCGGCTCATATCGGGCTCCTTACAGTCGAGCTTGCATTGTGCGCAGGACACGTCGTGGGCTCAATGCGTTCCTGTCTGGAAATTCTGCGGATTTGTCTCGCCACGCGTCGGGAGTTTCCGAGCGGATGCGATGTCCTGCCTCAGTGCAACGGGTAGGGCAGGGTGGCCGGCTGCACGGCGATCGGGGCCGATGCGTTCGCGTCCGATGTGTTTGTCCGGGCCGCCTGACGGCGCCACGCGCCTGGCTGAATCCCCGTGACCCGTTTGAACGCCTGCGCGAACGCCGATTCCGACTGGTAGCCCACCTGTTCCGCGGCATCCGGCAACGACACGCCTTCACGCAATAGCGCGGCCGCCGTCTTCATTCTGACCAGCGTGACGAATTGCGCCGGCGGTTGTCCGCCGATCTCGGCAAACTGCTTGCAGAACCGCGCGCGCGACATGTGGACGAAATCGGCCATCGCGTCTGTCGTCCAGCGCTCGCCGGGCGACTCGATGATCGCCGCGGCAAGACGCCCGAACGCATCGCGTCGCATCAGACGCCACATTCCGGGCGCCACGTCTTCCGCATGCACCGCTTCACGCAGGGCATAGTAGAAGAGCAAGTCGGTCAGGCGCGCGAGCAGCGGCGACGGCGCATCGCCCGGGCGCCGCGCTTCCGCCTGGATCAATGTGAAGATCTGCGTCATGCCCTCGAGACGACCGCTGTCGCGCCGCGCGACGATCGGGTTCGGCAGCATGCCGAGCACCAGTGCATCGAGGTCCGTGCGAAAGTCGAAGAATCCACAGGCCAGCGAGACGGCCCCGGCGGGCGACGCCGAAGCGTCACGCGCTAGCGCCGGCAGCGGCGTCATCGTGCCCGCGCGCGCCGTGAAGTCGGCGGGAGGTGTCGCGTGCGGAGACAGGCAGTGGGGGATGTCGGAGAGCAGGAAGACGGCGTCGCCACGCCGCAGCGTGAAGGTGCGCGCGGCGAACGAGCCGTTCGCACCGACGTGCAGGAAGCAGCCGCCATCGAGCACGACATGGAAGCTCGCGCGCTGATGGCCTGCCGTGGACGCCTGGTACAGGCCGCAATATTCGCCGACGTGGAATAACGTACTTTTCAATTCCAGCCCGGCCAGCAACCAGTCGGCCACCCGGTCGGGATCGCCCGGGTGCGCCGAAGCTGTCATCGGCGCTGTCGTCGTCTGGCCTGTGTCGTTCCCCGTGTCTCGCTGCATGGCAGCCCCCACCCCCGTACCTGCTGACCTTCAGCAAAACGTCCATCCTCCCTACCGACATGACGGGAGACAACTATTTTTTTGTTGGATGCTTATTCCGGATAAGCCGGGCAGGCCAGATGCGCCGGAGTGGGGCGGAAATGAAAAAAGCCGATGATCTTTCGATCATCGGCTTTTCGTATTTTGTTGGTGCCCAGAAGAGGACTCGAACCTCCA
>OFTX01000415.1_pt1 | contig 23594 bp, 20 predicted proteins | sample 1775051 | NCBI WGS metagenome assembly OFTX01 (sample SAMN08195772, study PRJEB24354) | sludge metagenome | isolation source: sludge from phenol fed wastewater aerobic bioreactor A | place: India: Nagpur | collected 2016-09-15
TGGCCGGTCGGAAGGGGTGCGGCGCTGGCAGCGCCGGCAGCGCTCACGGCGTCCGACGCAGTCTGGGGTGCGCCGGTTGCGCTGCTCGCGCGGGTTGCTGTGTCCGTCATGCCAGTACCTCCTGGATCTTCTCCGGCGTCACCGGCAAGTCTGTAAATCGATGGCCGATCGCATGGGCCAGGCCATTCACGATCGCGCCCACCACGGGAATCATCACCACTTCGGCAATGCCCTTGGGCACATCGGTTTCGGTAATCGGGGGCAGCACTTCCCCCGTTTGCGTCCATACGGCGACGTCGACCGCTCGCGGCAAGTGGTAGCGGTTGAAGTTCCACGTGCCGTTGCCGGGGCCGTCTTCGTAGAGCGGCAGGTATTCGTGCAACGCGTGGCCGATGCCCATGGCGAGGCCGCCCTGCAGTTGCCCGGACACAAGCTGCGGCGAAATCTGATTGCCACACTCCATGATCGAATGATGCGCGAGCAACTCGACCTTGCCCGAGGCCTCGTGCACGGACAACTCCACGAGCGTGCCCACTGCGCTGTAGTAAGTCACGGCCGCGTTGTTGCGCTGGACCGGCGGGTAGTACACACGCTTGCGGTCCAGTGTGCGATAGCCGGTACCGGGCGTGGGCGCCGCGACCTGCTGGCCCGCCGAACCGGCGTTGGCGGGCGGCGCCCCCCTCGCGCCATGCGATCCCGCCGCGGCGGCCGCAGCGACCGCGGAGGTTGCGGATTTCGCGGGGGCATTGCCGCTGCGATGCGCGCCTTTGGCCGCGGGGGTCTGCGTAGCGGGGGGCTGCGCCGCCACCGCGGCGGCATTCGCGCCGCCCTTGCCGTAGCGTAACGAGATGCCGTCGACCGGCAGGCGCTGAATTGTACCGTCGCCCAGATCCCAGTCAGCTTCGGCCCACTGCCAGCGGTTGAACACGTGCACCGTTGCCCCCGTCACCAGCCCCAGCGCATGCGCGGTCCTGGCGAGCAGGGCCATCGGCAACGCTTCGAGACCGGCGGCCGAGAGCTTGCCCTCCACCCAGCGCGCATCTTCGGCACGCACCACGAGCGGTGCGGCCTGACCGCCGCCGAGCCCACGACGCCAGATCGACAGCGCCGCCGGCCACAGCCCCTGCAGGAATACCAGACGCGCCGCCTCGCGCGTGCTGTGCGTGAAATAGAACGCGGAATTCGTCGCGCTCGAGGGCGACGCGTATCCAGGCGACCAGCGCGGATTCGCGGCAAGCCGGTCCTGATCGGCCTGCGACATGAGATACGGATCGCCGCTGGTCACGACCGGTAACTCCGGCCAGTCGGTGATGGCGATATGGACGTCCGTGGCCGGCATGCCGAGCCACTTCGCCACGGCCACGGCTTGCGACGTGGAGGTCCCCGTGCCGATCTCGGCAGCAGTGTGATGCAGCGAGATGCGGCCCGCCTCGTCGAATTCCACCCGCGCGAACGACGTCTCCGCGCCGGTGCCGAAGTCCTTTTGCACGCAGGCGAAGCCCACGCCATAACGGCGGCCCGGGTGCGCGGCCTCGTACTCGGCCTTCTTCTTGTCGCGTTGCGTCCACAGCGGATGCGCCTTCGCTCGCTCGAGCACCTCGTCAACCCGCACCGCGCCCGCCGGAATCGCGCCCTGCGTATTCTTCATGCCCGAGCGCAATGCATTCTTCAGACGGAAATCGATCGGATCGACGCCCAACTGCGCGGCCATCTCGTCGATCATCATTTCCGTGGCGGCCATCGACTGCAAAGTGCCGTAGCCGCGCGCGGAACCCGCATCGATCGCGCGCGAGGCAATCGCCACGCTCGCCAGATCGCTCTTCGGGAAGTAGTAGATCGATTGCGCCGCCGTGGCGCCGACCATCGCCACCGACGGCGAGAAATTCATCCGGCCGCCGCCATTGCACTCCATATCGGCGGCGAACGCCTGGAGCATGCCGCTCTGCTTGTCCACGCCCATGCGATAGCGCATGGTAAAAGCGTGACGCTTGAGCGATGTCTGGAACTGCTCGTAGCGGTCGTTGGCGAGCCGCACGGGCAGGCCGTCGCCGTAGAGCGCCGCCGCCAGACCGTAGAACGGCATGTTGTAGTGGTCCTTCGATCCGTACCCCACCGTGTAGCACGGGTACACGATCAGGCGCTTCACGGGAAAGCGCCCCTTGGCGGCCATAGCCGCCGCGTTCTCCGAGACTTCCGACGGCGATTGCGTCGGCACGACCATGTGCAGCGTCTGCGTGGCGCTGTCGTACCAGCAGTTCGCGTTATCGGGCTCGAGCGCCGCGGTGTCGATCGACTGCGTATGGTATTCGCGCGACATCACCAGCCAGTTGGCCGGCGGATTGCGCAGCGACGCGTCGATCGTGCCGGCGTGGGCCATTCCCTGCTCGTCGAGCTTGCCGTGATCGTTGCCGTCCGGCCAAACCGGCAAGTGCTTGCGCATCATGCTCGGGAAAATGGGCGCATCCTTCAGGCTCGAATAAACGTCGTCGTCATAGGCCGTGTTGCCGCCCACGCGAACGTACCGGAAGCTGCCCCACGGGTCACGCTCCAGCGGGCCGGTCACGTCGCCGTAGCGAATGATTTCGTCGTGGAACTTGAGCCTGTCCTTGGCGAATCGGAAGCGCGTGAAGTCGCGATAGATCAGGATCGCCACCGCGTGACCGAGATAGGCGGGCGTCTTGCCCGCCGGCAACAGCATGTCGTCGCCATAGAATTCGGGGAACGCCACGCCGTCGCGAACGAGATCCTCGGCCGTCACGATGCGATCCGGTTGCAGGCCGTCGTCGAGCCGCGAGAGATCGAAGCCGAGGTAGGGGCGGTCGGCGCGCGTGACGCGCAGCACGAACGCATGGGCCTGCTGCGCGGGCCAGCCCGGCATATCGCGCGCACGGACATCGCGCGCGAAGATCTTCGCGCCAGTGACCTTCGCCGTGCCGTCGATACGGAACCGGGCCTGTCCCTTGGCGGCGTCCCATGCCACGGGCGTCAGGTTCTTCTCCTCGAACAGGGCGGCGAACGCCCGGCTGCCCAGCGGCGCAATGTACACCGAAATGCCCGCGATCACCGAGGCCTTGAGAAAACCGCGACGTGTCAGAGCCATGCCCGGCGCCGTATCGGGCGAGGTTTCGGGTGCTGCGCAGTCGGGGGAAGATGCGAAGGTGGCTGAAGCGGCATCGGGACGAGCGTCTTCGCTCGACACAGCCGCAGGAGGACAGTGTTTTCTTGGCAGGCGCGGCATAAGCGTTCCGTCCGTCTTGTTTTTGGGGGGACCGTCACGTCACGAAGCACGATTGCGGGGCTCGCGCGGAGCCAACGCGCTCAAAACAGCACGGCAACGATCACGGGGCCAATTCCTCAGGACTCCGTCGGAACGACGTCGCCGACGCACGGTACCCATTCATAACGCGTGACATTCACCTGCCGTGATGCGCTCGTGAGGTTCTATGAGAACACGCTTCATGAGTGACACCGGACGTTTCAAGGCTACACGCCGAGTTCCGGATTGACAAGATTGGACGTGGTGCACTGCGTGAGAACGCACGCCCCGGGCGCCGTGCGGCGGGCCGCGTGACCAGGGTGCGCGAGCCGTATTCGATCGGCGTGATAACGCCTATGCGAGAGGAGAAATGCCGCTGTATCCGCCGGGACACAGCGGCACGCGATGATGATGCGGTGCGAGCTACCGCACCATCAGTCGATACGCAGTTCCATGCACGTCAGATCGAGCCAGCGTCCGAACTTGATGCCGACTTCGCTGAAGGTGCCGACGATCCGAAAGCCAAGCTTTTCGTGCAGCTTGATCGAAGGCGCGTTCCGCGCTTCGATGCTCGCGATCATCACGTGAACCTTCCGAGCGCGGGCGCGTTCGATCAGCGCGCGCATGAGTGTCTCGCCCAGGCCGCCCCCGCGCGCGTGTTTGTCGATGTAGATCGAGTGCTCCACGGTATGGCGATAGCCGTCGAACGCGCGCCAGTCGCCAAACGACGCATAGCCGAGCACCATGCCGTCCCGCTCGGCGACGATGACCGGAAATCCGCGCGCGACGCGCGCGGCGAGCCACTCGCGTCGATTCTCCACGTCGACGAGCACTTCGTTCCAGATGGCCGTGGTGTGCTCGACGGCGTCGTTGTAAATGTCGCGGATCACGGGAAGATCGGCGTCGGTGGCATCGCGAACGACGATCGAGGAATTCAACGAGGAAGTCATGGAAATGCCCGCAAGCGAGATGCCGTCGTCGACGGCGTGAACGGTGAAGCCCGATGTTGCCCGATGTCGCGTGATGACATCCGGGTACGATGCCATCCATTTTAGTGGAAATAAATTTCCAGTAAACTGGAAGGCATGGATATCAACGAACGCATTGCCCGTCGTGTGCGCGAACTGCGCAGCGAACACGGCTATTCTCTGGACGCGCTGGCCGAGCGCAGCGGGGTGAGTCGCTCGAGCATTTCGCTCATCGAGCGCGCCCAGACCAGCCCGACCGCCAACGTGCTGGACAAGCTCGCCTCGGCACTCGGCGTCACGCTCGCGTCCATGTTCGAGGCGCGCGTCGAGGAAGACGCCCCGCCCTCGCCGCTGGCCCGCCGCGCCGACCAGCCGGTGTGGACCGACCCCGACTCGGGCTACGTGAGACGCAACCTCTCGCCCGCCCAACCGTCGCCGCTGCAGTTCGTCGAGGTGCAGTTTCCCCCGGGCGAGCGCGTCGCCTATGACACCAGCGTACGAGACAACGAGGTCTGGCAACAGATCTGGGTCATCGAGGGCACCATCGAGATCTCGCTGGGCGACGCCAGCTGGCGCCTGGAGGCGGGCGACTGCCTCGCCATGCGGCTCGACCAGCCGATCGGGTTCCACAATCCCGCGAAGTCGACGGCGCGTTATCTCGTCGGACTCGTCACGCTGCCCTTCGTCCCGGCAAGGAGAGCCTCCTGATGTCGTTCCCGAACTCGTCGCACCCGGCCTCCCCGGTCCCCCGTTTCGAGGCCTCGCTGCATCGGCTCGACGGCGCCCAGGCGCTTGCCTGCGTCGAGGCGTTGACCGATGTACTCATTGATTGCGTGGAAGGCGAAGCCTCGGTGAGCTTCATGCGACCGCTCACCCGCGAGCGCGCCGGCGCAATGCGGCCCGGTGGGTCATGGGCCTGCATCAACGCCGAGATGCATGAGGCGTGCCGGGGGAAACCGGACGCGCCGGTGAGACGTTTAGTTGCCGAAGTAGGTCGTGCCCGCGCGTTGCAGGCCACCCACGGCACCCGCGGTGATCGGCGCGGCAGCGGTTGCCGATTGTGCGCCGGGGGCGGCCTTCGGATACACGGTATCGTGTTGAACGACCAGACCCGCCTTTTGTGCCTGGATCAGTTCGTCGCGAACCTGGGCACGGGTGAGCATGCCGGTTTGCGGCACCCACGAGAACTCCGAGGGACCGTCGAAGGCATCGCTGGCGAAAGCCGAACCGGCCGACACGGCCAACATGGCGGAAATCAGGGCAGAGGTAATAAGAGTGCGCTTCATGATGTTTCTCCTGTCTATTGAAAGGGGCGATGCTTGTTTCATCGTCGACAGTTAAATTTTATTAGTGCGCAAATTGATGATAAATATGCCATTCAATAATCGTTTATTTCTTATTCAGCAATTATCGAATTGAAAGTGGGCCGTATGCGTTTCCACGTGCATGCGGCTCGTTGCCACGGGCGACGCCAATATCTGGTGCCTCGATCGCTAGCTCGACGCCGACGCCCGATTAACCATATTAAAAACATGGTTATGCCTTTCTGCTCCTTCCCGGCTTCGGCCACGTTCGTCGGTTATGGCAAGCCTATGTTTCGGTACCCGCAACGCCGGGGCAATAGGCATCCCCTCATCATGTAAGTGAGCGCGAACCTGCTACGGCGCGGGTTCGGGTACCGTTCGCCGAACGCAAACGACCCCATTGGGGAGCCCTCGCTTCGGAAACCGAAAGAATTGCGCAAAATTCGCCCTTCCGCGGCGCGTCGCACGCATGCTCCCGCGAACGTTGACGTATTGGGAACAGATTCCGGGAGCGAATACGAATCTCGGTAGAATCCGCTCCGCCATGGCGGCGGCGTACGCCGGAGGAGACGATCACACGCCCCGCCCACGAGACGCCGGGCCGGCCCGTGGCGATCTCGTCGACGCACGCGGCGCGTGCACCGAACAACGGAAGACAAGCCTCAGATGAAAGCGCCCAGCAACCTGATCACTGGTGAAGTACGGACGAAGATCCGCAGCATGATTCTCGCCTCGGAGCTCAGACCGGGGCAGCGCCTGATCGAGGACGACCTGATCCAACGACTGGGCGTGGGCCGCACGCCGGTTCGGGAAGCCCTGCTCATTCTGCAAGGCGAGGGACTCATCGCCCGCAACCGCGGTTGGGAGGTCCAGGGCGCTGACCACCTGTCCGTTCGCGCCATCTTCGAAGGTCGGGAAGCCATCGAAGCCGAAGCGGCCCGACTGGCCGCGCGCAAGATCACCCCCTCGGCGTGCGACGCACTTGCCGCGCTCATCGAGCAAATGGAGCCGGACAGCGATACGCCGCGGCTCGCGCTCAATCGCCTGAACAGCGAGTTCCACGACCGGATCATGGCGGCCGCCGACAGCGCGGTGCTGGCGCAATTCCATGAACGCACGCAGTTCTACTATTGGGCGCTGCGTGTGCCGGTCATGTTCTCCGACGGGCAACTGCGCGCGACCAACGCCCAGCACCGGGAACTGCTCGCCGCGCTGCGCGCCGGTGACGAGGATCGCGCCGAAGACGTCGCGCGCGCCCACGTCGAGACCACGCGAGACATCGTGGAGCCGGCGCTGCCGCGCTGATGCGGCCGGTCGCGTCCGGTCGCATCCATTCACACCCGCACACCCGCACACCCCGGCGCCGCGACGGACACCGTCGTTCGCCCGGTCAGCGCACCTGATAACCGGCGACCCGCCAGCGGCCGTCGATGCCGAACACCATCGTCACCATCTCGTGCGCGTCGGCCTTGTTTTCGAACGACGTCTCGTACTGAATCACCACGTATTCGCCGTCCGGCTGTCCCGAAAGGTGGCGCGTGAAGATCGCGTCGCGGGTTTTACGTGTCTTGACCTTGCCTAGCGGCGTGCGCGCCGATTGCAGGCTTTGCGCCCAGCGCTCGGCCGTCACCGACTGCTGGAACACTGGCGCGGCTTGCTCCCAGCTTTGCTGGGCGCGGTTGACGTCCGTCAGGCCGAGCCAGAGGTTGGCGGCCTCAAGTGCGGGTCGGACGTCGCGATTGATGTCGACCGCAGGCGCGGACACGTTGCTCGCGGGACTGGAGAACAGAGGTGGCTGGGCCGAGCGACGCAGCATCGGCTCTTGCTGCGCGTGCGCTGAGGCGGCAATCAGGTTGCCCCCCGCGACGAGGGCAAGCACCAGCCCACGCCTTGCGGCGCGAAGTCGAAACCGGGGAAACGCATCGGGGTGGAACGTCGGCATTGGCGCGAACTCCTTGAATCGGGAAAAATCGGTCGGGCACATTCTACTGGGGCATGGCGTCGTTCGACGGGCAGCGAAAGCTGGCGAAGCGCATTGACGCACATCGGCGCACGCTTGCAACGCGCGCACCGGCGTACACTACAATGCTCATCAAATGTCTGTTCCCCCCGCCGGTCATCGCCATGTTGACGACCTCTTTGCTTGCGATCACTTCACTGCTCAGCTTCATGATGTTGCTGATCGTGGGCTCGCTGCTACGTTCACGCGTGGCAGGTGTACGCGAATGGTGCCTGGCCAACCTCGCCGTGCTCGTCTCCCTTCCATTGTTCGCGCTGCGCGGCGTGGTGCCCGATTTTCTCTCGATTCCCACGGCCAACGTGGCGCTGGCAGGGGGGCTGCTCCTCTATTACGCCGGGTGCGCTCGTTTCCTTGGTCGGCCACCGCACTGGCGGGTCCTGGCGGCTTTGCTTGCCGGGCTTTGCGCGGTGATGGTGCTCTGGCGCTACGGCTTCGACAGTCCGCAGGTCCGCGTGGTGGCGGTCTCGGCCTTCCATGCGTCGATCCTGCTGGCCATCGCCGTCATGATCCTCCGGCATGTGCCGCCGCGCCGCCCGCCTTACCACTATTGGCTGACGGCCGGACTGGCCACCGCGTTCGCGCTCGGGCACATCGTGCGCGGCCTGGTGTTCGGGCTCACGCCCGCGCCCGGCCCCGATCTGTTCGCGCCAACCGCATTCAATGCCGTCATGCTCGTCATCGGCTCGATCGTCATGCCGGCCATGACGATGGGCTCGGTGCTGATGATTCACGATGCCATGCTCGCCACCGCCGAGGAGGCCGCCAATCGCGACTACCTGACAGGCGCGCTCTCACGCAAGCACTTTGACCTGCTGGCACGTCAGGAAATGGCGAGGGCGCTCTCGCGCAGCCTGCCGCTGTCGATCGTGGTGATCGATCTCGATCACTTCAAGCAGATCAACGACACGCATGGCCACGCAGGTGGCGACACGGTGCTGCGCGAGTTCGTGAAGCTGGTGCGCGACACCCTGCGCGAAGGCGATGTGTTCGGGCGTCTGGGAGGCGAGGAATTCGCGGTACTGCTGCCGGGCACCGATACGCACGGCGCCATTCGCATCGCCGAACGCTTGCGCACGCAGGCAAGCCGGCATCTGGTGGCGGGCCCCTTCGGCGTATGCCATTACACGCTGAGCGGTGGCGTCGCGACGTGGCACGCACATGAAAGCCTCGAGGCCTTTTGCGCACGGGCGGACCGGGCCCTGTACGCCGCCAAGATCTCAGGGCGCAACCTCGTGCTCTCCGACGTGTTGCCGAGCGACGAGACCGCGCCCGAAGCCGGTTGAACCCGACGGCCGTGACGCCCCCGGCGGGCTCGGGGTCGATCGCACCTGGCGAGGCCGCGCCACACCGTCAGGCGCGCACGGCGTCCTCCACGACGGGGAAGAATTCCCGACGCAATCGCTTCACGTAATCCATCAGATTCGGGTGCATGGCGATTTCGTCGCGCAATGTCATGTCGAAGTGCGGGGATGCCGCGGCGGCGATGAAGCCGAACGCCGTGGCGTCCGCACCGCACGGCGTGCTGCCGAAAAAGTAAGGTTTGTCGCCCAGCAGTTGCGCCGCGGCCTGGGTGCCGCGCCGGAGCAACTGCGCCTGTTCCGGCGGCGTGAAGCGGCCCGTGCCCTGACCGTGCAGCGTATTGCGGATCTTGCGACGAATGAACGCCTGGGCCAGCGGACGCACCGGCCAGGGCACCGCCTTGAAGAACGCGGCGGGCCCCTTGGCGAAGTTCGCGTCGTCGCACCAGCGCGCCTGCACCACGTGCCAATAGAAGTGATCCTCCAGCGCCTTTTCGAACATCCACGCAGCGCCACGCTGCGCGGGCGTGAGCGCCGCGTCGAAATCGAACCCGTACTTGCGCTCGATATGCAGCCGGATCAGCGTCGAGTCCGCCACGATTTCGCCATCGTCGTCGATGTAGGGCAGTTTGCCTTTGGGCGCGCGCCGAAATCCGCCGCGATCCGTCTGGTACGGCAGCCCCGCGAGCTTCAGGAGCATCTCGGCCTTGACGACGAACGGGCTCGCGTCGGGGAGCCCGAATGCCGGGCCGAACGTGTACAGGGTCAGCATCGTTTGGAAACTCCTGGCGGGATGAAAGCGCGTCACGGCGCAGAGTATTACACGCCGCGCGCCAGTGAGCGAGCCTGCACGACGCGAGGTGCAAGCCACCGCCGGCGTGTCGCATCGTGACTCGCGAACTGTGAATTTATACAGTATTATGTAGCCCATTCGAGGAACGTCTTATGGAAATCATCGACTGGGACCAACTGGCGCTGAGCGCCGCCGAGCGCGACCTTGCCGGCATCGTGCGCGAAATCGCGGTGCGCTACGCGCAACATCGCGCCAACGCACAGCATGAATCGCCGGACGTGGGCGAGAACGGTGCCGCCTCCGACGCCGAACCGGCGATGACGCTGGACTGGCGAACGCTGCTGGCGATCGCCGACGAGGCGGAGGCCGACATCGGCCTGCATGCACGGCACGAACCGTGGGTACTCGCGCGTTTGTTGCGCCTGCCTGGCGATGAGGCACTGCGCCGCGACGGCGATCTGCCGCCGCTCGATGCCCACGTGGACCTGCAATGGCCGGATGCGCCGGCACCGGCCGTTTTCCGCGCCATCGTCGCGGCGTTCGCCGGCGACGATCCGGCGGACGACGACGCACCGCTGCGCGCCGGGGCCTCCGTGCTGTCTGCCGCCGCGCGCTCCGGCAACCCGTCGTGCAACGCGTCGTGAGCGGCGCGTGCGACATGGACGAACGCAACCAGGCTAACGAGGGTCAGGCAAGTGCAAGATTTCGCGGTCGACGAGGCTAACGATTCCTTCCGCGAGGCGCCGGATCCGGACGCGCTGGCGCGCTCGCTGCCCGCAGCGATGGTCTTCGTCGATCTCGAGACAACGGGCGGCAATGCGCTGGAGGATCGCATCACGGAGATCGGCGTCGTCGAAGTCGGCCCGCATGGAATCGAGCAGTGGAGCACCCTGCTCGATCCGGCCGAGCCAATTCCGCCCTTCATCCAGCAACTCACGGGTATCACCAACGAAATGGTGCGTGGCCAGCCGTCTTTCGCCACGTTGGCGCAGGGGCTCGCCGAACGCCTTCACGGCAAGCTGTTCGTCGCGCACAACGCCCGCTTCGATTACGGTTTTCTCAAGAACGAATTCAAGCGCGCAGGCATTGCATTTCAGGCCGACGTCCTTTGCACGGTGCGCTTGTCTCGCCTTCTGTTCCCTTCGGCCGCCCGTCACGGGCTCGATGCCCTCATCGCCCGATTCGGCCTCACACCGATGGGTCGCCACCGCGCACTTGCCGACGCCGAACTGCTCTGGCAGTTCTGGCAGAAGCTCCACACGATCTACGCCCCCGAGCTGATCGAGCAGGCCGTCCAGCGCGTCACGAAGCGATCGAGCCAACCTCCCCAGTTGCCGGACGAAGCCATCGACGCGCTGCCGAGCCGCCCTGGCGTGTATCTCTTCTACGGGGAAGGCGATACGCTTCTCTACGTCGGCAAGAGCGTCGACATTCGCGCGCGGGTACGCTCGCATTTCTCCAGCGATCACCAGGTCGCGAAAGACCTGCGGATCTCGCAGGAGATCCGTCGCGTGGAAGCCCGGCCGACAGTGGGGGAACTGGGGGCATTGCTGCTCGAATCGCAGCTCGTCAAGCAGTTGCAACCGGTGCACAACCGCATGCTTCGTCGCGCATCCAGCCTCTACAGCTGGCAATTCCCGCCCGACACCGATACGCCGCGACTGGTGAGCGCGAAGACCGTCGACTTCGCCGATGCCCAGGCGTTGTTCGGTACGTTTTCATCTCGCACTCGCGCGGAGAGCGCCCTTCGTGCACTGGCCGACGAGCACCGCCTTTGCTGCGCGCAACTCGGACTCGAGAAGATCGCGCCCGGACGCCCCTGCTTCGGCTATCAGGTCAAGCGATGCGATGGCGTCTGCGTGGGCGAGGCGTCGCTTGAGGCGCACAACGAGCGCGTCCGCGAGGCGCTCGCCACGCTGCAACTGGAAACGTGGCCGTACGACGGCCCCATCGCCATCGAAGAGCATGGCCCCGGCGAACACGCGGCCGAGACGGCCTATCACGTCATCGACCGTTGGCAGTATCTGGGCAGCGTGACATCCGCCGACGCCCTCGACGGTCTGCTCGAACGCATGCCGGCCGTGACCGGCTTCGACCCCGACATCTACCGGCTGCTCGGCAGACGTCTTGCCGCTTCGGCGACGGGTCACTTCGCCGGGAAGCCCGGGAGTGTCGACAATCGCCGCGCACGCAGCGGGCGACCGGTCGGAACGACCGGGGGTGTCTCGGGAGGCGCTGCTGTTGAGGGCGCGGTTGAGAGCGCGGTTGAGAGCATGATTGAGCGCGCGGCAGGAAGCGCGGCGGCGAGCGCGGGCACGGGAAATGAAGATGCCGGCCGAAACGGCGAAGCACGCGCACCGGCGACGCGCAAACCGCTCGCGCCGCTGGTCGTCCTGCACCTCATCCGGCCGACCTTTCGGCTGAGTCCGGACGATCCCCCCGAAGCCGTCGCGCCAAAACCACGCAGTATGGCGTTGCAGCGTCGCCGCCAGCCGTGTCCGGAAGATCCGGCACAACTGCGCCTTCCCTTCGACGCACACTGACCCGAAGGCCGCTGTCGGCCCCACAGTCCGTCCCATCCAGGCCATCCAGGCCTTTCCCGTGCGCCCGCCCGTCCGGGCTTTCCTCGCTCACCCCTGGCTTGCCTGAGCGCGCTCCTCGCGTGCCGCGCTCCCGGCGGCGTGTTTTATTTCTCCCCCGCGTCACCTAGGCAAAACCCGCCTTTGCACCGCGGGGAATGAGCATATAAATATTAAGTATTTGCAAGGCGCATGCTTACGGTCAAAGAATACGCAATCTGAATACACCAGAGATTGCGACATCGGCGAACCGGGCGTCGTCGACGATTCGGCACCGCGCGGCGTTCGCGACGGCCGCCCTTGCCTACAACGAGCCAGATGGAACTACGCCAACTCGAAGCCTTCGCGGCAGTCATGTCGACCGGCAGCATCACCGCGGCCGGGCGTCTGCTCGGGCGCTCGCAACCCGCCATCACCCGCATGATTCAGGAGCTCGAAGCCGAGATCGGCTATGCGCTGTTCACGCGCAGCGGCCCGCGCGTCACGCCGACCGAGCAAGGTTTCCTGTTGTTCGAAGACGTCGAGCACGTGCTCGCCGGCCTCCAGCAGATTCGCGCACGCGCCGACGAAATCGCCCGTGGACAGTCGCGTCCGCTGCACATCGCCGCGACCTCGGCGCTTGCGGCGGGTCTGGTGCCCGCCGCCCTCGCCCTGCCCGGACTCGCGCATGACAGTGCTCAGATCCAGATGCGGAGCACCTCGCCCGAACAGGTCGTGCACGCGGTGCTGACCGGCGCCGCCGACATCGGCGTGACGAGCCTGCCCCTGGAACATCGCGGCATCGTGGTGCACTGGATAGGGCAGTCGGCCTGCGTGGCCGCCGTGCGCAACGACGACCCGCTGGCGCGCCACGACCGCCTGCCGCTGGCCGAATGCGCCGGACGGCGCATCATCACGATGCAGAATCCCTACCGCCTGCGCCGCCGCCTGGACCAGGCGTTCTCTCTGGCCGGTGTGGCACCCGTCGGTCTCATCGAGACCAACGCGTCGATCAATGCCATGACGGCCGTGCGCGCGGGGCTCGGCATCGCGGTGCTCGAGCCGGTGACCGCCTACGGCCTGCCGCTCGCCGGCGTGGCCGTGCGTCCGATCGATGCCGATATCCCGTTCTTCTTCGGCGTCATCACACGCGATGCGCGCGAACCTTCGCCTGCCGCGCTCGCCTTCGTGCAGGCCCTGGCTGACGCCGCCCGAGCGCTGCTGCCCGATTTCGTGCAACACGCCGCCACCGAACACGCCCAAGTCCTGCAGTCGCTTTACGGCGATCTGCCCGCTCCCAAGGAAGCCTCGTCGTCATGACCTTGTCCCCGACATCCGCCACCGGCCTGCCCGCGCTCGAAGCGCGTCTGCGTCAGGACCTCGCCTGGCTCGAACTGCCCGCCAGGCGCTGGGTGCCCGAACGCATCTTCCACGGCCAGTCCGTGCTGGACGTGGCCATCATCGGTGGCGGCATGGCGGGTCTGGCGGCCGCGGCCTCGCTCACGCATCTCGGGGTGGGCGCCGTGATCTTCGACCAGTCGCCGCGAGGATTCGAAGGCCCATGGGCGACCACCGCCCGCATGGAAACGCTGCGCTCGCCCAAGCAACTCACCGGCCCGGCGCTCGGCCTGCCCGCGCTCACGTTCCGCGCCTGGTTCGAGGCCCAGTTCGGTCCCGACGCCTGGGAGGCGCTCGACAAGATCCCGCGCCTGCAATGGATGGATTACCTTCGCTGGTATCGCGACGTGCTCGACATCGACGTGCGTAATGAGCATCGCATCACGTCGGTCGCGCCGCGTGGCAGCGACGGCCTCGTCGCCCTGTCGGTCACGTCGGCCCAGGGCGACTCGACGGTTTACGCGCGCCATGTCGTGCTGGCAACCGGCCGCGACGGCCTGGGCGGCCCGAGCGTGCCCGGCTTCGCGCGTGACCTGCCGCGCAGCTTCTGGGCGCATTCGTCGGACGTGCTGGACTACGCGACGCTGCGCGGCAAGCGTGTCGGCGTGATCGGCGCCGGCGCATCGGCCATGGACAGCGCAGCCACCGCGCTCGAAGCCGGCGCGGCCAGTGTCGACATGCTCATTCGCCGCGCCGACATTCCGCGCGTCAACAAGGGCAAGGGGGCCGGCAACCCGGGCCTCACGCATGGTCACGTCAATCTGCCGGACGACTGGAAGTGGCGCATCCGTCACTACGTCAACGCGCAGCAGGTCCCGCCCCCGCGCGGCAGCACCTTGCGCGTCTCACGTCACGACAACGCGCGCTTCAACCTCGGCGCGCCGATTCTCGACGTCGCGCCGGTTGGCGACGCCCTGCACGTACGCACCGCCAAGGGCACCTTCGTGCTGGACTTCCTCGTGTTCGCCACGGGCTTTCGCATCGATATCGAAGGGCGTCCGGAATTCGCGCCGTTCGCCAGGTTCGTGCGCAAGTGGGGCGATCGCTATTCGCCCGCGCCAGGCGACGAAGACGCCGAACTGTTCGACTCGCCCGATCTCGGCCCAACGTTCGAGTTTCTGGAAAAGACGCCCGGCGCATGCCCGGGCCTCGAGCGCATCCACTGCTTCTGTGCGCCCGCGACACTCTCGCATGGCGCGGTCTCGGGCGACATCCCGGCCGTGAGCGAAGGCGCGAAGCGTCTGGCCCAGGGGCTGGCCGGCACCTTCTATCGGGAAGACGTCGCGTATCACTACGCCAACATGCAGGCGTATGCCGAGCCGGAGGTCTATGGTGACGAGTGGACCCCCGCGCCGCCGCCCGCGCCGCCGAGTGCGCCCGACAACGCCGCGAACGGCGAGGAGCGCATCGCATGACGGCGTGGATTCTGCGCCGCCTGCTCCAGGCGGTGTTCGTGGTGTGGGTGATGACGCTGATCGTCTTCATCGGTCTGCACGCGATCGGCAACCCGGTCGACATCCTGATCGGTCAGGACGTCGATCAGGTCGATCGCGCGCGCATCATCGCGCAACTGGGCCTCGACCAGCCGCTGTGGCGCCAGTACCTGTCGTTCCTCGGCGGCGCGCTGCATGGCGAGCTCGGCAACAGCTTCGTCTATAACGTGCCGGCCATCCAGCTGATTCTGCAACGCCTGCCCGCCACGCTGGAGCTCGCCTTCGCCGCCCTCATGCTCGCGGTGTGCATCGGGATTCCGCTCGGCCTGTTCGCCGGCCTTTATCCGCGCAACCCGATCTCGAAGCTGCTCATGACCGGCAGCATCGTGGGGTTTTCGCTGCCCACGTTCTGGGTCGGCCTCATGCTCATCATGTTTTTCTCGGTGCATCTGGGCGTGTTGCCCGCGAGCGGCCGGGGCGAGACGGTGAGCGTATTCGGTGTCGAGTGGTCGTTTCTCACGGCCGACGGGCTGCGTCACCTGATTTTGCCCGCGCTCAATCTGTCGCTGTTCAAGATTTCGCTCGTGCTGCGCCTCACCCGCGCCGGAGTGACCGAAGTGCTGCCGCAGGACTTCGTGAAATTCGCGCGCGCCAAGGGCCTGTCGCCGCTGCGCGTGGTGCTCGTGCACGTGCTGCGCAACACGCTGATTCCGCTGGTGACGGTGATCGGCCTGGAGTTCGGCTCGACGATCGCCTTCGCCGTGGTGACCGAAAGCGTGTTCGCCTGGCCCGGCGCGGGCAAGCTCATTCTCGACAGCATCAACTCGCTCGATCGCCCCGTGATCGTGGCGTATCTCATCGTCGTGGTGTGCCTGTTCGTGTCGCTCAATCTGATCGTGGACGTGCTCTACAAATGGCTCGATCCGCGAGTGCGCGTGGAGGCCGCCGCCTGATGTCGCTCAATCCGCAATCCCATGGCGCGCAAGGCGCACCTGCGCTGGCACCGGAATCCTTGCCGATGCGCCGCGAATCGCCCTGGCAGCAGGGTCTGCGCGAATTCCTTCGCTCCCGGAGCGCCGTGCTCGGCCTGGTGGTGCTCGTCGTGCTCATCGCGGCCGCGCTCGCCGCCCCGTGGATCACGCCGCAGAACCCCTACGACCTGATGCAACTCGACGTGATGGACGCGCGCCTTGCGCCGGCCACGGTCAACGGCCTGGGCACCTATACCTACTGGCTCGGCACCGACGGTCAGGGCCGAGACCTGCTCTCAGGCATCATTTACGGTCTGCGCATCAGCCTGGGCGTGGGCGTCGGCTCGGCGCTGATCGCGGGCATGCTCGGCACGGTCCTCGGGCTCGTGGCCGCCTACGCGGGCGGCCGTGTCGACGCCTTCATCATGCGTCTGGTCGATCTGCTGCTCTCGTTCCCGTCGATCCTCGTGGCGCTGATGATCCTCGCCTACGTGGGCAAGGGTATCGGCAACGTGGTGCTCACGCTCGTGGTGCTCGAATGGGCCTACTTCGCGCGCACCGCACGCGCCCAGGCGCTCGTGGAGTCGCGCCGCGAATACGTGGAGGCCGCGCGCTGCCAGGCGATTCCGGACTGGCGCATCGTGCTCGGGCATATCCTGCCGAACTGCCTGCCGCCGCTCATCGTGGTGGGTTCGCTGCAGGTCGCGCGCGCCATCACGCTCGAGGCCACGTTGTCGTTCCTCGGTCTGGGCGTGCCGATCACCGAGCCGTCGCTCGGCCTGCTCATCGCCAACGGCTACCAGACGATGCTCTCGGGCGAATACTGGATCAGTCTCTATCCCGGCCTCGCACTGCTCGTGACGGTCGTCGCCATCAATCTCGTGGGCGATCGCCTGCGCGACGTATTCAATCCAAGGTTGCAGAAATGAGCGGCGCCGTGTCTTCCCCGTCTTCCGCCGCGTCGTCCCCACTGACGCTCGAAGTGCGCAATCTGCGCACGCAGTTCGTCACGCGCGCGGGCACATTGCCCGCTGTCGACGACGTGTCGTTCTCGTTGACGCCGGGCCACATCATGGGCCTCGTGGGCGAGTCGGGCTCGGGCAAGTCGGTGACCGGCTTCTCGATCATGGGACTGGTCGACGCTCCGGGGCGCATCGTGGGTGGCGAAGTCCTGTTCCAGGGCCGCGACCTCACGAAAATGGCGCCCGCCGAGTTGCGTCACCTGCAAGGCAATCGCATCGCGATGATCTTCCAGGACCCCATGATGACGCTCAACCCGGTGCTGCGCGTCGACGCGCAAATGATCGAGGCCGTGCGCGCTCACCAGAAAGTATCGAAGGCGCAGGCACGCGAGCTCGCGCGAGACACGCTCGGCATGATGGGCATTCCGAGCCCCGACGAGCGTCTGCGCGCCTATCCCCACCAGCTCTCGGGTGGCATGCGCCAGCGGGTGGCGATCGCCATCGCCATGTTGCATCGCCCCGATCTGATCATCGCCGACGAACCGACCACGGCGCTGGACGTGACTATCCAGGCGCAGATTCTCTCCGAAGTCCAAAAGCTCGCGCGCCAGCACGGCACGGCGCTCATCTGGATCACGCACGATCTGTCGGTGGTCGCCGGGCTGGCCGATACGCTCGCCGTGATGTACGCGGGACGCATCGTCGAGCAGGGCGCGGTCGACGCCGTGCTCGACGCTCCGCAGCACCCCTACACCGCGGGCCTCATCGGCAGCCTGCCCAGCCTGAACAAACGCGGCCAGCGTTTGCGCCAGATTCCCGGCATGACGCCGAACCTCCTTGCCATGCCGGCCGGATGCGCCTTTGCGTCGCGATGCGCGCATGCGAGCGCGGCGTGCGCCGAGCGTCCCGAGATGACACAGATACTGCCGGGGCGTCTCGTACGCTGCTTCCATCCGGGCGCCGCGCTGCAAAAGGAGATGGTATGAGTACGCCGCTGCCGCAAAGTCAGACGACCAACGCCGGCTACGGCAACACGCCTCGCCCGAGCGCCACGCTGCCCGCGCCCATCGTGTCGCTGCACGGGGTGAGCAAACGCTTCGGCGAGCGCCGCGTCGGCCCCGTCGCGCGGGTGCTCGAGCGCGCCGGACTCGCGCATCCGCCGACTGTCGTGCGGGCCGTCGATCACGTCGACCTCATCGTGAAGCCGGGCGAAGTCGTCGGGCTCGTCGGGGAATCGGGCTGCGGCAAGTCCACGCTCGGACGCATGCTCGCGGGCCTGCTCAAGCCATCGTCGGGCGAAGTCCAGATTCACGGACGCGCGGCCGACTCGCTCTCCGAGCGCGAGCGACGCGACGCACGGCTGAAGATCCAGATGATCTTTCAGGATCCGTACGCCAGCCTGAACCCGCGACTGCGCGTGGACCGCATCGTCGGCGAGGGCGCCCTCGTGCACGGCCTCACCGATCGCGCGGGCTTCGACGACTACGTGAGCGCCCAGTTGCAGCGCGCTGGACTCGATCCCGCCATGCGCCATCGCTATGCGCATCAGTTCAGCGGCGGTCAGCGCCAGCGCATCGGCATCGCCCGGGCGCTGGCCGTGAACCCGGACCTGCTGGTGTGCGACGAGGCCGTTGCAGCCCTCGACGTCTCGATCCAGGCGCAAATCCTGAATCTGTTCATGGACCTGCGCGAACAGTTGAAGCTGACGTACGTCTTCATCAGCCACGACCTCGGCGTGGTCGAGCACCTGTCCGATCGCGTGGTGATCATGTATCTCGGGCGCGTGGTCGAAAGTGCGCCGGTCGAGGAGGTCTTCCGCCGACCGAATCACCCGTACACACAGGCGTTGCTCGCCGAAATTCCGCGCATCGACGTGCGTCACAAGACGTTTTCGGCCATTCGCGGCGAAATCCCGAGCCCGATCGCGCCGCCGGGCGGCTGTCATTTTCATCCGCGATGCCCGCACGCCATGCCGCGGTGCCGCACCGAGGTCCCGACGCTGCGTGGCGTGGCCATCAACCACGTCAGCGCCTGTCACCTGAACGACACCTGAAATTCCGGTGCGCGCACGTGTCGGTCGACATCGTCGCGCGTGCTTCCTCTGTCCCTCCTCCACGACCAGGATTGCCAATAATGAAACGCTTCTTGTTGCCCTCGCTGGCTGCCGCGCTGCTCGTCACGAGCGCTGCGGCTTCGGCCCAGTCTTCCCAGACGCTGCGCATCGCGTTCGCCGACCCGCTGTCGTCGCTCGATCCGCAACTGAACAATCACGCCGGTGACCGCTCGGTGGATCTGCATTTCTGGGATCTGCTCGTCGAGAACAAGTGGAACAAGCTGCAACCGGGGCTGGCGGTGTCGTGGAAGGCGCTCGACGCGAAGACGTGGGAGTTCAAGCTGCGCCCCAACGTGAAGTGGCACGACGGCCAGCCGTTTACCGCCGCCGACGTCATCTACTCGTACACGCGTGCGCGCAATGTGCCGGGCAGCGTGGCGACCTTCGCCGGCTACCTGCGTACCATCGACACAATGAGCGCGCCAGACCCGCTCACGCTCGTGGTGAAGACCAGGATTCCGAATCCGGATCTGCCGCTCAATCTGGCGTCGGTGCATATCGTGAGCAAGCATGTAGGCGAAAAATCCAACACCGACGACTACAACGCGGGACGCGCCATGATCGGCACCGGTCCGTTCAAGTATGTCTCGTACACGCCGGGCGACCGCGTGGAGATGGTGCGTAACGACAACTACTGGGCGGGCAAGTCGGAGTGGGAAAAAGTCGACTACCGCTACGTCAACAACGGCGCCGCGCGCACGGCTGCCCTGCTCGCGGGCGACGTCGACGTGATCGACAAGGTGTCGGCCTCCGACATCCCGCGCCTGAAGAAGTCGCCGAACGTGACCGTCTACCCGTACCCGGGCCTGCGCGTGATGCTGCTGCAACCGAGCTTCCGCGAAGGCAGCAACCCGTACATCACGGACAATGCCGGCAAGCCGCTCGCGAAGAACCCGCTGCTCGACGTGCGCGTGCGCCGCGCGCTCTCGCTCGCGATCAATCGCGATGCCATCGTCACGCGCATCATGCAGGGTACGGCGAGCGTGGCCAACCAGTGGATGCCGAAGGACACGTTCGGCTACAACCCCGAGGTGAAGGACATTCCGTTCGATGCCGCGCAGGCCAGGAAGCTGCTCGCTGAAGCCGGCTTCCCCGAGGGTTTCAAGCTGACCATGCACGTGCCGAACGACCGCTATCCGCAGGGCCCGGAAACGGCGCAGGCCGTGGCGCAGTTCTGGACGCGCATCGGTGTGAAGACGCAGGTGGAAGTGGTGCCGTGGGCCGTGTACTCGGGCCGCGCGAACAAGAATGAGTACGCCATGTCGATGCTCGCCTGGGGTAACGGAACCGGTGAAGCCAGCTACGCGCTCGTGAACGTGCTCGCCACCGTCGACGCCAAGAAAGGGCTCGGGGCATCGAACTGGGGTCACTACAGCAATCCGGCCGTGGACAAGGCGCTCGACACGTCGACCTCGGAATTCGACGAGGGCAAGCGCGAAGCGATTCTGCGCCAGTCGGTCAAGCTCGTATCGGACGACGTCGGCGTGATCCCGCTGTACCACTATCAAAACATCTGGGCCGCGCGCAAGGGCCTGAAGGTGACGCCGTTCACGAGCGATCGCACCGTCGCGATGCAAGTGACCAAGGTCGCCAAGTGAGCCGGTGCATCGCGTCATGACGTCATCGCTCATTCTCACGGCAACGCCGGCCGACGCACTGATCGATGTGCCCCGTCACCTCGTGGTGCGCGGTGCGGTGCCCGGGGCCCACGTCACGCTCACCGCGCGCACCGCGCGGGCGGGCGGCGTGGTCTGGCATGCTCAGGCGACCTTCGTGGCCGATGCCGACGGCGTCGTCGACGTCGCGCGCGACGCGCCGGTTGGCGGCAGCTATCATGGCGTGTCGCCAATGGGCCTCATCTGGTCGCAGGTGCCGGAAGACGGCAAGAGCCGCGAGGTGTTTCCCCAGCCGGTCGCAGCACCGCTCGTCACGACGGTGGTGGCGCATGCGGGCTCAGGCTCGGATGCCGATCGGGGGGCGACGCCGTCTGTCGGGTCGTCGTCCGTGTCATTCACGCAGCGGCTCGCCGCCGAGGGGGTGACCCGTCGCGAAGTGCGCGAAGATGGTCTGGTCGGCGCGCTCTACCTGCCCCCTGGCGACGGACCACACCCGGCCGTGATGGTCCTCAACGGGTCTGGTGGCGGCATCAACGAACCCCGCGCCGCGCTGTATGCGTCGCACGGTTACGCCGCGTTTGCGCTCGGCTACTTCAAGGCGCCGGGACTGCCCGACTACATCTCCAATACGCCGCTCGAGTATTTCGAAAAGGGCATGGCATGGCTGCGCCGCACGGTGCGTCCGGCGCACGACTTCGTCGCGCTCTCGGGGCAGTCGCGCGGTGGCGAGCTGGTGCTGCTGCTCGGTGCGACCTTCCCCGAGGCTGTCTCCGCCGTCATCGGCTACGTGCCGAGCGCCCTGATCCATAGCGCGCAGAATGCGTGCGATCCGGCCATCGGACGCGAAGGGCCGACCTGGCTGCTCGACGGCAAGCCGCTGCCGCACATTTGGGAGAACAATCGCGCGGCGTCGTGGGCGCCCTTCGACGAAGGACCGCCGCCTCATCGCCACACACGGGCCATGCTCACGGCGCTGGACGATCCGGCGGCGGTCGCGCGTGCCAGCATCCCGGTCGAGAGGATCCGGGGGCCGGTCATGCTGCTGTCGGCGCAGGATGACGGCTCATGGCCTTCGAGCCGGTATTCGCGCATGGTGACGCAGCGACTCTCGGCACATTCGCATCCGTACCCCGTCGAACATTTCGATTTCGAGAACGCCGGGCACGCCATCGTGTTCCCGTACGTGCCCACGACGCAACTCGTCTACGCGCACCCCGTGTCGGGCAAGATCAGCACCGGCGGCGGCGAGCCGGATGCGAACGCGCTTGCCGATGAGCGTTCGTGGACTGCCGTGCTGGCTTTCCTCGCGCAGGCCGTGGCCGCGCGTGCCCACTCAAAAGGACAATCATGACCGCCCCTACCTCATACGATCTCGCCAACGATCTGGTCGACCGCGTCGCCGGCCTGGCCCCCGGTTCCGCGACGCATACGTTGCGTCATGCGCGCGACAAGGTCGCCGTGGCCACGCAGGGCAGCTACGACGGATTGTTCGATCCCGCGCTCGAAGGCATTTCCGTGGTCGAGCGTCTGCTCGTTGCGTTGTATGCCACCCGACTGACGCCCGCACCCGCGCTCGTCGAGCACTATCGTGCCGAACTGGGCAAGCACTCGGTCGATGCCGCGCAGCTCGAGGCAGCGACATCCGGACAGCCGGAGGATGTGGCCGAGCCGCGTCTGCGCGCAATGCTGGCGTTCACGCGCACGCTGATCGAGAACCCTGTCGAGGGCGACAAGGCGGCGTTGCTGAAGCTGCCGGCCGCTGGACTGAGCACGCCGGCCGTGGTCGCGCTGGCGCAGTTGATTGCGTTCCTGTCGTATCAGACGCGTCTCGTCGCGGGCCTTCAGGCCCTCAAACAACTCGCACCTCAGGAGGTGGCAGCATGAGCGACATCATCCGTTCTCACGGCTTCACCAACGAGTCGCTCGATTGGGACGCATGGCTCGATGTCGTCACGCTCGAGAACGCGACGCCGGAACAGGTCGCGGTACTCGAAGAGAGCCACCCCAAGGCGAAGACGTCGGATTACTACCTCTTTCTCGTGCATCAACCGGAAATCCTTCGTCAGCGCTCGGCCGCGTTCAACGCCATCATGTACGCACCGGGCGGCATGCCGCGCGCTGAACGCGAGCTGTCCACGACGGTCGTGTCGCGCATCAATGGGTGTGTGTATTGCGCGTCGGTGCATGCACAGCGTTTCGAGCAGTTGGCCAAGCGAAACGATGTGATTCATGAAGTGTTCGACGATCCACGTACGGCGGGGACGACCGAGCGGGAGAAAGCCATCGCGCAATTCTCGATTGCGTTGACGGAAAAGCCCGGCGACGTACGGCCCGAGCAATTGCAGGCGCTGCGTGACGTTGGTTTGACGGACGCGGAGATGCTTGACCTGATTCACTCCATTGCCATTTTCGCTTGGGCGAATCGCCTGATGCTGAATCTGGGTGAACCGGTATTCCCGGCGACCGAACCGGCGTGATCGAATCGACCGTTGGTTCCCGCGGGTTTGATCCCGACAAATGACCTCGGCCAGCGTCGGCAACCGCTTGATCGCGAACGGTTACCGGCGTTTGCGGGATGTTGATAGGCCGTTCGGGTCATGAATTCCCAAAAGCGCCGATTTGAATATCGCTGACGCATTCCCGATATTGGCGGGCAACGAATATCCCACGCGAACCGGAACGCGCTGTTCAAACGAGCAGCGCGTTATCTATTGGTGCAAATGGGGTAGGTTGCAGTTTCGCAATCGTTGTCCAACCTCATGCGCCATGACATCGATCGGCTTTTTGCTTCGAATCTCCAGGCACTGATTACACAACTCGCGGATACAAAGCAAAAACCCCTTGCTACTGTGTAGCAAGGGGTTTTTAAGGGGAGCCTGACGATTACCTACTTTCACACGGGTA
>OFTX01000418.1_pt1 | contig 23356 bp, 24 predicted proteins | sample 1775051 | NCBI WGS metagenome assembly OFTX01 (sample SAMN08195772, study PRJEB24354) | sludge metagenome | isolation source: sludge from phenol fed wastewater aerobic bioreactor A | place: India: Nagpur | collected 2016-09-15
CCTGGCTGAAGACTGATCAGGCCGCGGCGGGGGCGCCCGCCAGGGTGTAGCCCTTGAGGCGCGCGGCAAAGTCCTGCAATGAACGGATGCCGCTGGCCTCGGCCTCGCTGATCCACTGCTGCAGGCCTTTCAGCGCCTGGTCGGCGCCGCGCTGATCCAGCAGCGTGGACAGGCGGGTGCGGAATTCGTACACCGTTTTCAGCGTCGGGCGCTTTGCCAGCACCGCCTGCAGCCGCTCGCGCCCCTCGCTGTCCAGCCAGCGGCCACCGTTGGCCAGGGCCCGACGCATGCGCCGCGGCATGGAACGGACGCTGTCGCCGGCGCGCTGGCGTTCCTCCGCCATGGTCGGCACGATCACCCTGCGGTAGAAATCCGACAGCGCCTGGAAGCGGTGGGTGAGCACGGCCTTCAGGGTGTCGGCATTCGGCAGCGGCACGTTGGGCAACACATCCAGCGATGGCGCCACGCGCAGCACCTTGGCCAGGCCCAGCCTGCGCAGCGCGCAGATGCTCAGCCAGCCGATGTCGAACTCCCACTTGCGCAGGGCGAATTTCGCCGAGCTGGGGAAGGCATGATGGTTGTTGTGCAGCTCCTCGCCGCCGATCCAGAAGCCCCAGGGGATGAGGTTGCGCGAGGTGTCGCTGGTCTCGAAGTTGCGGTAGCCGGCCCAATGGCCGAGGCCGTTGACGAAGCCGGCTGCCCAGAACGGTATCCAGATCATCTGCACCGCCCACAGCGCCCCGCCGATGACACCGAACAGCGCCAGGTCGATGACGGCCATCAGCGCCGGTCCCCAGTACGGGTGCGCACCATAGACATGACGCTCCATCCAGTCGTCCGGCGCACCGCGCCCATACTTTTCCATGTCGGCCTTCGAGGCGCAGGCCTCCCGGTACAGCGACACGCCGTCCCAGAACACCTTGTGGATGCCGTAGACCATCGGGCTGTGCGGATCCTCGGCAGTCTCGACCTTGGCGTGGTGCTTGCGGTGCACGGCCACCCATTCACGGGTCACCATGCCGGTGGTGAGCCAGCCCCAGAAGCGGAAGAAGTGCGCAAGTGCCGGATGGAAATCCACGCCGCGATGGGTCTGGCTGCGGTGCAGATAGAGTGTCACGGTCAGGATGGTGATCTGGGTGACGATCAGCATATAGACCAGCATGCCGATCCAGCTGGCATGGCTGAGGCCTTGGTCCAGGAAATCGAGTACCGCATCGAGCATGGGGGTGCACCGGATGGAGAGTGGGACGAGGCAGCGGCGACCGCATGAGCCTGCGCGGCGCCAGCCTGCCCATGATAGTCGGCCGTGGCGCCGTGCACCTGAATAGGGGCGCCGCGGCGTTCACGTACGTGTCGGGCCGTCGCCGCAACGCATGGGTTGTCTGAACATGGGGGCGCCGTGACAATGGCGCAATGCTGATTGCCGATACCCCGCCATTGCTGCAGTTGACCCAGGTCGGTCGCCGGCGCGGTGGCCGGCTGGCGGTATCCGGGCTGGACCTGGCTGTGCGTCGCGGCGAAGTCGTCGGGCTGCTCGGCATCAACGGCGCGGGAAAATCCACCACCTTGTCCATGATCGCTGGTGCGCTGGCCCCGGACTCCGGCCGGATCACCCTGGATGGCACGGATTTCGTCGAGCACCCCGAGTTGGCGCGGCACCTGGTGGGCTGGCTGCCCGAGCGTGCGCCGGTGTGGCCCGAGCTCACCGTGCTCGAACACCTCCATGCGCATGGGCGCCTGCGCGGCCTGGCGGGTGCCGGCCTGCGCGAGGCCTGCGCCCGCGTCCTCGGGCAGCTGGAATTGCAGGCGCTGGACAGGCGTCTTGCCGGGGCCTTGTCGCAAGGCCAGCGGCAACGGCTGGGCCTGGCCTGCGCGCTGCTGCATGGGCCGGCGCTGTTGGTGCTGGACGAGCCGGCCAGTGCGTTGGACCCGGTGCAGGTGGCTGGCCTGCGCGACCTGATCCGCACCCAGGCTGCCGCGGGCGTCGCGGTGATCCTCTCCACCCACGTGCTGGCGGAAGTGACCACGGTGTGCGATCGCGTGGCGATCATGCATGGCGGCGTGCTGCGTCACGACGGCCCGGTCGGCAGCGACGGCCAGGCCGGCCTGGAGCGCCTCTTCTTCGACATCGCCGTGCGCGGCCAGCCTGGCGCATCTGCATCCGGGGCTGCGGCATGAACACGCTGGCCGTCATGCGCCTGGAGCTGCGCCGCCTGTTCGTGCGCCCGCTGGCCTGGGTGCTGGCTGGCTTGACCCTGGCCGAGCTGGGGTGGCGCTTCGTGCTGCTCCTCGGCAACTTCCTCGGCGTGCAGATCAAGCTCGCTGCGCTGCCTGGCGGACCGGGCTTCACCGACATGGTCGCCGTGCCGCTGCTGAGCAGCCTCCTGACCGGTGGCCTCGTGCCGTTCGGCCTCACCGAGCTGGCCATCGTGGTGGTGCCGCTGCTGACCATGTCCACCCTGGCCGGCGAGCGTGGTGGCGGCACCTTGCGCCTCCTGCTCGCCACCGGCACGCCGGCGTGGGCCATGGTGCTCGGCAAGTATCTCGCCATCTGCATCTGGATGGCCCTGTGGCTGGGGCTGGTGCTGCTGATGCCCTTGTCCCTGGCGCACGGTACCCACCTGGATTGGGGCAAGCTGGCGGCGGCGAGCCTCGGCGTGGCGTTGCTGCTGGCCACCCTGGCGGCGATCGGGGTGGCTTGTTCCGCCTACGCCTCGCATCCGGCGGTGGCTGCCACCGCGAGCCTGCTGCTGGTACTCGGCCTGCTGATGGTCAATCTCGGCGCGCAGACGGCTGGCATGGCCAACGGCCTCATCGACTGGCTGGCCCTGGGCACGCATCTGGAAACCATGCTGCGTGGACTGGTGACGAGCGCCGACCTGGTCTGGTTTGCACTGGTGATCGTGATGGCCCTGGTCCTGGCCACCTGGCGCCTGGGCACCGAGCGGAGGCGCGGCTGATGCGCGCCTGGCGCCGGCTGGACGGCTGGTTGCTGGCGCTGGCGCTGGTGCTGTGCGCCGGCGCGGTCGGCTACCTCAGCACGCGGCACAACCTGGTGTCCGATTGGACGGCGGGCGGCCGCGCCAGCCTGTCGGTCGAGACCCGGGCCGTGCTGGCCAAGCTCGATGGCCCGGTGGACATCGTCAGCTACGCCAGCCCCCAGGGCAGGCTGCGCCAGACCGTGGCCGCGTTCATCGCGCGCTACACCGCGGTCAAGCCCGACCTGCGCCTGCGCTTTGTCGATCCGACGCTCGATCCGGCGGCGATGCGCGAGCTCGGCGTCACCGTCGACGGCACCCTGATCGTGCACTACCGGGGCCGCGAGCAGCATCTGGACGAGCTGTCCGAGCGCTCGCTCAGCAACGCGCTGGAGCGCCTGGCGCGCGGCGGCGAGCGCATCATTGGTTTCGTCACCGGTGACGGCGAGCGCCAGGCCGACGGCAAGGCGAATGCCGACCTGGGCCTGTTCATCAGCCAGCTGGAAAGCCGCGGCATGCGTGCCGTGCCGCTGAATTTCTCCCAGGTCAGCGCCGTGCCCCAGGGCACCGACCTGGTGGTACTGGCCAGTCCCTCGGCGCCCCTGGCGCCCGGCGCGGTACAGGCCTTGGTGGATTACCTCGCTGGCGGCGGCAACCTGCTCTGGCTCACCGAACCCGGCAACGACGACCTCGGCCTGGCCCCGCTGGCCGCCGCGTTGAGCGTGCAGGTGCTGCCGGGGGTGCTGGTCGACGGCAGCGGCAGCGCGCTCGGCCTCGGCGATCCGCGCATGATCACGGTGGGCCAGTACCCGGCGCACCCGGTCACCGCCGGCCTGCGCCTGACCACCCTGTTTCCGCAGGCCGCCGCACTGGCCCAGGTGAGCAATGCGGCGTGGGCGGTGGTGCCGATCCTGCGCTCCGGGCCGCAGAGCTGGACCGAATTCCAGCCCATCAACAACACAGGCAGCTCGACGATCCGCTACGACGCCGACCTGGGCGAGCTGAAGGGGCCGCTGGATTTCGGCTTTGCCTTGAGCCGGCTGTCGCCGAGTCCAGGCAAGAGCGTACAGCGCGCCATGGTGATCGGCGACGGCGATTTCCTGTCCAACAGCTACCTCGGCAACGGCGGCAACCGCGCGCTGGGCGAGCGTATGTTCGACTGGCTGCTGGGCGACGACGAGCTGGTGGACATGCCGGTGCGTGGCGCGCCGGATCGTGTGCTGCGCCTGTCGCAGGGCGAGTTGAACCTGCTGAGCTTCGTCTTCCTGCTGGCGCTGCCCGCGCTGCTGCTGCTGGCCGGCGGCTTGATCGCCTGGCGCCGGCGTCGGCGCTGAAGCATGCAGCGCGCCACGCGCCAACGCCTGGCTTGGACCGTCGCGGTCATGCTGCTGCTGGTCCTGGCGGCCTGGCAATGGCGCCACGACGCCAGCGCCGAGCCGGGGAGCGTGCTCGACCTGGTCCCGGAGCAGGTCACCCGCATCGCCCTGGGCATTGGCGGCGCGCCGCCAATGCACTACGAGAGGCGCGACGGGCATTGGTGGCAGACCGACGGTACGCCGCGCCGCACCGATGACGGCCGGCTGGCCGAGCTGGCCGCGACCGCGGCGGCGCCGGTCATCAGCTGGCACGCCGCCAGCGATTTCGATCCCGCCAGGATTGGCCTGGACCCGCCACAGGCGGTACTGAGCCTGGATGGCCACATACTGGAATTCGGTGCCACCGCTGCCACCGGCGATCAGCGCTACGTGCGCGTCGGCCCGCGCATCGCCCTGTTGCCGGAGCGATACAGCCCACGCCCGCCCACCGGCAAGGTGCGCGACCTCGACCGCTGATTGCCGGCGCTGGAATGCCGCGTCCGCGCTTGTTTGTTTGCGCTGGCCGCCGATGCCTTCTGGCCATGGGTCAAACAGCACCGCCCGTCAGCGGGCGCCCGCGAGCTCGTATACAGTGGCGCCGCTCCCGTCTGGATCCGTATGCCTGAACTTCCCGAAGTCGAAACCACGCGCCGTGGCATTGCGCCCTATCTGGTCGGCCGGCGCGTGCGCGTGGTGACGCTGCGTCGTCCGGACCTGCGCTGGCCGATCCCTCGCGAGATTGCCGAGCGCCTGCCCGGCCAGCGCATCGACGCGGTGGAGCGCCGCGCAAAATATCTGCTGCTGCATACGGCGGCGGGCAGTGCGCTGCTCCACCTGGGCATGTCCGGCTCGCTGCGCGTGCTGCCAGCCGATACGCCGCCGCGCAGGCACGACCACGTCGACATCCGGCTCGAAGCGCAGCCGGGCGAGGGGGGGCTGATCCTGCGCTTCACCGATCCGCGCCGCTTCGGCTCCCTGTTGTGGCAGGCACCCGGAACCATTCACCCGCTGCTCGCCGCGCTTGGCCCCGAGCCGCTTGGAGGGGAGTTCACCGGCGACACGCTGTGGCGCGCGTCGCGCGGCCGCACCGCGGCGGTCAAGACGTTCCTCATGGACAGCCACGTCGTCGTCGGCGTCGGCAACATCTACGCCAGCGAGGCCTTGTTTGCCGCGCGCATCGATCCGCGCCGGGCCGCTGGCGGCATTTCGCGCGCGCGTTACGCGCGCCTGGCGACCGAGGTGAAGCTGCTGCTGGCGCGGGCGATCGAGCGCGGCGGCACGACGCTGCGCGACTTCATCAGCCCGGACGGCCAACCTGGCTATTTCCTGCGCGAGCTCAGCGTCTATGGCCACGCCGGCGAGGCCTGTCCGGTCTGCGGCACGGTCGTGCGCCAGGTCACGCTCGGCCAGCGCTCCACGTTCTGGTGCCCGCGCTGCCAGCATTGAACTGCACCGCAGCGGCTCGGACGCCTTGGCCTGTCTGCGGAATCGGCGGCTCAGTCCGGCCAGCGCAGCGACACGTGGGTGTTGTTGAAGTGCGGGTCAGCCATGTCGCCGCCCGGTTGGGCCACCAGTCCGGCGGGCAGGCCGTCGACTTCCAGTGCCTGGCCAGGCTCGAGACGCGCACCGAGTGCCTCCAGCTCCACCAGCCGCTCGCACAGCATGCCGGCGCGATCGACCTCGCCTTTCTGGATATTGGTGATGCTGATGTCCGGCCGGGCAAACTTGCGCATTCCGCGCGTGCGCACCCAGGAGCGGCCGGGGCGTTCCACGTCGGGGTCGAGCAGGATCAGCACGTGGTTGCGCAGCGGCGCGCCGCCTTTGACCAGGTAGTGTTCGCGCCACTCGGCGGCGCTGAACAGGCGCAGCATCTGCGGATCCAGGATCGAGGTGGCGCCGATGTCGAGCAGGGCGGCGAGCACGCCCAGGGTGTGGCGCAGGTAGTCCAGCGTGCCGGCGTCCTCGAGCTCGCCGCGCAGCACCAGCACCTCGGGTGCGTTGCGGGCGTCGGCAAAAGTTTCCGGGCTGTCCCCGCGCAGCGTGGCGCCGAGCTCGCCGAACAGCGGATAGCCGTCCCACTGGCGCAACACCGCATTCTGGAAACGTTCGAGCTTCACACCTGCAGGCAGGCTGGCGTTGCCGTAGCGCGTGGTCGGGATGGCAAGTTCCGGCGCGAACTTGCCGAAGACGTAGAAGTGCACCAGCGCGCGTTCGTTCCCCGCATGCCAGTGGGGCCGTGACCATGGGGCGATCTGCTCTTGCTCGGTCATCGGGGTGCCTGCGCTCTCAATACGGTTCGTCCGTGTCCTGCGATGCACGTGGCACGCCGCCATGGCCCGCACGCCGCATGATCTTCTTGAACTCTGCGCGGCTCACCGAGACATAGCGCTCGTTGCCGCCAATCTCAACCTGCGGACCCTCGGTGACCGGCTGCCCGCGCCCGTCCATGCGCACCACCATGGTGGCCTTGTGCCCGCTGTGGCAGATGGTCTTGATCTCGTGCAGCTCGTCGGCCCAGGCCAGCAGGTAGCTGCTGCCGGCGAACAGCTCGCCGCGGAAATCGGTGCGCAGGCCATAGGCCAGCACCGGCACCTGCAGCAGGTCGACCACGTCACTGAGCTGCCACACCTGCGCGCTGGTGAGGAACTGCGCCTCGTCGACGAAGACGCAATGCAGCGCGCCATTCCCGCCGATGTCGTCGCGCACCCGTTGCAGCAGGTCGTCGCCCGGCGCGAAGCGGCTGGCCGGGGCCTTGAGGCCGATGCGCGAGGCTACGGCATCCTCGCCGAGGCGATCGTCCAGCGTCGGCGCCAGGATCAGGGTGCGCATGCCCCGCTCGCGGTAGTTCCACGCGCTCTGCAGCAGCGCCGTGGTCTTGCCGGCGTTCATGGCCGAGTAGTGGAAATAGAGTTTGGCCACCTGATCGCCGGGCTTGTGGGGCTCGGGGGAACATAGCGGATTTCCCGGCGCCCGGGAAATCGCCCGCGGGAACCGCTGGCGCCGCGGCGCATCTGATACGTGCCGCGGCCGCCTGTCCGGGTTGCCCTGGACGACATGGGCAGCGGGAAGGCCGTGTTGTGACATTTCGCCACGTCCCGTGCCGCGCCGATGCAAAATCGTACGTGGCATGATGTTTGGACCTGGGTCCAGGGTTCCGCCCAGTTGGATATGACTTGATCCGCAAGCGCACACCACGTCGTCTTGCCGTATGCCTGGCCTCGTTCGCGCTGGGCCTGCTGCTGTTTGCGCCGTCGATCTCCCGCGTCCTGTACGCGTGGTCGGCCGACAACGTTGCCGTGGCCGCGATGGCCGGCGGCCACGCGCATCCGGGCATGTCCGATCACGCAGGCACGGTCGACCACCCAGGCATGCCCGACCACCCAGGCATGCCCGACCACGCCGGCATGCCGATGACCGGCGACGTGTGTGCCTACTGCACGCTGATGTGCCACAGCCCGGTGCTGGCCTCGGCGCTGGCCTTCGTCATCCTGCCGCTGCCGAGTACGCCTTGCGCGATGGCATTTGCGCAGACCCGCGCGCCTGTCTCCGCCTTGCTGGACCGCCGTTCCCGCGGTCCGCCGGCTGCCTGAGCCTCTTCCCCGGAGCAGAGCTTCGCCGATGGCCACTCCCGATTGTCCGCCCGGGGCAATCGGCGCCGCGCGCGCCATGCATGAAGGCACCCGCATGGTCGGCCGCGTGCTCGCTGCCGCGCCGACGCGCGGTGTGCCCGTCGCCCACAAACAGCCGTCCGCTGCCACGCAGCGCAGCCGGCTGCACACCCTCAGGTAGCGTGATGAAGACAACAGGATGCAGGAAATCCATTGGCCCGCTGCGCTGCGGCCTGGCAGCCTTGGCGCTGGCGGCTGCAGGCTCGGCCCTGGCCGCGGATGCCGCGCCGCAGAGCAGCCCGGACACGGCCACCAACCTCGCCACGGTCACCGTCTCGGCCAGCCTCAACCAGACCCGGGTCGAGGACATGCCGCTGCACACCACGGTCATCGGCCAGGACGAGATCAAGCTTTCCACTGCGCAGACACTGGACCAGCTGCTGCGCACGGTTCCCGGCTTCAATTTCACCGGCGTGCCCGCCGCCATCTCCGATCCCACCGGCCAGCAGACCAGGATGCGCGGCCTCGGCAACGCCAAGGTGCTGGTGCTGCTCGACGGCATCCCGATCATCGATCCGTTCTACCTGACCACGCAGTTCTACAAGGTCCCGCTGGCCGACGTCGACCATATCGAGGTCATCCGCGGCGGCACCTCCAGCCTGTGGGGCAGCATGGCGGTGGCCGGCATGGTCAACATCATCACCAAGCGTCCCGCGGGCAACGCCGGCGTGGTCACCGCCGGCGGCGGCAACCACGGCACCGCCAGCCTGTCCTGGAGCCAGGACCTCACGGTCTCCGACGCGCTGGCGCTGAACCTGGCCGTCAACCAGTACCGCACAGACGGCTATATCACCACGCCGCCAATGTACCGGTGGAAGTTCCCCTTGCAGCAGGCCACCTCGGCGCGCGACACCAACGTCGCGCTGTCGGCGTACTTCAAGCTCGGCGACGACCTGAAAGGATTCCTGCGCCTGGGCCAGCACCGGCAGGACCAGCGCATCGGCTACCGCCACGGCCGCAACCTGCAGAAGAATCCCGACGGCGCACTCGGCCTGGACCAGCGTCTCGGCAAGGACGGCTCGCTGTCCTGGCGTGCCTGGGCGCAGGACGTGCACTTCACCAAGTACAACGGTGCCACCTGCTACTACCAGGCCACGGGCGTGTGCCAGAACAGCAACGCCAGGAACCAGACGATCAGCGACGAGGTGGTGGAGTACCACAGCCAGTACGGCGACCAGCACTACCGCGAACAGGGCAGCTCGCTGACCTGGTCGAAATCCTTCAATGCCGTCCTCAACAGCCTGCAGGTCGGCGCCAGCTATCGCCATCTGTCGGCCAGGGATGCCGAGTCGTTCTTCGCCACGCCCCGCGACCCGAACAGGCCGCAGGTGCTGAACGCCACGGGCTATGGGCAGGGTGCGCAGACCTTCGGCGGGGCGTTCGTGCAGGCGAAGATCTCGCCGCTAGCGGCGTTGCAGGTCACCGTCAGCGGCCGCTACGACTCCTGGCGCAACACCGACCAGGTGCACACCCTGGCCAAGGCATCGACTGGTGTAGTGAGCGGCGGCGCGTTGCCCTCGGGCAGCAAGTCAGCGTTCAATCCCGGGGTGGGACTGCACTACGACCTCAGCAACGAGTGGTCGCTGCGTGGCGCGGCCTACAAGGCCTTCCGTGCGCCGGGCTTCAACAACACCACGCGCAGCTACGGCGTCGGCCCCACCACCGTGGCCAACCCGAACCTGGGGCCGGAAACCATGACCGGCTGGGAGGCGGGCAGCGACTGGCGCGGCTATGTGCTGACGCTGGGGGCGACGTACTTCCGCTACGACATCCGCGACATGATCGCCACCTACCGGCTGACCTCGCCGACCGGTGCGCCGCAACCGGTGCTGAGCCTGTGCAGTTCATCGGCCACGATTCCCAACTTCGACAACTGCGGCGGCGCGGCCAACTACTACACCAACGACCAGAACGGCCAATCGCACGGCGTGGAATTGAATGGCAGCTGGCAGCTCACCCCGGCGCTGCGGCTGGGCGCCAACTTCACCTGGACCAGCACCTACCTCACCAGCGAGGCGTCCGCGATCACCACGCCGCTCGATGTCCAACTGGTTGGCATCCCGAGGAAGAAGGGCTCGCTGGACGCCACCTGGCATCCGACGCCCAGGCTCACGCTGTACGGGCAAATGCTCTACATCGGCCCGATGCATCTCGACGTGACCACGACCCGCGGCGCGCATTACGGGCAGGGCGGCAACCTGGTCTACAACGCCAGCGCGGGCTACGCGCTCACCGACAGCCTCGACCTGTCGCTCAGTCTGACCAACCTCTTCGATAGGACCTACTCAGAGAACGCCTACGCCATCACCCAACCGTGGTCACGCACCTTGGCCATGCCGCGCACGTTCTTCGTGTCCGCCACGGTCAGGTACTGAGCGAACCCGCAACTGCCACGCCATGATCGTCGCCGACGCAGCGGCGCGCGCGTCGCCATGGATGCGCATGCCATGGCCATGGTCCGCCGTGATCGTTCTGCCGTCGGCCGGCGGCGGCCCGGGCGCGCGGCTCAGTGAATGCCCTGGGCCTGGATGAAATCCGCGATGGTGTCGGTGAGCGCTCCGGGCAGGCCCACGTCCACATTGATCTGCCGGTGCTGCAAGGCCACGCGGTCGAGCTCGACGCGGCCACCGAAGCCCATGGCCCTGGCCGCGTAGGCGGCAGCCTGGTCGCAGGAATTGCGGCGCAGCGTGGAGCACACCAGCAGGACGGGTACCGGTGGTGCAGCCTGCAGCGCCAGGGTGGGCGATGCCGCCTCCCACAGCGCGGGATCGCTGCCGAACACCTGGTCGTACAGCCGCAGGTGCGGTCCGCGCATGAGCGCGGTGATGTCGTAGCCGGCGCTGTCCAGGGCGATGGTCGCGCGCCAGGGAGCGACCCCCGCGGCTTGCCGGATGGCGGGCGTGGAGGTCAACAACATCACCAGGTGGGCGCCGGCCGAGTGGCCCATGACCACGATGCTGGAGGCGTCGCCACCCCAGCTTGCGGCGTGCGCCTGGACATAGGCCAGGGCCGTTGCCACATCAGCGCCCTCGGTCATCACCCCGACCGCGGGCAGCATGCGGTAGTCGACCGAGACGAGGATGAAGCCACGCGGCAGGAAGTAGTCGATCTTGTTCTGCACGACACCGTCGTTGGCCTTGTCGCCGCGCTGCCAGCCGCCGCCGTGCACCATGAAGACGATTGGCGCGGCGTGGGTGTCGTGTGGAATGTAGACGTCCAGCGCCTGGTCCGGGGCGGAGCCGTAGGCGACGTTCCGCACTTCCCGTGCACCTGCCGGTAGGGTGGTTGCACGACCACGGTCGGCGCTTCCCTGTTGCAACCGTTGCTGGAACTGTCCGCCCCGGTGCAATCGGCCATATCCGTTTTGCATGGGAGCGGACCAGACCGACATGGCCACGCAGGCGAGCAATGCCGGAATCGACGCCTTGATGATCGAGCGCACATGCATCGGCTGCCTCCCGTGGTCGGCGCATCACGATATCGATGCAAACGACCGGTCAGCCCCGCGGTTGACATGACTTCCCCGCGCTTGCGGAAAGGGCGCCTCGCCTCCGTGGGAGCCCGCCTGCGGGCAGGCTCCCCGTCCGATGTGGTTGCGCCGTGTCAGTTGGTCACGGCGTAGTCGATGCTTGCGACCACGCGCACCGTCTTCTCCACCTGGCGGTCCTCCTGCAACATGGGAGCCTTGTCGCGCGGCAGGATCTGGAACACGCCCTGGTTGGCGCGCCGGATGCCGCCGAGCTTGCTGCCCGAATCGTGCGCGAACTGCGCGGCGGCGGCACGTGCGTTCTTCGTGGCCTCGGCGATCATCGAGGGCTTCAGCGCGTTCAGGCCGTCGAACAGATAGGTGGGCGCCTGGTCGTCGCCGCCATTGGACCCGCCCAGCACAACGCCCTGGGCGATCAGCGCGCCGGTATCCTGGGCCGCCGCGGCCACCGCATCGACATCCTTGGTGCGCACCATGAGCGTGCCGGTGACGATGAAGCGCGTCTTGTACTCGCTGTTGCCGTACATCTGCGCGGCGCGGTCGGTGACCTGGATGTTGCGGAAGGCGATGGCGTCGTTGCCGAGCTTGTGCGTGGCGAGGAATGCCGTCACCACCTCTTCGTCATGCTGGACGCGCCCCTGCGCGTCGGCCAGCTGGTTGCCGGTTTCGACGAACTGGATGCGCCACAGCGCGATGTCGGCCTTGACGTCCCGCTCGGCCAGGCCCTTCACCGAGACATAGCGCTCGTTGCGCGAATGCTCGAAGCCGTTGCCGATGAACCAGCCGCTGACGACCAGCCCGATGGCGATGAGCAGCGCGGCGATGAGGCGCAGCATGGCGTTCTCCGGTGGATACGGTGATCCCGAGTGTGGCATGAGTGCGCGTGACATCACCAGCGCGCGGAATTCGCCACAGCTGCGTCATGCCGCAGGATTGGACGTCCGGTCCATTGGACGTCCGGTCCATACGTATCCCCCCGTTTGCGTGGCCACGGCAAGCCGGAGCGCGCTGCGCCACACTGACATCGGGGGGTGATGCGTTCCCCCGCCCGCGCCGGCGTGAGCCGCATGGGGCGGGTCACTTGCTGGACAACCCGCCCCGGGGTTGCGTCAAACCATCGTCCGCATTGCGCGGCGATCAAGACGGCGTTTCAACAGGATCAGGCCAATCCCGCCGAGCCCCAGTCCAAACAGCGGCGCTGGCGATGGCTCGGGCACATCGTTGCCTGGTTCCAGTGCTTCGGTGGTGCGAATCCCAAACGTGAAGCCGTGCCAGTACTCGGGGACCGGTACGGTCCACGAAAAATCGGAGTAGGTACCGACGAACTTGATCGCGCCGCTCCCTTCCGAGCCAATCAGATTGTTCCCGGACTGCTGAAGGCAGGTATTGCAACCGCCCCAGTAGTCCGTGCCTTGGCTGAGTATGGTGAAAGGCACGTCGAAACTGTATTGCGTCGTTATGGCCGGGGAACCCAGGCTGACGATGTCCATGAGCGGGTCCTTGATGGGCGCACCCAGGTGGACCTTGTAGATCTGATTTTGGCCCCCTGCGAGCTGGAGCATGTCGGGCAACGGAAGATTGTCGACCTCGGTGCTGGTGTAGGCCGATGGGTAGGCTGCCCAGCCAGCCCAATTGCCGGCTGTGTAGGCACCCACGAAGCTGCCCGGTGAACCGTCGGCGTAGACTGCCGTGAAGTCCACCGATACGGTGGAGGCATCCGGCAGCGTGATGACACCGTGCGCGGTGCCCGCCGAGGGGTTCGCGCTGAGCCAATCCGTGTAGTAGTACGGAACGGCGAATGCACTCGATGCGACGCCCAGGCCGAGTGTGGCGAGTGCAATGCGGGCGCCACTCAAAACGCGGAAATCGGTCTTCATCTTGATCCTCCTTCAGGGCAGCGTGCCGTCAGTAATGGATGCGGGCACAAACCTTGCCCAACCATGGGACAGGGTAGGCAGGGGGTGGGCCGAATATGCCCAGCCTGTGCCGAAGCAAGGTTTCAGGCTGTCGAAGTCACCCCAAGAAACGGAATCCTGAGCTTCCCGCACGTTCTTGCATTACCAGGGCACGTGGACGTGATTCCGATTCCTGCCACAAATACCCGTGCCCCTGCGCACACCATGGCTAGACTGGAATTCAGCACGTTCTGTGCCAAACCGTCAGGCCATTCATTTCCTTGGCTATTGCTGTTCGTGGCCTCTGGCAAGGCGCTGAAAATGTAAAGCTTGTCGACACGCCGCAAGGCGCGGGAGGCGGCCACATTCCTTAAAGGGGGCCAGAGTTACTTTCCGGCGTTGTGGCATGCGCAGAACTGAAACTGACCCCGTTCCCCGTGATTTTTTCCGGAGCCAGGCGAATCATGGGGTGAAACCGGGGAGCAATAGGTGGCCATGATCGTCGGACAACATCAACGGCACTTCGTGGCACTGCTGCGCGAGCATCGCGGGATCGTGTTCAAGGTGGCGGGTCTGTACAGCCGCAGCGTGGCCGATCGGGAGGATCTGGTGCAGGAGATCGGCACGCAGTTGTGGCGTTCGTTCGAACGTTACGACGCGGCGCGGGGAAAGTTTTCCACCTGGATGTACCGCATTGCGTTGAACGTGGCGATCTCGCAGGCGCGGCGCTGGCGCGAGGCAGATCGCCTGGAGCCGCTGGAAATGCACCACCTGGAGACCGTGGGCGGTGGCGAGTCGATCCGCGAACAGGACGAGCGGCTGGCCGCGTTGCATGCGTTCATCGGTCAGCTCGATGCGCTCAATCGCGCCTTGATCCTGCTGTACCTGGAGGATCGCAGCTACGCCGAGATGGCCGAGATCCTCGGCATCAGCGAAACCAACGTGGCGACCAAGCTCGGTCGCATCAAGCAGAAGCTGCGCGGGCAGATGGCCGGCGCGGCGACGACCGGAGCATGACGATGGAGCTCGATGAAATGAAGCGGGCGTGGGCGCACATGGATCTGCGCCAGGATGGCATGGAGGCATTGTTGCGGCAGGGCTTTCGCGACCGGCGGATGGACAAGGCGCGTGGGGCGATGCGCTGGAGCCTGCTGGGACAGGCGGTGGAGATCGCCTGCTGGGTGGCATTCGTGGTGTTCGTCGCCTCGTTCTGGGTGGCGCATCGGCAGGTGACGCATTTGTTGCTGGTTGGCCTGCTGCTGCACGCCTATGGCATCGCCGGCATCTGGTCGAGTGCCACCCAGTGGTTCCTGCTCAGTCGCATCTATCTGTTCGATGCGCCGGTGCTGGTGTTGCAGCGGCGGCTGGCGCAATTGCGCCGTTTTCGCATGGTGAGCACGCTGGCACTGGGCCTGCCGTGGTGGTTCCTGTGGCTGCTGGTGCCGCTGGTGGTACTGACCTGGTGGTCCGGGGTGGATCAGTTTGCCAGGGCCCCGGGATGGATCTGGGCATGCATGGCGGTCGGCGTGGCCGGCACCGGTTTCAGCCTGTGGCTGGCGCGCCGGCTGGCCGGGCGTGCGATGCGGTCGCCGTGGCTGCAGCGGGTGGTCGACGACATGTCGGGCCGCACCCTGGCCCGTGTTTCGCGACAACTGGATGAGATCGCCCGCTTCGAGCGTGACTGATCAGCGTGCCTTGGGGAAATGGGGTCGGGTTCACTACCGGCGCTGCGGCATGCGCAGACATGAACCTGATCCCATTCCCGTCAGCCCAGGATGCGCATCCCGCGTACCTTGGCAAAATCGCGATCATGCGTGACCAGGGCATCCGCGTTGATCGCAATGGCGCTGCCTAGCTGGATGGCGTCCGGCAGTTTCAAGCCGTAGCTTGCCCGCAGCCGCGCGGCGGCTTCGGCAATGTCGAGGTCGAAGTCCACCACCTGCCAGGTCTCCAGGGCCGCGCGGTAGCGTTTGGCCAGTGCCTCCTCGCCCGCCGCGAGTGGGCCGGTGAGTACTTCGGCGATGGTGACGGTGGTCACCGCCAGCGTGACCTCGCCGCGCGCGTGGCGCTCGAACAAGGGCGCGAAATGCGCCGCGAATCTGGCGTGGCCTTCCAGCACGTAGATGATGGGCGCGCTGTCGACTAGCAGCAGCGCATCGGCAGGGAGCGCCGCGGCGTTCAGCGCTTCCATTCTTCGCGCAGCCGGGCGATGGCAGCTGCGCTGCGGGCACCCCACAGGCCGCGCCCGGTGCCGGCCAGGGCCGTCAAGGGCATGACCTTGACTGGCCGCGCCGCGGTGATGGGTACCACGGCGGCCACCTCGCGACCACGTCTGGTGATCACGGTGGTGTGTCCGGCGGCCGCTTCGGCGAGGATCGTCGGCAGCTCCTGGCGCGCCTGTTCGGCGCCCCGCGAAGTCTGTCTGGATATGCGTTTCATGCCGTAACTGTACGGTCCGTACAGTTACGTGTCAAGCCCGACAGGACGTTCCCCAGGTCACACTGGCTGGCGCGGACCATCAGAAAATTGCGGCGCGCGAACACACTTGGCTGCGCGCGCCCAAAAGTCGACCAATGCCCGGATGTGGCGCGAGCGGAATATCGCAGGGTAAAGACGCTACTACCGCAAAGCTGTGCTCGAAGTGTTCGAGGGTATTTGGAGACTTCGTGTTCCCGAGCAGTTTGAAGCAGTTTGAATCCGGGCGCAGACAGGCTCCCGACATCAACCCTATGCAAGCAGCGCTTGCCCTCGCATGACATCCACGTCCCGCATGTCATGGGCCGGTTCATATTTGTGTGCTGCGGCAGTCGAGGCCAATGGACCTAGCCCGTTACCCGCATGATCCCTTGCTGGGGATTCGAGCCGATCTCCCTGCGGGTTCATCGGTTTCCTTTGGCCGATTGCCGGTTGTCCCGCCGGTTCCCGAAGTCGATCACCATGCCATCGAGCGGCGACTGGTTTGTGCGTGGGCCTGTCGGGTATCTGCCCCCGTCCGCTGGTTGCAAGCCGCGCGCGGGGATCCCATCGCCGACGCCGGTCGGAACCTTGCCGCCCGTGATCTCGAAATGATCGATCGCATAGGGGAGGCCCTCTCCGACCAGCAGCGGGATGGCTGTCGTCACTTCAAAATGCAGGTGTGGTTCGCGGGCGTCCCCGGATGCGTCGATGCGCGCGATGACTTCGCCGCGCCGCACGGCTTGCCCCACCTTCACCAGCACGCTGCCGGGCTGCAAATGGTAGTAATGGGCGAACTCGCCATCGCCGAGAGCGAGGGCGATCGTATTGCCGCCTGCGTTGGCGAGCGTCACCCGGACGGCGGGATGGAAATTCCCGTTGTGACCGGGCGGATTGTCCGGCAAGCCGTCGCGAGCCTTCACGACGGTGGCATCGGCAACCGCGAATACGGGTTGGTCGTAGGCGTAGTAGTCGGTGTCGCGCAGGCCTTCACCGCGATGGGAGGAGCCGTGCTCGACCCGCTTCCAGTCCACCGCATGGCGGCGGGAGTCCGCCAGTGCACCGTTGACGATGAAAATACCGCGCCGATGGTGGTTCCAGCGACCATTGCCGGGGCCGTTCGCTGCCAGCCAGTTCGCGCCTTCGACCGGTGCCGCCAAGGTCTTCACTATGTTGTGGCGCGTGCCGATCACCGCGCCCTGCACCTGCCCATCCCTCAGGGTCAGCCGGTGCTCCAGACTTGCAGGCGTTGGCTTTCCTTCCGGCACCGTGACGGCCATGAACAGTGCGAGCGTCTCGCCCGAGACGATGTGCACCGGCTTTACGGTGTCGCTCATATCCATACCCGCCCCAGGGTTCATGGCGATGTCGTTCAAGGGACGGCCGGAAAAGCGGGCCAGCACCGTGCCCTCCGTGTCGTCGGCCGCCAGGGCCTCGACGCGATCGAGCGTGATGGCATGGTCCCCGAAATTGGTCACGTACAGCTCATACAACAGGTGCTCGCCACCCTCCGCGGGAAACGCGGTCGGGGCGAACGGCACGCGCAGCTCCACTTGCGGCGGAAACGGCGCAGTACCGGATGTCTTCGCGGCATCGTGTCCGCCGGATGCGGCTGCGGGAAAGCACGCCATGCCCACAGACAGCAGGCTGCCAAATATCAACGCGGCGCGCAGGTGAACACCGACCATCCTCGGCGACCACCAGCGTATTTTTTCAAGCTGGAACATCCAGGCTTCTCCACGGGCGATTTCAAGGGCCCAACGCGCGTCCGATTGCTTCATTGTCTTGAGGGCACTGCCCGCAGCGTGAATGGCTGCGATCCGCCTTCCCGGGAAAACGTACCGGTCAGCGTGTCGCCCGCAGCATTCATGCTGCCGGTGATCGTGGCGGGGTGTCCCGGAATCGCAATGGCGAGGCTCACCCGGTTGCCGTGCTGGCTCGGTGTCGCAGGTGCGTTCCTGACCTGCTCGGATGGAATGTCGAGGGTGAAGGCCGGGCTGGCGCCGGAGGTGACCATGTGCAGCACGACGTCGGTTTTACCGCCGATCTGTCCGGTCCAGTCCTGGTAGGTGACGGGCATCGCCAGTGGCGAGATGCCGAGGTCCGTCTTCCACCCGGTGCCCAGGTACTCCATGAAGTCGGCGGTCTGCTGCGCCACGTCCTGTCCGAACCGATCGGCCACCATGTGCAGGGCCAGGTCGATGCCTGAGGTCAGTCCGCCGGCGGTGAAGGTGATGGGGTCGGCCTGTACGTAGCGCACCTGCTTCACCAGCTTGACGTCAGGGAACTCGCGGACAAAGTTGCCGAAGTACCAGTGATGCGTGGTGGCCTGCTTGCCGTCCAGCAGGCCGGCTTGCGCCAGTTTGAAGGCGCCGGTGCAGACCGACATGATGGTAACGTGCTGCGCGTGGATTTTCCTGAGCCACGCTTCCAGTTCCGGGTCGCCCATCTGCGCGGGCACCACCACGATGTCCGGCGTGGGCACGTCAGCGTAGTCGTAATCCGGGGTGATGGCCAGGCCCGGATGGTTGGCGCCGGCGCTGCGCAGCGGTGCCTTGCTGGCCGCCACGGTGTAGAGCTCGTACGGCGCGATGTCCTTGCCTTGGGTGTCTTTCAGCGACGTATCCGCGAAGACTTCCCAGGGCCCGGCGATGTCCATCACGTTGACGTGCTGGCTGATCGCGAACGCGACCTTGATCATGCCGTTGGTTGGCGTTTTTGGCGCCGCCGTGCCGACGACCGGGAGCACGGCCAGCACGGCGGCAAGGAAGAGATGTTTCACGGCACGACCCCGATGCGTCGAGGTGCGTATTGTCACCAGCACGCTCCGGGCAGATCGGACAGGGTTCCGACGATTCCGGCCATCGACTCAGCGCCTGAAGCGCTCGCGGTACTCTCCAGGTGTCGCGCCGTAGCGCTTCTGGAACGCGCGCCGGAACGTGTCCATGCCCTGGAAGCCGACGCCGGCGGCGATGCGCTGGATCGACGCATGGCTTTCCGTCAACTGCAGGCAGGCCTGCTCGAGCCGCAACCTGGTGACGAAACGTGCGGGCGTGGTGTCGAAGGTCTCCGCAAACACGCGGCGGAAGTGGCGCACGCTCATGGCGGCCTGTTCGGCCATGCGTTCGACGGTCAGGTCGTCATGCAGATGCGCCAGCAGCCAGTCCGCCACCGCACCCATACGGCCGGTGCCATGCGTCTGCGCCTCCAGCGGCACGGAAAACTGCACCTGGTTGCCCGGCCGCTTCACGTACATCACCAGGAAGCGTGCCACGGCCAGTGCCGCCGATTCACCCAGATCCTCCTCGACCAGTGCAAGCGCAAGATCGATGCCGGCAGACAGGCCGCCCGAGGTGCCGAAGCCGCCATCGCGCAGGAACAACTGGTCCGGTTCGACCTGCACCGCCGGATAGCGGCGTGCGAAATCGTCCGCGTAGCGCCAATGCGTGGTGGCGCGCCGGCCATCGAGCAGGCCCGCTGCAGCGAGCACGTAGGCGCCGGTGCAAACGGAAACGATGCGCGGCGTGCACTTCGCGCGTTCGCGTAGCCAGTGGAGCACGCGAGGATCGCGATTGACCCCGACCCGCGCCCCGATCCCACCCGGGATGAGCAGCGTATCCAGCGGTGGCGTGTCCTCCAGAGTATGCGAAGGCACGAAAGCCAAACCATTCTCCGCCCGCACCGCCTCGACGCCCAGCCCGACGACGCAAAGCGCATAGGGCGGCGAGTCACCCGCCAGCGTATTGGCCGCCCCAAACACATCGAAAGGCCCGGCGAGATCGAGCGCCTGCATGTCGTCGTAGGCAAGCAGGCCGATCGTTCTGGTGGGGCGCAGGGGTTTCATGGCTGGGGGATCGTAGCAGTGCGATTCCTGATCACCGATACTTCCGATGGTTCTATGAAGCGGCCTGGGGCGATTCATCGCGGCCCATCGCATCGGTCGACGTCCCTGTTGCAGTCTGTCCGTTTTGGGTCGAACTTCGCCTGCTGGCGGAACTTGGCGGCGGGCGACGAGCTGGTCGCCAGGGACTACTTTTTCACAGTATGTTTGCGTGGACGTCCGCCGAGGCGTCCGTTCGCCTGTGCCGCCCGCACCTTGGCCTTGGAGCGCGCACTGCCACCCAACGTCCCAAGCTGCGAAGCCATCCATTGCCTACCCCCGAACGCGCCAGCCAGCAGGCCTGGAACATACAGGTCGGCATCCAGCTCGGGCCAATGCAGGCCGAGGCCGCTTGGGGTGATCTCGATCTTCGACAAATCGCCTGGATCAGCGTCAGCCAGACCCTCCGCCAGTTTGGGCGGGAAGGTTACCTCCACACCCGTATTCAGGCTGATGACCACCCTGGCGCGACGGCGGTCGTAGCGCGCGGCAATCGCGTGGCCGTGCGTTCGCAGTGTTTGCATACGCTGCCCGGCTTCGGTGTATTCGTTGTCAGTAATCGCCATGGAGCTTTTCCCAGCTGTTGCAAAGGTTCGTTAACGAGTCTGCCAACAATTCCAGAATCCGGCTCGCCTCGGTCAACTTGAATCCGTAGATGGCGCGTAGCGTCGGTGGCCCATCAGGGCAGTTGAGAACGAACACGGCATCGCCATCCGGCCCGACGACATGAACGTGCGCCGGACGGTGGTCATTTGGATAGATGACCACGCGCAAGCCTTCGATCCGCAGGATGGTCGGCATGGCCCATCCTACCATACCCAACCGGTTGGGTTATCCCGGGAATGGGGTCGGGTTCATTTTCCGAGGTTGCGGCAGGCGCGGAAGTGAACCAGACCTCCTTCACGTCACCCCATTCCCGTCGGACCAGCCAGGAGTGGGCGACCGCTCCAGCCTGATGGCGGCGGAAAAGCCGGGGCTTGGCTTTCATTGTGACCAAGCCGCCCATCGGCGACCGCTGGTGCGCGACGGGTCGATCTGCATGGTGCCAATTCGATCCCGGTCAGCCGGGTCGAATCCATTTGTGCCGGCGGGTGCATCCAAGTGGCGAGTCGGATCACCGGAGCCGCTGATGGATTCCCGCCACGCGTTTGCTTTGCTTCCCACCCGTGCGGGCCGGGAGTAAAAGCATGCTCACCTACCACCTTGACCTTGCCTGGCGCAGCCTGAAGCGCGCGCCCGTACTCATGGCGTTGATGGTGCTGGCCATTGGCATCGGCATCGGTGCCTGCATGACCATGCTCACGGTGCTGCAGGTCATGACCAGCGATCCGCTGCCCACGCGCAGCGCGCACTTGTATCGTCCGTACCTCAACCCGCTGCCACTTCGATTCCCGTATAGACCGGGCAAGCCGAGTCCAGCCCGGGCGCTGACGTGGACGGACGCGACGGCGTTGCTCGCCGCCGGCAACGGGGTCCGTCAGGCGGCCATGGCGCAAGGCGATTTGGTGGCGCATTCCGAGCTGGCAGGCGTCCACCCCAGGTCGGTGGAAGGCAGCTTCACCACGCGCGACTTCTTTGCGATGTTCGGGATACCGTTCGTTGCCGGCTATGCCTGGCCGGAACAAGCCGATACCCACCGCGAGCAGGTGGTCGTCCTGACGCAAACCTTGGCGCGGCGCCTGTTCGGTGCGCAATCGGCGATTGGCAAGATCGCGCGTCTCGGCGATCACGACTTCGCCGTGGTCGGCGTGGTCGGCGACTGGCGTCCGGCGCCGGCGTTCTATTCGCTCGACCCCGCCTTCGATACCGCCGATCAGTTCTTCCTGCCATTGTCGACGGCGGTCTCCCTGCGGCTGGACGTAAACCGACTGAACGATTGGGACGCGAACGGCACCGGTGCGCTGACCAGTCCCACGGCCAGCTGGCTGAATTTCTGGGTTCAGCTCGATACCCCGGCGCAGGTAGCCGCCTATCGACGATTCTTGCTTGACTATTCCTCGCAACAAAGGGCGTTGGGCCGTTACCAGCGACCCCCAGGCGAGGCAAAACTTTATGGACTGATGCAGTGGTTGCGCCACGAGGGCCTGGTCCCGGGCGACGTGAAGCTGCAGGCGTGGTTGGCGATCGGCTTCCTGGTCGTCTGCATGATCAACATCGTGGCGCTTTTGTTGGCCAAGTTTCTGCGGCGCAGCGGAGAAATCAGCGTGCGGCGTGCGGTGGGGGCAACGCGCGGGAATATTTTCCGGCAGTTCGGCGCCGAATCCGCCCTGATCGGCGTGGCTGGCGGCTTGCTCGGCATCGGTGTCGCCGAGTTGGGTCTATGGAGCGTACGCCATCGCCCCGATGACTACGCACATCTGGCACGCATGCACGGCGGGATGCTTCTTGCCACCGTGGTCCTGGCCGTCATCGTCAGCATCGTGGCCGGCTTGTTGCCGGCGTGGCGTGCCTGTCGCGTGCCGCCAGCCATCCAACTGAAGACATTTTGAGAAGGACCGACGATGGAATTCCGCCTGATCCTTGCCGCTCTGCGTCGCCATAAATTGACGACCGTACTCCTGGTGCTGCAGGTGGCGTTCACCTGCGCCATGGTCACCAACGCGGCGTTCCTGGTTGCTCAGGGCGTACAGCGGGTGATCGTGCCCAGTGGGCTGGGCGAAACCGGCCTGTCGCTCATTGCCGTGGACGACCTCGATGCCGGAGCAAACCCGCTCAGCCTGCATCTGGCGGACCTGGCTGCCTTGCGCCGGTTGCCGGGCGTGGAATCGGCGGCACTCCTCGATCATGTGCCGTTCGACGGTGGTGGAATCGGTACGGTGGCCTGCAGCAGCCTGGCAGCCGGTCATGCGGCCATGCAGGCACACGCCACGGTGCCTGGTTGTGCGGTGGTGAGCCAATATGCCGGCGGACCGGGCGTATTGCGTACAGCGGGGCTTGAACTTGCCGCCGGGCGAGATTTTCTGCCGGATGAGTACGTCGCGTCCACACCGGAAAAATCCGGCACGTCGCCCACGCTGCCGGCCATCATCGTCAGCCAGGCTTTGGCCGCACAGCTCTTTCCGAAGCACCCGGGGCATGCCGTTGGCGAGGTGGTGTATTACGGCATGGAGGGCTTGTCACGTGGACAGGGCACGCGCATCGTGGGTGTCGTGGCCCAATTGCACGGCAGGGCGGTGAACGGCCAGGGTCCCGGTGGTTCGTCGGTGTTGGTGCCGCTCCGACCCGCAGGCGCGAACGTAAAATTTGCCATCCGTAGCAGCGCCACGAACCAGGCGGACGCGTTGCAGGCTGCCGTGGCTACGCTGCTGAAACACCGGCCTCAACGTGCGATTCCCGCAGCCGACGCGCGGACCTACGCGCAAATCCGCGCCGCGTACTTCAGCCGCGACGCCACCATGATCAACCTGCTGTTGGACGCCGCCATGGGCCTCTTGTTCGTTACCGCGCTGGGTATTGCGGGCCTGGCGAATTTCTGGGTTGGGCAGCGTACCCGCAGCATTGGCATCCGGCGTGCACTGGGCGCGACGCGCAGCCACATCCTGCGCTATTTCCAGGCCGAGAATCTCCTCATTGTCACGATTGGCGTCGTGGCAGGTTCACTATTCGCGGTCGGCTTGAACCTGATGCTGATGGGAAACT
>OFTX01000419.1_pt1 | contig 23256 bp, 19 predicted proteins | sample 1775051 | NCBI WGS metagenome assembly OFTX01 (sample SAMN08195772, study PRJEB24354) | sludge metagenome | isolation source: sludge from phenol fed wastewater aerobic bioreactor A | place: India: Nagpur | collected 2016-09-15
GTTGGTGACATAGGCTGAGACGGCTGAGCGTAGGTCCGTGCGCGGCAGGCGGAAGGGGACGCTGGTGGCAGATGCCGTCGAAAGCGCTTGGGATGTTTCACGTGAAACATCGGTTGACTCCGCGTTGGAGGAAGACGAACTCCCCGGCACGGACACGCCGATCGCGCGCGCGGCACGCCGCGCCCTCGACATTCGCAGCGGCGCCGTGACGATGCCGGCTCCGCGTGAACCGCGCGTCCTCTGTGTCGCGAACCAGAAGGGCGGCGTTGGAAAGACCACGACCGCGGTGAATATCGGTGTCGCGCTGGCGCTCGGCGGGTTGAAGGTTCTCGTCATCGACCTGGACCCGCAGGGCAATGCGTCGACCGCGCTCGGTGTCGAGCGGACCGTGGGGACGCCGTCCATCTACGAGGTGTTGCTCGGTGAGATCGATGCACGCGACGCCGTGCAAATCTGCCCGGACGCACCGAATCTGTCCTGCATCCCGGCGACCCTGGACCTCGCCGGCGCGGAGATCGAATTGGTCTCGCTGGTGGCCCGCGAATCGCGGCTGCAGAAGGCCATCGCGGATATTCGCGCGGACTATGACTATGTCTTCATCGACTGTCCGCCGTCGCTGGGGCTGCTCACGGTCAACGCGATGGTGGCGACGAGCGAGGTGCTGATTCCGATCCAGTGCGAGTACTACGCGTTGGAGGGCCTCGGGCAGTTGCTGCGCAACATCGACATGGTGCGGAAGCACCTGAATCCCGCGATCGACCTTTCTACGATCCTGCTGACGATGTACGACGGGCGGACCAAACTCGCGGACCAGGTTGCGGCGGAGGTGCGGTCGCACTTCAAGGAGGCCGTGCTGACGACGGTGATCCCGCGGTCGGTGAAGGTGTCGGAGGCACCCGGGTTCAGCCAGTCGGTGCTGACGTACGACCCGGGATCACGCGGCGCCATGAGTTACCTCGATGCAGCGCGAGAAATCGCCGACTACGGAGCGAAGGAGCGGTAATGGCGAGGTCACGTGGGGGACTTGGTCGCGGCTTGGCAGCACTGATCCCGACCGGACCGGACACGACCACGGTGTCGGACGTCGTCATCGGCGGCGCCATAGCCGCGAACCGTAGCGACCGAACCGACTACACCGACGGGCAGGCGCACCCCGGGGCGCCGCATTACCAGGAGATCTCCGTCGATGCGATCCGGCCCAATCCCAAGAACCCGCGCACCGTCTTTGATGACGATGCCATGGACGAGTTGGCGCACTCGATCAAGGAGTTCGGCCTGCTGCAACCCATCGTGGTGCGGCCGGCGGACGATGGCTACGAGCTGGTGATGGGCGAACGCCGCTGGCGTGCCGCCCAGCGGGCGGGGGTACCGACCCTGGCAGCGATCGTGCGGCGAACCGAGGATGCGGATCTGCTGCGCGACGCGCTGTTGGAGAACATTCATCGCAGCAATCTCAACCCGCTCGAGGAGGCTGCCGCTTATCAGCAGCTCCTGGAGGAGTTCGAGGTCACCCAGGAGGAGCTCGCCGCGCGTCTCGGCCGGAGCCGCCCCGTCATCAGCAACACGATCCGGCTGCTCGGCCTGCCCGTTCCCGTGCAGCGCCGTGTCGCCGCGGGAGTGCTGTCGGCGGGCCACGCACGTGCTCTGCTCTCACTCGATGATGCGGGGATGCAGGAGGAGCTCGCCACGCGGATCGTCGCTGAGGGCCTGTCTGTGCGCGGCACCGAAGAGGCCGTGACGCTGCTGGCCAGCAGTCCTGGCCACAAGCGGCGCGCCGGCCGTAAGCCGCTCACCATGCCCGGCGTCGAGGAGCTAGCGACCCGGCTGTCGGACGCGTTCGACACCAAGGTCAAGGTTCAGCTCGGGCAGCGGAAGGGCAAGATCGTCGTCGAGTTCGCGACTGTCGACGACCTCGAACGCCTCGTATCGCTCATGGCCCCGAACCTCGCGCGCCGTCGCGCGGAGGCGAGCGCCGGCTGAGCCGGGCTCACAAAGGTCTGCTGGAATTGGGGTGCGTCAGCCCGGCGAAGCCGCAACGAGACGCGGTCGGCTGAGCCTTGAGCGGCCGGCGGGACCCGTCCCTAACGCGACATCCAACCGGTGACAACGGCGCGAAGCACCAGAGCGACGTTCCGGTGACGAAAACCCAAGATCATCGGATACCGGACGCCGCCGTCACCGTGACGAAACTATGCCGAGGCATGGCACGAGACGACGAAAGTAATTGCCTCGCAACGAGAGTCGTGATGGCAGCGTATCGCCGGGCCTACTCAGCAGCCGCGGCCGATGGCGCGACCGATGAGGCCGTCGTAAATCTCACCGAGGGTCCGGTCGGCAGCAGCGACCGACATGGGCAACATCGAGGTCTCGGTCAATCCGGGCGAAACATTCACTTCCAGGAAGTGCACCTCGCCGGACGGCGTCACGATCATGTCCGTGCGCGACACGTCCCGCAGGCCGAGCTCGCTGTGCGCGGCGAGGGCGAGGTCCGCTGCGGCTCGCATCAGTTCGGGTTCGAGTCGTGCCGGGGTGTGGTACGTCGTCATACCCGCGGTGTAACGAGCCTCGTAGTCGAAGAACTCCCCCGACGGCACGATCTCCACCGGCGGCAGCGCTATCGGCCCGTCGTCGGATTCGATCACCGACACCGCGACCTCGGTACCGGCGACATACCGTTCCACGAGCAGTACGTCGCCGTAGGCCAAGGAGGCCACCAGCGCCCCCGGCATCTCACCGGCATCGTGCACTATCACGGTCCCCAGCGCGGAGCCGCCCTGATAGGGCTTGACCACGAGCGGGAACGCGAACCGACCGCCGAGCGCGGATATCAGTCCGGCGGCACCGAAGTCGCGAAAAGCGTTGTGCGAGAGGGTGACCCAATCAGGCGTCAGGTGGCCGGCGCGGCGCAGCAGAACCTTCGCGGTGGGCTTGTCCCAGGCGAGTCGGCACTGCCGCGACTCGGTGCCGACGAACGGCACCCCCGTCATCTCGAGCACGGCCTGGACGGAGCCGTTCTCTCCCCGCCCGCCGTGCAGCGCGATCACCGCCGCGTCCGGACGGTGTGCCGTGACCCAATCGAGCAGTTGCGAGTCCGCGTCGCGCACCGTCACATCGAAGCCGGTCGCGCGCAGGGCCTGCGCCAGCCGTGAGCCGGAACGCAGCGACACCTCGCGTTCGTGCGAGAGCCCGCCGGCGAGCACCATGATGTGTTGTGTCGTCATCCACCGGTCCTTGCAGTCGGGTACGGGTGCGCCACGTCAGGCGGTATTCGGGGACGGGGCGTCCACACCAGCGACGACACCGGGCGTGGCGCCGGCGATGCCGCCGGTGGCCCGCGGACCGGCCATACCGTCGGAGCCGAAGGTCGCACGGACCTCACGTTCCGCGTCGATCACCGAGCCCAGGCGCCGCACTCCCTCGACGATGCGGTCCGGCGTCGGGAAACAGAAGGACAAGCGCATCTGGCTGCCGCCCTGGCCATCCGTGAAGAAGGCCGTTCCTGGTACGTACGCGACTCGGGCCGTGACGGCGCGCGGCAGCATGGCGGAGGTGTCCAGCCCGGGCGGCGCGGTGAGCCAGACGTAGAAGCCGCCCTGCGGAACCGTCCAGTGCGTGCCGTCCGGCATGTGCGTCGACAGCGCCCCCAGCATCGCGTCGCGTCGCTCGGCGTAGGTCTGCCGATACGCCTTAATCTGCGACTTCCAGTCGAACGAGGCCAGATACCGGGAGATCATCATCTGGTTGAAGACCGGTGGGTTCAGGGTCGCGGCCTCGTTCGCCAGCACCAGCTTCTCGCGCACGGCGTGCGGCGCGAGAACCCACCCGATTCGTAGCCCGGGAGCGAACGTCTTGGAGAACGAGCCGAGGTAGATCACGTTGTCGGCGTCGTCGGCGCGGATCGCTCGGTGCGTCGCACCGTCGAAACCCAAGAGCCCGTAAGGATTGTCCTCTAACACGGCGATCCCCGCGGCTCGGCAGATCTCCGCGATCCGGGCTCGGCGCTCGGCAGACAGCGTCACGCCGGCGGGGTTGTGGAAGTTCGGGATCGTGTACAGCAGTTTCACCCGCTGCCCGCGCGCGGCACACCCCGCGATGGCCTCCTCGACGGCCTCGGGGATCAGCCCGGAATCGTCCATCGCGATGTGGACCACCTCGGTTTGATATGCCGAGAAGACGCTCAGCGCACCGACATACGACGGGGCCTCGGCCAGGATCACGTCGCCGGGGTCGCAGAAGATCTTGGTGACCAGATCCAACGCCATCTGCGAACCGACCGTCACCACCACGTCGTCCGGCTCGGCGACAATGCCTTCCAGGGACATGATCTCGCAGATCTGTTCCCGCAGCGGTTCGATACCCTGACCCGAACCGTATTGCAGCGCAACGCTTCCCTCGTCCGAGATCAGGCGTTCCACCTGCGCCGCAATCTCTCTCAGCGGCAACGATTGAAGGTACGGCATGCCGCCGGCGAGCGACACCACCTCCGGGCGGCTGGCGACCGCGAACAGCGCGCGGATCGCCGATGCCCGCATTCCAGTGGTTCGCCTAGCGTAGGCGGCGACGTACGGGTCCAGGGAGTTTCCGGTCATCAGGTGCGCACCGATCGCTCGTATTCCAGCAGATCATGGAACGTGAACGTTCCCGTCGGGCGGTCGTCACGGCCGTCCAGGTAGAGCCGCTTCACGGCGACCAGTAAGCCGTCCGCCACGCGGTCCCGGAATCCTTCGTCGACCAGCCTCGCCCGATCGACATCGTTGGTGATGTAACCGATCTCGACCTGCACTGCCGGCATCTGGGTGCGGCGCAGGATCTCCCACGGGCGGTGATGCACCCGGCAGTCGATCATGCCGGTGCGGGCCAGCAGCTCTCGGTGCACCAAATGTGCCAGCGTCTCGCCGACCGACGAGTTGTTGCCGGTGTCGGTGCCGAAGTGGAACGTCGCGATCCCGGAAGCGTGCGGCGAGGTGGAGCCGTCCACGTGCAGGCTGAGGACCAGGTCCGCGGCCACGTCGTTGGCGAATTTCGCCCGCTCCGCCTGGGACGGGTTGCCGTGCGCGCCTCGGGTGAGGAAGGCCTGCATGCCGGTGGCAACCATCCGCGCCGCGAGCCGTTGCGCTATGTCGAACGCCAGATCGGCCGCGCGTACGCCGTCGGCGACCCACCCCGGGTCGTCGCCTCCGCGCGCCGGGTCGATTGCGATCCGCTTGCCGCCCAGCAGCGGTCCGGCCTGGCGCAACTGCGCGATCTCCCGCAGATACTGCGGCCGCCCACCGGTGGCCATCGGCGAGATCCATTGCAGCTCGCGGAGTGTGCGTGGTCCGAACACACCGTCATCGGCGAGACCGCGGTGTCGCTGGAACTCGCGGACCGCGGCGTCCAGGCGGGCGGTGAACACCCCGTCCGTCTGGCCCACGTCGTAACCGAGTTCGCACAGCCTGGATTGAAGTTCGACCACGTCGTCGCCGGACATCGGTGCGGACAGCGTGTAGGAGAGCGTCCGGTCGCCCAACGACCACTTCGCGGCGATGAGTTCCCGCTGCGTCACCGGGCCGACCCGCCCGTCGACGATCAGCCCGCGCTGCTGCTGGAAGGCGCGGACGGCGGCGTCGACGTTCTCGTCGAACAGCAGAGGGTCGGCCGGGGCGGTGTGCGCCGGTAGCAGGCCCAGCGACGCGAGAGACGCCCGAAGGGACGGCAGGGCCGCGTCCCTGTCTCCGCGTCGCAGCATGGAACTCCCCTGAGGCCGACCGGTGCTGAAAACGCCGAGTCCGCCCTCGGCGGCACCCGGCACCTCTCCATTGTGCCTCCCGCCGGGCCGGCCGGCGCCATGTCGCGGGCCACGGCCCTCTATGGTGGGGCCGATGTGACCAGGTCGACGTGATCGACCGACGCGATCAGGCCGACATCAGGCGGGCGTCACGTGAGCATCAGGCAAGCATTACGCGAGCACGTCGCCGAACTCGGCAAGCAGCTTCGCCTTCGGCTGCGCCCCGACCACCTGCTTGACGGGCTTTCCGCCCTGGAACACCAACATCGTCGGAATCGACAGGATCTGGTACTGCTGGGCCGTCGCCGGGTTGGCGTCGATGTCGAGCTTCACGACCGACACCTTGTCGGCGTGCTCAGCGGCGATCTCCTCCAACAGCGGCGAGACCTTGCGGCACGGGCCGCACCACGTTGCCCAGAAATCGACGATTACCGGCTTGTCCGACTGGAGCACCTCGTCGGTGAACGTCGCATCCGTGACATCCTTGGTGGCCATGCTGTGCCTTCCTGTGTGACATGTTCGAGTGGCTGAAACATGTTCGAGTGATAAGTATCCGCCGGGCCGGCGACGGGACCGTCGTCAGCCGACCGTTTCGTATTCGGCGACGGGTATGACGGTTTTCGCGGTGCCCAGCGCTGCCAGGTAGTGCTGGGCGTCCAGGGCCGCGGAGCAGCCCGTTCCGGCGGCGGTGATCGCCTGCCGGTAGGTGTGATCGACGAGGTCCCCGCAGGCGAAGACGCCGCGCGCGGAGGTGGCGGTCCCGACGCCGCCGGTGCCCACCAGCACATATCCTGCGGCGTCTGTGTCGACCTGCCCGCGGACGATCTCCGAGCGAGGGTCGTGGCCGATCGCCAGGAACAGCCCGGTCGCGTCCAGCGTGCGCCGCTCACCGGTGACGGTGTCCTCGAGGGTGAGCGACTCGACGGTGTGTTCGCCGTTCACGCCGACCACCGTGGAATTGGTGGCCCAGCGGATCTTCGGATCCGCCTTCGCGCGGTCCACCATGATGGCGCTGGCCCGGAACTCGTCACGGCGGTGCACGATGGTCACGGACTCGGCGAAGCGGGTGAGGAAGGTGGCCTCCTCCATCGCGGAGTCGCCGCCGCCCACCACCGCGATATCGCGCCCCTTGAAGAAGAACCCGTCGCAGGTGGCGCACGCGGACACGCCGTGGCCGATCAGCCGCTGCTCGTCCGGCAGGTTCAGGTAGCGCGCCGCGGACCCCATGGCCAGCACGAGAGCCCTGGCGCGGTACGTCTTCCCGTCCACGGTGACCGTCTTGATGTCGCCGGAGACGTCAACGGCTTCCACGTCCTCGGGGCGCAGGTCGGCACCGAAGCGTTCCGCCTGGGCGCGCATCGCGGCCATCAGGTCGGGGCCCAGGATGCCGTCGACGAAACCGGGGAAGTTCTCCACCTCGGTGGTGTTCATCAGCGCGCCGCCGTACTGCGAGCCCTCGAACACCAGCGGACTCAGGTCCGCTCGCGCCAGGTAGATCGCCGCGGTGTATCCGGCCGGGCCGGAGCCGATCACGATCACGTTGCGCACGGCGTTGTCGTCGGGGGCATCGATGCGAACGTCGTCATCGGCGGTCGATGTCAGGTCGATCACTGGCTTACGCTCCTTCGGATGCAAGCTCGCCGGCGCACGCTGCACCGGCGGCCAGCAGTGACAACATCACCCTACCGATGGGCATTCCCGCTCCGATCCGTTCGGTGCGCGCCGCGAGCACGGGTCGGGCCCTCGGTGTTGGGTGCCTCACAGTGCGCTGGGGCGCACTCCTGGGCACCCAACCCGGGATACATGGGCACCCGGGGTGCCCGGGAGGGGGTGGGTCAGGAGCCGGTGACGCTGATCTCGGAGATGGTCGACTGGAACTGGCCCTGATTCTTGGCCGACGTGCCTTGGTAGGGCGCCAGTTTCGTGATCCACACGATGAGGTACTGCGACTTCGGTGCGCTGTCCAGCGGGATGTTCACCGGGTCGGTGCCGAGGCTCGCCTTGCCGAGGACGGTGGTGGACTTAAGGGGCGGTTTCGCGCTCGCCGCGCTCAGGATCTCGACATCGGTCCCGGGTGTGCTGGTGGCCACCGTGACGCTCGACGGGGTGATCGGCTTGGCGAAGGTGAGGAGCAGGCCGACACCGTCCTTGATGCCCTTGGGCCCGAACTGCTGTTTGTACACCCAGGTCGGCCAGACGGTCGACGGGTCGTTGTCGTAGGCCCGGTCGACGTAGGACTCGTAGTCGGCCGGCGGCGTGCCCTGCGGGTCGTAGACGGTCGCGTCGGAGATGGGGATAGGCGCGCCCACGGCGGCGGTCGACGTCTCGGAGACCGTGCCGGACCCCGTCGAGCTGCCGGACGTCATGCTGCCTGCGGTGCGCGTGGTGGTGGGGGTGGTGACGGTGATCAGCTGCTGTTGGTCGGCCGCCTCGATCGGCTCCACGATGCCGGCCAGGAACTGTTTCGTCACCGCGGCCACCATGATGACGATGAGCACGGCGATCGCCGTGAGCATCCCGCCGGCGATGGACAGCTTGATGCGGCGGTCGCGCAGCACCGCGTGCGGGGTGGTGGCCGCGGGGTGACCGCCGCGGGGCGGCCGGGCGAGGCGCGGCGGACGCGGGGCGCGCTCCGTCCGCGCATGACCGGTCGGCGATCCGGTCGTGGAGCCGCTTGCCGCATCGGTGTCGAACTGCCGGGCGAGCGCCGCGATGTCGCCGACGTGCGCGATGCCCTTTGCTCCCTCGGGGTGCAGCGCGCGCTCCGCGAGCCGGGACAGCGCGGGCGGGACGGAGGCGTTCACTTTGCCGGCCGGGAGTTCCGTGTCTCCGCGCCGGGGGGCGGGTGCGCACCCGTTCGGGCCGTCCGCCGGGCCGAGCGGCCAGGTTCCCGTCAGCATCAGGTACAGCAGGGCGCCCATCGCGCGGATGTCCTCGTCGTGCGCCGCGCCGCTGCGCGCGACGACATGGGACAGCCGCACCTGCCCGTCGAAGTTCGCGCGCACGAGCGAGGGGTGCACGGCGCCGAGGGACAGATCGGCCGCGTGCACCTCGGCCAGCGCGTCGGCCACACCGGCGATCAGACGGGTCGCGATGCCGGGTTCGAGCGGGCCGTCCTGTAGCAGGTCGGTGATCGTCGCGCCGTCCACCCACTGCCCTGCCACATACGCGGCCGAGCCGACCTGGCCCAGGTCCAGGGTCTGCGGAAGGCTCGGGTGGTGCAGTCGCCCCACTCGCAGTGTCCGGGTGACGGTGGCCGAGGTCGGGTCGGTGGCCGGCAGGATCGTCACGGCCATGTCCCGCGGGAGCACCGTGTCGCGCGCCTGCCAGAACTCGTTACCGGCCGCGTCGGTGGCGACGAGGCGGGTCAGCCGGTAGCGCTCGCCGACGATGGTGCCGGGGGTGTGCGCCGGGCCCGGAGTTCCGTGCGCGGGGAACCGTGCGGCGAACTGTGCCGCGACCTGTGCGGGATCGGCATGCGGAATGCGGGTCAGCGCTTCGTCCTCGTCCCCGATCGGCCGTGGAGCGCCGCCCGCGCTGATGTGCTCGTCCGTCACCGGTACCTGTCCTTCTGTGTCGGTCGGCGCTGGATTGACAGGCCCTCGGTTCATAGGCCCTGCATGTATCGGCGCTGTCTGGATCGGCGCCGGACCCGTCGACACAGTATCCATGGGGGGGCCGTCGGGCGCCCCGACCGACCGTGCGGTGACGGCCGAACCCGCCCCTACGAGGGTGCCACGAGTGCCGTCCGACCTGCCGTGCCGAGGCCCGCGGTGCCGAGGTGCGCCGCCCCCCCGGCCACGCTGCTTCTGAACGAGCCGCACTAGGTCGCTCAGGAGACTGCGCAGCCGACTGCGCAGCACGTCGACCTCCCGCACCCGCAGCACCACCAGGCCGGCAACGGTGCCGGCCAGGCCCACGGCGCAGCCCGCCACCAACTGACCGATCGCGCCGGCGAGGGAGGTGGTCGAACTCGCGGCGAGCACGTGCGTGGCCACCCCCCAAGCGGCCAGGCCGCCGGCCGCAGAGGCCAGCGCGGTGCGCCCGATGGTGTCGAGGGTCGCGCCGAAACCCATCTGGCCGAACCGGACCCGCAGCCATACCTCGCCGACCGCGACGCCCACCACATAGGACACGGACATGGCGCCGGCCAGGCCCGGGACGATCCACTCCTGCGGCAGGGCAAGGCATCCCACCAGCAGCGGGATGCGCATGGCTACCATGATCGCGTTGATCACCGTCGGCGTGCGGCCATCCTTCATGGCGTAGAACACCCGCATCTGCACCAGGGTGATTGCGAGCGGCAATAGCCCGATCGCGAAAGCCGCCAGCGTCCACGCCAGGATCCGCACCTCCGCCGCGTCGACCGCGCCGTAGCGGGCGGTGACGACGGCCAGCGGCACGGCCAGCGCGATCATGGCGACGGTCACCGGGACCAGTGCGACGCTGGACAGTCGGTTGGCCAGCGACACGTCGCGTTTCACGGCCGGCATCTCGCCGTCCGCGGCGTGCCGGCTCATCCGGGGCATGATCGCAGTGAGCAGGGAGACGCCGAGGATGCCGTACGGCAGTTGGAACAGCATCGAGCCGTAGGTGTAGAGCGCGTAGAAGCCGGAGTGCACGTTCGAGGCGACCCGGACCGTCACGATGTAGCTGACCTGGGAGATCAGCGCATAGGCGATCGCCCAGCCCAGCAGCCGGCCCGCCTCCCGCATCCGCGAGTCGATGCCCCAGCGCCAACCGAAACGGAAGCCGGAGCGCCACAGCGCCGGCAACATCACCGCGGCCTGCACGACGATCCCGGCCGTGGTCCCCGCGCCCAGCAACAGGAACTCGCCCCGCGACAGTGTCGTCAGCCCGCCGCGTGACCCCGGACCGGCCATCGCGAGCAGCAGCGCGCCGACTGCGATCACCACCACGTTGTTCGCGACCGGTGCCCAGGCCGGCGCGGCGAAGTGCTCCTTGGTGTTCAGGATCGCGCCGAACAGCGCCGCCACCCCGTAGAAGAAGATCTGCGGGAGCAGCAGATAGGCCAGGTGCGTGGCCAGCGCCGGATCGGCCGTGCTGCCGCTGGACAGGTACAGCCGGGTGAGCAGCGGCGCAGCGGCCACCGCGACGCCGGTTGCGCCCAGCAGGCCGACCACCATCATCGTCATCAGCCGCTGGGTGTACGCAGCCCCGCCGTCGGGATCGGACCGCGCGCGGGACAGCAGCGGGATCGCCACCGACGTCAGCACCCCGCCCAGCAGCAACTCGAAGATGATGTTGGGCAGCGTGTTGGCCAGGCTGTACGCGTCGTTCACCACGGAGAAGCCCAGGAACGCCACGATGACGACCTTCGCGACAAACCCCGTGACGCGGCTGACCAGCGTCGCGACGGCCATCATCCCGCCGGCCCGCACCACCCCCGCGGTCCGCTCGGTGCGCATCGGGGCGTCCGGTATGGCGACCATGATCCCCGTCACCGGATCCGGCGCGGCCCGCGTGATCCCGCCGGTCGAGTCGGTCATGGCGCGGCCCCCTTCGGCGAGGTTTCCGGGACGTCCGGTCCGCCGGAGGCGCGAACTACGTCATGGCCGCTGGAGGCGCGCACGATGTCACGGCCGGGCGGGGCTCCGATCACCTGGCTGGCCGTGTCCGCATCGGGCGGATCGTTGATGACGATGTTCGCCGCGCGCGGCGCGGGCGAGGCGTCATCGGATTCCCGCGCCCGGTGGGCGCCGCTCGTATCGCCCGCGCCGTCGGCACTGCCAGCACCGTCAGCCGTGGGTGCGCGGTCCGGCCCGTCCTCCGCTCGGCCGCGCCACCGCTGCACGAGCCGCCAGATCACCATCAGCAGCAGCACGCCACCGGCCACTGCCATCAATACCACCGTGAGCGCCCCATACGCGCGGGAGTCGATCTTGAGCGGCACCGGGCGGCCCCACACGGACCCGTCCGCGCCCTGCAGCTGCGCAAAGACGGTGAATGTGCCCGAGCGGGACACGGTGGCCTGGATGCGCACCGGCACACTGCGCGGCCCCGCGCCGATCACGATCCGGCCAGGGTCCTGCGTGCTGAGCCCGGCCTGCTCCCCGCCGATCACGCGCACTGTCATGGTCACCTGGTACGGCAGCGTGTTGTTCACGGTGAGCAGTAGCGGTGCGGTGGACGAGGCGAGCGTGTAGCTGCCCGTGTCGCGAGCGATCTTCACGCCCGCATACAGCTCGCTGACGGTCGCGTCGACGCTTTGCAGCACCACCTGGTCGGGCTCGGTCGCGCCGCGCCAGGATGCCGACGCGGCGCCCAGCATGGCGTCCGAGAGCGGCGTGAGGATGTCGGCCGGATCGGGTCCGCCATACGCGGCGCCCAGCGTCATGCCGAGTACGTCGAGACGCTGTCCCAGCCGGATCAACCGCTCAAGGTAGGCCGCCGGAAGCTCCGCCGCGCGCGCCTTCGCGCCATAGTCCAGGGTGACCGGGGTCGGCGAGGAGACGTGCAGCGGCGGCCCCGCGGCATCGATCCCCTGCGGCACCACGTCACGGGCCAGGGCCGTCACCGGCGCGGGCACCACCATGCCGACGCCGGACAGATCGTCGAGCAGGGCCGACAGGGTCGTGAAACCGGCGCCGTTCGGCGCGAACCTGCGGGGCGGAGCGACCACCATCGGCCCGACCGCGGCGGAGCCCTCGACCATCATCTCCGCGGCGAGCGTGTTGACGGCGTCGGCCCAGTCGGCCGGCGCCCCGTCGTCGAGCACCCGAGCGAGTTCCGTCGCGTGACCGCCGCTGGTGAGCACCGCCGGAACCTGGTCGCCGTCGACCGAGACGGTCACGAACCCGGATGGCGCCTTCGACGAGCTGCCGGCTGGGCCAGGGGACCCGGCGGCATGCACGGCTGTCGGGTCCAGGATCGCGGATCGGTAGCCGAGCGACCGCAGCACCTGCCATGCCTGATCGGTGAGCACGCCGCCCGGCGGGTCCGCCACGTCCGTCACGAGATTCGAAGGCGCAGTGGGCGTGTCGAGCCCCTGGCCGAGGACGCGGCTGGCCACCGCGCGACCACGGAAGACCGCGGTCGCCACGGCGTCCGACATGCCGGCCCGCACCAGCGCGACCACGTCCGGGTCGCCGTACGGCAGGACGACCACGTGATGGGTTTCGGCGAGGCCGCGAAGTTGGTCGAGGAACGCCGCGGCGGCGGCCTGGCCGGTGCCGGCGACCGTTCCGGCGGGTTGCGGCCCCGCGGGCTGCGTCGGTTCAGGCGTCCCGGGGGATTCGTTGCTGGGGGGCGGGCCACCGGTCGGTTCGGCGGTGTTGCCGGAGGATCCGCCCTGGTTGCCGGACTCAGCAGTCCCGTTCGGCGCGGCAGTTCCGTTCGTGTCGGCGGGGGCGCTGGCCGGCGCGCCGCCCGTGACTGCGGTTGATTCCGGAAGCGCCCCGCCCACGGATGTCGTCATATCCGTCATACCCGCTAGTAACGCGGTATTCGACGCCGCAGACGGCAGCGGCGATGACGGCGGAGCGCCGGACGCGGTCGACTCAGGGGTCGGCTGTGACGTCGGCTGTGACGTCGGCGTTGAGGTCTGCGCGGACGTGCTCGGCTCGGTGGAAGGGACGGGCTTGGTCGAGGTGGGCGGCGACGTGGGCTGCAGCGCGGGCTGCGGCGTGCCGGGGTGCGCCACCACCCAATAGCCGCGGCTCATCCGATCCAGCTCGTCGAGCAGCATCGGGTCGACGACAAGCGTCACGAGGTTCGGGTTCGCGGCCGCATCGACCAACTCGGTCACCGCGGCCGCGAGCCGCCCTCCGGGCTTGATCTCCGCCGCGAGCGTGTCGTCGCGGAAGATCCCGTTCAGGCCCAGGTGCGGAACGTCGACCAGCGGCCACAGGATGCCGACCGGCGCCGGTGTCGGACCGGATGCGGCGCCGGAACCCCCGGGTGCCGGTTGCGTCGATCCGGGCAGGGTCGACCCGGGCACGGCGGTGACCGTCACCAGCAGATGCACCTCGCCGACACGCGCGGGGGTATCCCCGCCAGGGGCGTGCACGGTCCCGTTCACGTTGATCATCACCGGGTAGACGCCCGGCGCGGTGATGCCGAGCGAATCGGCATGGGAACCGGTGATCGGTACGGACACGACGAAACCGGCGCTCTGCTTGGCGGCGACCCGCCCGGGTAGCGGTCGGAACGTCGGGTTGATCACCGTCACCGGCTGGATCGGGTTCGCCACCTCCGCATTGACAGCGGCCACGCTGGTAAGCCGGTCGCCGCGCTGGAAGCGGTAGCTCAGGTCGTCGATCGGATCCGGGCCGGTGTTGTAAAATCGGCCGCTCACGGTGAACAGGTTGGGGCTGGTGGCCGTCGCCACCACGGGCTGGATTCCGGCGATCGTGAACGATAGCCGCTGCGCGTACTCGCCGCGCGTCGCCGCCGCGGCGGAGAACCCGCCGGTGGCCGAGAACACGCCGGTGAGCCCGGTCATGGCGAGCAGCATCGCCACGAACAGTGTCATACCCGCACGTCGCGCCCCGGTACGCCACCGGCGGCGGCGCGGCGAAATGCCCGTCACCAGCCCGTCACCTGGCCGTCTCCCCGCCGCCCGGTCCCGTCTGGCCGGCCAGCAGCGACGCCGCGCGCCGCGCGATCCGCCGTTCCGCCGGGTAGGCGAGGCGACGCGGCACCTGGGCCAGCGGCACCCACGCGACCTCGGTGACCTCGATGTCCTCGTCGGAGAGCTCGCCGGATTCGGCGCGCAGCAGGAAGTGGTGCACGCGCTTGTCGATGCGGCGGCCGCCGGAGGTGAAGGTGTAGTCGAAGCTGCCGAGCGGCGCGATGACGTGGCCGGTGATGCCGGTCTCCTCGGCGACCTCGCGCACCGCCGTCTGTTCCAGCGACTCGCCCGATTCCACATGGCCTTTCGGCATCGACCAGCGCAGCCGGCCGGACCGCCCGGAGCGTCCGATCAGCGCAGCCGCCGTGCGCCCGTCGACCGTTCGGACGACGAGCCCGCCGGCCGAGACTTCGAGATGTGGTGCGGCGGGCATGCGTCGATGGTAGTGGGGTTAGATGCGGGGATGACGCTGCTCGCGGCCTGCCGGCCGCCGCGCGGGCGCGCCGAGCGGTGCGAAATTGCGGATAATTCCGGCAGAAGCGGTGACATATCGCACCGCTCGGCGGCGGGGACGTTCGGTCCTCAGCCGAGGACGCTGAGCCGGATCGTCTCGGGCATCGACGCGAGCTTGTCGACGATCTCGGCGGCCGGGGCGCCGATGATGTCGGTGGCGACGTAGCCGAGGTCGCCGGCGGTGGCCAACTGCTGCGACTCGATGTTGACGCCGTGCTCGGCCAGCAGTCCGTTGATGGTGGCCAGCACGCCGGGCACGTTCCGATGGATGTGCACGATGCGGGTGTGGTCCTTGGTCTTGCCCAGGCCGAGCCGCGGCATGTTCACCGACAGGGACGTGCGGCCGAGGCCGACGTAGTCTCGTAGCTTGCCGGCGACGAAGTTGCCGATGTGCTGTTGCGCCTCCTCGGTGGACCCGCCGATGTGCGGGGTGAGGATCACGTTGTCCAGGCCGCGGAGCTCGGAGAAGAACGGGTCGCCGTTCTTCTTCGGCTCTTTCGGAAACACGTCGATCGCCGCCCCGGCCAGGTGCTTCGACTCGATGTGCTTCTTCAGCGCGGCGTGATCGACGACGAAACCGCGGGACAGGTTCAGGAAGATGGCGCCCGGCTTCATCTGGGCGAACTCGCGTTCCCCGAAGAAGCCGTGGTTGCCGGGGCGGCCGTCCACGTGCAGGGTGACGACGTCGCACTGATTGAGGAGTTCGTCGAGGGTCTGGCACTTCTTCGCCGTGCCCAGGGCGAGCTTCTCGGCGGTGTCGTAGAAGTGGACGGTCATGCCGAGCGACTCGGCGAGCACCGAGAGCTGCGAGCCGATGTTTCCGTAGCCGACGATGCCGAGGGACCGGCCGCGGACCTCGTGCGCGCCGGACGCCGATTTCGCCCAGCGGCCCTCGTGCATCGCGTGGTTCTGCACAGTGAGCCGCCGGGTGAGCGCGATGATCTCGGCGAGCGCGATCTCCACGACGCTGCGCGTGTTCGAGTAGGGCGCATTGAACACGGCGATACCGCGTTCAGCGGCGGCGACGAGGTCGATCTGGTTGGTGCCGATGCAGAACGCCCCGATCGCCCTGAGATTCGGTGCGCTGTCCAGGATCTCGGCGGTGACGGTGGTTCCCGAGCGGATGCCGAGCAGTTCCACGTCTTTCAGTTCGGCGGCGAGATCGGCCGCCTGCAGCGCGTGGTCCATGGTGCGGACCTCGTGCCCGGCCTCCGTGAGCACGGTGACGGCATCGGGGTGAATGTTTTCCAGGAGCAGAGCGCGCACGCGAATCTTCTTCCAAGGGTGTTTCGGGGGTGGTTGCGGGGATCGGTTCCTGGGATGGACTGGCACCGAGCCCGCACCGACCAGGGTAGACGCCCGTCCCGCCGTGGATACTGAACGGGTCGCGCGCTTCAGCGGGTACCGAGGCGAAGGGGGCCGGGGTTGTCGGACGGGACGGACGACCGGATCGGCCGACCTGTGCCGGCGGGGCGGATCGCGCTGATCCGGCACGGCGAGACCGAGTGGTCGGCGTCCGGGCGGCACACCTCCGTCACCGACGTCGATCTCACGGCTGCCGGGGAGCGCCAGGCGCGGGCGATCCCCGCGATCCTCGCCGAGCTCGGGGTGCGTCCTCGGTCCGTTCTGGTGAGCCCACGCCGGCGAGCGCGCCGCACCGCTGAACTGGCCGGGCTCGGAACGGCGCCGGCCGTCATCAACGATCTTGTCGAGTGGGACTACGGCCGCTACGAGGGCTTGACCACGGCGCAGATTCGCGGCGAGCGGCCCGGGTGGGAGCTTTTCGCCGACGGCTGCCCGGGCGGGGAATCTCCGGAGCAGGTCGCACGGCGCGCCGACCGCGTGTTGGACGTAGCCCGGTCGCTGGCCGGCCGCGGTGACGTGGTGCTGGTGGCCCATGGCCACATCTCGCGGGCGCTGACGGTGCGCTGGGTGAACCTACCGGTGTCGGCGGGTGCGCTGATCGCGATGGACGCCGCGGCGGTGACGGTGCTCGGCGGCTACCACGGCGACCCGATCATCGAGCACGCCAATGTGATTGCGCGGGTTGAGGTTTCGGAGGTCGAGGCGCCGCGCTGAATCCGGCGACCGTTGGTCGCGGCGGCCGATAGGCACCGCCCGCGGGGCTTACGGTGCGGGCGGCGTGCTGCCGGCGTGCCCGCCAAGTTGCCCGCCGACCTGGCCGAGCTGCACAGCCTCGGTGGGATGTGCGAGGTGCAGCAGGCGATGGGTCTCGACGGCGAAGGCGCGCGCCTCCTCGGCGGCGCGATGAGCGGCAGTGGCCATCGCGTGCGTGCGGCGCTGCCGTTTCACCAGGGCGACACCGGTACCGGCGGCGATGCCCGCACCGACCGACGAGGACACGTTCGTGTAGTTGCCCAGGATCAACTGGACGTTGGACGACACGGCGGAGGGGTGGCCCAGCAGCGTCGCGATACCGGCGAACACGAACAGGTAGAAGAACAGGAAGATCCCGAAGAAGATCACCGCCTTGCTACTGAGCAGCGCCGGCAGCCGACCGAGGAGCTTGTCGACCACCGACCTCGCACTCTCACCGTGCTGATCGGCGGGAGTCTCGGTGCCGCCGGCGGCACTGTCCGGGCGCACCCGGTCGGCTGGCGAAGCCGCACCGGCATCTGAATCTGACATCACACACTCCTTCGACTGGTCGGCGGAGGCCCTTCCATCGGTGGTGACGAGGCGTCACAATGGCAGGACACCGTCGAGGGGGTTGCCGTGTCCATCCAACTGAACCCGTACCTGAACTTTCGCGATAGCGCCCGGGCGGCGATGGAGTTCTACCATTCGATCTTCGGCGGGGAGCTGACCGTCAGCACGTTCGGTGAGTTCCACGCCAGCGACGATCCGGCCGAGGAGGGCAAGGTGATGCACGCCGCGCTGGTCGGCGAGGCCGGCGTGCGGATCATGGCCGCGGACGTCCCGAACAGGATGGATTTCTCTCCGGCACAAGGGTTTTCGGTGTCGTTGTCAGGCGCTGCCGCCGATGGGGAGACGCTGCGCCGCTATTGGTCGGCGCTGTGCGACGGCGGTCAGGTCACGATGCCGCTGGACGTGGCACCGTGGGGTGACACGTTCGGCATGTGCGTCGACAAGTTCGGCATCAGCTGGTTGGTCAATATCGCCGCCGCGTGACCGCCGTCCGCCGCACGCGATAGCTTTTCGCGCACATCGGCGGTAGCCGGCGGCCCGGCCCGACCGTAAGGAAAACCGCCATGCAATCCATCGTGCCGTGCATCTGGTTCGACCACACCGCACAGCAAGCTGCCGAGTTCTACACCTCGGTCTTCCCCTCCGGGCGGATCATCGACATTCAGCGTTACCCGACCGAGGGCCTGCCCGATTTTCAGACGGACATGGCCGGCCAACCGCTGGTGGTGCAGTTCGAACTGGCCGGCTACGAGTTCGCCGGCATCAATGCGGGACCGGAGTTCCAGGTCAATCCGTCGATCTCGTTCCTGCTGAACTTCGACCCGTCTGTCGACCTGGACGCGGAGCAGCACCTGGATCGTCTCTGGTCGGCGCTGTCCGACGGCGGCACCGCGTTGATGCCGCTCGCGTCGTATCCGTTCAACCCGCACTACGGCTGGATCGCCGACCGGTACGGCGTCTCGTGGCAGCTGATGCTCACCGACCCCGCCGGGGCTCGGCGACGCTTCATCACCCCATCGCTGCTGTTCGGCCAGACCAATCAGGGCCGCGCGGCCGAGGCGATCGACATGTACACGTCGCTTTTCGACGGCGCGGTCGGCACCCTGGTCCACCAACCGGACACGGCCGGCCCTGTCGCCGGCGAGGTGATGTTCGCCGACTTCCAGCTCGCCGGGCAGTGGTTTTCCGCGATGGACTCCGCCGGCCACGACTTCACCTTCAATCCCGGCGTGTCCTTCATGGTTCGCTGCGCCGACCAGGACGAGATCGACCGGCTCTGGGACGCGCTCTCCGCGGTGCCCGCCGCCGAGCAGTGCGGCTGGCTGGTCGACCGGTACGGCGTGTCCTGGCAGATCGTGCCTGCCGCCCTGGGCGAGTTGATGGCCAAACCCGGTGCCTACCCGAAGCTCATGGCCATGAAGAAGATCGATATCGCCGCGTTCGGGTAGGCCGCGTGCGGCCCCGTGCCGCCCCGTGCCGCCCCCGGAGCCCGGCTTGTCCGGCCCGCCTCGGCAGTTGATGCTGTTCGTATGATCGTGCGCCGCGAGTTGCCCGGAGACAGGGCGGCGATCTTCGCCGTGCACGCCGCGGCGTTCGCTCGCCCCGGGGTCGACGTCGCGCCAGAAGCGCACCTGATCGACTGGTTGCGTGGCGACGGCGACCTCCGCCCCGAGCTGTCTCTGGTCGCCGTCATCAACGAAAAGATCGTCGGGCACGTCGCCTGCAGCCGCGCTCACATCGGTGACCAGGCCGCCCTCGGGCTAAGTCCGCTGGGCGTGCTGGTCGAGCACCAGCGTCGCGGCGTCGGCTCCGCGCTCATGCACGCTGTGCTCGGCGCCGCGGACGCGCTCGGTGAACCCGCCATCTGCCTGCTGGGCGACCCGGGCTTCTACCGGCGCTTCGGCTTCGAGCCGGCGACCTCGGTCGGCGTGGATCCGCCGAATCCCGTGTGGGCGCCCCATTTTCAGATCCGCCGGTTGACCGCCTGGTCGAATATGACGGCGGGTACCTTCCGCTACGCCTCGGCATTCGACCGGATCTGAAGTCGCCGGAAGCGATCCCGCTAGGCGGTGAGGCTGATCTGGTCCGCGCGCAGGTCGGTGGCGCTCGCGGAGATCACCAGGTGCCCGCCCGAAACTGATATGACGGCCGACGTGACACCGAACGGTAGCCCTGGAAGCGGCACCGAGACTGTCAGCCGCCGGTGCAGCTCAGCGAGAAGTGCAGAAGGCACCGCGACGCCGCCTGCCGAGAGGGCGGAGGGCGTCAGGTGCAGGGTTCGGTCGGTGATGCTGATGGCGACATCGGCCGTCACCGGGACCGTCTCGCCGGCCACCGTCACCGAAGTGTGAAGTTCGATCGCGGTGCCGCCGGTGGACGAGAGCGTCAGGTCGGGCACTCCCAGCATCGACCCGAGATCCGTTGCGGGGATGGTCATCCGCAAGTGGGCGCGCCCGATCGTCAGGCCGTCGGCGGTCCCATCGATCGCGCTACGCAGCGGGTAGGTGACGTCGTAGAGGTCGGCGACGGCTGCGACGTGCTGGAGGGGACCGGTGCCCAGGTCGTTGCTGCTGATCGTGACGTGCGAGTAGCGGCCGGGCAGCGCCTGTAGCAGGAACGAGAAGCCGTGGATGCTCACCGCCGGGTCGGCCGGGCCGGGCAGGTGCTGCGCGAGCGCGGCATCGGCCCGATCCTCGGCATACACCCGGCCACCGATATCCGCGCCGACCAGCACGACGGCGAGCACCAGCAGCGCCACCAGCAATCTCCGCACCCGCCCATTGTGCCGACCCCCAGCCGGGAGCAGTCGATCCGGCGCACCAGCCGCCATGCCACGGCGGGGCCGCAGATTTAGCCACACTTTCGGCTACGCTGGCTGTCATGACCATAGTCCCGCTGGGTGAGGCGAAGGATCACCTGTCCGAATACGTCGCGGAGGTGGTGCGTACGCACGATCGGATCACAATCACGCGCCACGGTCACCCGGCGGCGGTACTCGTATCACCTGATGACCTGGCGTCGATGGAGGAGACCCTGGACATTCTCTCCCGGCCGGGGGTGCTGGACGAGATCCGTGAGGCCGAAGCCGAGATTGCTCGAGGTGAGGTATTCGACGAAGCGGCGATCCGGGGTGACCAGGCCGCACGTTCTCGAGGCGCCGACATCGCGTGACGACAGGCGGCGGTGCCTACCGAGTGGAATTCGCCGGGACTGCGCGTCGCGGCGTGCGCGGAATGCCTGAGAAGGCCGCCGCAGCTCTGATCGAGTTCTGCTTCGGCCCGCTGGCGGCCAATCCGCACAGGGTGGGTAAACCGCTGACGCGGGATCTGACCGGCTATCACAGCGCGCGACGCGGAGGCTACCGCGTGATCTATCGCATCGAAGATCCAGCCCATCGCGTGTTCGTGGTCCGTGTCGAGCACCGAAGCGACGTCTACCGGCCACGCCCACCGGGTTGACCACGCGCAGCCGAATCTCTGCCCGCGTCGCGCGGGAGGGCGGCTACTGGTCGGCGGCCGATCCCGGGCATCTCGCACCACCAGACTTCGCCACGGGCCGGCAGCGCCGTCACGGCAGCGCCGCATCCACCGTGATGCTCAGCCGTGTCCTACTCATGCCACAAACATGCCACACTCGCCCCCTCTTGACCCGCGGTCCGATCGCCCACCGGTCGCTTCGGCACCGCGAGGGACACTGATGCAGTGGACGATCAGAACGGCGACGCGGGCGTGGCGCGCGCCGCCGAGCCGGAGGATCTGGCGCGGCTGCTTATCGATCGTGTCAATGCCGGGGATCTCGACGGCGTGGTCGCGCTCTACGAGCCGGGGGCCGTCCTTGCTCTGCCCGGCGGCCGCGTCGCGGTCGGTCACGATGCGATCCGTCGCTTCTACGGCGAGCTGTTGGCGAGCCGCCCGACGTTCCGGCCGGGCGAGCAGCTGCCGGCCCTGCAGTATGACGGCCTGGCGCTGACCTGCACGCGACTCGTCGGCGGGGGCGCGACAGCCGAGGTCGCGCGCCGCCAGCCGGACGGGGCGTGGCTGTGGGCCCTCGACCGACCGAATGTGCGCGAACGACCCGAAGAGCCGACGGCCTGAGAGCCCCGGCCGTGCGGGATAGAATCGCTCATCGTGTCCGAGGAATCCGGCGGCGACGCCCAGCCTGCGGGATCCACCGTGGGATCCGGCATGCCACCCGCCGAGCGATCCGCTGATCCGGTCCAGCACCCCGAACCGCAGCCGACCGCACACCCCGCGCCGCATCAGGTCGAGGCGATCCGCGACCTCGTCGCGGCCTTCCCCGTCGCGTTGGAGCTCGGCGAGCGGTTCGCGGCCGCCGGGTTCGAGCTGTACCTGGTCGGCGGGTCGGTGCGCGACGCGCTGCTCGGCCGGCTCGGCCACGATCTGGACTTCACCACCGACGCCCGGCCCGACGCCATCCTCGGGGTCCTGGACGGCTGGGCGGACGCGGTGTGGGAGACCGGGATCGAGTTCGGCACGGTCGGCGCGACCCGCGGATCGGGAGAGGCCGAGGCCCAGATCGAGATCACCACATTCCGCGCCGACCTGTACGACGGCGTCACTCGCAAGCCGTCCGTGACCTTCGGCGACACCATCGAGAACGATTTGCTCCGAAGGGATTTCACCGTCAACGCGATGGCGGTGCGGTTGCCGGACCTTACCTTCGTAGACCCGTACGGGGGCCTCGAACACCTGGACGCGGCGATGTTGGACACGCCGTCATACCCGGAACGTTCCTTCCGGGACGACCCGCTGCGGATGATGCGCGCCTGCCGGTTCGTCGCCCAGCTGGGGCTCTTCATCGCGCCCCGGGTGGTGGCGGCGATGACGGAGATGGCGGGTGAGATCGCCCGGATCACCCCCGAGCGGATCAACACCGAGCTCAGCAGGCTGATGTGCGGCGCCGACCCGCGCGCCGGGCTGGAGCTCATGACAGACACCGGGCTCGCCGAGCATGTGCTGCCGGAGCTGCCGGCGCTGCGCCTGGAACGCGACGAACACCACCAGCACAAGGACGTCTACCAGCACACCCTCACGGTGGTCGAGCAGGCGATCGAGCTGGAGCAGGCCGAGCAGCGCGCCGAGGGCCGGCCGCTGGAGCCCGACCTGGTGCTGCGGCTGGCGGCCCTGCTGCATGACATCGGCAAGCCGGCGACCCGGCGCTTCGAGCCCGGCGGCGGGGTGAGCTTCCACCACCACGAGGTGGTCGGCGCCAAGCTCGCCCGCGCCCGGCTGAAGGCGTTGCGTAACCCCAAGCACGTGGTCGACGAGGTCGGCCAGCTGGTATTCCTGCACCTGCGCTTCCACGGCTACGGCGGCGGGGCGTGGACGGATTCGGCGGTGCGCCGCTACGTGACCGATGCGGGAGACCTGTTGCCGCGCTTGCACAAACTGGTGCGCGCCGACTGCACCACGCGCAACCCGCGCCGCCGCGCGGCGCTGCAATCAACCTACGACGAGCTGGAGCATCGCATCGATGCACTCGCCGCCGCGGAGGATCTGGCGCGCGTCCGTCCCGATCTCGACGGGAATGCGATTATGACGTTGCTCGGGGTCAAGCCCGGTCCGGTGGTGGGACGGGCCTGGCAGTACCTGAAGGAACTGCGGCTGGAGCACGGTCCGATGGACCGGGACGCCGCGGAGATCGCCCTGCTGGCCTGGGCGGCCCGCGAGGGGCTGGTCGACCCGGCGACCGG
>OFTX01000422.1_pt1 | contig 23156 bp, 18 predicted proteins | sample 1775051 | NCBI WGS metagenome assembly OFTX01 (sample SAMN08195772, study PRJEB24354) | sludge metagenome | isolation source: sludge from phenol fed wastewater aerobic bioreactor A | place: India: Nagpur | collected 2016-09-15
CGGAGCCGCCGACGCGCTGGGCGCCACGGCCACGATCAGCGACCACACCAGCGCGGCCGATGCGACGAGCGCCATCCCCCGGGTCCTCGACGTCACCAGTTCTCCCCTCGTAGGTGCCGGCAACGTCCGACACTGGAGTGACGCGTGTGACGGGAGGTGCGCGACAGGTATGGCCTTCGTAGCGTCCGGCCACGCGAGGTGTCAACCGGCCGCGCCGAGTGAAACGCCCGATGTGGTCGGAGAAATCAGACTTCCAGCGCTTCCGGAACGAGACCGGCGGCGCGAGCCGCGAACATCGTCATACTCGATGCCGCACCCGAACGGCTGCCGGTTTCGCGACCTGGTTCCCGGCCGCCGCTGCTGGGCAGCAGAGCACGGGCATATTGACAGAATAGGTCGCTAGTACGACTATTTATGTCATGGCGATAGGTGCAGCCCTCATGACAACCAAGGACGCCGCGTCTCTGCTCGGCGTCGGCGCGCGTCAGATCCAGCGCTTGGTCGCATCGGGTCGCCTTTATCGCACCGATGTAGTGGGGACGTCGATACTGATCGATGCCCGGTCGGCGCAGCGACTGCACACGCAAGGCGTGGGCCGTGGCCGGCCGTGGTCGTCGGAGACCGTACAGGCGGCATTGGATTTCGTTCGCAGAGGAACGACGGGCAGGTTGGGGGCAACCGAGCGGTCACGGCTCAAAGCAAGATTGCGCGGTATATCGGCGCCCGCCCTGGTGCGCGCAGCCGCACGGCGATCAAGTGCCACCAACTACCGCGCGTCTGCGTCGTTTCTCGCCGAGCTGCGAGAGAAGCTGGTACTGACGGCCGGCTCGGCGGTCGACGCGGACGCGGGTATCGCAGCGGCGTTGGGGCTTGCCGGTTCGGCCCGGCCGACAGTGGACGGGTATGTCGACCGGTCAGGTGTCGCGAAGCTCGTCGAACGGTTCTTCCTGGTCGAGGATCCTGGCGGGAATGTGACGCTCCGCGTGACCGGCGGCGTGCCGGAGGGCCGCGTCGCCGATCTGGTCACGGTCGCTCTGGATCTCGCCGGCAGTCTTGACTCGCGGGAAAGGGCCGCCGGTCTCGCCTTCATCGGCACGCGGCTGGCGGCTCTGCGGTGACGGTCAGCAGGCGCATGGTCTCTCTGCCAAGCCCGCCCGGCGGCTGGACGAGGCCGTGGCCGTGCGCCTTCGAGCTTGCGCGGCTCCTGCCGGCGGCGAAATGGACCCTCATTGGCGGCGCCATGGTCCAGCTTCACGCGCTTGCCCACGACATCGACGTGGTGCGCCCCACCGACGATGTCGACCTGCTTCTGCATGTCGAGGTCGATCCGACCGTCGCCAGCGAGGCGCATCAGCTGATCACGGCTCTCGGTTACAAGCTTCGTGCACCGTCCGACCCGCGCGACAAGGCAGCCCCGCACTACCGCTTCGAGCGCACGGGCAGCGCTGGCGTTGAGAAGATCGACGTCATGATCGCCGATCACGCGCCGCCGCGGGCTCGGCAACGGCTTCGCGGGCGCCCCATGTTCCGCGTCACCGGCGGAACCCAAGCCCTCCGACGCACGATGATCTATCAGGTTTCGGACGACGCGCTGATTGTCAGGTTCAGTGTTCCGGACGAGCTTGGTGCGCTGATCTTGAAAGGCGCCGCGCATCTTTCCGACAGCAACGACGCCGGCCGTCATCTGCAGGACGCTGCCGTGTTGGCCGCATGCATCCATGACCACGCCGCGGAAGCGCGGCGGCTGAATGGAAGCGACAGCAAACGGATCGGTCACCTCGCACGCGAGCTGGCCGACCCGATGCACCCTGCGTGGCTCGCGATGACCGGGAGCGACCGGCAAGCGGGACAGGACACGCTGCGCATACTCTCATCCGCTGCAGGTCCGGGACCGACGGGCGCACCATGAACACGATCGAGCGCGCGCCCAGGGATGCGCCCTTGGTGCTGTTGCTGCTCGAAAGCGACGGCGCGAGCCGCGAACATCGTCATACTCGGCGCCACGCCCGCGGAGGGATCAGCCCGGCGCGAGAAGGCTGTCGGGTCGGCGGATGAGGTCGGCGAAATCGGCGAGGAACCGGCCGGCGTCGGCGCCGTCGGCGGCACGATGATCGACGGTCAGACCCACGGTGCAGCCGAGCCGTACCCCGAGCGTGCCGCCACCGGGGGCGAACGGCATCTCACCGATCACGCCGACCGACAGGGCGCACACCTGCGGCGGCGTGACCAGCGCCTGGAACCTCACGACACCGAAGGTGCCCAGGTTCGACAGGGTGGCGGTGGCACCCGACATGGCGTCCGGGCCGAGGTGGCCGTCCCGCGCGGATGCGACCACGCGCCGGACGTCTCGCTCGACATCGTCGGCCGGGCGGCGATCCGCGTCGATGACGACGGGAGCCAGCAGGCCGACAGGGGTGTCGACGGCGAGCGCGATGCCGATGCGGTCGGCGGGTTGCGACCGGCCGTCGACCCAGGTGCTGGCCAACTCCGGGTGCAGGCGCAGGGTTTTCGCGAAGGCCACCGCGAGCAGGGTGGTCCAGCCGATACCGCGGCGCGCGGCGGCGAGCGGGCGCAGGTCGAGATCCGCATAGGCGGTGAACTGGGGAACGGCGGCGCTCTCGGTCATGACCCGGGCAACGGTCTGCCGAACGCTGCGGCGATAGGTCTCGAGGGCGCTGTCGAACCGGGCGCTGTCGAGTCGGTTGGCACCGGGTCGGTCGCTGCCGGATGGCGACCCGGCGATCGGGGGCGGCGATCCCGCAGGCGGCGCGGCGGGTACCGGAGGCGCAGCCGAGACATATGACGCAGCAGGCATTGTCGCGGCCGTGAGCGCCGGGGACGCCGCCGGCACTGCGGCGGACCGCTGCGCCGGGGGCGGTGCCTGCGTCGCGAAGGCCTGCGCCGCACGGTTCACATCGGCCATCGTGATGAGACCGCCCGTCCCCGTGCCGGTGATGGTGGCGAGGTCGATCTTCAACCGCGCCGCACGGCTACGCGCCCCGGGCACCACCGGTCGGGGACCCTGACGAGAGGGCGGGGTGGCGAGCCGGTCGGCACCGGTCGATCCCGGCTCCGCCGGCGCGCCGGTGCCGATCGGTGCCGCGTCCGTGTCGGCCTCGCCCCCCACGACGCCGTCCGGACCGATCAGGCCTTCGAGCAGTTCGTCGGCCTCGGTGGCGATGTACGCGATGGGGTCTCCCACCGGGATCGTGGCGCCGACGTCCGCGACGATGCGCGCCAGGGTGCCCTCGACCGGAGACTCCACCTCCATGTCGACCTTGTCGGTGAGCACATCGCAGACCGCGTCGCCGGCGCGCACGTGGGCGCCCGGCTCGACGTGCCACACCACGATCTGGCCCTGCTCCATGGTCATGGACATCTTCGGCATGACCAGCGCGACGTCGCGCATCACAGGTCCTTCATCAGGTCGCGGGCGGCCGCGGCGATGTCCGGAACCTGCGGCACCGACGCCTTCTCCAGTTGCGGCGCATACGGTATCGGCGCGTCGAGTCCGCACAGCCGGCGGATCGGCGCCAACAGGTAGTACAGCGCATCCGATTCGGCGATGCGAGCCGCGATCTCGGCCATGAATCCGGCCGTCCCCGGAGCCTCCTGCACGAGCAGTACGCGGCCGGTCCGCTTCACCGCCGCCAGGATCGTCGGCGCGTCCAAGGGCTTGATCGTCCGCGGATCGACCACCGTGGCCTCGATCCCGTCCGCGGCGAGCTCCTCGGCGGCCTGCAGCGCTCGGGGCACCATCACGCTGGTGGCGACGATGGTCACATCGTCACCTGTGCGGCGCACCGCCGCCTGACCCAGCGGGATCCGTCCGGCCCCCTCGGCCACCTCGCCGGTGGTCGGGTAGAGCAGCTTGTGTTCCAGGAAGATGACGGGGTTCGGGTCGTCGATGGCGGCGAGCAGCAGTCCCTTCGCGTCCGCCGGCGTCGCGGGCATCACCACTTTGAGGCCGGGGACGTGGGCGAACCACGCCTCGAGACTCTGTGAATGCTGCGCTGCGGCACCGGTTCCCGACCCGCCGGGCGCCCGCAACACCAGCGGCACGTGCACCGCACCGCCGAGCATGAAGTGGATCTTCGCCGCCTGGTTGACGATCTGATCCATGGCCTGATTGGTGAAATCGGAGAACTGGATCTCGACGATCGGGCGCATGCCCGCGAGCGCCGCGCCGACGGCGGCTCCGACGATGCCCAGCTCCGAGATCGGGGTATCGCGCACCCGCTCCGGCCCGAACCGCTCGAACAGCCCGGCGCTGACACCGAACGCTCCCCCGTAGACGCCGACGTCCTCGCCGAACAGGAACACCCGGTCGTCGGCCGTCATCGCCTCCGCCATCGCTTCGCGCACGGCTTCGGCGTACGTGATCACCCGGCTGCCGGCGGCGCGCGAGGCGTCCTGCCCCGCGCCTCGCGCCGCGCTGGGCTCCGTCGGGCGCGTCGGCGGCACGAGCGTCACGTCGGTATTCGGCCGCCGCGCCGCCGCCCCTGGGGATTCCGGCGCCGCGCTCTCGGGCGCGCCGGTGGTCGCCGGGATCGTCGCTGACATGCTTCTTCTCCCCCTCATTCCGCGTAGACCGAGGTCAGCAGGTCTTCCGCGCGAGCCGGTGGCGCAGCACTGGCACGCCGCACGGCGTCGCGGATCGCCTCCCGCGCCTCGGATCGGATCGAGTCCACCGCAGCCTGGTCGAGGGTTCCGGCGTCCGTCACCGTCTTCTCGAAGCGCGCGATCGGGTCCCGCGTCTTCCACTCCTCTATTTCTTCGCGAGTGCGGTACAGGTTCTTGTCGCTCTTGGAGTGGCCCCGCCAGCGGTAGGTCTCCGACTCCACCAGCGTCGGCCCCTCGCCACGCCTCGCGCGATCGACCGCGGCGCCGACCGCGTCGTACACGGCCTGGATGTCGTTGCCGTCCACGGTGATTCCCGGAATGCCGTACGCCGCTGCGCGCTCGCTGATGTGCGCGAGCCGGGTCGACTTCGCCGACGACATCGACATCCCGTACAAGTTGTTCTCGCAGACGAACACGACCGGGAGGTCCCAGATGGCGGCGAGGTTCACGCCCTCGTGGAACGCGCCCTCGTTCACCGCCCCGTCGCCGAAGAAGCTGATGACGACGGTGTCGGTGCCCTGCATCCGCTGCGCGAGCGCAGCGCCCGTGGCGATCGGGATGCCGCCCGCGACGATCCCGTTGGCGCCCAGGTTCCCGGTGGCCACGTCCGCGATATGCATGGAACCGCCGCGCCCGCGGCAGTACCCGGTGTCCTTCGCCAGGAGCTCCGCCATCATCCGTTCGAGGTCGGCACCCTTGGCGATGCAGTGGCCGTGGCCGCGGTGCGTCGAGGTGATCATGTCGGTCGGCCGCAGCGGCAGGCAGCTACCCGTCGAGGACGCCTCCTGCCCGACCGACAGGTGCATCGTTCCGTGCATCAGACCGCGGCCGTACAGCTCCTCGACGGCCTCTTCGAACATCCGGATCCGCCACATCGTGCCGAGGGCCCGACGCGCCGATTCTTCGTTCGAAACGAGCTCACCCGTCATGGCCGCACCAGTCCCCTCACGACATCGGCCGTGGCCTCCGGAAGGACCCCAGTGAGCTGGAGCGCGTCTTGCAGCCGTCGGAGCGCCACCAACGGCCGGGTCTCGTCGACGGCGACGTCGTCATAGGTGAGCATCTGGCCCCGCGCCACGTCGCGGACCAGCCGACATCCGGCGGCGAGCCCGATCGGGAGGCCACGGTTCGCCCGCGCCTCGGCCGCGTCATGAGCGGTTCCATGGACGTGATGGCCACCGATACCCTCGAGGACCGTGCCGGAAGCCAGGTCGGCCTTGGCGTGTGCGATCACATCGGCACGCCACTGCGTCGCCTGGAACGACGGCCTGCGGTCGAGTACGGCCTCCCCGACGGATTGCAGCGCCTCGATCGAGGCGAGGTGATACGGCCGGTACAGCGCGAAGAACGGGCCCGTGCCCAGCTTGAGGTACTCCAGCTCGGCCGTGACCACGTCGTCCTCGGACTCCACGATCACGAACACGCCCGGCGCGACGTCACCGGTGACGTACTCGACGACCGGTCCGGTCGAGGCGACGATCCCGCCGGCGGCCTTGGGGATCAGCGTGGTCGCGAGGTCGGCGACATCGCATGCCACACCGTGCATTCCGGGCACGTCGACGGTGAACCCCGTCGCGTTGGCGAGCGCGGCCATTTCGATCTGCGTCTTGGTGCCGTCGGTGAAGGAACACAGCATCTTCGGATTCATGTGCTTGCGCATCGCCTCGTCCGCAACGTCATCCGGCGTGTCGGTCGGGCGCATCGGGTTGTTCTTCCCCTTGCCGGCCGCGACCACCTTCAGACCGAGATCATCGGCGAACTCGACGAGTTTGAGGCATTCCACGGGCTCGTCACCGCGGCAGATCGTGTAGACGGCGTCACCGGCGCGCGCGAGTGTCGAGAGCAGTTGGCCCACCGTCACGTCGGCCTCGACCGTCATCAGGGCGACATCTCGCCGCTTGAGCAGGCAGGAAAGTGCCACCTGCGCGGCCACGTCAGGGACTCCGGACACCTCGACGACGATGTCCAGCGGCAGGTTCGCCAGTTGGAGGCCATCGGCTAGGACGACCGCTCGGCGATGTTCGACGGCGGCCACCGCCTCCCGGACGTCGACCGCCACGAACACGTCGTCCCGCCCCGCCGCCTTCAATGCCCTGACAGCCCGGTCCGTGGCGATGTCGGCAACCGCCGCGACTTCGAGCCCCCTGGCCCGGGAGATCTGGGCGATCAGCCCGCTACCCATCTGGCCGGCGCCGACGATGCCCACCAGGACAGGCCGGCCGAGATCCTGCTCACGCGCCGCGAGCCTCGTCGCATACCCCATCGGGACCATTCCTTCTATTGATGTGCCGACGGAGCGGGATCCGCCTGCTGAGTTTCGGCCGGGCCACGACCGGGGCCGTCGATCCGGCGCCGCAGCGCGCGGAGGGGGCTGCGCCGGAGGTGACGCCGGGAGCTGCGCCACGACGCCGAGGCGCAAGCGCCGTGGGCGCGCGACCCGGCACTGACGCTAGATTCACATCTGTGCAGAAATAGATTCACAATAGTGAGGTTAGCACGTGACCGAGGCTGTGCCAACGAGAACCATGCCCAAGAATCATCAAGACGGCCCGAATTGACATGCGTCGTGCGTGTCGACGGCGAATGGGCACCGCGCATCACCCGCCACCCCTACCACCCAACAGATACGTCGTCATCGATCATTCCTCGGCCAGATCATGGCGGAAAGGAATGTCGCCCCGGTCATCACATCCTGCATTTCAAGAAACGATGTCCAGCTCGGACCGGACCTCCGGATCAATTTCGGCGACCACCTTCGAATATGCCTCCGCGGCAGACGCCGCCTCGAGCGCGAGCGATGCGATCCGCTGACATTGGGCAAGGCTGTGATGGCGCAATGCGAAACGCACCGCCCCCGCAGATGCCGGCGACATGGAAAGGCTGGTCACCCCCAATCCGCTCAGAACCAATGCCATGGCCGGATCCGACGCGGACTCGCCGCAGACGCCGACCGGTTTCGCCGCCGCTAATCCCGCACGCACGGTCGTCGCCACGAGATGAAGAACCGCAGGCTGCCACGGATTCATCAAATCGGCGAGTTCGCTGCTCAGCCGGTCGGCGGCCATCGTGTATTGGGCAAGATCATTCGTACCCAACGACAGGAAATCGACGTGCTCGAGAATCTGGGACGCCTGTAGCGCCGCACTCGGAACTTCGATCATGACGCCGACCTTCGCCAGCCCATGAGCGCGCGCCGTGGCCGCGAACTCCGCCGCCTCCTGCGGGGTCGACACCATCGGCGCCATCACCCAGCATTCGGTATCGCTATCCGCTACGGCGAGGGCGAGGGCCGTCAGTTGGTCCGACAGCACCTCCGGATGAACACGCGACATGCGATAGCCTCGCACGCCGAGCGCCGGATTCGATTCCGCCGCCAAGGAGGCGAACGCGAGCGGCTTGTCCGCGCCCGCATCCAAAGTCCGGACAACGACCTTGCGTCCCGCATAGGCGCGCAGGACCTTGCGGTAGCGGTCGACCTGCTCGTCGACGGCGGGGGCCGATCGACGATCAAGGTACAGGAACTCCGTGCGGAACAGCCCGATGCCGTCATGCACTGTCGCCAGGGCGCGATCGACGTCGCGTTCCGCGCCGATGTTGGCGAGGACCTCGACCTTGTGGCCGTCCGCCGTCTCGCCCGCGCTTGAATCCTCAGCTCGGCGGAGCTCGGCCTCCCGTCGCCTGGTGACCGTTGCCACGTCTTCCGGCGAGGGATCGGCGATGACGATCCCCCGCGCGGCGTCGACGATCGTGGGCGACCCGGGTGGGATGCCTGTCACGCCGGGCGCCCCGATGACGCACGGGATCCCGTACTGACCCGCGATGATCGCCACGTGGCCGGTCGGCCCGCCTTGCTCGGTCGCTATCCCGCGGACGAGGTTCAGGTCGATCATCGCGGTGTCCGCCGGCGCGAGGTCGCAGGCAAGGATGACCGACGGCACCGACAGGATCGGGATGCCCGGTTCGGGCAGGTTCAGCAGGCGCGCGATCACGCGATCCCGGATGCTCATCAGATCCGTGACACGCTCGGCCAGATAACCGCCCGCCGCGCTGAGCGCAGCCGCCATCTGCTGCGTCACACGATCGATCGCGGTCGCCGGCCCGAGCCCGGACTCGATCAACTTGCGCGACCGGGCGCGGAGGGTCGGATCCTCGGCCATCATCGCGGTCGCCTCGAAGATCTCCGCGATCTCGCCGTCCATCGACTCTGCTCGAGCGCGGAACGAATCCGCGAGCGCAAGGAGGGTGCCCTCGAGCAGGCCCATCACTTCGTCCAGATCGGCCGGAACCGTCTCGTCGGCGGGCGGCGACGGGCGCCCACCGACGACGACTGCCGGACCCACGGCCGACCCGCGCCCCACACCGGTCCCGATGAATGTCGTTCGGCCCCGCATCCGAGACACGCCCCCCTCCGAACCGATGCCGTGTCCGATGCCGTGTCCGATGCTGTGTCCGATGCCATGTCCGGTGCGGCTCGGACGCGCGCGCGGGTCAACGCCGAGCATGGCCATGTGCGGTCCCCAGGAACCCGCTTCGGGACACTGCGCCAGGATTCTGGGCGAGCAGTCCGACTGCCTGCTCCACGGCCTTGTCCATGTGCTTGTCGGATATCCGTTGCGTCACCGTCGCCACCGGCCCGGGGAGATCCACATCGGGTTTGAATCGCGCGAACACGGTCGAGCCCACCATGCGGCGAGCTGCGACGATCTGCCGACGGCGGACGTCGACCACCAGGATCACGGCCGCACCCCGCAGAAATCCCTTACCCCTGCCGGAAACGAGCCGGAGTCCCGGATGGTCGTATTCCATGGCCATCTCGCGCACCGCCTTCGAATACGCCCGGTGCTGCAGGTAGCTCAATCCGAACGACAGGACGAACGCGGCGATCAGCAGGACGGCGAGGCCGGAGGGATTGTGCATCTTTGGACTCCTCGGATTCCTAGCCGCCGACGATTTCGATGCGATCCCCGACCTGCGGGGCGAACGCGGCGGATCCCGTTCGGACGGCCCCCGGTAGCACGGCGTCATCACTCTGACCGACGTAGACCGTGAGGTGCCCGAGCTCGGTGAGATTGGCCGATGCCAACTGGCCCACCGCCTCGATCGATGCGGATGTCGTGCCGATCACCAATCGGTCACCCATCTCGATCGGTCGACGTGGCGGGCCGTCGGCCACGTGCACCACGCTCACCTCAGCGAGCGCGTCCGGCACCGGCTCTCCGAAAAGAATGAAGACGCCGGCACCGAACATGTCCGCCGCATCAGCGCCGATGGCGGTCACGGTTGCGCTCCACACGCACTGGCTCGCGGTCGTCACGCCATGTCACCGCGATCGCGTTGCATCATGCGACCAGGAATCCGGCGAGGTAGGCGATGATCACGGCAATCGGCGACGTGATGAGGCGCGAGAAGAGCACCGCAGGGACACCGACCGCCACCGTTTCAGGTTTCGCCTCGCCGAGTGACAGACCGACCGGAACGAAGTCGCACCCCACCTGACCGTCGATGGCGAACAGCGTCGGCAAGGCGTATTGCACCGCGAGCGCGCCCGTGGCGATCTGGGTGCCCATCAGCACACCGATGACCTGGGCGATGGCGGCACCGGGCCCGAGGATCGGCGACAGCACGGGAATGGCGGTGATGATACCCAGCAGCACCAGGCCTATCGGGTTGCCGACCATCGGCGACACGACCTTGGCTATCCAGTTCGACACACCGGTATAGGTGACGATGCCGATCAGCAGCGACACGTACGCCATAAACGGGATGATCGTCTGCAGCGTCAGCTGGAGTGCCTGGCGACCGGCGGCGAGCAGGGAATTGATCACATACCCGATCCCGCCGCCGAACTTGACGACGATCCCGGTGAAGCCGCTGCCGGCAGCCACCGGCTTGAACGCCGGCGGCGCGCTGGAGCCGCCCCCCATCAGGGAACCGGGCCGTGAGCCTCCGCCTGCCGACGATCCGCCGTCGGACGCGTGCCCGCCGTCACGCTCTCCTGCGTAGGCCAGCTCTCGGTCGGCCACCACCGCGACCTGATCGACGCCCACCGCCGAAACGAAGATGTCTTCGGTGATGAACTGGGCGAGCGGCCCCGAGGGCGATCCCGGATAGATATCGACGGTCGGGATCCGCTTGCGTGGGTAGACACCGATGCGAGCGGTGCCACCGCAATTGATGACGGCACACAGCACACGGTCGTCATCGACGTGGTTGACGAAGCCATCGACGGCCGTGGTGCCCGACAGCTCGGCGATCCGGGCCGCGACGGGATGGATCCCGCCGTTGGTGACGGACAGCACCACATCCTTGTCCGCGGTCGGGGTCAGCGTGAGGCCGTCTCCCCACCCGCCGCGCCCGCGCGAGATATGAACGGTTTGGTAGCTCATGCCAGATCCCCTTGGATGTGCCCCTCGGCATAGGCGAGATCGAACTGGGCGAAGACTTCCTTGTACGAGCCACGGCGGATCAACAATGTAGTGATCCACTGCGTGACGACGCCGCGGATGAAGATGACGATGATTCCGACGATGAAGTACAGCACCGCGAGCTTGGCGTAAGCTCCGGGATTGACCTTAAGGACGCCGGCCGAAACTCCCGCCCACACAAATATCTCTCCAGCGTTCGCATGCGGGAAGAACGACGTCACGGGATGGCAGAACGAGACAGCGGAATCGTAGAATGCCGGCTTATACCGTTCCGGAAGGAATCGTCCGAATGTGTAGGCCATGGGGTTCGTGAGCATGATCATCGACAGGATCGGCATGATCGTGTAGCGCGTCACGGCATATTTGCCCGACCAGCGCACGGCTCCCGTGACCCGCTCCTCGCCAATCCACGTCGTGACCGCGTACATCGCGGTGAGTAACACGATCAGTAGCGGCAGGATACCGGTGACAAGGCCGGTGAAACTTTTCGCGGACGCATTGAACAGGCCTATGAAGTGTGTTGCGAACCATGTCAGGGCCTTCATGATCGGGTTGGTGGCACCGACGGTGGGCGGGTTGGTCACTGCCAGCAGCAGTGGATTCACGGAACGCCTCCTTGGTTGATCAGGAACGAACCTCGGCGACGTTTCGGGGGTGCCGGGAAACCGTCGCGCGGGCACTGAGGCTGTGGCTTGTGGGCCGACGGTAGCATGTGACGCAGGTCGCTGCAAGACTTTTGTGCACGCTCAATGCACATATGTGAGCTAGCGGCAATCCAGTGGGTCCGGGTGCCGGACACAACCGTGAACGAGGTGCTGTGATGTCCGAGCTAAGAGCAGTTGTCGGCTTCGAGACGGGGCTCCACGCGAGACCCGCGGCCGCGTTCGTGCGCCGGGTGGCGACCTGCGGCTTCCCGGTCACCATCGCGAAAGAAGGCCGCGAGCCCGTGGACGCCGCCAGCATCCTGCAGGTGTTGACCTTGGGCGCGAACAAGGGCGATGAGGTGATCCTGCGGTCTGCGGGTGAGGGTGCCGACGACGTGCTGGCACAACTCGCCGCGATGTTGAGCGACACCTCCGTCACATGAGGGACCGGCGCCGGCCCCCATCGGCCGCAGCAGGCGGTACGCTCACGACACAAATGTGATGATTGCGAGGAAGCCGTCGGAGGAGGTGTGATGCGCTCGTCACGAGGGGCGGACGTGCTGCGTCAAGCCGCGCGGCTCTATTACCTCGAGGGTCACACCCAGTCGCAGGTGGCTGACGAACTGGGCGTCTCGCGCTCGAATGTCTCGCGAATCCTCGCCCAGGCCCGTGAGCAACAGATCGTGGAGATCATCATCCACGACCCGGACGACACGCCGACCCGTGAGCCCGATCTGGAACATGCCATAGAGGAGCGCTTCGGGCTCGCGTCCGCGGTCGTCCTGGCGGCCCGCACGGACGATGCGCTGGCCGAAGTCGCGCGTGCGGCGGCACTCCTGCTGCGCGAGCGTGCGTCTGAGGCGACGACCATCGGGATCTCCTGGGGCAGGACGCTGCAGTCTGTGGCGACATTCCTGGATTCCGCACCGCTTCGACCCGCGCCGCGGCTCCTGCCGCTGGTCGGTGGGCTGGGTGTGCTGGACACGCTCGACTCGGGTGACAGCGTCTTGCGTGCGGTGGCCAGGAAACTGGGGGCCCGCCCGGAGCGGCTCTACGCCCCCGCTCTGGTCGAGTCGGCCGCGGCGCAACGAGCGTTCCTGGAACAGAGCGTCATCAAGGAGGCCATCGCATCGGCCGCCGAGGTCCAGGTCGCTTTCGTCGGCATCGGGTGTTACGGGCTCTACTCGTCCCGCCATCTGGTGAACGGCATGCGGCTGAGCGCGGACGAGCTCGACCAGTTCTTGGCCGCGGACCCGGTGGGAGACGTCTGCGGACGGTTCGTGTCCCGTGACGGGACGCCGATCGGGTCCCCTGCCGCCGACCGCGTCATCGGGGTGACGTTCGACCAATTGCTGCACATTCCCGAGGTCGTCGGCGTGGCGGCGGGCCAGGAGAAGGCCGACGGTGTCGCGGCCGTGCTCCGTTCCGGCGTGCTGAAGACGCTCGTCATCGACGCCACCTTGGCGCGAGCGATTCTGGCGATGTAGCGGGTACCCCGGCGGGATGCGCCCGAGCTTCACGGCGCGACATGCCGACCGGACTCGTCATCGCGTGTCATGGCGACGGATCCCGGTCCGCCGCCATCCGTCTGACCGATCGAGGGGATGCGGATGACAACGCCCATCGGGCAACCGGGCAGCGGGGCCACCATGCGAAGCTCGCTGATCTTCCTGGGCGGCACGGACACCGTCGGCGGCGTTCACATCCTGGTGCGTGGCCGGACCGGACGATTGCTGCTCGACATCGGGATCGTCGGCAACCCGGCGATCGTCCGAGATCGCACCCTGTTCAACGCCTTCCAGCCACCGCGGCCGGGCTCGAGGCTTCCCGACTACCTCCGCGCCGGGATGGCGCCGCTGGTCGAGGGCTTGTACGAGCGAGGCGATCTCGCCCCGTTCGCGGCGGTATCGGACGCGACACGTGCGCTGCGCGCGCGGGGATTCGCCCTGGACGGCGATCCGCTGGTCGATGACGAGCCGGGTACCGATCTGGCGGTGTTCGTGTCCCACCTGCACGACGACCACATGGCACTGCTCGAGTTCGTCGCCCGGAACGTCCCGGTGATCATGAGCGACGCCGGTGCCCGGCTGCACGGCGCGCTCGTGGCTGCCGGCGCCCTGCCCGCCGTTCATGCCGAGGTCACCGGCATGGTCCCGGGGGTAGCGGACCGAGTCGGCGACCTGGCGCTCCACGTGATCCCGGTGGACCATGACATCCCCGGCGCCGCAGGCGTTCTCGTCGAGACCCCCGACGGCTCCATGGCCTACACCGGCGACTGGCGTCGCCACGGACGACACCCCGAGGCGATGCAAGCCTTCGCCGACGCGTGTGCGGGGGTGGACGTCCTGGTCACGGACGCGTCCGGCGCGCAGCCGCCAGACACCCGCACAGTGCAGTGCGCTCAGGTCGCGGAGCGCGAGATCGCCCCACTCCTCAGCGATCTCGCGACGAACGCCCACCGCGGCCTGTACTGCTCCTTCGACGAACGCAATCTCGAACGCCACACGGATGTGTTGGCAGTCGCGAAGGCGCACGGGCGGTTGCTCGTCGCCAGCCCCCGCACCGCCGCGATCTGGCACGCCGCCGCAGCGGCAGGTCTGCCCTGTCCGCGGATCGATGACGTCGCCGTGTGGGACGACTCGGAGGGTGTGCGGGACGACCCGCAGCCACCTGCGTCGCCACCGTTCGCGCCGCAGGTCGCGCCGCCCCCGACGGCGCGACGTGTTCGCGCGGCCGACGTGGCTGCCGACCCCGCCGCGTTCCTGTGCGAACTGCGCAGCACCGAGCGCGCCCGCCTCCTCGACATCGGTGCGGGTCCTGGCGACGTCTACGCCTACCTCGACGGTTACCCGTTCGGCCCCGCGGATCCGGGCTGGCCGGTGCTCCTGACGTGGATGCGGCACCTCGGGATCCGCCTCGAGACGATCTCCTCGCGCGGGCACGCGTGGCAGGACGACCTGCGCTGGCTGGTGGACGCCGTTCGGCCCGGCATGGTGATCCCCGTCCACACCAACCACCCGGACCACTTCCCGAGTGTGGCCACCCCAATCCGAGTGGTCCGCCGCGGCGAAGAGATCGCCCTCCCGCCGGGCGCACGAACGCCGGTCGGAGGCCTGCGGTGATCACCGCGAGCGGCCCTCGACCGCAGGCCGTGTTGTTCGACTTCGGCGGGGTGATCGCCGATATCGTCCACGACGATGACGGGTTCACCGTCGTCGCCGAGGAGGTCGTGCGGCACATCGGCGGCGCACTGCCCATAGCCGATGTCGAGGCGGACATCAGGGCCGGGGCCCGCGCCTACGAGTCGTGGAAGCAGTCCCAGTCGCGCCGTATCCATCCGCGTGAGATCACCTACACCGAGTTCTGGGAGCTGGTCTGCTGCGACTGGCCCGAGGCGCCTCGCCGCGCCCTGCTGGAGAATGCTGCGGCGGCCGCACGTTTGTGCGAGTGCTTCGAGACGGCCACCCTGCACCGCCCCGCGAAGCCCGAGAGCCGCGATCTATTGCTCGCCCTCCGCACCCGAGGCGTCCGCACGGCATTGGTGAGCAACTGCTTGGCCGCCGAGGCCGCGCGCCGACAGCTCCGCGCGGATCGGCTCACCGGCCTGTTCGACGCCGAGATCTACTCGGACGAGGTCGGAATCCGCAAGCCGGACCCGGAGATCATGCTCACCGCGGTCCGCGCGGTCGGCGCCGCCCCGGAGGCGACATGGTTCGTCGGCGACAAGTACAACCGCGACATCCTGGGCGCGCGACGTGCCGGACTCGGTGCGGCGGTGCTCATGTCGTCGCCGGGAGGACCGGGCACACCCGTCCGCGGCATCGCTGCCGACGCCGAAATCGCTTCTCCCATAGAACTTCTCGCGCTCTTACAGTAGACAGCCGCCGCGGCATAACCCGCTCGGCGGGTTGCCGTCGGAGCGTGGCATCGAGCAGGAGCCGATCGGTCTCCCCCCTTGACACGCGCCCGCGCGCTCGTTACAAATGGACACATGTGCACATAAATCTCACGTAAGTGAGCCTTCGACCGCGATCTCGTGGCGATGCCGTCGACGCACGGTGATGACGCCAGTCCGTAGCCGTCGGAAGAGCACACGGACAGTCCTCAAGGAGGAAGCATGAAACGCACGCTCGTCACGGTGATCGCGGTCTCGGCGGCATTCGGCCTCGCAGCATGCTCGTCGGCGAACTCGGGATCGACCAATTCCAGTTCGTCGTCGCCGAGTCCGTCGTCGAGTTCCTCCTCATCGAACTCGTTACCCGGTTCCAGCTCGTCATCCAGTTCCAGCCTGTCGTCGAGTGCGCCGGTGGAAACTTCGTCCACCTCCGCCGAGACGCCCCCGCCTGCCGGCAAGGCGACCATCTACGCCGCGGTCACGGCGGCGAACGGCACGGCGCTGCAGGACGCCTTCCACACCGCGTTTCCCAATGAGACGATCTCGATCGTCGCCGCAGGAACCGGCAAGCTCGTCACCCGCATGGAGGCCGAGGAGAAGGCCGGCGGAGTACGCGCCGATGCGATGCTGCTGGCGGACCCGACCGTCATGCCGCAACTCGCCAGCGACGGCATCCTCGGCGATTACGTGCCGTCCGCCGCTAGCCAACTCCCCGCGGGCAACTCCGGCCAAGGCTGGTTCGGGCCGCTCGACTTCTACAACGTGATCGTCTACAAGGACGGGCTCACCCCGGTCCCGAAGGACTGGTCGGATCTGACCAATCCGGCGTACAAGGGCAAGATCGAGATCGGCGATCCCTCCTACTCCGGCACCACGCTCGCGATGGCCGCCGAGATGCCGAAGCTCGCCGGCGCCGACTTCTTCACCAAGCTCAAGGCGAACGACGTGAAGATCGTCCAGTCCACCAACACCGTCGGCAACGACATCGCCAGCGGCGCAAGGCCTATCGGGATCACTCTCGACTCGGTCTACCGCCCGCTCAAGGAGAAGGGATCGCCCGTGACCATCGTGTGGCCGGCGAGCGGCGCCATCCCCGTCCCGGCCCCCGCCGCCATGATCAAGGGCAGCACCAACCCGGTCGCCAAGAACTTCCTCGACTGGTTGCTCACCACCGACGGTCAGGCAGAGTTGGCGAAGCTCGGCTACTCCCCGGCGCTCGACAGCTCCGGAGCGGTGCCGGCGGGAACCAAGATTGCCACGGTCCCGTTCCAGGATCTCGTCAGCCAGCGGGCGACGATCCTCGGTGACTTCACCAAGGTGTTCGGCGGCTGACCGAGGTGACCCTGCCGACCGCGCAGTTGGCCGAGGGCCAGGTGGGGCCACACCCGGTGTCCGCATCGGGCGCGGCACCACGCTCTCGGATGCTTCGCGTCGGCGGGGAGTGGACCGTCGTCCTCGTCGGCGTCGCGGTCCTGGTCGCCTGGCCGATCGGCCGGATGCTCTACGAAGTGATCGCCGCGCCATCGATTATCGCCGATCTGTGGAACGAATCGCAGATGACGGCCGCCATAGAAGGCACCGTCGTCACCTCTGTCGGCGGCACGGTACTCGCGCTGATCATCGGCGGCGGATCGGCGGTCGCATTCTGGCGGCTCCGCGTCCCGGCTCAGGCCGTACTCGCTGGCGGACTGCTGCTGCCGATCCTCATCCCGCCATTCGTCTCCGCGCTGTCGGTCACCCAGGCGTATACGGCGGCCGGACTCGCCCAGCACCTGGTCGGCCTGCAGATGAACTGGCTGTTCGGTGCCGTCGGAACCACGATTCTGCTGGGGGTGCAACAGGTTCCGATCGCGTTCCTGATCATCGCGGCGGCCACCAGGACCCGCGGCAGCGGCGATGCGGAACGGGCGGCTCGTGCCAGCGGGGCGCCGCCGTGGACCACGCTGTGGACCATCACCTTCCCGCTGCTGCGGCCGGCCATCATCGCGGCCACCGCGCTGTGCTTCATCTCGTGCGCCAGCGATTTCGGCGTCCCGGCGGTGTTGGCCATCCCTGCCCGCTACCCGACCATTACCACCGAGATCTACCAGGCGATGTCGTTCTCCACGAACGGCCTGGCGGACCCGATCGCGCTATCCGCGCTGCTCATCGTGGCCGCACTCATCGTGTTCGCGGTGACCAGTCGGTTCGCCACGGCCGGGGTCGCCGCGAACCGGCACACCACCCCGCTCGTCATCCGGCGGCGCCCGTGGCACACGGCGGTGGCGGTGCTGATCGGCCTGTACATCTTCGTCGTCAGCGTGTTCCCCCTGCTGGGGTTGATCAGCATCGCCATCACGAAGGTGTACGGCGAGAGCCCGGTGCCCGCGCACTGGTCTTTCGACCATCTCGCCACGGCACTGCAGGGCGACGCGATCAGCGGTTTCCTGCGCAGCCTGCTGCTCGCCGTGCTGGCCGCGACACTCCTGGTCGTCGCCGGCGTGCTCGCCGGGCGACTGGGGCTGCGCCGCGGCGGACGCGCCCTCGGCGCGCTGATCGCGGTGCCCTATGCCGTCCCCGGATCCGCCGTCGCCATCGCGATCCTGTTGACCTTCAGCAAGTTCCTCTACGGCACCATCGCGATCATCCTCGTGGCGTACCTGTCCCGATTCTGGGCGCTGGCCCAGCAGCCGATCAGCGCCGCGCTCAGCCAGCTCAGCCCGGATCCCGCGCTGGCCGCCCGCGCGAGCGGCGCGTCGGCATGGCGGGCGTGGTGGGTGTCGGTCTGGCCCGCGATACGCCCGTCGATGCTCGCCGCCTGGCTGCTCGTCTTCCTCTACAGCCTGCACGAGCTCACCGTCTCGTCCCTGCTGTACGTGCCGGGCACGGAAACAATCGGCGTCGTCGTGCTCAACGCGGAGGAAGGCGGCGATCTCGCGACGACCTCGGCGATCGCCCTATGGCTGACGATCGTGATCCTGCTGTGCGCCGTTCCGCTCATCGTGTCGCGGCGGCTTCGCAGTATCCTCGGTTTCTCCAGTGGAGGTTCGTGGTGACGGCACTGAGCGTCGACCGACTCGTCGTCCGCTACGGCGCCGTGAGCGCGCTGGACGGCATCAGCCTGCAGGTCGGGCGGGGCGAGGTGCTGGCGGTCCTCGGCCCGTCCGGGTCCGGAAAGACAACGCTGCTCAACGCCGTCGCGGGCTTCGTGCCCATCAGCGGTGGCGAGATCCGGATCGACGACATGCTGGTGGCGAGCGGCCGGCGATCGCTGCCCATCGAACAGCGCGGCGTCGGGGTGGTGTTCCAAAGCTACGGGCTGTGGCCGCATATGGACGCCCTGGACACGGTCGCCTATCCGCTGCGGCGGCAGGGCATGGACAAGGCCGAGGCGCGCGCCCGTGCCGCGGAACTCCTCGAACGGGTCGGGCTGGCGGGCCTTGAGCACCGACGACCCAACCTGCTGTCGGGCGGCCAACAGCAACGCGTCGGCCTGGCCCGCGCGCTGGCCCGTAAGCCTCGGCTGTTCCTGTTCGACGAGCCGACCGCGAACCTCGACAGCGGTCTGCGCGCAGGTCTGCAGTCGCAGATCCGCAAGCAGCTGGAACGCACCGAGGCGGCCGCGGTGTATGTGACGCACGACCCGGTGGAGGCATTCGCGGTCTCCGACCGTATTGCGGCGATCCGCGACGCGCACCTCGTGCAGGTCGCCACCGCGAAGGAGATCTACGCACATCCCGCCGACGCATGGATCGCTCGGCTGACGGGACCCTGCTCGCTCGTCGACGCGGATGTGCTGGACGCCTCGACGGTCCGCATCGGCGGCGCTGTCGTGCGCGACGTCATCCTCGGCGGCGCGGCTCAGCCCCCCCGGAATGACGTGTCGCTCGCGGTACGACCGGAGTGGATCCGACTCGACGCGCCCGGTGCACTTCCGCTCGACGCCACCGTCGAGGCGGTCGCCTTCGCCGGCGCGGAGGTGGTCTGCACCTTGGCCGGCGGCGGACGGTCGGTCGTCGTACACGTCCCCGGATCGACGGACATCAGGACCGGCGACCGCGTGTCGTGGGGCCTCACCCGGGCCTGCGTGCTGAGCCCGGGCACGCAGCCGCCGGTCGACGACACGGCCAGCGCTCATCCCGTCGCGTCCCCGACGGAGCCGGCGGTCCCCACTGCTCGCCCATGACCCTGCTCACCCATGACGCTGCCCGCCCATGACGCCGTTCGCGCCTACGGCGGCACAGACGTTCCGAACCGGGGCCGGACTGATCAGAAGGTCCGATTCAGGCCGAAAGTCCTTGATCGATAGGGACTTTGTGCCCTAGCCTCGGTTTCCGACAATCTGTGTCCTAGATCACACGGGCGCCACACATCGAGCCCATCACCAGGACTGGCACCGCCATTGCCCAGGTCAACCCGGGGCGGACCGCGCTATTCCGCATCAGCCGAAACGGGGGCGGGGCGAATGGCCAACAGTTCACATTGAACATTGATTGCGGTGCGCACGTCCGACCGGAATACCAGGGCACAAACGGTAGAAAAGCGTCGCCCACCGGCCCCGGTGCGGGCCCATCTCACGGGCGGGTTCGGCCGTCATCCTCGCGGCGAGGGAACATTCGCGACCGACGGCTCGCCACGTCAGCATCGGCAACGTGATTTAGGCGGACACATGGTGCGCACCAACGTTTGTCGCCGACCGAAGGCGCCGGTTGCGCGCCGTCTCCATATCTGCTCATCGCTTGCCGGGCGATAGTCGCGCCCGGTCACGATGGGGAATTTCTGTTTCAACACGAGCATCCACGGTGATGCTCAGGGAAGGGACCGATCATGCCGTCCGAATATTCGGCCGCCGCCAATGCCTATCTCGATCTGGACATCGCCGGCGCCGTCCGCGGAATGTCGCACCTCGGTGCTCCATTCGTCGCCACTGCCGCGACCGCGCAATTGATCGCGGCGGAATACCTGCACACCTACGCCGACCTCCTGCAGATCCCGCAGGCCGCGCTGGCCCGGCTGGATCGGACGCCCGACCCGCTGCCGACCGGCGATCCCGTCGAGTTCCGCTTCGCGGCGGAGAAACCGCTCGGCGGCCTCACCACGGTCGCTTTCGACCAGACCGTCCTGGGCCTGCCCATCTGGGAGGCGGGCCTCGCCCTCCAATTGCGGCCGACGGAGCGGCAGGTGTTGACCGTCCAATCGACCGCGCACCGCGAGGTCCAGGTCACGAAACCGTCTGCGGCGACCGCAAAACGCGCGTTGCAGATCGATGCACGACAGCTCGCCGGGGCGTTGGGAGTGGGCAGCGATCGGGCCGGCGGGAAACAGGCACTGCCCGAGGTCGCGAATCGGCGACTCGTGGTGCTGCAATTCTCGCGCGCGGCCGTCCAGCGGGACCCGGAGCCGACGCCCGTCATCGGCGTTGCCGAGTCGGCAGGCATGACCAACGCTGCCGGCGGCGAATCGTATCTACCCCGGCTGCCGCTGCCCCCGATCCCGGATTCGTTCGTGGACGGTCGGCATTACGTGTGCGTGCGGGTCGATTTCGCCTTGCCCGCAGCCGGTTTCCGGCAACTGCACTGGGTTGCGCTGCTGGATGTCGACACGCTGACCGCGCTGTATCTGCGGCCGTTCGTCGACGACGTGACCGGGCTCGTGTTCGACATCGACCCGATCACGACCAACGGCGGACCAGCGCCCACCGCGACGAACACCACGCTCAATCCGGTGCGGGTGGCGAAGACCCTGCCCGGTCTGGTCGCGCCGGTGGCCGGCGTGCAATCCCTCACCGGCGACAACGTCACCATCAGCGACGTCGAGGCGCCCACCGTCGCGCCGCCGACCGAGACGTCCGGCAACAACTTCGATTTCGACGCGCGGACCGACAACTTCGCCGCCACCAACGCCTACGAGCATTGCGACCGGTTCTTCCGGCTGGCCGACAGCATGGGGTTCACCCGTTCTGGATACTTCGCGGGCACGACATTCCCGACCCCGGTCGACCACCGCGGCCTCGGCGGGAACGTCATCAACGCGCACTGCCTCGGGGTCAGCGGCGGCAGCGGTATCCTGCAGACCGCATTCGCGCTGGTAGACACCACCGACACGACAAACCCGCTCGGCATCGCCGCGGATCTCCGTGTCGCACTGCACGAGCTGGGCGGCCACGGGGTGCTCTACAACCACGTCAGTAGTGCGAATTTCAGGTTCTCGCACAGCGCCGGAGACAGCATCGCCGTCATACTCGTCGACCCACAGACCAACGCGCCGGACCGGTTCCTCAGCTTCCCCTGGGCGTTCACCGAGTTGCCGGCGAGCTCGGTCCGCCGGCACGACCGCACCCCGGCCGCGGGATGGGGCTACGGCGGATCGATCGCGCTCAATCCGTTCGGCGCCGGTGACGGGGGCGGGTACAACAACGAGCAGATCCTGTCCACCACCATGTTCCGGATCTACCGGTCGATCGGCGGAGACTCCGCGGACCTCGCCACGCGCCAGTTCGCCTCCAGGATGACGATCTATCTGATACTCAAGGCGATCAGCACCCTCACCCCGGCCACGAACCCAACCTCCGGGGAGGCGTTCGCCGGCGTGCTGCAAACTGCCGACGCCGACGACTGGACCAGCGAAAACATCACCGGCGGCGCGTACCGGAAGGTGATCAGGTGGGCCTTCGAGCAGCAGGGAGCCTTCCAGCGGGCCGGCACCGCGACGCCGAACAACAACCCTGGCGACCCACCGGCCGTGGACGTCTACATCGACGACGGGCGCGCGGGCGGATACCAATATCAGCCGGTCTGGTGGGCGAACCAGTCGATCTGGAACCGTCGCAACCCGGACAACGGGACCACCCACGAGGAGCCGATCGTCGGCGTGACGAACTACGCCTACGTCACCATCAAGAACCGCGGATTCCAGACCGCGACGGGCGTGACGGTCCAGGCGTACCACGCGGACCCGAATGCCGGGCTGTCCTGGCCGAGCGAGTGGGAGGCCATGACCACTGCGTCGTTGCCGGCCGCGAATGTGCCGGCGAACAACGGGGGTTCGGTGACGGTCGGCCCGTTCGAATGGGTCCCGCGCCATATCGGCCACGAGTGCATGTTCATGCTGGTCTCGGCGACCGGTGACGAGAGCAACGTCGACCACATCAAACCGGGCGATTCGATCCCGGACTGGCGACTGGTCCCGCACGACAACAACATCGGGCAGCGCAACGTGGCGCCGGTGTCCGGGGGTGGCACGAGCGGGCTGGTCGAGTCGTTCGCCGATCGGACCTTCGAGTTGCGCAACCCGATGGGGCGGACGGCCCGGATGACTGTCGAGGCGACGTTGCCTGAGCTGCTGTCGAGCCGCCGGTGGCGGCTGGAGTTCGTGAACGCGGGTGGTGCGGCGTTCTCCCTGGGCGCGGGGCAATCGCGCACCGTGACGATGCGGATCGTCGAGGGCGCCGCATTCACGGCCGCCGATGTGCGGGCGGCGGCGGACCGGACCGTCCACGTGCTGGGCCGCGCGGACGGCATCGTGGTCGGCGGGATGTCCTACGAGCTCGACCCCGACCAACTGCACCCCCCATGCCGACACGGCAGCGGG
>OFTX01000423.1_pt1 | contig 23155 bp, 20 predicted proteins | sample 1775051 | NCBI WGS metagenome assembly OFTX01 (sample SAMN08195772, study PRJEB24354) | sludge metagenome | isolation source: sludge from phenol fed wastewater aerobic bioreactor A | place: India: Nagpur | collected 2016-09-15
TCGCCCGTGGATAACCCTGCACCAGAGACGGCTTGAGAATCAAGCCAATACCTGTCCGTGGGATGGGGTCAAGTCCAGCCGGTGCCCGAGCGCCAGCCGCTGGTGCGTCCCGAGCAACCCAACGAGGTGTGGAGCATGGACTTCGTGTTCGATGAACTGGCAAACGGCCGCAAGGTCAAGACGCTCACCGTGGTGGACGACTGCACAAAGGAGTCGGTCCAGATCGCGGTGGACACGTCGATTCCGGCGCTGTACGTCACGCGCGTGCTTGATCAGGTCAAGGCCGAGAGGGGCCTTCCCAAGGTCATTCGCACGGACAACGGCCCGGAGTTCGCGGGGCGCACTATGCAGGACTGGGCCGCCAAGAACCAGGTGGAGTTGCGTTTCATCCAGCCGGGTAAGCCCGTTCAAAACGCGTACATCGAGAGCTTCAACAGCCGCTTGCGCGACGAATGCCTGTCGCAACACTGGTTTGCCAGCCTGAGCCACATGCGCAGCGTCATCGACAACTGGCGTGAGGACTACAACCACCAACGCCCGCACAGCACCCTGGCGTACTTGCCTCCGGCCAAGTTCGCCGCGCAATGCCGCCAGCGCGCTGGCGGCATTGCGCCATCAGATCAACCCATTACGATTCAACCCACGGACTCTGAATCGTCGTGTTGCTAATCCTGGGGGCAGCGCAGGCCCAACGAGTTGTGGGTGTCAGACTTCACCTACGTTTCCACCTGGCAGGGCTGGCTGTACGTGGCCTTCGTGGTGGACGTGTATGCCCGGCGCATCGTGGGCTGGCGGGTCAGCCGCAGCATGCAAACGGACTTCGTGCTGGATGCGCTGGAGCAGGCGCTGTATGACCGCCAGCCTGCGGCTGATGCCTTGACGCACCATTCCGATAGAGGCAGTCAGTACGTTTCCAAGCGCCGAACACCTGTCATGTTCGCCGCCTCGTCGTCAACCATCTGCTGGATGATCTTTGTATCGACCTGATGCCCATCGTTCATCATGCGATGGTGGACTGTTCCTACCAGCTGGCTGCGGATACGCTGATCGTAGGTCAGGGCCATGGCCGCAAGTTGACGCCTCATGTCTTGGGGCCAGACCTGGTCTTGCCGCAAGCGCTCAACGCAGAAAGTGAATTCCGGAGTGTCCGCACTGGTTCTCTCCCGTCGCCTGGCGGCAGTCGCCACCTCGTCGATCTGGCCATGCTCATCAAAAACAACCGCGTAGACCTGACTGGCCCGTTCGGTTGACAGCATCCCGTTGCGGATTTCGCTGGCAATCGCAGCAAGGTCTCGTTCCATCGGGTCACCGAATCCACCGCCCGTCGGGCTTGTGATCTGGATCACATCACCTCGATTGAGTTCGAGCACGGAGATCTTGCCGATGGAACGTTCATCAGGACGGCCTGGGTTCAGGACCGCAGTGCCTTTGACGCCGTGTTCTCCGCCCCTGAAGCCCCAGGCCGAAAAGACAAAGCGATTCATGTTGCGCACAGTCATGACTGCGCGGTGGGCGGTATTTTCAATCTCCATCTGGAGGGCGGCGCCGCTGACATAGCGACCCGCACGCCGACTGTCGGGAACGATCCGAATGGCCCGCATGATCATCGCGGTCTCAACCTCAATGATTTCCACAGGAACGCTGCGCTGCGAGTACCGAACTGCCGTTCCATCGACGCCGTCGCGACTGCGACGCGCTCCGCCACCGCCATGAATCGTGTTGATGACGTTCACGCGATCACGGCCGGTGCGCGGATCTGGGGCTGCGACGACAATCACGCCCGCATTGCCCGAGTCGGCGGCAGCGAGTCCCTCCGGCAGAGCCTGGTTGATGCAACCCAGGAGAACGTCGTAGGCACGCGTTGCAGATGCCGCGCGGGATCCGCCGGATGCAGGGAATACGGCATTCAACACTGTACCGCGCGGCGTGTACGAATGGATGGCACGCAGGATTCCGGCGTTGCGTGGCGTTAACGGATCCATCGTCAGGATGAACGCGTAGAGGCATTGAACAACATAGGGGTGCGTTGATGCGCCGCTCACCAGGTTGTACGCAGCCGGAAGTTGCGGGTCCGTCCCGGAGAAATCGAGGTGGATCTCTCCCTTGCTTACGGTCATCCGCGCCGAGAAGAAAGCAATCTGGCGGTCATTGATTCCCTCCAGGTAGTCGGAGAAGTCGTAGACGCCGTCCGGGATGGATGCAATGGCGGTGCGAGCCTTGGATTCCGCGTAGGTAATGACATCCTGCATCGCCTGCTCAACGGCTTGACCGCCATATCGGCCACACAACTCATTGACTCGACGGTCAATGCTCTTGAGGCCGGAGATCATGGCCTGGATGTCTCCCCACACTTCGCCGGGGATGCGACTGTTGTCGGCAAGAATCGCCTTGACCGTGGTGTTGAGCACGCCGCCCTCATAGAGCTTGACGGGCCTGAGTCTGATCCCCTCCTGGAATACTTCAGTGAAGGCGGGAGAAATGCTGCCCGGTACGGCTCCACCGATATCCGACGCGTGCACGAAGGCCCAGCCAATGGCAATCAACCGATCATCCCGAAAGATCGGATAAAGCAGCGTGATGTCCATGAGGTGCGTAACCAGGCCGTCCGTCGTGAACGGGTCATTGGTGATCACGATGTCACCCGGCTTCAGGTTTTCTCGCCCAATGGCGTCAAGGGTCGGCTTCAGAGGTGAGCCGACAAAGACATTCACGCCCGAGAGCATGGGATAGGCAAACATGTCGCCATCGACTGTCGCGACTGCGCACTGGTAGTCCTGGACAAGCTTGACGAACGTTGTATGAGCGGTGCGGTACACCGCTGCAGACGCTTCTTCAACAATCGCGTTGAAGCGATTGCTCATAATGGCGGTACGAACAGCGTCCATGGGTCAACTCCGGGTCATGAGAATGGTGCCGTAGGCGCCCACGCGGGCCACAAAGCCGGGTGGCACTACGAGGGTGGCGTCAGATTGCTCGATCACGGCGGGACCGGGCACTTCGTCGGAATGGGTGAGGCGAGATCTCTCAAAGACACGCGCCTCAGGAAAAATCTCTCCCTGGAAACGCATCGACCGCGAGCCCTTGAATGCGTCCCCGACCGTCGATGAAGATGGTGCAGCGGGCTCTGGTATCGACATGGCACCCCGGATCCGGACGCGCAGGTCGACAAATTCAACTGGCGCTTCGGGATCGCAGTGGTTGTAAATGCGCTCGTGCTCCTTATGGAAGATCGCATGCATTGCGCTGAGGTCTGCAGACTCGACCGCAGAATCCGGCAAGCGCACATCGACCTGGAAGGACTGGCCGGTGTAGCGCATCTCGGCCCAGCACTCGAAGCCGGTCGATACCAAGCGCTCAGACGGTGCCTGCCGGGACAGCCATTCACCTGCCTCCTGGCGAAGTGCTTTGTACTTTTCGGCGAGTGCGGTCCCATCCACACGTTGCCCATGCACCGTTTCCATCACGTCGTGACTGAGTTCAGAGACAAGCCCGCCGAATGCGCAGAATGTTGAAGGGCTTGTGGGCACAAGCACGCGATTGATGCCAAGTTCAGCGGCAAGGAGGGGGCCGTGAATGCCGCCACCACCACCGTACACGAGCAGTGTCAGGTCTTCGGGGTCGACCCCCTGGCGCGCCAGGTAGGGAAGCACGCCAGCCACCATGTTTGAACTCGCTACCGCCACGCACATATCGGCCGCGCCGAATACATCAGACTTCAGCCCGCTGGCGATGGGAGCCATCGCACGCTCAGAGGCAGTTCGATCAAGCTTCATCTTCCCGCCCAGGAGAGCTTCAGGAAGATATCCGGCCAGCAGGTAGGCGTCGGTCAGCGTGGGAGCCGTTCCGCCGCGAGAAAAGCAGGCTGGCCCCGGATACGAACCCGCGCTTTGCGGCCCAATCCGCAGCACACCATCATCGATCATGGCGATGGATCCTCCGCCCGCACCGATGGCCTCGATGCCTGTGACCGGCATCACGACAGGGAAGTCGCCGACCTCGGCGGCATTCGATGTCATGGCCTGGCCATCTCGCAGCAGCGAGATATCGGTACTCGTACCGCCCATGTCCATCGTGAGGATGTTGCGCTCACCAGCCGCTCGAGCTAGATATTGGACGGCGGTGACGCCAGAGGCCGGACCGGAAAGCAGCGTGTGCACCGGGAAGCGCCGCGCTTCAGCGGCCGCCATGGCGCCGCCGTTGGAGCGCGTGACAAACAACTGTGAACCCGGCAGCCGGCTCTTAACATACCGCTCAACGGCGCCGATGTATTCGTTCATGCGCTTTCGCACAAACGCGTTGAGCACGCTCACGATCGCCCGCTCATACTCACCGACACGCGGCCAGATTTCGCTGGAAAGACTGACTTCCGCATCGGCACCCACCACGGTGCGAATGGCTTCTTCGACAGCCCGTTCGTGCGCTGGATTGGCGTAGCTGTGAAGCAGTGCAACCGCGTAACCGTTCGCGCCTGCATCCTTGGCCTGCTTGACCAGTTCCTGAATCGCCTCTTGACGAATTGGGGTTCGAACCGTCCCCCCGTGCAAAAGCCGCTCGTCTACCTCAAAGACCATCGCGCGTTCCACCAGTGGCTTGGTCCGCGTCTCAAAGATGTTCAGGGGATTGCGAACCCCCATTCGCTGGAGCTCCAGCAGGTCGCGGTAGCCGTTGGTCACGAAGAAAGCGACTTTCGGCCCCTTGCGCTCGATCACGGCATTCGTGCTCACGGTCGTGCCGTGCATGACGACCGCTGGCTCGCCGTCCTGGGGTCCCAATCGCTCCAGCAACAACTCGAAGCCCTGGCGAAAGCCCTCCTCGAAAGCCGGAGGCGTAGAGGGAACCTTCAAGCTGATGACTTCAGTGCCACTGCCTTCTCGCCACCCACAGAAGTCTGTGAAGGTGCCGCCTATGTCAACGCCGATGCGAATCATTGTAAAAATCCTTTAGTCGTTTCTCAGTGCAGAAGCTCTAACGCCAGGCTACGCAAGGGATCTTTGCCAGGCCGTTGATATCACCGGAACCTGAAGATCTATTGCGGCCATAGCGCATGCTCATGACTCGGTCGTGTTGATGTAGTTCTCCCAGTAAGGAGCGCGATTCACGCCGATCAATCAAGCAGGTCTGATTTTTCCTGCCGCCATCCCATCAAGCAAATCAATATTCAAGACCGGCCAATAAGTCACATTTATTTGCATGACGACCTCTCACTGCGGGAAAGAGACGCAAGCAGACAATCTGCCTACGTTGGTTGAGCAAAGGTGATGAGGTTGCGGCGTCTACGCCCAACAGATCAGCGTAGGAGATTGGCACGACCATGTGCCTGGAAGGCTGCATGCCGCCTGACGCTGCAAGGTGGGCCGGAGGCATTCGCTTGGCCGTCTGGAGCCATCGGCGGCATTTGCCCCGACGTCTCCAGGAACCTGCAAGTAGACTCAGGCTGCGTGATCAGCCGTGAATGCCATGAGCACTTCCGGCTTCACTGCACAAACAATCACTCCATGGTCTTTGCCGCACCTGCGGCATCAACTGCAGCCTTCCAACGGACCGACTCGGTCTGGAGGAAAGTGGCAAAGCGCTCCCGAGGCAACTCCATCGGGGTCAGCCCCAACTCAAGCAGACGCTTGCGCACATCTGACTCTTTGACGATAGAGTCCATCGCATTCCTCAGGCGGAAGACGATCTGGTCCGGTGTCTTGGCAGGCACCACCAACAAGATGTAGCCCTGCAGGTTGAAGTCTTTGACGCCTTGCTCCTGGAGAGTCGGAACGTCCGGAAGCGATGGAATCCGTTCCGCTGTACTCACACCCAACGCCTTGATCGTGCCTTCGGCAATCATGCCTCTCACCACGGGCACGGTGTCCGACATGAAGTCGATGACGCCGCCTCGCAGATCAGTGATTGCCGGCGCACCGCCTCGGTAGGGCACATGTTCGGCCTTGATACCCGTCTGCTTCAGCATTTGGGCCACGATGAGTTGCGGCACTGTTCCCACGCCGGATGAGCCGTAACTCAGTGTGGCGCCGGGCTTCTTGGCGTAGGCCAGAAACTCCTGGAAGTTCTTGACAGGCAGGTCCTTTTTCGCGACGAGCACCTGCGGCGCCCACGCGATAGCGCCGACCACCACGAAATCGTTTATCGGGTCATACGGGAGGGGCCTCACGGTTGTCCAGGGACCAACACTGAGGGGGCCGGGCGCACCTATGGCCAGGGTGTAACCGTCTGCAGGCTGTTTGGCCGCATAGGCGGTGCCGAGTGTCCCGCTTGCACCCGCACGGTTTTCGACGATCACCGGTTGACCAAGCTGCGCTGCCAGTTTTTCACCGATCAGTCGAGCTGCAACGTCTGAGGAGTTTGCTGCTGGGTAAGGCACCACGATCTTGATGGCGCGATCCGGCCATTGCGCATGTGCGCTAAAGGCGGCGCCAACAGCTATGCAAATTCCCAGAAGATTTTTGAGATACCGATTCATTCATTTCTCCGATTCATTTTGGACACCCCGCTGATACCACCCTTCATGCCGCAACTGACTGCTGTTTTGGGGTAATTTCAGTGGACTTGGAAGCCGAATCGATTGTCTTTCGAAGCCGTGAAATAAGCCCATCAAAAGATCACGTCGGTCTATAAGTCCATTTGATAGGGCAGCCCTATCTGCCGGCACAGGCTAGTTTTTTAGGCTGACCCGAAGGTATTCGACAAGGGCTTGCGCCGCTCGATTCGGGTGCTGCATCAACGGAACAATGGCTCCGATTTCAAATTTTTGTATGGGATCGAGAGGTAGTGAAATCAGACCTGCTCGCTGATGCTCAGGCAAGCTGATGCTGGTGACGATCGTTACACCCAGGCCAGCACGCACCAGCTCGATGGCAGCCCCCGCATCACCGACCTCGATCACGAACTTTGGACTGACGCCCGCTGTGGCGAACCAGTTTTCGACCATCGGCCGGATCACGCCCCCAGGTTTGATCCCGACGACGGGTATGCCATCAAGGTCAGCGGGCGAGACATTCACTCCGCCCTGAAGGCAGCCAGGCGCGGACGCGACACACAGGAACTCGCTGTCAAATAGCTTCGTCGCAATAGCCCCGTCCATTTCCGGCGGCAACGAAAGAATGCCCATATCCGCTTGCGCAGAGCTGATCCGATGCATGATGGTCAGCCGATGGTCCACATCGACATCCAGTTTCAGTCCCGGATGCGCGACTGCAAATTGCCCGATCGCATTCATGATGCGGCCGCTCGCAAGGGCCTGTGTGATGAGCACGCGGACAGTTGCCCGTTCATGGTTGGCGATCTGTTGCGCGGCGGCCTTGATACCGTCCAGACCGTCGTAGAGCCTGTTGACCTCTGCCATGAGTTGCAGAGCCTCCGGCGTAGGGGTCAGCTTGCCACCGCGTCGACTGAAAAGCTCGAACCCCACCTCTTTTTCGAGACCACTGATCAGGTAGCTTATAGCGGGTTGCGTGATCGCCATCGCCGAACTGGCGCGCACCATGCTGCCCTCGCGCATGACGGAGCGGAACGCCTCGATTTGTCTCAACTTGAGTGCCACGGCATTGCCCCGACAATGAATTCAAATTACGACGCTAGAGACTCGCACACGAGACAGGAGTCCTTCGACGGACGATGATGCGAGTTCCAGATGAACGACCAAATCATTGCCCGCTAGAAAATCCTCTCCAACGATCAGTTCTGCCATGCTGATCATGGCCTGCGTGTAGGGCATATTGACGTTGGCCACACGTCCAAGTGCCAGGAGGAATACGAGCCCATACGGCACATCTTCCGACAGGTATCGGGTATCGATCCGGGTCGGCCCGGGCGGTCCGCCACGCTTCTTATGCAGCTCGGCGGCTATGTCCTCTAGACGATCCCCTTCGGCCTTGAACGATTGCGAGAAGTGTTTCTTGACGCTGCGCACCTCGATACCGAATGCACCGGCAACGGCCAGGCGTTCAGCGTCGATGGCCTCAATGGCGCAGGACACGCGAGGCGTCATGTAGTGATACTGGGGCCAGTTTTCTGCTCGCTCAATCCTCGTCCAATTGAACAATGCGAGCGGCACGTGTGTGATAGCGCTGGTATTCGCAAGGCTTGAGACAAGCGGGTCTTTTTCCTCGTTGAACCCGTCGCCAAACAGCGCCTCACAAGCAGCGAGCGCCTGAGGTGCGGCCGTCTGTGGCAGACATGAGATCGCGACCTGGCTACGCCGAGTCATGATGTTCACCTGAGTCGGCCCCTTGCGCCGCGCCGTGAGAGCGGTCGTGCCGAAGCTCGCAACACAAAGGTCAATGCCGCGCGCGACGGCGCGCTCATACAAGTACAGCGACGACAACGATCCCATGGAGCTGACAATCACCAGATGTCCGGAACGCAGATTCGGCAACAGTGCGTCCATCACTGCCTTATGGGCATTGAGTGGAACAGCAATCAGGATCACGTCGGCCTGATCCGCCAGCGTCTGCGCGCTATCGGAGACCCCCACGGCAAGCGTCGCTTCCAATGCGCCCATTGCGCTCAACGGCTCGTCTCGCAGCGCATTTGCGCTTCCACTAGGTGCCCACACTGAAACCCCATGACCGCGCTGGGCGGCCCAGGCCGCACTCGCCAAGCCAATGCCCCCGGCACCTACAATTCCTACTTTGATCCGATTCACTTTTCTTCCATCTTCGTTTCGCATACGCTCAGCCCTTTCGGCTTTTAGGGATTCACCCACCGAGCGGCACAAGAAAATCCCGAGCCAGCGCCGTGTGCCGTGCCCCGGATGAAAACAGCGGCAGCGGGAGATGATGGGGCCCCCGACTTGCCTGCATCAGTCTGCTTTGATGTTGTTTTGACGGACAACGGCGCCCCAGCGCGCGTTTTCCGACTGGACCAGGCGGTCGAAGTTTTCCATGGTCGTCGGGTCGACATCGCACCCGATATCGGCAAGCTGTTTGATGACCTTCGGGTCCTTCACTGCGGCAGTGAACTCCTCATGGATCTTCTTGGCAATGGCAGGCGGCAGCTTCGCAGGCGCCATCACGCCAATCCAGGTCGTGAGCTCGGCGGCAGGAATGCCGGCTTCGGCCATCGTCGGCACGTTGGGCAACAGGGGCGAGCGCTTGGGGCTGGTGATGGCGAGCGCACGAATCTTGCCGGACTGCACATGGGTGGCCATCGTGGCGAAGTTGCCGATCATCATTTGGATCTGGCCGCCAATCAGGTCCATCTCCGATGCCGGAACGCTCTTGTAGGGCACGTGGGTGATCTTGATGCCCGCGCTCGAGCGGAAAAGCTCCGTCGCCACATGCAGGGCTGATCCGTTACCGGAGGAACCATAGTTCAACTCGGTGGGCCGGGCCTTGGCGAGGGCGACCAGTTCGGACACCGAGTTCACCGGCAGGCTCTGCGTCACACCCAGGAGGTAAGGGCTGGTGCACAGCTTGGCGATGTTGGTGAAATCTTCTGCGGGTTTGTAGGGAAGGCGGGGAAGCACATGGTTGGATATCACGTAGGTCGACATGGTCGCTTGACCCAAGGTGTACCCGTCCGGTTTGGCTTTCGCCGTTGCGTCATTGGCGATCGTGCCGGTGGCCCCTGGACGGTTATCGATGACGATCGGCTGTCCCCAACGCGCGCTCACCGCATTCGCAACGATGCGGGCGACGGCATCGGCCGCGCCGCCCGCAGCCCCGGGGATGATCCAGCGGACGGGCTTTTCAGGGTACGCCGCGTGTGCCGTCTGGAGCGCCCCAGCAAAGCACAGTGCCAGCAAGATGTTCTTACGTCCAATGGTCGAGATATTCAGTCGCATAAATTTTTCCTTTACGAATGGTGAGGGACAAGCCCCTCTTGTCTTGTTATCAGCCCTGAAGCCTTGGGCCTGTGCAGCAGGCCCTCACTGAGATGACCACATGGTTTGCCGTGTTCATGCCTCCTGCTCGTCGATGTTCAACGTTGCCAGTTCCGCAAGCGTCACCGGCTTGAGCGGCGGCCGGATGCGATAAAAACCCACATCGGCGACCGTTCGGCCTTGCTCCTGGGCAAGGATGTGCGCGATGGTGTAGCCGCATTGACGGCCTTGGCAGGGCCCCATGCCCGCACGGGTATATGCCTTAAGCTGGTTTGGACCGGGCTGACCGATGGCAGCGGCTTTTCGGATGTCGCCGGCGGTCAGCTCCTCGCACCGGCAGACGACGGTGTCGTCGGTTGGCGTCGCGATGTTTGCGCGCGGCGGGTACAGGCCGTCCAGCATGGGGCGCAGCCGCAACAACTTCTTCAGTTTTTCGCGAAGGGTCGCCGCTTGCACCGACGCTGCCTCGCTCGACAGGCGGCCAACTCGCTGAGCCACTCCAAGTGCCACCAGCTCCCCGCGTACACAGGCGGCATAGGCGCCGCCAATCCCAGCGCCGTCGCCTGCCACGTAAATGCCTGGCTTGTCGGTTTGCCCCCATTCGTCGAGAACCGGCGCCAGACACGCCTGCTGCGAGCTCCATTCGTGGGCACACCCGAGCGCCTGCGTCATGTGAATCGAAGGGACGACGCCTTCATGGGACAGAAGCAAGCTGGCCGGCACGCGCATGGTCTTGCCATTGGCCTGGATGTATTCAATCTCCTGCAGGCGATCCTGGCCCAGGGCACGCACAGCCGTGACGCCGCGCACCCGCTTGACTCCGGCGGCTTGGATTTCCCGCATCCAGGCCAACCCCTTGAGGAGGTCCTTGGAGCTGGCCATAGCCGCACCGATCCAGGGCAATGCACGGCGCCAGCCGCCTGCGGGCGATGTATCCAACCACCCGGCGATCTTGCCGCCAGCTCGGACCAATTGAGCCATGTAAAGCAAAGGTAGCGGCCCGCTGCCCACTATCCAGACGGGCTCCGAGGGGATTTGTTTTGATGTCTTGAGCAGGATCTGGGCCGATCCGACGGTCATGACACCAGGCAAAGTCCAACCCGGGAATGGCGCGGGTCGCTCCTGCGCGCCCATGGACAAGATCACTTGGCCGGTGGCTACCGATTCCGCCTGACCCTTGCGGGTCATGTAGACCTTCCATTCGGACTCGACCTGCCAAACCCTGGTATCAGGCTCATAGCTCGCACCACAGGATCGAAAGCGCGAGGCGAGATCGGCACCGGCAAGGTACTCCTCGCCCAACAGGGCGCCAGTAGGCGTTGGTGCCACCGCCTCTACCGCACGCCAGATCTGTCCGCCAGGCGCTGGCTGCTCGTCGACGACCAGAACGGACAGGCCATGAGCCCGCAGCCCAATCGCTGCGCTCATTCCGGCCGGGCCCGCACCCACCACCACCGCATCAAAGGATCTCATGACGCCACCTTCGGCCGGCCGAATTGACGCTCAACGCACATGCCTTCGGCGACCGGGACCAGGCAGGTCTGAGTTGACGACGCACCGTCGACGATTGCCAGGCAGTCGAAGCACACGCCCATCATGCAAAACGGTGCACGCGAACTGCCGTGAACGGGCGTGTGTCGGCAGCTGGGGTTCGCCTGACGCATCATCACAGATGCCACCGTTTCACCGCGCTCGGCAGTGACTGACTTCCCATCAATGGTGAGCGTCAGCGGTGGTGAGCTGGGGGGACTGATTTTTCGAAACATTGAATCGCTCGAGAGGAAAGGCATTGAGAGTCTGGAGATGACGGCCGCAGGCCAATGCCTGCGCGTAAGGGCCAGCGTGGAATGAAGCGAGCGTCACCCCTGAGTGACAGGTTGCGATCTCCGCGCCTGGGTACACCGGGGAGCTGGCATAGACGGGGTACCCATCCGGCGTCATCACTCGCAGGCAGGACCATTGGCGCACCAGCCGCGCTTTGCCCAGTTCCGGAAGGATGCGAAGTGCCTTTCGGGTCATCTTCACAGCTGCGGCGGAAGTGGTGCTCAAGTCATATCCCACGTCCTCCTGAGTCACGCCGATCATCACTGTGCCCTCGCCGGTTTGACGCAGCCCGCTTGCGGGCACAGGCAGGACAGGCGCCAGGCGCTCGGTCACGAGGATCTGTCCTCGCTCCGGATGCAAGGGGATGTCCAGTCCGATCATTCTCCCGAGCGCCACCGACCCAAGGCCGGCAGCGATCACGACACGTTCGGCATGGGCCGTTTGCTCACTTGTCTTCACCTCAAAGCCGCCGCCTGCCAAGGGCTTGATCGAGGTCACCGGGTGCCCGTTGCGCACCATGCCGCCTCGGCGCTGGAAGGCGGCTTGGAGCGCAGCCAGGAGTCGAAGCGGGTTCGCCTGACCGTCCTGCTCCCCCAGGCTCGCGCCCACGACGTCAGGGCCGAGTCGCATGGTGGGGTAACGACGCGCCAGTTCGCTGCGATCAAGAATCCGCACGGAGGGTGCCAGTTCTGGCGTCTCAGCTTCCCAAGCACCCAGCATCTTGGCGCGAGCAGACAACTCGTCGTCGCTCAGGCAGAACTTCAGACCGGCGCCGGTTTGGTAGTCAAGTGAAATTCCCGTCTCTGCCTCCAGTCCCGCAGCAAACTCCGGCCATGCATCAGCCGCCGCCGCCGACAGCCGGTGGTACTCGGGGTAGCGGTAACCCTTGCCTTGGACCCAGACCAAGCCGAAGTTGGCCTTTGCCGCCCGGTAGTCCGTGTCGGCCCCATCGAGCATCAAGACCCGCTTGTCGTACCCGGCAAGGCCGTATGCAATGGCAGCGCCCACTATTCCGGCGCCCGCAACGATCACGTCGTATTCACGCTGCATGTTCAAAGACCTTTCTTCTTCGGGTCGATGCGCAGGCTGCGCGCGGTCCCCGCAGTGCCAGAACCACCAGGGTTAAGCGGCGCCGTCAAGTGGATCGCCTGGGGTGAATGGAAATGAGGGTTCATTGACCGAGAGGTGAGTTGCGATGGCTACAAACCGTCTGATGTTTGCTTCAAGACAGCCTTCATCGTAAGCAAGATCACCTCAGGTCGCCAGGGTAAAAACCATAGTCAATGTTTTTATGCAATACCTCTTCTGATTGAATCTAAATCATTGTTTTTATTGAACTTTTTTTCCAAAAAATGTCATTAGAATAGCATGCTGCAATAAAACCATGTCTAAATGCTATGAACATGAAAATCACGCTGCGCCACTTGGAGGCTTTTCGGGCGGTCATGGTGCGCAGGACCGTCACCGGTGCCGCCGAGATGCTTGGGGTGACCCAACCCGTCGTCACTCGCCTGATTGCCGACCTGGAGCAGCGCATCGCGATTGCGCTGTTTACCCGAGACAAGGGACGCCTCGCTCCAACGCCAGAGGCCACACTGCTTTTTGCCGACGTCAATCAGTCATTGATGGGGATCGAGCGGATCGCGAATGCGGCAAGCGGCATCAAGGCACTGAAGCTGGGCCACTTGGAGATCGCTGCGGCCCCCAACATGGCCTTGTCCTTCCTGCCACGCGCCATCGCCAGCTTCAGCCTGGAGCGTCCAGAGACCTTGATCACAATGCACATGCATAGCTCTTCAACCGTTCTGGATATGGTCCAGAGCGGACGCTGCAATCTGGGATTCGCCATGGTGCCCGTTCAGGCGACGAGGCATGGCAATAGTGAAACCCTTGTTTCGGCCAAGATGGTTGGAGTGATTCCTGTCGGGCATCGACTGGCGACCCGCAAGGTCCTGAACCCGGAAGATTTCGAGGGAGAAAGCTTCATCTCCATGGCGCCGCTGATGGAGACACGCATGAAGATCGACTCCTTGATGCTTTCCTACGGCGTGAACAGAAGGATCAATGTCGAAACGCAAATCTCGTCAGTCGTGATCCGATTGGTCGAAGCGGGCGCAGGAATTTCTATCATCGATCCGCTGACGGCCACTGGCTACACCGGTGACCAGGTCAGGTTCATCCCCTTCAAGCCAGATATCGTGACCGATTACTCGATGGTCATCTCACCGAGAAACTCCTCGACCCTGGTTCTCAAGCCTTTCATCGACCACGCGCGGCGTGAGATCCGCAAGATGGTGCCCACGCATCTGATCGTCCGAGGTTGACGAGCCGCACTTCGTGCAATTGCGTGATTTCCAGCTTGCTGAGAGCGGCTTGGCCGTCCGGTCTTCAGGTGCTTTCTCTGGTTGACTACAGCGCGTACCGCTGCACAACGTTCATTGCGAAGACATACCGATTTACGGGCGGGAGGGGCGTAAGCGTCAGCTCAGCACCCTCTTGACGAGGTCCTTATGGGATGGTCAGACGTCCAGAACGTGTCGCAGAAGAAGCCTTGTGGAAGGCGTTCTGGCAGAACGAAGGTGGCATCGCACCCAATGATGTGATGTACCGGCGCGCGCTGCGCCAAGTTGAGCAACTCGATGCGCTGCAAGTCGAGATCACCAACCGCAACGAGCGCCCCGACGCCGGCTCGTAGAAGCCCTGCAGCCGGCCGTCCGCGCTCGGCTTGATCTCGATGGCGCGGCGCTTCTTGTAGGTGACCGTGGGCGGCGCGGCAGAAGCCCGGGGCTCCCCCGGATAACCCGGCGAAAACAGGGTGGGCACTGAGTGCCCTGCCTGAGAACCCCGGGGTTCTGAACCTTGTGCCTCGTTCCCGGCCCCGTTAAAATCAAAGCGCTCGGATTGGACCTCCTGCCCGGTGCGGCCTTGGCGCAGCGCAACTGCCTGGGTGTCGGTGTTGGAGGGCGGCGTTGCTGCGGCGTCGCGGGTCGGGAAGGTCAGGCGCCCGACCCACTCCGGGTTCCCCCACAAAGCCTTCGGATCGCCCTTGTACGGGCGCACCGAGGTCACCGAGTAGTATCCCGTCGTCGCGGCAGGGTGGGCACTCAGTGCGCTGCCTTGGGCATCGCGGTGCGTCATCACGATCGCCTGCTGGGCCACCGGGTTCACCAGGATGAACTTGCCCTCGTGCTCGTGCGCCTGCCTGACGCCGCGCAGCACCGCCACCGTCTGGCGCATCAGGTCCTCGGCCAGGTCGCCCGTCTGCTGCGGCGGCATGCGGCCCGCGTCGCGCCGGGCGTTGTCGGCCAGGTGCTCGGCGCCAAAGCCGCGATGCGGCCCGAACGCCTGTCCCACCGCCACCCGGATCGGCCCCGCCGGCAGCTTGGTGCCCGCCGGAATGCTGGCCAGGTCGCCCGTGCGGCTGCCCGCGTACTCGGGCGTCTCGGGCACCAGCGCGTCGTTGACCGTGCGCGCGCCACCCCACAGCCGCAGCGCGCGGCGCACCTGCTCCATCAGGCCGGCGCGCACCTGCGCCATCGGCTCACCGGTGGCCGCCGAACGCGCGCGCGCCGCCGCCTCCAGCGCCTGTTCGCGGGTCTGCGTCAGCGTCACCAGGCCCTTGGCCTGCAGCTTGTCCAGCGCCTTGCCATAGGCCTTGGCAATGGCAAGCTCGATCTCGCTCGCCTTTTCCTGCCCCTCGCGACGACTGAACAGCGGCTGCCCCGCCTGCACCGATTCGCGCATCTTGTCGGTGATGACGAAGCCCGGCTGCGTCAGGAAGCCTTCCGGGTTCTGCGCCTTGTAGGCGTCGAAGACAGGGGCGGTATTGATCTGGAAGCCGCCGCTCATCGTGAGCAGCTTGTCGCCCACTTGCTTGAGGCCGCGCCCGGCCAGGAACTGCTCCCAGCTTTGGCCCAGCGTCATCGCGCCAACTCGTCCGCCGCCCACCTTCTTGAGCAGCGCGTTCACCGTGTTTGGCACGATCTTGTCGTAGAAGGCCCTCATGCCTTCGCCGCCGACCGTCAGCCCGCCGCCTTTCAGCTCACCCTTGTCTTCGCTCAGGATGCGCTCGGCCAACTCCTTGCCGATCGCCTCGTCCAGCATCTTGTTGTCGAGTTGCTCGCCGAGGCTGCTGGACCCGACGGCGTTGATGCGGCCATCGGGCGCGACACTGAGCATGGCGAGGGCGCCTTGGCTGGGCACGATCTCCACCACCTTGTTGCCGTTGTCCAGGCCGCCCCACCGGATGCTGTCGACCTGCCTGCTCAGGTTGTAGTGCTCCGCGTTCTGCTCGCCACTGGCAAACGCCACTGCGTCATAGCCACCTTCCACCGCCAGCGTCAGCACGCGCTTGAGCGCCAGGTTCAGCCAGCCCTCGGTCTTGGTGATGAAGGGGCCGGTGGCCACGTGCTGATGCTTCTCGGCCCAGTCCGTGGCAGTCTCGGCCGCGACGGCCTTGGCCTGCTCCAGTTCCTAAACGTACTGGTCGACCCGCTTGCCTCCTCACGCATGGTCGCCAATCTCATGGCCCTGGCAAACAATGGCCGCCCGCCCGACGGCGGCATTCCGCCGAGCGCCAGGCAAGCCTTCAATCAATGGGTTGCCGCGATGCGGTTCCATGCCGGCACGGGCTTTGGGTCATTCCCCGACCCGGTCAACGCGGTGCGTGTTCTGCAAAGCGCGGGCAGCATGACCGAGTACGAGGCCTATCGCCGCCTTCGCGACCAGGCCGAGTGGGATGAAGACGAGGCCCAGCGCGCAGGCGGAGCACGCAAACTGATCGGCCCTGGAAGCAGTTTCTCGGCGAAAAGCTATTTCGGTGAGACCCCCTTTGCCCAGAACTTTGACGCCCGGATCGCCCAGCTTCCAAACAAGATCCTTCAATGCCTGTACTCGGGTCGCCAGGCGCACGGTTCGGTCTTTCACTTCTGGAAGGGACAAGCACCCGATGACATTGCCTATCTCATGGCCATGCACATGAGTTCGTTCGAAGGACTGCTTGATCACGCCGTTGATCAATGCCCGCCCGACAGCAACCAGGCCAGTGCGATCGCGTCATCGCCGGCCAAGGCGGTCATCACGCCGGAGATGGCGCGCAGCGCCAGGGCCGAGAAAAACTCGCGACCGATCAGCCCCGCGGAAGTCGAGGCCAACCGGCTGCGCAACGAAGAGGCGCGCGCAAAAATGGCTGAACGACAGGCCCAGTATGACCAGCAGCGCGCGCTGCGCAAAGCGTGCAGCGACGAGTGGCAGCCCAAGTTGAATGCCGCGCGCCAGGCCCGTGACATCAATGCCCAAAAAGCGGCTGCGGCGGCGGTTCGCGAATGCCTGGACCATGCGAGCAGTGACTCCCTCAGCCCCGCTGACCAGGAGGCGCGTCGGCTGAGCGCCGAGGCGGCCCAGGCGAAATCCGCCGATAGACAGGCGCGGTTTGACCGGCAACGCGCGATCTTCAAGGCCTGCGACGAAGTATGGGAGCGGCAGTTCAATGCCGCACGCCAGGCGCGTGACACCAGCGCCTACAAGGCGATTCATGAGCAGCGCAATGCATGCCGGAGCCAGGCGCGCGAGTAGTTCCGCCGGGGTGGCATGAGGGGCAGGGCCAAGGCGGCCAGGATCCGGCGATCCGGCGAAGCGCCATGCGGCTGGAAACACCCGTATTGGTCGCGCAAGGCAGGAAGCACCTTCAGTCGGACTGGATGCCGACAGGGCTCTTGACGGCACATGTGATCACAGCTGAAAAGGCACCTGCCGTCCGCCGAAGACGCGGATGGCAACGCCCCAGAAACGCAATGCGGCCGGAATCTGGCTGCCCTCGATGTACGCCAGTGCAAGTCCGACCGTTGACGCCTGCGGGAGATCTTCAAGCGGTCGGTACAGCAGGCTTGACACCGCACCCACCACCAACTACATTAAGGACTCGCGCTGATTTCCCCATCAACTTGCAGAGCGCGCTACAAATCCTGCTAAAGCGATGCAACCCGCTTTGGCGTTGACGAGGCCCCTCGCAAGAACAGCGAGCCGTCTCCTCAAGGATCGAAGCGGGTTTTTTCGTTGATGGGTTTGAAGCTCTTGAGGCCCTCGGGCCTCGTCGCCGGATTTGATCGACATCTTGCCGGGCGACTCACAAATGCAGGCTAAAGCGGCGGCTCTCCGGGTCATTCCGGGAGCCATTTTCGGAAACGACTTTGACTCGGAGAGGCCTTCATCGTGACCCAGCTCACCACCCAGCTCCAGCGTATGCACCGCTGACCTAGCGCCTGTTCAAGCACTGCCAGGAAGCGCCGCGACCGCGGTGATGCGCCTTGCTGCGCCCAAAGCCTCCCCAAGCGGAGCTTTGGCGCCGCAGATGCAGCACCGAAACGCGGGCGGGGACAACTCTTGCCCTCGCCCTCAGCGCGTCGCGGCGTGTTCCGGCATCCACTGCAAAGGAGCTATCTCATGTCGAACACCGCATTCGTGGAATCTCAATCCGCCGACCCCGTCGAGCAGGCCATCGCCCGCAAGGTGCTGCGCCTGTTGAACGACAAAACCCTGGAGCGCCAGCAGCGCATCGAGCTGGTGCGCCAGGCTCAGCGTCAGCTGCTGGGCCACCAGCGCCAACAACGCGAAGCCACCGAACTGGCGGCCCGCGTCAGCGCCACGGCGCTGCCCAAGGGCTACCGGGCAGTGAGCGTGCAGGTTCGCCGCGGCCTGGTGCAGGTGGGGGCTGCCAGCGATGGCGGCTTCGCCTGGGTCGATGCGGGCCCGGTGCCCGAGGGTCTGGCAGCCAACCTGCCGCCCCGGCCCCTGAATGCGGTGCGCCAGGTGCCCAGGCGTCCGCGCATTGATCCCATCGCCGCGCGGCGCCGGGAACTGCAGGCCCGCCAGGCCTGATGCACAGGACGGGGCGACCACCCGGTCGCCCCCTCTGCCACAGCCTTGCCCATCACCGAACACCCAATACCCAGATCCGCCGGAGTTGCCCATCATGTCCACGCTTCCATCCAACGCCACCGCCGCCGAGCGCGAGCGGCTGGCCTTCCTTCTCAACCGCCCCGAGCACGGCGTGGCCCTGCGATGGCTCGAGGCCCAGGAGCAGGTCGACGCCTTCGATGGCGAGCTGCAGGCTGCTGTCGACCGTGCCTACCAGCGCGGCCTCAGCGAAGGCCTGGGCGAGGACGTGCAGGCGCGGCTGCAGGCCCTGCAGGGCGAGCTCGAGCAATGGCGTCAGCAGGCCGAGCAGCTGCGCGAAGACCTGCAGGAAACCGCCGACTGGCTGACCAGCGCATCGGCGCGCCTCATTGCCCAGCGCCGCCAGGCCGCCGCCGCCTTGCGCATCCGTGCGGCCCGCCCGCTACCGGCCACTTGCCATTGACCCTGATTCAACCGGAGAGAACCATGACGAGCTTGATCCCCTTCATGAGCGCCGGCGACGTGACCTGGAGCGCCCAGGTGCGGCGCCTGGATGCGCCCGGCAAACCGCTTCACCTGCGCCTGAGCACCCGCATGGCGGGTACGCGCAACGCCCAAGTCGAGCGCGTGCTGCTGGAGCTGACCCTGGGCGAGGCCGAATACCGCAGCCTGCTGCGTATCCTGCTGTCGGCTTTGAATGAACAAGCGGAGCAGTCCTCATGACCGCCGCCTTCATGCAGCCACTGCCCACGCCGATCGGCGCGGGCACCACCAAGCTGCCCACCTCGATCCAGTTCGACCCGGTGATGCTGGCGCCACCCGGGCCCAGCCTGCACGGCTCACTCGGCCTGCCGCCGCAGCACCTGCGCGAGGTGCACTGGCCGGCGCTGGTGGAGGAATGCGCAACCCGGATCCGGGCGGCGCTTGCTCAGCCGACCCGCACCCATCGCGCCGGCGCAATCCGCCGCATCGGATTGCTGGGCGCGTTGATCTACGAGCGCCTGCCGCACGGCCAGTACCGCCTGTATGAATGGCGACCAGGCGAGGTGGACCCCGACCAGGACGGCGGCCACCATGTGGGCCTGCCCTGGCTGCGGCCAGTGCCCGATGGCAAGGTGGTGATCGACGGTGCGCCCTACCAGGCGCTGTGGCTGACCTGCTACGCCGACGGCCTGCGCCAGGCCCTGGAGCTGCAATGGCCTGAGCATCCCCAGATCGATCCCTATGTCGACTGGGTCATGCTGCGGCTCGAGCAAAAGCTCTGGACCGAGAGCACCCAGCAGCGCGTCCGACAAAACGTGGCCCGGGCGCTTGGCCTCAATGGCTGGATCCTGCAGCGGGCCCGCCGCTGGCTGGCCCACGGCGATGGCAGCCCGATCCGCATCGCCGACTACAACACGGTGCTCTGGCGCCGCCAGCACTGGGCGCGCCTGCAGGCCGAGTCGCCGCAGTGGCTGCCGCTGCTGGCCCAGCTGTGGCGCCACCTGCCGACCGAGGGCGAGCCGCTGGCCCATCTCCGGGCATTGCTGCTGAACAACGGCGTCAGCCCCGCCATGTGGCGGCTGCTGCACCGCGAGGGCACGGGCTGGATCTGGCCGCTGCGCAACTACTACACCAAGGACAGTTGGCACAGTGGGCGCGCCGCGCTGGAGCTGGTGCTGAAGGCGCAGAAGTTCGGCACCCGCCGGCTGGTGCCGGTGTGGATGCTGCAGGCGCTGATGAACCTGGATGGCAATCCGAACCGACCGCGCACCAGCTATCTGAAGAAACTGGAGGATCCCATCGATGCACCGATGGCGGTGCGCCTGGGGCAATGGGCCGCCGACATGGCCCTGTCGGGCGACGAGCCGGGGCTGCAGCAGTTGCAGGGGCAGTGCTACCTGCTGCTGGACTGGGCGACGGCCCACCCACGGTACGTCACCAGCCGGGCCATGCGGCAGGTGACGCTGCCAGCGCTGTGGCGCAAGGCCGAGCAGTGGCATCAGCGGCAGCTGGCCAAGGCCAGGCAGCGGAAGCCTTGGCGCGCGCCGTTCGACCTGACGGCGGTCGAGCACGACGAGCTGCAGCTGGTATGGCTGGGCAGTGCCGTCGACATCCTGGAGGAGGCCTTCGCCATGCGCCATTGCGCGGACAGCTACGTCGAGCCGTGCGCGCGCGGCAGCTACGTGCTGCTGTCGGTGCGGCGCAAGGATACGGGCAAGCGGCTTGCCACGGTGGGGGTCAAGCCCGCCGGGCGCGGCCCCGAGCTGCACCAGATGGCGGGCTTTGCCAATGCGCTGGTGCCGCCGCATATTGCCGCGTTTGCTCGCCAGGCCGTGGCGTGCCTGAAGATCAACCAACCGGAGCCCACGATGCCCAAAAGCAGCAAGCCAAGAACCTATGTCCACCTCACCGCGGTGTGGGGCAATGACGATGCCGAATCCACCATCAAGGTCAGCCGGCGGCGCTGGCAACAGATCCAGGATGGCGAGCCCTATGACACGACGGCGTGGTCGTTGTATGAGGGCGTTCGCTCGCATGCGAGCTGGTCGTTCAATGATGGCAAGCTCACCATCTCGCTGGGCGACGGCTTCGAGATCGATCTGACGACGAAGCGCTTGTACGTCGAGGAGGTCACCACCGAGCCGGGGCCGAAGAAATGACCGGGCGCCCAAAATCCTCGGCTGCCGCATCGATCATCGATCCAAGCACGATTCAAGCCTATCGGGAAACCGAGTACCGCGTGCTGGGCGAGCCGCCCCTCACCCTTCAGGTGGGCCAGGTCAGCGCCGGCTTGCTGGCCCTCCACAAGAGACACAAGGTTGATTGCAGTGCCTTCCTGACCGCCTGCAACCCGTTCAGCCAGCGCTCGGGCGACGCTGCCAATGCGAACCGGCAGGCCGCACTGGCTGCCGAGCTGGCGCGGCGCGGCCTTGCCTTCGTTGCCGGCATCGGCAAGCACCCATCCAATGACTGGCCCGGCGAAGACAGCTTCCTGGTGTTGGGCCTGGATCTGCAGGCCGCCAGGATGCTCGGCGTGCAGCTCGAGCAGAACGGCTTCATCTGGAGCGGCGCCGACGCCGTGCCGCAGCTGATCTTGCTGCGCTGAACCCTTCAGGCGTGGTCGGCCTGCCCAAGGGCAAAACGACCGGGGGGATTTGATCCAGCTTGCCGCCCCCGACCTCTCGTCAAAGCGGCTAAAGAGGAGTATTGACATGTCCGTCAATCGCATTGGCCTGGCCCCGTTCGTGGAGGGCCGGTCATGAACCATCCCATCGACAAGCAACAGGCCGAAACGCCCTCGTCCATCCACCTGCTGCGCTACCTGCCGCAGCGACGCGACTTCAACTGGCGCGCGCTGGATCCGACTGCGGTTCGATCGGCAGGCGACTTGCCGCCCTACCTGATCCTGGGCGATCTGGACGAAGCCAGCTTCAAGCGCTCGGACGAGGGCTGGTCGGCGCGCTGGCAAGGCACCGGGGCCGACACCTGGTTGGAACTGGCACATGACGTCGCTCAGCAGCAGTGGGTGGCCGAGAACCGCTGGCGCGGCATCAAGGGCTCCATCACCATCTGCAAGACGTGCATCCCGCTGCCGGTGGTGATCGGCCAGGTCATGTTTGGCCGGTTCCCGGAGAAGTGGGACGCTGCAGTCAAGACGCTGCTCGAAGCAACGTACCAGCTGACGGTGCTCGTGCCGCCAAAGGAGGCGCCGTCGATATGCGGCATCCCGGACGGGCCTTTCAGGACGCTGGCCTTCCCGCTGGCGGTGAGTGAGTTGCGCGCGTTCCGTGACCGGCTCCGGCAGTGCCTGGAGCGCTGGCAGTTGCCCTACCCGGTGGCTGCCGAAGCCCGGCTGACCTACCAGGGGGTCTGCTGGCACGAGGGCGAGTCGACAGGCTGGCTCGACACCACCCGGCCCGAAGACGCCTTCCGGCAGTCGGTGCAGGACACCGGGCTCGTGCCGCTCGGTTTCCCACGGCGCACGCCTGTACCGGGCCAAGCGGCTGCCTGGACGCACGCGCGGGAGTTGTACTACGTGTACCTGACGTGTCCGTTCGCTGGCCTGACCGACTTGCTGCCTCGACTTGCCAGCAGCCAGGGGCCGATCCGCAAAGTTGATGATCCACGCTTGCGCTTCGAGTGGCGGCCGCTGGTGCTGTCGGCCGGGCTGGAGCACTTCGCGGCCGACCTCACCCTCTACGATGAGCCCAGAACCACGCTCATGTACCTGCGCTTCAAGCCGTTGGCGCAGTGGTGGGGCAAGGGCGAAACGGTCGGCCCGCTGGTCGACGGGATCCGCAGCGCCGAGGATGATCTGGCGCGCGCCGAGGCGATCAGCGCGGACGTCGTGGAGCACATCGAGCGTGTGGTCGAGCAGATCAACGACGAGGAGCAGGCATGAACCGGAGCCAAGAGTGGCTGGGCAGTTGACGCATACCGTTGGCATCGGCGAGATCAACTAACGGGCACCGAACGGGCACCAAGAAGCAGATTTCAACCAAAAAGAAGAAAGGGACTACAACTTTGATAGCTGTAGTCCCTTATGTGGATTGGTCGGCGTGGCGGGATTCGAACTCGCGACCCCTTGCACCCCATGCAAGTGCGCTACCAGGCTGCGCTACACGC
>OFTX01000424.1_pt1 | contig 23152 bp, 22 predicted proteins | sample 1775051 | NCBI WGS metagenome assembly OFTX01 (sample SAMN08195772, study PRJEB24354) | sludge metagenome | isolation source: sludge from phenol fed wastewater aerobic bioreactor A | place: India: Nagpur | collected 2016-09-15
GATCTGCCGCGCGTATGGGATGACTGGCTCGCGTCGCTATGTCCGCCGCAGGCCGCCGAGGTTCGGCCGCAACGCAGTGCGCAGCGCTACGACATGTTCATCATGGCCATCAACGCCGCGGTTGCCGGTCTCGGCGTGGCATTGCTGCCGCGCGTGCTGATCGAGCGGGAACTGGCCAGCGGCGCGTTGGTGCAGGCGCACGCGCACACGCTCGCCAATCCGCAGACGATCTACTTTTCCCATCCCGCGCAGCGCAGCGACTGGGCGCCGCTGCGCCAGTTCGATGCGTGGCTGCGTCGCGCGGTGGCGTCCTATCGGGCTAGCCGCGTTGCGTACGCCGACAATTCGGGGCTTTCGCGCAACACCTGTTCGTAGAGCCCCTGGAAGCCGAGCCATGCCACATAGTCCGAGCCGAGCAGGCGGAAGACCTCGCGGGCCTCGGCATCGGGCAGCACTTCGAGCGGTCCTGACGCTTCCGCGAGCAACTGCACCTGCGCGCATCGCTCCATCGCGAGAAAGCGGTAGGCCGCGGCATCGACCGACGAGCCGACGGTGAGCAGCCCGTGGTTGAGCAATACCGCGGCGCGCTTGTGCCCCATGGTCTGCGCAATGCGACGCCCCTCCTCGGCGCCCAGCACGAGCACGTCGCCGCGAAACAGCACGTGGTCGTCATGGAACAGGCAGGCCTCCTGATTGATCGGCGCCAGTGCGCGAGCGCGCGCGGAGAATGCGCGGCCGTGGGTCGTATGGGTATGAGCGGCGGCGGTGACATGGGGCAGCGTGGCGTGAATCCCGGCGTGGATCGCCATGGCGGCGGCGTTGACGGGACCTTCGCCGTGGTGCAGGCCACCGGCTTCGTCGACCAGGATCAGGTCGTCCGGGTGGATCGAGGAGAAGTGCTGCGCGTAGCGATTGACCCAGAAGCGGTCGGCGAACTCGGGGTCGCGCACGGTGATGTGTCCCGCGATGCCTTCGGCCAGTCCAAAGCGCGCGAAGATCCGGAATGCAACGGCCAGACGCAGCTTCCGGTCGGCGCGCGTCTCGTCGAACGTCTCGAAGATGCGCGGCTTGGGCAGCGCGGCACCGAGCGGTGTGGGAATGGCAAAGGCATCGTGCGGCGGGGTCATGGTCACTCCGTGGGGTCTGGGCGCCGAGTCACGTGTGCCATCGACGGCGACGCGGTGCATCGGCAGGGCAACCCATTGTCTCCGGGCGATGAACACGCCGTCCATCGACGAAAAGTCACTGGTCATGCACCGCGCGCCAGACCGCGCCCCCGCGTCTTTACCGGCCCGGCTGGAACAATCCGTTGAGTGTGGCCCCGCTGGCCGCGCCGTCGAAACCGTCGAAGCGACCCTCGGCGAGCGCCTGTGCCGCGTGCATGAAGCCTCCCCAGGCCGCACGGGCGAGGGCGCCGCCCACGCTGACACGCCTCACGCCGAGATCGGCCAGGTCCTGCAACGTGAACGGCGAGGTCGCGCCCACCAGGACATTGACCGGTTTGGGCGCGACGGCCGTCACCACCGTGCGAATCTGTTCGGCTGACTGAATACCTGGCGCATAGAGACAGTCGGCGCCCGCGTCGGCATAGGCCTTGAGGCGGGCGACGGTATCGTCCAGGTCCGGTACGCCGGCGAAGAAATTCTCCGCGCGCCCCACGAGCAGCGTGTCGCCGCCGGTCTCGTCGATCGCGCGTCGCGCGGCCCTCAGCCGTGCCACCGCCTCGTCGATGGGGAAAAGCGGGGCGTTGACGTCGCCGGTCGAGTCTTCGATGGACAAGCCCGCGACGCCAGTCGCCACGGCCATCTTCACGCTGTGCGCCACCTCGTCGGGCGTGCTGCCGAAGCCGCTCTCGAAGTCCGCGTTTACCGGCAGGTCGGTGGCCTCCACGAGCGTGCGCAAATGCGCCAGCACGCTGTCGCGCGTCACACCATTGTCGGGACGGCCTGTCGACCAGGCGAATCCGGAGCTGGTCGTGGCAATCGCCTGGAAACCGGCGTGTTCGAGATACCGGGCACTGCCCACGTCCCACGGATTGGGGATGACAAAGCAACCGGCCAGATGAAGTTCGCGAAACAAGGCGCGTTTTTCGGCAATGCTGCGAGGCATGATGGGTCTCCTTGGAGGGGCGCAATGCCGTTCGGGCTGCGCTCGAGATGCCCGATCATCGCGGTTTTCCGGCGCACTCGCAAGGCAAGCCCCGACGCGATTCCGATATTGGCGAATGATCGACGGTATTCGTGGGACGCGGCGGCCGACGCTTGGGCGAGGTCTGTGTAACTTCCGGTAACAGTCTGTTGAACCAACGTTGGAATAACCGCGCTTAAATTGGCGTTATGCCATCATCAGCCTCTGTCTTTTCAGGATGTCCGACGTGAATTCCCCCACTCCAACCGCGCCTTCCCCGTCCGTGCCGAAGCCGGGCATCTCGTTGTACGAGGACGAGAAGTACACGCGTGTCGCCATGGTGCTGCATTGGGCGGTGGCGTTGCTCATGCTGGGCAATGTTGCCATCGGCCAGACGATTGCGCTGCTCTCGGACGCCACCCTCGAAAAGATCGACGTGCGTTTCTGGATCGACCTCCATAAATCCATCGGCATTACCGTGCTCGGCCTGGCGATGTTGCGCGTCGTCTGGCGCCTGACGCACCGTCCGCCGCCACTGTCGCAAGTCTTTGCCTCGTGGGAGCGCGCATCGGCGCATGCGGTGCACTGGATGCTCTACCTGTTGATCCTCGCGCTGCCGCTCACCGGCTGGGCTCACGACTCCGCCTGGGTGGCGGCGTCCACGCACCCGCTGGTGCTGTTCGGCGTGGTGCCGTTTCCCCGCATGGGGTGGCTCATGGGCATGAACGAGGCGAGCAAGAACTATTGGCACGATTTGCTGGGGAACGTGCATGCCTATTGCGCATATGCGCTGTACGCACTGCTGGCATTGCACATCGGCGCGGCGCTGAAGCATCAGTGGATCGACCGTCATTCCGTGCTTCGCAGGATGTTGCCGTGAGCGTCTGCGAGCCGAACGGCGCGGCGGCCGGCGCAGCGATGGGCGTGCCGCATGCCATCGATACCGCGCGTCTGGACGCGGCCCGTGCGCGATGCTCGCCTCGTTTCGCGCGCCTTCGTACACCGCTGGCCAGCGGTGTTGTGCATGTCGGTGTGGGCGCCCTGTGGTGCCTGCTGTTCGCCCAGGCCTTCTTCCTCAGGGGGGTGTTGGCATGGGGAACGGGGGTGGCCTACGTGGTGTACGACACGGTGCTGCTGGCGTTCGTGTTCCATCAGGCGTGGCGCCTGATGCGCCCCGATCCCGATGCTGCCGCGATGGCGATGCCGACCTCCAGCGGCACCGACGCGCGACTCACGCTCGGGGTCGTGATCGCGGCGCACAACGAGGCGGCGGCGCTGCCAGTCACGTTGCGCGCGCTCATGGCGGGGCGGCGTGTTCCGGACGCGATCGTCATTGCCGACGACGGTTCGCGCGACGGCACGCTCGCGCTGCTTACGGAGCACTACGGGCTGACCGATCCGGGCGAAGGTCGTCTGAGCGCCCCCAGCGCCACATTTCCGAACTTGCGCTGGCTTCGCCTGCCGCACGGCGGCAAGGCGCGGGCGCTGAACGCCGCGTGGGTGGGCATGACGACCGAGATTGTGATGACGGTCGACGCTGACACGTTGCTTGCGCCGGGCGCATGCGCGGCGATGCACGATGCATTCGTACGGCGTGCGCACCTCGTTGCCGCCACCGGCGTGCTCACGCCGGTTTGCGGGACTTCGCCCGGTGCCCGTGTCCTGCAGTTCTTCCAGACGTATGAGTACATTCGCAACTTCATTTCCCGTTTCGCGTGGATGCGCGTCGATGGCTTGCTGCTGATCTCGGGCGCGTTCGCGTGTTTTCGCCGTGACGCGGTCCTGGCAGTGGGCGGATTCGACCCGGCGTGCCTGGTCGAAGACTATGAAATCATCCACCGGCTCCGTCGCTATTCGGCCGATCATGATCTGGGCTGGGACGTGCGCGTCGTGGGCGCCGCTCAGGCGATCACCGACGCGCCCGGTACGCTCGCGAGCTTCCTGCGCCAGCGTCGCCGGTGGTTCGCGGGGTTCCTGCAAACGCAGTACTGGTACCGCGACATGGTGGGCAACGGGCGCTACGGCAATCTGGGACGCCTGATGCTGCCGGTCAAGGCCTTCGACACGTTGCAGCCCATCTATGGGCTGAGTGCCTTCGCACTGCTCGTGGCGTTCGTCTGTCGAGGGCACGCGAGCGTGGTATTGCCGGTCTCGGGCATCATTCTCGGCAAGATCGGCATCGATCTCGGCTTTCATCTGTGGTCTGTCCACGCTTACCGGCGCTGGACCGGAAACCGCACCGGCACAAGCTTCGGGCTGGCCTTCGTGGCGGCCGTGCTCGAGCCGTTCTCGTTCCAGTTGATGCGCCATGCCGGCGCGGCGCTAGGGTGGGGGCACTTTCTCACCGGGCGCCGGCGGTGGGGCGTTCAGGTGCGACGAGGTATCCTGTCGGGCGAATGCGGGACGTCGGTGTCCCGCGACAACTCAATTCCCGATTAGCGTTTCGAACCTGTATTTCCCGATGATTGGATCCCTGAAGTGGTGGACGACGGTGGGCGCGCTCGGCGGCCTGTTGAGCGCGGCCGGGTGCGGCACGCCCGTGCGCATGCGGCCCGGGCCGGATTACGCGGCAATGGGTGGCGCGGCGGAAGTGCGTGGCGACTGGGACACCGCGCGCCGCGACTTCGGGCAGGCCGTGCTCGTTGCGGACCAATCCGGATGGCCGGCCTCGCAGCGCGCGGCCATGCATTACGACTATGGGCGCGCGCTGGGCGTGACGTGCTATTACACGGAAGCCGAGCGCGAACTGAGTCTCGCCTACGATCTCGACATTCTCACGAACCGTTATCGCTATCCGGCGCTCATCGAGCTGGCGCGTCTGTCGCTGACTCAGCGCCGGTTCGCGCAGTCCGCGAAATATTTCGGACGGGCGCTCGCGACGCTCGATCGCATCGACGCGTCGCGCCATGCACCGTTCGCATACGTCGAAATGCTCGACGACTACGCGCTGGCGCTCGGCGGCGCGGGCGACGCCGAGGGCGCGGCGCGCATCATCGACCGGGCCGCGAAGGTGCGTGCGCGTCTCGACGCCGCGGACCAGCGGCAGGCAACTTCGCGCACGCCGTACGGTACCCGCTGTGGGACGGTGGCCGGGGCTGACGAATCGACGCCGGCGGCAGGGCGTACACGATGAACCACTTGCGCGTTTCGCTGGAGCACCTGAACGAGTTCGACGAAATCGTCGACGTGCGCACACCGCTCGAATTCGACGACGACCACATTCCCGGTGCGATCAACACGCCGGTACTCAGCAACGAGGAGCGCGTCACCGTCGGCACCCTGTACAAGCAGGTCTCGCCGTTCGACGCCTCGCGGGTCGGCGCGGCCATGGTCGCACGCAATATCGCTCACCATCTCGATACGACGTTCTCGGGACGGCCGCGCAACTGGCGGCCGCTCATCTATTGCTGGCGCGGTGGAACGCGCTCGGCGTCGATGACCTTGATGATGAACATGATCGGCTGGCGCGCCCGTCAGCTCGAAGGCGGTTACAAGACCTACCGGCGCGATGTGGTGGCTTCGCTCGATGCGCTGCCGCCCCGGCTCGACTATGTTGTCCTTGCCGGGCACACCGGTAGCGGCAAGACGCGTCTGCTGCATGCACTGGCGGATGCCGGGGCGCAGACGCTCGATCTCGAGGGGTTGGCGCGGCATCGCGGTTCGTTGCTCGGCGCCGTGCCCGACCGGCCGCAGCCGTCGCAGAAATCGTTCGATACGGCATTGGTTTCGGCGTTGCGCGGCTTCGATCCCGCACGGCCGGTGTTCGTCGAGGCGGAAAGCCGGCGCATCGGTCTGATTTCGCTGCCGGAATCGCTGATGACCGCGCTGCGCACCACGGCGGCGTGCATCGAGGTGAACGTCGCGCGCGACGAACGCGTGGATCTCCTGATGCAGGAATATGGCCATCTGCTCGCGCAGCCGGACTACTTTCGTGCACAGTTGCTGCGGCTGGTGCCTTTGCATGGGCGTGCCGTGATCGACCAGTGGCTGACGCTGCTCGATCGGGGGGACCATCGTGCCCTGTCGGAGGCGCTCATTGTCAGGCACTACGACCCGGCGTATTCCCGGAGCTCGCGCAAGATGTTGCAGGGCCTCGCGCAGGCGGTACCGTTCGCGTTCCACCCATCGGCGCAAGACCTGCGTGCGCAGGCGCAGGCCTTGCTGGCGATCACTTTGCCGACAGGCAGAGCCGAGCCTGCAACCGCGCCGGCGGCGTCGAGCGGGGAGCGTTGAGCGACCGCCCGAATATCCGGAAGCCGGCGGTCTCCCGTCCGCTTGCCGGTGGCCATGGCGAGAACGGTCACCGATCGAGGAACATCCTTTTTCGAATGATGGCGTGCACGCCCCAGTTACCGTTCACGACCTGCGTCACGCCGAAATCGACGGCGATCGAGAGGATCGCGGTAGCTTCGTCTTCGGTGAGGCGCTTGACCTGCATGAGGAATCGGCGCGCCTTCAGGAAGGCGTCGCGCAGCGCGCTGTCCAGCGTCGATTTCATGTAGATCTGGCTCTGGGCCTTCTGGCCGAGTTCGGCCAGGTGGTTGGGCGAGCTGAAGCCGTGAATGATCCACTCCGTGGGCGTTTCGACGAGCGGGTAGGTCAGGTCGGCATACGGCGCGCTCGCCTCGATGGCGGCCTTCTTGTGAAGGATCAACTGGACGTTGCCCGTCAATGAGCATTCGATGGCGGTGCCGCCCAGTTCGGCGTCGCCCTGCGACGCGTGCGGGTCGCCGATCGACAACAGCGCGCCGGGTACGGCGACCTTGAGGAACACGCTTGCGCCGCGCGTCACGCGCCAATTGTCGAGATTGCCCGCGTAGCTCGAGGGCGGGATCGAATCGATCAGGCCGTCCTGCGCCGGTGCCACGGCCAGCACGCCAAAGTGTGGGCGCAGCGGAATTTCCACGTTCCTGAGCGTGCGGTAGTTCTTTGTGATGCGGGTGTGATCGACCGGCACCCCGGGGTAATCGATGGTCGGATGCACAACGCCAAACGGGTCTTGCTGCGGTGTCCAGCGAAAGCTGTAGAGGGCGCGGGCCACATCGCCGTCGCCGTCTTCGTGACAGTCGATCTCGAACACGGTCACGACTTCGCGCTCGCGCGGCAGCGTGAGCATGTCCTGATAGTGAAAGCCCCACCAAGTCGACGCATGACTGCCGAACGCCTTGCCCGCGTAGTCAGGGTTGGCGCTCGGCCGTGGGCGCAGATCGAGGATGCGGACCTCCAGCACGTCGCCCGGCATGGCGTCCTCCACGGCGATCGGGCCGGTGCAGATGTGCACACCGAACCCTTCGCCGGCGCCGCGTCCGTACACGGAGGCATCCATCGGGCCGGCGCCGCGACGATCCACATTCTTCTGCGTGGCGGTCCAGTGGAACACGCTCTGCGCGCCCGGATCGCCCTGGATCATGCGCTCCCAGTCGTCCGTCGCGTGCTGCGTCAGCGTTTCTACGGTCACCGTGTCCCCGGAGCGCACGGTCAGTACGGGCGGCAGGTCGTGGCTCAGATAACCCCAATGCACGGTGTCGCACGTGGCGCGCAGGTAATGGTGCCGGCCGTCGTCGTGCGGCACGGCACGGTATGGGTCGATATCGGCCGCGCAAGACGCTTCGACGTCTTCGCCTTCGTCGTTGCCGACACGTTGTTCGGCACGCGCGACAGCCTGCGCGCGTTGGGCGATTCCGGCCGGCACGTCGGGATGCCCGCGTGAGATGCGCGCACGTTGCGGCAGCGCCCGCGCGCGCATCGCCTGGTCGCGGCTGGCTTTCGGCGAGAGCCCGAACCGCTCGCGAAACGCCTGGCTGAAATACGATGGATCGTTGAATCCCCACCGGTAGCAGATGTCGGAGACCGACAACTGATCGTAGGCCGGGTTGTGCAAGTCGGCAAAACAGCGCTGCAACCGGCTGTGCCGCAGATACGACGAGAAGCTGTGGCCGGACCCTTCGAACAGCTTGCGCAGATATCGATCCGAGACGTGTTCGTCCCTTGCGATGGCGCACAGCGAGAGATCGGGTTCGGCAAGGCGCGCCTGAATGCGATGGCAGATGCGCTCGAACGCGATCGCGCGGGAAGTCGAAAGTCCCGGAGCGGCCTGCGGCTTGACGGCGGCCAACGCCGACGCAAGGCATTCGAGGATGACGCTCTCGACCGGCGCGAGCACATGCGGGTCGGCGTCCTGCATCGATTCGAGCCTGGCGGCCAGTCCGCCGAGCAGTCCGCCGAACAGCGGCGCAACGCCCGCGGGCAGCTTGCACGTGTGCACGGGCGGCGCGCTGCCCAGGCGCGGCGCGATCAGCGCGTGCCGCACGTGTACCGAGACGAGACGAAACGGTGTGCTCGCCACCAGGTCGGCGCTTTCGTTACCGGGGATGCAGGCGATGTCGCCGGCTGCGAGCCGCTCGCCGTCACGGGTGCCTGGTCCGGACAACTCGGCCTGTCCGTCGAGCAGCATGATAAGCAGGAAGCCACGTTCGCCGCCCGCGCGCGCGGTGACGATCTGCGGCGTTGACGCAATGACGGACAGCTCGATACCTGCCGGCGTGCGATGCGTGAGCAACGTGCCATGCAGCGGCTGCCCCGGCGTGGGCGAGCGAAAGTGCAGGCGCGCGTCGAGCAGACGTGCCTGCCAGGCCGGCCCGCGCTGATCGTGGGCGTAGGACTCGGTGGAAAAGTGCGCGCGATCCAAAACCCGGCCTCCTTCGGAAAGTGCCGGCGACGCGGCCCCGGCGCCGATGTCCTGCAATCACACATCGGGCGCCGGGGACGTCGCTCAGGCGTCAATAGTGCAAGGGTGTCAGCCGATGTGCAACTGCCCCCGCATGGCGGCGACGAAGACGAAGCCGACGAATGTGCCGACGATGGCGAAGATGCCCCCGAGTACGTTCGGCGCCGGAATCGGTGCGCGCACGCTCGTGTAGAGCACCCCCGTCACCAGTCCCACGGCCGCGGCTTGCAGTTCGGTGGCGCCCAGCGTGATTTCGACCATGGCAGCCTCCTCACGAAGCACGCGCCGAACCGACGCCGGGCGAGCCGTCTGCCGGCGGGCGTCCGAAGGTGACCGAGCGGCGCCACGTTCACGATCAGATAACCCAGGTACGTGAAGATGATGGCGAAAATGCCGCCGAGTACGTTCGGCGCGGGAATCGGCAAATCGAGCCACGAATAGAGCGTGCCGGTCACCAGTCCGACGATCAGGGCCACAAGCTCGTTGCGCCCGACATAGACATATTGCATGGAAGGACCTCCTGTTGCCGCGGGCGGGGATGGGCCGCCCGCGACGTTCATGACTTCGACGATTTGGGCGGGAACATGCTGCGCGGCATGGTGCAGTGCACCCCCTGGGTGCCGTCGACCACCTGCGTGACCCCGAAATCCGCCGCCACGCTCATGAGCGAATAGGCGTCGTCGCGCGACAGGCCCTGTTGGTCCGTGAGCAGATGGATCATGTCGCGCGCGGCGTTCTTGCCCGCTTCGTCAAGATCCTGGTGGAAGCCGTGCACGATCCAGACGTCGGGTGTTTCCAGCAGGGGCGACGGGAACTCGAAGTCCTTGCGCAGCACGACCTGGAACAACACGTTGAGCGACGCCTCGATGGCGGTGCCGCTGATCTCTCCGTCGCCCTGCGAGATGTGGGGGTCACCGATGGAGAAGAGGCCGCCGTCGACCTGGACCTTGTAATACATGGTCGCGCCGGCGCCGATACGCCAGTTGTCGATATTGCCGCCATGCAGGCCGGGCTCGACGGTCGAGACGCGGCCCTGAGCGTCGGGTGCGACGCCCGCCGTACCCAAGTGCGGGCGCACCGGCACGCGCACGCCGGCGAGCGCCGGTTCCTTGCAGCATTCGCGATGATCGACGACCTTGCCCGGCGTGGTGAGCTTGCCCGGATAGTCGAACGCGAACAACGCGTGGGCGGTGTTCGAGCTGTTGTCGAGCTCGTAGATCGTCACGCGCTCCTTCTTGAAGTCCTCGTACAACTGCCCCCAGTGCGCCGCGACGTTGGCGCCGAAACGAAAGCGCGGGATCATCTGGAGGTAGCGCACTTCGAGCATGTCGCCCGGCTTGGCGCCTTCCACGTAGATCGGACCGGTCATGATGTGCACGCCGGGATTGCGATCCTCGTGGGGAATCTTGTCGTAGATGGCGCGAACGGCGTCGTCCATCATCAGATCGGGCGCGTCGCCCGCATGATGGGTGACTGCCTCGGCGCGGATGAAGTCCCCGCTCTTGATGGTCAGTGCCGGTTTCTGAGTCGCGTTGAAGTAGCCCCAGTGCACTGTCTCGGGCGTTGCGCGAAGGTCGTGAAGCATGCCGTGTCTCCTGAGAGTTTTTGTCTGACTGCCGCAAACCGTGTTCACGGTGAAGTCATGGTAGTGCCCGACAAAATGCACAATTAGGAGCGTTTGACATCTTCTCTGTTGCTGGGAGGAACTAACGTTTACCCCCGATACCACTGATGTCCCGATCGGCAAAGGCAACGCCGCGGCGGATCGACCGTCGGTCTCAGGTGCCGAACTGGGCGATCATGCGCTGCTTCGTGTACGCCACGAAGGCCGTCGCCAGTTGCGATGGCGGGTGCTGGTTCGACGTGACGAGCGAGAAGCCCGAGTGCACCGTGGGCTCGAACGGTTTGACGACCACGCGGCGCGCCGCATAAGTGGCGGTGATCTGATCGATGATCGCCACGCCGGCGCCATGCTCGACCAGCACGCAAATCGCCGCCGACAACTGCGACTCCGCCGACATCACCCGGTCGATCTGGCGCTCGGCGAAGATCCGGTCGATGTACATGCGCCCGTCGAACTCCTTCGGATAGGAGACGAACGACTCGTTGTGCAGGTCCTCCGGGTAAATCACGTCGCGGGACGCCAACCGATGCCCGCGCGGCAGGATGCAGCGCATGGGCGCGCGGTGCAGCGGCTCGATGTCCACGCCCGCGTGCGTGAGCGGATGGGCGATGAAGCCCACGTCGCACCGCCGCCCGACCACCATGTCCACCACGATGCTCGACGCGTGGATGAGCAGCGTGGTGCTGATGCCGGGGTGCTCGCGCATGAACCCGGTGAGCGTGGTCGGCAAGAACTCGAGCGCGAGCGCCGGCGCCCCGGCGATGTGCAGCGAGCCGCGCCGCAACGACTTGATCTGCTCGGCCGTTTGCGCAATGCGATCGATCCCGGCGAACGAACGCTCCACCTCTTCGAATAACACCATCGCCTCGGGTGTCGGATTCAACCGGCCGTTGATCCGGTCGAATAAGGAAAACCCTACGTCGGTCTCCAGATCGTTGATCAGACGCGTGACCGCCGGCTGCGAGATATGAAGCATGTCAGCCGCGCGCGTGACCGTCTGGCGCAGGATCAGCGCACGAAATGCCTCCAGTTGCCGAATCTTCATCGAATCCTCGCAAGGCTCGCCCATAACATTTGCGTATGGGTGGGTAAAAAAATGTGATTTGACCGTGGGCGAGTCGAAAATGACCCTACGAAAACAACGCAACAGTTTGAGTTTTTCTCGTAATACCGGCCCATAACATCACATAACACCGCTTCACGCAAGGAGCCTCTCGATGAAGACTGTCGTTCCCCAAACCCTTCGCAAACTCCGTCGCACCGCCGTCCTGTCGGCTGGCGTGGCTGCATTCGTATTCGGCGCTTGCCCCGCCCACGCCGACACCACGCTTTACGTCGGCGCCTACGGCGGCTCGTTCGAGCAGATGCTCAAGAAGGACATCATTCCGGGCTTTGAAAAGGCGAACCCCGGCACGAAGGTGGTGATCGTGCCCGGCGATTCGACAACGACACTCGCGAAGCTTCAGGCACAGAAGGGCAAGGCCGGCATGGACGTGGTTTTCCTCGATGACGGTCCGATGTATCAGGCGATCCAGATGGGGTTCTGCGGCAAGCTCGCCGACGCGCCGATCTATCACGATCTGTACGACATCGCGAAGTTCAAGAGCGGCAACGCGGTGGCCGCGGGCCTGATCGCCACGGGCATCGCCTACAACACGCGTCTGTTCCAGGCCAAGGGCTGGCCCGCGCCGACCTCGTGGAAGGAACTGTCCGACCCGAAGTACAAGGGCAAGCTCGTGATGCCGAGCATCAAGAACACCTATGGCCTGCATGCGCTGATCGTCGAGTCGAAGCTCAACGGCGGCAGCGACGCCAACATCGAGCCGGGTTTCCGCGAGATGGAGAAGATCGCGCCGAACGTGCTGTCTTTCGATCCGTCGCCGGGCAAGATCGCCGAGCTGTTCCAGTCTGACGAGGTTGCGATCGCGGTGTGGGGCAACGGCCGTGTCCAGGCCTTGCGCCAGCAGGGCATTCCGGTGGAGTTCGTCTACCCGAAGGAGGGCGCCGTCGCGCTCGCCATGGGGATGTGCGTGGTGGACAAGTCGGCCAACGACGCGCTCGCGCAGAAGTTCGTGCAGATGATTCTCACCCCGCAGACCCAGGCGCTGCTCGCCGAGAGCCAGGGCGTGGCGCCGTCCAACAAGAAGACGCAGTTGTCGATGGCGGTGGCCGCGCGCGTGCCCTCGCCGGCGCAGATCGACAAGCTCGTGCGCGTGGACTGGGACGTCGTGAACGCCAAGCGCGCGGAATGGACGCAGCGCTGGAACCGTCAGATCGAGCGCTGAGCGCAAGGAGACCCCAGGCGTCATGAGCACCTGCACCCCATATTTGCGTCTCGAGCAACTCGGCAAGCGTTACGGTGAAACGGCGGCGGTCGAAGGCGTCGACCTGTCGATCGCGCAGGGGGAGTTCATCTCCCTGCTCGGGCCGTCCGGCTGCGGCAAGACGACCACGCTGCAGATGATCGCGGGCTTCGTGGCACCGAGCACCGGTCGCATTCTGCTCGAAGGTCGCGATCTCACGCCGGTGCCGCCGGAAAAGCGCGGGCTCGGCATCGTGTTTCAGAGCTACGCGCTGTTCCCGCACATGACGGTGGCGCAGAACGTGGCGTTCGGTCTGGACATGCGCCGCGTGGACCCGGGCGAGAAGCGGCGTCGCGTGCAGGACGCGCTGGAGCTGGTGCATCTCGGTGCGCACGCGGGCCGCTATCCGCGCGAGCTATCGGGCGGGCAGCGTCAGCGCGTGGCGCTGGCGCGTGCGCTGGTCATCGCGCCGCCGGTGCTGCTGCTCGACGAGCCTCTGTCCAATCTCGACGCGAAGCTGCGCGAACAGATGCAGGACGAGTTGCGCGCCATTCAGCGCCAGGTCGGCACGACCACCATCATGGTGACGCACGATCAGGCGGAGGCGCTGGCGATCAGCGATCGGGTAGTGCTGCTCAATGCCGGCCGGGTCGTTCGCATCGACACGCCGCATGACGTCTACGAAGACCCGCGCGCCACATTCGCCGCGCATTTCATCGGGCAGACCAATCTCATCACTGGCCAGCTCGACGTGCGCGGCGACGTGGCGGTGCTCGACGCTCAGGGGCATCGGCTCGCCGTCACGGCCGCGCATGCGACGGCCGCGGGCGGACCGGCGACGTTCAGCCTGCGTCCCGAGCGCATCCGTCTCACGTCGGCGACGGCGGGGCGGGTGGCCGGACGCGTGGGCCAGCGCAGCTTCCATGGCAATCACTGGGTCATCACGGTGGCAACGGCGCTTGGCGAGTTGCGTGTGCTCGTGTCCAACGACGGCGTAGCGGCGGCCAACGATGGCGACGCCGTCGGGCTCGACTGGGCCGACGACGCGCTGCGTCTCGTGAGGGAGGGCGCATGAACGCCGCAACCTCCACGCCTCCGGGCACGCCCGCCGTGCGGCAAGGAAAGGCGTCGCCGACGGTTTCGCCCGAGGCCGCCGGTCAGCGTCGCGCCGCATGGTCGCTGGTCATGCCCGCCACCCTGTACTTTCTCGTGCTGCTGGCGGTGCCGCTGGTGCTCACGTTCGTGTTGAGCCTGCACGGCTTCGATCCGAACAGCGGCGGCATCCTGCCCACGGTGTCGCTGCAGCATTACGTCGACATTCTCACCGACAGCTACTTCTACGAAATCTTCCTGCGCACGTTGCTCCTGTCGGTGGGCGTGACGCTGCTTTGCGTGCTGATCGGCGTGCCGGAGGCGTACTTCCTCTTTCGCATGCGCGATCCGTGGCGCTCGCTGTGCCTGGTGCTGGTGCTCGGGCCGCTGCTGATCTCCGTCGTGGTGCGCACGCTGGGCTGGTCGATCCTGCTGGGCCGCGAGGGGCTGGTGAACCTGGTGCTCACCAAGCTCGGACTGATCGCGCATCCCTTGCAGATGCTGTTCACGATGGGCGCGGTCACGGTGGCGCTCGTGCATGTGCTAGTACCGCTCATGGTGTTGTCGGTATGGACCTCGCTCACGCGGCTGGACCCCGCGGTCTCGCACGCGGCGCGTTCGTTGGGGGCGGGGCGGGCGACCGTGATGTGGCGCGTCGTGTTGCCGCAGATCACGCCGGGCATCCTGTCGGGCAGTCTCATCGTGTTCGCCCTGACGGCCAGCGCATTTGCCACGCCGGCACTCATCGGCGGACGTCGCCTCAAGGTCGTGGCGACCACGGCGTACGACGAGTTCCTCGGCACGCTGAACTGGCCGCTTGGGGCCGCCATCGCGATCGTGCTGCTGATCGTCAACGTGGCGATCATCAGCGGCTACAACCGTGCGCTCGAAAAGCGCTTCACGCGCCGGCTCGGCTGAGGGAGGGACGATGAACCGACAAGATCCTCAGTACGACCGCAATGGTCTCGGGGCCATGGTGTTCCATGGGCTGTTCCTGCTTTTCATTCTGGCGCCGCTGGTCGTGGTTTGCCTGGTCGCCTTCACGCCCGACAACTTCCTCTCGATCCCGACACAGCACTTCTCGTTGCGCTGGTTCGCGTCGCTCATGGACGACGAGGACTTCCAGTCGGCGTTGCGCACGAGCCTTTGGCTCGGGGTGGCGTCGGCGAGCGTGTCGACCGCGCTGGCCGTGCCCGCGGCGATGGGGCTTGCACGCTACCGTTTCCCGGGGCGCGATGCGATCAATTCGTTCCTGCTCTCGCCGCTGATGATTCCGCCGGTGGTGCTGGGCATCGCGTTCCTGCGACTGTTCACGTTGCTCGACATGGGCGGATCGTTCGTGAGCCTGGTGGCGTGCCATGCGTTGCTCATCTTCCCTTACGCGTTGCGGCTGATCATGGCGGCGCTGGTGGGGCAGGCGGACGAAGCCGAACGCGCGGCGCGCTCGCTCGGCGCCGGGCGCTGGACCACGTTCCGTCGCGTCACGCTGCCGGCGATCCTGCCGGGGGTCGCGGGCGGGTGGGTACTGGCGTTCATCAACAGCTTCGACGAGTTGACGGCCACGATCTTCGTGACGTCGCCCACGACGATCACGCTGCCGGTGCGCATCTACATGAACATGAGCGAGACGGTCGATCCGAGCGTGGCGGCGATCTCCACGCTGCTCATCGGACTGACGCTGGCGGTGATGCTGGTGCTCGACCGTATCTACGGATTGAACAAGGTTCTGGTTGGAAATCACTAAAACATGCAAAAGACATACGATATCGCCGTCATCGGCGGCGGCCTCGTCGGCATGGCGATAGCCTACGGACTCGTCAAGCGCGGACAACGCGTGGTCGTGTGCGATGGCGAAGACAATTCGCTGCGCGCCGCGCGAGGCAACTTCGGGCTTGTCTGGGTGCAGGGCAAGGGCGCCACGTGCACCGATTACGCCCGCTGGTCGTTGCACTCCGCCAACACCTGGCAGGGGTTCGCCGACGAGTTGTTCGCCCGCACCGGCGTGTCCGTCGGGTTCGAGCGGCCCGGCGGCTTCAATATCGCGCAAACGCCCGAAGAGCTGGCGATCAAGGTCGAGAGCATGCGCAAGCTGCAGGAGGCGGAGCCCGCGCTCGCGTACGACGTGCTCGATCACGAGGCGCTGGCCGAGCGGCTGCCGGCGATCGGCGCGGACGTGGCGGGCGCCATCTATTCGCCCAACGACGGTCACGTGAGCCCGCTCTATACACTGCGTGCGCTGTTCGACGCGTTCGAGCAGGCCGGCGGCGAGTATGCGCCGAACGTGCGTGTGACCGATATTCGCCAGGTGGGCAGTGCGTTTCGCGTGAGCATGGGCGACATGTCGCTGGAGGCCGGGCGCGTGGTACTCGCCGCCGGGCTCGGCAATCGCGACCTCGCCCCGATGGTGGGGCTCTCGGCGCCCGTCAAGCCGCTGCGCGGACAGATTCTCGTCACCGAGCGGGTCAAGCGATTTCTCGACTACCCCACGATCTATGTGCGTCAGACGGTCGAGGGCTCGGTCATGCTGGGCGACTCGGCCGAAGACGTCGGCTTCAACGACGGTGTAACACCGGATGTGCTCGCCGACATCGCCCGCCGTGGCATCGCACCCTTTCCGATTCTCAAGGACGTACGCGTGGTGCGCGCGTGGGGAGCCCTGCGTGTCATGACGGCCGACGGTCTGCCGATCTACGAGGCCTCCGAGGCTTGCCCCGGTGCCTATCTCGCGACCTGCCATAGCGGCGTGACGCTGGCCGCCGCTCACTGTGAAACCATCGCGCCGTGGATTCTCGGCGCCGAGCGCCCTGCGCTTCTGGATCATTTCTATGCCAAACGTTTCGCTGCTTAAGTCGCTGGCGCGCAAGGATGGCGCGACCGTGCGAATGTTTATCGAAGGCACGCCGCTCGACGTGCCGGCCGACATGAACGTGGCCGCCGCGTTGCTGTTCGCGGGCGTGACGGCGTGCCGTACCACGCCCGTGAGCGGTAGCGATCGTGCACCGTTCTGCATGATGGGGGTGTGCTTCGATTGTCTCGTCGAGATCGACGGCGTGCCGAACCGGCAGGGCTGCATGACGCCCGTGCGTGAAGGCATGCAGGTGCGCCGCATGGATGGCGCGAGGAGTGTCGCATGAGCGTGAAACTTGTGGATTTGTTGGTCATCGGGGCGGGACCGGCGGGACTGGCGGCTGCGCTCGAAGCGAAGCGTCACGGACTCTCGCCGCTCGTCGTCGATGAAAATGCGCTGCCCGGCGGCCAGATCTACCGCAGTGTCAGTCGCTCGCCGCTGGCCGACCCCGGGGTGCTCGGGCCCGACTATCTGCACGGGCGTGCGCTCGTCGATGCATTCATGGCGGCGGGCATCGACTATTGGCCGCAAACGCTCGCCTGGCAGATCGGCGCGGACAAGCGGGTGTCGGTCACGCGCCAGAGCGCGGGCGGCGGCACGTTGCAGATCGAGGCGGGCGCCATCGTGCTCGCCGGCGGTGCGCAGGAGCGGCCGTTCCCGATTCCCGGCTGGACGCTGCCCGGCGTGATGGGCGTCGGGGCTGCGCAAACGCTGCTCAAGGCCTCGGCACTCGTGCCGGACACGCCTGCCGTACTGGCGGGATGCGGGCCGCTCCTTTACCTGTTCGCGTGGCAACTGATCAACGCGGGCGTGCCAGTGCGGGCCATTCTCGACACGGCGCAGGCCGGCGGCCGACGCGAGGCGCTGCGTCATGCCGGCGGTGCGCTCAAGGCGCCGTCGTACCTCATGAAGGGCTTCAAACTGCTGCGCGCGATCCGCGCGGCGGGCGTGCAGCACGTGAAGCATGTCGAGTCGCTGCGCGTGAACGGAACGCAGCGGGCCGAGAGCATCGAGTATGTCGCGGGCGGGCGAACGCTGCGAATCGACACCTCGCTGGTGCTGTTGCATCAGGGCGTGATTCCGAACACGCAGGTCACCCGTTCCATCGGTTGCGAACACCTGTGGGACGAGGCGCAGTTGTGCTGGCGTCCGGAGACGGACGCCTGGGGCGAGACGAGCCTGCCGGGCATTTTCGTGGCAGGCGACGGCGCGGGCATCTCGGGCGCGCTGGCCGCGGAGCCGTCCGGGCGACTGGCCGCGATCCAGGCCGCCGTGAAGCTCGGCAAGCTCGACGGGGCGAAGCGCGACTCGCGTGCGCTGACCCTGCGTCGCGAGCTGGCCTCGCACACCGCCATTCGCCCGTTCCTCGACGCGCTTTATCGTCCGGCAGACAGCTTCCGTGTGCCGCCCGACGACAGCACGATCGTGTGCCGATGCGAGGAGGTGACGGCGGGCGACGTGCGGCGAATGGCGAAGCTCGGCTGCGTTGGCCCGAATCAGACGAAGACATTCTCGCGATGCGGCATGGGACCGTGCCAGGGCCGCTTCTGCGGTCTGACAGTGGCCGAATTGCTGGCGCAGTCACAGGGATGCGCGGTGCCCGACGTGGGCTATTACCGCATTCGTCCGCCGATCAAGCCGGTAACGCTCGGCGAGCTGGCCGTGGCGGTCGACGCGCCCGAGTTCCGGAGCGAGCGGGCAGGTTTCCCCAAGTAAGCGATGCGGCGTGGCCGCCGCGCGCTTACGCTTTTTATTCTTTCTGGAGATGTAGTCAATGAGCGATATTCAGCGCCATCATACGAACGCACGGATGAGCCGTGTCGTGGTGCATAACGGTACGGTGTACATCGGCGGCCAGACGGCGGACGATCGCAGCCAGGACATCACGGGCCAGACGCAACAGGTGCTGGCGAAGATCGACGGCTATCTGAAGGACGCGGGCATCGACAAGTCGCGTCTGCTCTCGGCGCAGGTGTGGCTCAAGGATATCGAATCGGACTTCGCGGGCATGAACGCCGTGTGGGACGCGTGGACGAGCCCCGGCAATACGCCCACACGTGCGACGGTGGAGTCGCGTCTCGCGGCACCGGACCTGCTGGTCGAAATTGCCGTGATCGCCGCGGCGAAGTAAGAGGGCAGACGCATCATCGATGCATTGCCGGGCCCGCAGCCACCTGCGGGCTTTTTTTCGCATGGTGCCGCGCGGCGCCGGGGCGAGCGCGCCATCGGTGGCGCCCGAAGGGGAGGCAAGAAGCGCTGGGACGAGGCCTCGTCCGCTACATCCCGAATTCGCGAAGGCCTTCCAGGTCGAGAATCGTCAGGACACCGTAATCCACCTTCACGAGCCCGGCCTGCTCCAGCACCTTGAGCGCGAGGTTGACCCGCTGGCGCGACACCCCCGCCAGATAGCTAAGCTCCTCCTGTGAAATCTGGACCGTATTGTCGTCGGACGGATACAGGTTCGGGTTGAACATCGACGACAGCGAGCGCGCCACGCGCGCGTCGGTGTCGAGCAGGCGCTCGTGTTCCACGGCCGCGATGAACTGGCCGAGGCGCTCGTTGAGTTGAAGCGTCAGGAAACGGTTGAACGGGATGCTCGTGTCGAGCAGCCAGTCGAACGTGGCAATCGGCATGTGCGCCACGACCGAGTCGCGCAACGCCATCACGTCGTACTTGCGGTTCTCGCGCTTGAGCACCGACCCTTCGCCGAACCACGCACCGGCCGGCACGCCGGTAAACGTCACGGACTTGCCGCTCGCGGAGGCCGTCGCAATCTTCACCAGTCCTTCGATGACACCGAACCAGGCGTGCGACGGGTCACCCTTGCGACACACATACGCACCGCTCTCCACCGGCCGCACCTGAATCTCGGCGACCACGCGCCGGCGCTGCTCCGGTGTCAGTCCTTGCGCCCATGCGCTGCGCTGCAGCAGGGTTTCGAGTGACATATAGGGACTTTCCCTTGATTGTCGTCCTGGTGACAAATCCGCCGTGGGTCATGAGGTATCTTCGCCTTGCCCGATGACGGCCTGGCCCACCCTCATGACGCTGCCGTACGGCGCCGAGGCACCAGTATAGAAGCTGCCCGCCGCCGGGCATAGCCATCGCCGAAATCGCAGTCTGCGTCAGATCAATTCGAATCGAAGAGGTGTCGACCACAGACGCCCACAGCGTTAGGGATGCGTGCCTGAAAGCCTCACATGCACGCGCGCCGACCGAGCCACGCCACTCCCCCTCGACGAGCGTCGAATGGTGGCGAGACACAGGAGACAGGCATGCAGGAGCGGACCACCTTTCCGCGGTTGTTGCTGGCGCACGCCGCAACGCGCGGCACCCGCACGGCGTATCGGGAAAAAGATCTGGGAATCTGGCAGTGTTGGAGCTGGCAGGAAGCCGCACACGAAGTTCGCATGCTGGCGTGCGCGCTGGCCGCCGCCGGCTTCCGTCGCGGCGACAATCTCGCCATCGTGGGCAACAATCGCGTGCGTTTGTACTGGGCCATGACGGCCGCGCAAGCGCTCGGCGGTGTGGCCGTACCGCTGTACCAGGACGCGGTCGCCGCCGAAATGGTGCACGTCCTCCAGGATGCCGAGATCGATTTCGCCATCGTCGAAGATCAGGAGCAGGTCGACAAGTTGCTGGAACTGCGCGATCAGGTGCCGCGCCTGTCGAACATCATCTACGAAGACCCGCGAGGCCTGCGCGGCTATGACGCCCCGGGTTTGCGCGCCTACGAAGCCGCGCTCGAGCAGGGGCGCGAGTTCAACGCGCGACATCCCCGCTTTTTCGACGACGCGGTGGCCGCCGGCGATCCCGACGACACCGCCACCATCCTTTACACCTCGGGCACGACCGGCAAGCCCAAGGGGGTGTGCCATTCGCATGCCGGGCTCATCGGTGCGGCGTATCACGGCAGCACCTTCGATCGGCTCGGCCCGGGCGACGAAGTATTGTCCTACCTGCCGATGGCGTGGGTCGGGGACCATCTCTTCTCGTATGCGCAGGCGCTCGTGGCGGGTTTCACCGTCAATTGCCCCGAGTCGCCCGACACGATCGCCACCGACATGCGCGAGATCGGCCCGACCTACTACTTCGCGCCGCCGCGGGTCTATGAGAACGTGCTCACGCAAGTGATGATCCGCATGGAAGACGCGAGTGGCCTCAAGCGCAGGATGTTCTCGCACTTCATGGACGTGGCCAACCGTTGCGGCGCGGCGGTGCTCGACCGCCGTCCGGTCGCGCTGCTCGATCGGGTTCAGTACGCGATCGGCAATCTCTGCGTGTACGGCCCGCTTCGCAACACGCTCGGCATGAGCCGGATTCGCACCGCCTACACGGCGGGCGAGGCCATCGGCCCCGATCTGTTTCGCTTCTATCGCGCCATCGGCGTGAACCTCAAGCAGTTCTACGGGCAGACGGAGACGTGCGCATACGTCTGCCTGCAACCGGATCGCCAGGTGCGATTCGACAGCGTCGGCCCGGTCGCCCCGGGCATGGAAATCAGGATCGGGGAGAGCGGCGAGGTGCTGGTGCGCGGCGTGGGACTGCTCAAGGCGTACTACAAGCGCCCCGACGCCACGCGCGAGGCGCTGGACGACGACGGCTATTTCCGCACGGGCGATGCCGGCATCATCGACGACGACGGCCACCTGCGCATCATCGATCGCGCCAAGGACGTCGGCAAGCTCGCCTGCGGCTCGCTCTTCGCACCGAAGTACATCGAGAACAAGCTCAAGTTCTTCTCCTACATCAAGGAGGCGGTGGCGTTCGGCGACGGACGCGACGGCGTTTGCGCCTTCATCAATATCGACTTTGACGCCGTGGGCAACTGGGCGGAGCGGCAGAACCTCGCTTACGCCGGCTACATCGACCTGGCTACCCATGCCCGCGTGGCCGAGCTGATCCTCGGTTGCGTGGAATCCGTGAACGCCGATCTCGCCCGGGAAGCCGCCTTTTCATCCGCGCAGATTCAGCGCTTCGTGATCCTGCATAAGGAACTCGATCCCGATGACGACGAGCTCACTCGCACGCGCAAGGTGCGACGCGCATTCATCGCCCAGAAGTACGAGGTACTGGTCGATGCGTTCTATTCCGGCAAGTCGACGCAGTTCATCGAAACGCGCGTGAAGTTCGAGGACGGACGCGAGGGCAGCGTGAGCGCCACGCTCGCGATTCATCCGGCGCGCGTGATCGGCGCCCGGGCCCCCGTCGACGATCCTGCGCCTGTGAAGTTGCGCTGCGCGGCCTGACGCTTTCGCGATGTCGCATCGACCGAACCCGCTCCGGTTTCATCCCGGCACACTGCAGGAGATGGCATGAAGGACAACCGCAAGACCGGCGACGTATTGCTCGATTTGCAGCACATCAGCCTGTCGTTTGGTGGCGTCAAGGCGCTCACGGACATTTCGTTCGACGTTCGCGAGCACGAGATCCGCGCGATCATCGGCCCGAACGGCGCGGGCAAGAGCTCGATGCTCAATGTGATCAACGGCGTGTATCACCCGCAGCAAGGCGCGATCGTCTTTCGCGGCAAGCCGCGCCAGCGCATGCACCCAACCTCGGCGGCCCGCCACGGCGTGGCCCGCACTTTCCAGAACATCGCCCTCTTCAAGGGCATGACCGTGCTCGACAACATCATGACGGGGCGAAACACCCGCATGCGCGCCGGGTTGCTCGCCAGCGCCATCTGGTGGGGCAAGGCGCGCGAGGAAGAGATGGCGAACCGCGCCAAGGTCGAAGAGATCATCGACTTTCTCGAGATCCAGCACATCCGCAAGACCCCGGTGGGGCGTCTGCCGTACGGCCTGCAAAAGCGCGTAGAACTGGCGCGCGCGTTGGCCGCCGAGCCCGAATTGCTGCTGCTCGACGAGCCCATGGCGGGCATGAACCTCGAAGAGAAGCGAGACATGTGCCGCTTCATTCTGGAAGTCAACGAAGAGTTCGGCACGACCATTGTGCTGATCGAGCACGACATGGGCGTGGTGATGGATATCTCGGATCGCGTGGTGGTGCTCGACTACGGGAAGAAGATCGGTGACGGCTCGCCCGACGAGGTGCGGTCGGATCCTGAAGTCATTCGCGCCTATCTCGGTGCCGCGCACGGCCAGCCGGCCGCCGCCTGAGACGAATCGGGAAAAGTGGCGCCAAGCGCAAGCGGGGGGGAATCCGGAAGCAACGAAGCAGGAGCCAGGCAGGAGCCAAGCGGGTACCGCCCGCGCTGGGTGACGGCGCCGGGTGTGGGTAAATGGGGAGACATCGATGCAGTTCTTTCTGGAAATTCTGATCGGCGGGTTGCTCTCCGGGGTGATGTACTCCCTGGTGGCGCTCGGCTTCGTGCTGATCTTCAAGGCGTCGGGCGTATTCATCTTCGCGCCGGGCGCGATGGTGTGCTTCGCGGCGCTGTCCGTGGTCGGCCTCATGGAGCGCGGGCT
>OFTX01000426.1_pt1 | contig 23054 bp, 18 predicted proteins | sample 1775051 | NCBI WGS metagenome assembly OFTX01 (sample SAMN08195772, study PRJEB24354) | sludge metagenome | isolation source: sludge from phenol fed wastewater aerobic bioreactor A | place: India: Nagpur | collected 2016-09-15
AAGATCATCCGCGAGATGACCCACAAGGTGCTGGACGCGCTGGGCGTGAACGACCCGCTGCTGGACGTGGCGATGAAGCTGGAAGAGGCGGCGCTGAAGGACGACTACTTCGTCGAGCGCAAGCTGTACCCGAACGTCGACTTCTACTCGGGTATCGTGCAGCGCGCGCTGGGCATCCCGACCTCGATGTTCACCTGCATCTTCGCACTGGCCCGTACCGTGGGCTGGATCGCGCAGTGGAACGAGATGATCGGCGAGCCGGACCAGAAGATCGGTCGTCCGCGTCAGCTGTTCATTGGCCACACGCCGCGCGAAGTGACGGCAATCGACAAGCGCTAAGCGAGTCGAGGCCCCCGGCACGGCCCCCGCTTGCTGTGCCGGCACCGCAACCTTGCCGAAACGGCAAGGCGGTGCGGCCCGCAGCGAGCCCTCGTTGCGCTATATTCGAATCCACGGCACACGCTGCCGTGATTCGCACAAATCCCCGGTTGATCGTGCGTTTACCGCCCGGTTTTCCGGGGATTTCGTATTCCGCCGGCGCGAAAGCGCTATGGCATAATCAAAAGTTCCCAGAACGATATTTGTTCTCAGAACCATATTTAGCCCCGCGTTTTTATCATGGCCAAGACGCTGTATGACAAATTGTGGGATGCACATGTCGTGCATACCGAGGACGATGGCACCACGTTGCTCTACATCGACCGTCACCTGCTGCACGAGGTGACCAGTCCGCAGGCGTTTGAGGGGCTAAAACTCGCACAGCGTCCGGTGTGGCGCCTGTCCGCCAACCTCGCGGTGTCGGATCACAACGTGCCGACCACCGACCGTACGCAAGGCATTGCCGATCCGATTTCGCGTCTGCAGGTCGACACGCTCGACAGCAACTGCGACAACTACAGCATCACCCAATTCAAGATGAACGACGTCCGTCAGGGCATCGTGCACGTGATCGGCCCGGAGCAGGGCGCCACGTTGCCCGGCATGACGGTAGTGTGCGGTGACTCGCATACGTCCACGCACGGCGCGTTCGGCGCGCTGGCGTTCGGCATTGGCACCTCCGAAGTCGAGCACACGCTCGCCACGCAGACGTTGCTCATGAAGAAGAGCAAGAACATGCTCGTGAAGGTCGAAGGCACGCTGCCGCGCGGTTGCTCCGCCAAGGACATCGTGCTGGCCGTTATCGGCAGGATCGGCACGGCTGGCGGCACGGGCTTCACGATCGAATTCGCGGGCTCGGCGATCCGCGCGCTGTCGATGGAAGGGCGCATGACCGTGTGCAACATGGCCATCGAGGCGGGCGCGCGTGCCGGTCTGGTGGCGGTGGACGACACGACCATCAATTACGTGAAGGGCCGACCGTTTTCGCCGTCCGGCGTGGAGTTCGAGCAGGCCGAAGCCTACTGGCGCACGTTTCACACCGACGCCGGGGCCAAGTTCGACCATGTGGTCGAGATCGACGCCAGCACGCTGCGTCCGCAGGTGAGCTGGGGGACGTCGCCGGAAATGGTGGTGAGCATCGAGGACCGCGTGCCCGACCCCGAGAAAGAGAAGGATCCGGTCAAGCGCAGCGCCATGGAGCGAGCGCTCGAGTACATGGCACTCACGCCGGACACGCCCATGTCGAGCATCAACGTCGACAAGGTCTTCATCGGATCGTGCACCAATTCGCGCATCGAAGACATTCGCGCAGCGGCTTACGTCGTGAAGAAGCTGGGGCGCCGGGTGGCGTCGAACGTGCGTCTGGCCATGGTCGTGCCGGGCTCGGGGCTCGTGAAGCATCAGGCCGAGCAGGAAGGGCTGGACCAGGTCTTCAAGGCGGCCGGCTTCGAGTGGCGCGAGCCCGGGTGCTCGATGTGCCTGGCGATGAATGCCGACCGGCTCGAACCGGGCGAGCGCTGCGCCTCGACCTCGAACCGCAACTTCGAAGGCCGTCAGGGCGCCGGAGGACGCACCCATCTGGTGAGCCCGGCCATGGCGGCCGCCGCGGCCATCGAGGGGCACTTCGTCGACGTGCGTCGCCTCGTTTGACGCGTTCGCATCGATTTATCCGTCGTTTGACACTAGCTTTGACAGAGACAAAACCATGAAGAAACTGTGGATGCTGATCGGTGCGGTGTTGCTCCTGGGTGTGGCAGGTTGCAACACGATGGCGGGCCTGGGCAAGGATACGCAAGCCGCTGGCTCGGCGCTCGAAAACGCCGCGAAGAAGTGATGCGACGGTGCGCGTCGCGCGGGGATTCCCGGCGCGCGCACCTACGAAATTTCCGGTTGTGACGGCTTGCGCATCGCGGATGCGGGCCGCAGCCGAACTGTTTTGATCAGGTGGTTCGTGATGGAAAAATTTACCGTCCATACGGGGCTGGTGGCGCCGCTGGATCGCGAGAACGTCGATACCGACGCGATCATCCCCAAGCAATTCCTGAAGTCGATCAAGCGTACGGGCTTCGGTCCGAACCTGTTCGACGAGTGGCGTTATCTCGATGTCGGTCAGCCGGGCCAGGACTGCAGCACGCGTCCGCTCAACCCGAACTTCGTGCTTAACCAGCCTCGCTTCCAGGGCGCGACGATTCTGCTCGCCCGCAAGAACTTCGGCTGCGGCAGCTCGCGTGAACACGCGCCGTGGGCGCTGCAACAATACGGGTTCCGCGCGGTGATCGCGCCGAGCTTTGCCGACATCTTCTTCAACAACTGCTACAAGAACGGCTTGCTGCCGATCGCGCTGAGCGAGATGCAGGTCGATCACCTGTTCAACGAGACGGCGGCATTCAACGGCTATCAGTTGACGATCGATCTGGACAAGCAGGCCGTGATCACGTCGGACGGCCGCGCCTATGAGTTCGATATCGCGCCGTTTCGCAAGTACTGCCTGTTGAACGGCTTCGACGATATCGGCCTGACGCTGCGTCACGCCGACAAGATTCGCGCCTACGAGGCCGAGCGGCTTGCCAGGCAGCCGTGGCTCGCAACGCGTTTGCCGGGCTGAGCCCGCGCATTCCAGGCATATCCAAGGAGATTGCATGAAAATCGCTGTGTTGCCGGGTGACGGCATTGGTCCGGAAATCGTGACGGAAGCCGTCAACGTGCTCAATGCGCTTGGCGAAAAGTTCGAACTCGAGGCAGCGCCCGTGGGCGGCGCCGGCTACGAGGCCGCGGGCCATCCGTTGCCGGAGGCCACCCTCAAGCTGGCCAAGGAAGCCGACGCGATCCTGTTCGGCGCCGTGGGCGACTGGAAGTATGATTCGCTCGAGCGCGCATTGCGTCCCGAGCAGGCGATTCTGGGGCTGCGCAAGCATCTGCAGCTGTTCGCTAACTTCCGTCCGGCCATTCTGTACAAGGAGCTGGCCGACGCGTCGAGCCTGAAGCCGGAGATCGTGGCGGGGCTCGATATCCTGATCATCCGTGAGCTCAACGGCGACATCTACTTCGGTCAGCCGAAGGGGTTTCGTCAGTCGCCGGACGGCGCTTTCGAAGGCGCGCGCGAAGGTTTTGATACCATGCGCTATAGCGTGCCCGAAGTGGAGCGCATCGCGCACGTGGCGTTCCAGGCGGCGGCCAAGCGCGGCAAGCGCCTGTGCTCGGTCGACAAGGCCAACGTGCTCGAGACTTCGCAGCTGTGGCGCGACACGATGGTCGAGGTCGCCAAGCAGTATCCGGAGGTCGAGCTGTCGCACATGTACGTCGATAACGCCGCGATGCAGCTGGTCAAGGCCCCCAAGAACTTCGACGTGGTGGTGACTGGCAACATGTTCGGCGATATTCTGTCGGACGAGGCCGCGATGCTCACCGGTTCGATCGGCATGCTGCCGTCGGCGTCGCTCGACGCCAACAACAAGGGGCTGTACGAGCCGTCGCACGGGTCGGCTCCCGACATCGCCGGCAAGGGCGTGGCCAATCCGTTGGCGACGATCCTGTCGGCCGCCATGATGCTGCGCTACACGCTGGGCAAGGCCGAACAGGCCGACCGCGTGGAGAATGCAGTCAAGAAGGTGCTGGCGCAGGGGTTGCGCACGCCCGATATCTGGCAGGAAGGCGCGACCAAGGTCGGTACGCGCGAAATGGGCGCGGCGGTGGTTGCCGCGCTATAACGCTGACGGGGCGTCGGGAGACGCCCCTTGGCGCAATTGCAACGATAAGAGAGTGGATAAATGAAAACCGTAGGTCTGGTAGGTTGGCGGGGCATGGTCGGTTCGGTCCTGATGCAGCGCATGCAGCAGGAGAACGACTTCGCCTTGATCGAGCCGGTGTTTTTCAGCACCAGCAACGCGGGCGGCAAAGCCCCGTCGATGGCGAAGAACGAGACTTCGCTGAAAGACGCCAATGATGTCAACGAGCTGAAAAAATGCGACATCATCATTACCTGCCAGGGCGGTGACTACACGACCGAGATCTTCCCGAAGCTTCGCGCGGCAGGGTGGAACGGTTACTGGATCGACGCCGCGTCGACGCTGCGCATGAAGGACGATGCAATCATCGTGCTCGATCCGGTCAACCTCGACGTGATCAAGCATTCGCTGTCGAAGGGCACGAAGAACTTCATCGGCGGCAACTGTACGGTGAGCTGCATGCTGATGGGTCTGGGCGGCTTGTTCCAGCACGGTCTGGTTGACTGGCTGACGTCGATGACGTACCAGGCGGCATCGGGCGGCGGCGCGCAGCACATGCGCGAGCTGCTCACGCAGTTCGGCAGCATCAATGCCGAAGTCAAGGCGCTGCTCGACGATCCGCATTCGGCCATTCTCGAGATCGATCGCAAGGTGCTCGCCAAGCAGCACGCGCTGACGGCCGAGGAAACGAAGCAGTTCGGTGTGCCGCTGGGTGGCAACCTGATTCCGTGGATCGACAAGGACCTGGGCAACGGTCAGTCGAAGGAAGAGTGGAAGGGCGGCGCCGAGACCAACAAGATCCTGGGTCTGGGCGACGGCTTCCCGGGCACCCGCGCCATTCCGGTCGACGGCCTGTGCGTGCGTGTCGGTGCGATGCGTTGCCACAGCCAGGCACTGACCATCAAGCTTACGAAGGATGTGCCGTTAGATGAACTGACCGACATCATCGGCCAAGCAAACGACTGGGTGAAGGTGGTGCCGAATACGCGCGAGGCGTCGATGACCGATTTGACGCCTGCCGCCGTGACCGGCACGATGACGATTCCGGTGGGACGCCTGCGCAAGATGTCGATGGGTCCGGAGTACCTGTCGGCGTTCACGGTGGGCGATCAACTGCTGTGGGGCGCGGCCGAACCGCTGCGCCGCATGCTGCGGATCCTGCTCGACGCTTGAGCGTCGTCGTGCATCGGTAGCGCATGAAGAACGGCGGCCCGCGAGGCCGCCGTCCGCGCTTTGGGAGGCACCCCTCGTGTGAGGGGCTGCCAGTGACAAACGACTGACAGGCAAACAAGATCACAGTGCGGAAATACTCGACCGGCAAGCGCGCAAATTCGTCCCGTAATTCGTTTCGCTTGAGCGCAGCGGCGGCTGTCCTGTGGAGCCTGGGGCTCCTCAACGCCGGTGCTGCCGAGTTCGGCCCGCAACAGGTGCGCTCGGGCCCAGGCCAGCCGTTGCGCGCCGTGATCGTGCTGGGCAACGTGTCGCCGGCGGAAGCCGACGGGTTGTCAGTGAAACTCGCGCCGCGCGACGCCTTCAGGCAGGCCGGTCTGCGCTACGACCCCACGCTCGACAAGCTCTCGGTATCGGTCTCGCCGACCGGTGGGCGTGAGCCGGGCTATAGCGGAACGTATCTCGTTCACGTCGACTCGGCCGAGCCGGTCAGTACGTCATTCCTCGATCTGCTGCTGGTGGTCGAATGGCGTACCGGTCGACAGTCCAACGCCGTGACCCTCTCGGCGATTCCCGAAGCCAGTCTGGCGCAGCCGCAGGCAGTCGTGCCGGCGGCAACGACGCAGGCGGCAGCGCCTGCGTCGGCGGCGTCGGCCCCAGTACCGACTGCGCCTGCCCCGGCGGCCAGCGCCGCTCGCGGCGCGGCAGACGCGCAAGGCACGCGCAAGGTCGGCCGTGGCGATTCACTGTCGTCGATCGCCCGCGAGTTTACGGACGGCGAGGGCGGCACGACCCTTGCGCAGATGATGACCGCGCTGTTCGAAGCGAACCGCTCGGCATTCATTGGCAACGACCCGAACCGGTTGCGCCAGGGCGTGACGTTGACGCGTCCTGCCGATGCACAGGTGCAGAGTATTCCTCCCGCGCAGGCGCACAAGTTCGTGTCTGCCGCGCGGGAACAGTTTGATGCGTATCGCGCGCGGCTGGCCGATTCGACGGCGCAGCAGGCGGCACCGGCCGGTGGCCGCAGTGCACAGGGCGCGATCGAAGCGGGCAAGGCGCCGGAAGCCGCCGCCCCCGCCACGCGCGATGAATTGAAGCTGTCGCGACCCGGCAAGGGTGGGGCGGGCGGCTCGGCCGGACGCTCCGGCGGCAGCGAAGAAGAGCAAATCGCCCAGGGCAAGGCACAGGCCGAGGCCCAGGGCAGGGTGAATGAGTTGCAGAAGAACGTAGCAGATCTCCAGAAGCTGTTGGCGATGAAGAATCAGGCCGCCGCGAAGCTGGAGGAGCAGGCCGCCACCGCTTCCGGGGTGCCTGCGCAGGACAAGACGGCAAAGCCTGCGGAAGGCAGTAAGAACGCACCTGCGGTGGACCAGACGGCGCCGAAGGCAGCCGACGGCGCGCAAGTGCCGGACGCGAAGGCGGAGGGGGCGGGCGCCAGTGCCGCGACGGCCTCCGAAGCCACGGCCATCGCCGGCGAAGCCGCCTCGGATGCCTCGGCAACCGCGTCCGAGGCAACCGCGGCAGCGTCCGCAAGCGATGCGACCGCCGCCAGCGCGCCGTTAGCGGCCAGTGCATCGGCGGGCGCAGCCGCCGCGGCAAATGCCACGCCGAACGCGGGGATGAACTGGCGTGCCGTGACCCAGAACCCCTATGTGCTTCCCGGCGCGGGCGTGCTGGTGGTGTTGCTCGGCTTGTGGGCGCTGATGCGCCGTCGCCGCGCCGAGCCGCCAGTGGGGCAGCCCGGGCCGTACGACGACGGTCGCGAGGGGCCCGACGCTTCGCGGGGGTACGACGACGATCCCGCGGGACACCATGCGCCCGAGAGCGCGTCGCCGGGCGTGCATGGCGTCGCGGCTGCCGGTGTTGCGGGCGCCGCCGCCGGCGCGGCAGCGCTTTACGCGGCAAATCAGGCGGAGGCGGAGGCGGACGAACATCTGCATCCGTCGGCCGACGATGCGTGGTCGACGCCGGAGGATACGCTGGCCGCGGCTGAATCCGCCGTGCCGGACGAATGGGAGGCGGCGCAGGACTCGCCGGACGACGAGCTTACCGCGGGCCTCGACGAGGCATCCAGGGCGCCCGAGGCGTTCCCGCCTTTGGAAACGGCTGAAACGGCTGAAACGGCTGAAACGGCTGAAGCGTCTGAAATCGATCACGAGCACCTGGTTGCCGACGGCGCCCACGCCGGGGAACCGACGGCGGACGGCGCTGACGAGCAGGACATTGATTGGGATGCCGCGTTTGCGGAGCAAGCCGGCGAGGTGGAGCCGACCGTCGCCGTGGGCGATGCGCCTGCCGCACATCCCGATCCGATGGCGGCGAGCCTCGCATCGCTCGAAGCCCTGAACGCGGCGGCGGCTGTTGGCAGTGTGGCTCCCGAACCGACGGCCGCATTCGCAGCACATGCCGAACCGGCATCCGAGCTCGAGGCCGTGCCTGCGTCGGAGAGCTCGCGTGAACCGGCGTCCGGGACGAGCGAGGAACTGCTGGCCCAACTGTCCACGCAAGCGGCGCCAAAGGGCGGCGTTGCCGGCATGCTTGGCGATCTGGATCTCGGCATTCCGGGCCAGCCGGCGCATGTGGGGACGATTTCCAGCGGCGCCTTGCCGTCGCTCTCGCAGGGCATCGGTTCGGTCCAGTTCACGATGGCGCCGCCGGGGCATCCGTTGCATGAGCAGGCGGCCGCGCATCACGGCGCCGACGCATCGGACGACGCGAACAACGACGCCGCCGACGAGCCGGGCGACGAACTCAGCGACGAGGATTTCGATGCCGCGATGCGGCAGGCCGCCAGCGCCGAGGAAGCGCCGCGTAGCTACACCGACGCCGCACACGAGGCGCCGTCGCTCAAGCCGCTGTCGTTCGACCTGTCCGATTTCAGTCTCGACCTGAAGGGCGACGAGGCTTCACCGGCGTCCGCATCGGCGAGCGCGCCGGTATTGCCCGTGCCAACGGGGACCGAGGCGCTCGTGGCGCATGAGGCCCATGCGCCGTTGTCACCGACCACGCCTGCCACGTCGTATGCAGGTGAGCCCGCGGCACCGCAGGCGCAGGACGTGTCGCCCGCGCCGATTGTCCCGCGCGCGACAGAGGCGGACGTGCCCGACGAGTTCCACACGAAGCTCGAACTGGCGGCGGCGTACCAGACCATCGGCGACGACGATGGCGCGCGCGAGCTGCTCGAGGAGGTGATCGCCGGCGGCGACGCCGCGCAACAGTCGGTCGCGCGTGCGCGGCTGGCCGAGCTTGGCAAGTGACGCGGCGGCACACCGGCGAACACACCACAGATTGACCGTAGTTTGGGGCGCCCGAAGCTTGGGCGCCCATTTTTCTTTTTCATATGCGAATCGCACTGGGCATCCATTACGACGGCACGGCGTTCTCCGGCTGGCAATCGCAGCCGCACGGCAACACCGTGCAGCAGGCGCTCGAAGCCGCATTGCGGGAATTCGGCGGCGTGGCGTTGCCCACGACGGTCGCGGGCCGCACCGACACCGGTGTGCACGGCATTGGTCAGGTCGTACACTTCGACACGGAACTGGACCGGGCGATGTTTTCGTGGGTGCGAGGCGTCAACGCGTTCCTGCCGAAAACGGTTGCCGTGCAATGGGCGCAGGCGATGCCGGACGATTTTCACGCACGATTCGCGGCGTTCGAGCGCACCTACTTCTATGTGCTGTACGTGCATCCGGTGCGCTCCCCGCTGCTCGACGGTCGCTGTGGCTGGCTGCACACGCCGCTCGATCTCGACGCCATGCGCACCGCCGGCCAGGCACTCGTGGGCGAGCACGACTTCTCAGCGTTCCGGTCGTCCGAATGCCAGGCGAAAACGCCGGTCAAGCATCTCTATGGCATCGATATCGAGCAGCAGGGGCACTTCTTCGTGTTCCGCTTTCGCGCAAGCGCCTTCCTGCACCACATGGTGCGCAACATCATGGGATGCCTGGTGGCGATCGGCCGTGGGCGCCAGCCGGCGAGCTGGATGGCGCACGTGCTCGCGAGTCTGGACCGCCGTCAGGCCGCGCCGACGTTCATGCCCGATGGCCTGTATCTGGCACGCGTGGGGTATCCTGAGCGTTTCGCCGTGCCCGAGCCCAACTGGGCTGCGTGGCCATTTCCGATGCCGTGGGCCCGTTCATGAATTCCTTCAACTCCCGTACGCGAATCAAGATCTGCGGCTTGTCTCAGGCGGCGGACATCGACCACGCGGTGGCGCTTGGCGTCGACGCGATCGGCCTCGTGTTCTATCCGCCCAGTCCCCGCTATGTGGGGCTGGCGCGTGCGGCCGAACTGGCCCGGCGGGTGCCGCCGTACGTGAGTCTGGTCGGCCTGTTCGTCAACGCCGCACCCGACGAGATCGCCCGAACCGTCGAGGCCGTGCCGCTCACCAGCCTCCAGTTCCATGGGGACGAAACGCCCGAGCAATGCGCGGCGTTGTCGGCCGCGGCCGGGAACCGTCCCTACATGCGCGCCATGCGTATCGGCCCGGAGACGAAAGACAGCGGCGATTTGCTACAATTCGCTCAGGCATACACCGCCGCGCAAGGCATCTTGCTCGACGCCCTGGTCGAGGGCTATGGCGGTGGAGGAAAGGTTTTCGATTGGTCACTTATTCCAAAAGACATCGCGCGTCGGGCCGTTTTGAGTGGTGGCTTGAACGCACACAACGTTGCTGAAGCCATCGGCCGGGTGGCGCCGTACGCCGTCGACGTGTCGAGCGGTGTGGAGGCGTCGCGGGGCGTGAAGGATCCCGCCCGCATGACGGCGTTCGTGCACGCAGTGCGTGCCGCCGACACCGAATAGCAACCCGCCGGGGCGGCCGCAAGGGCCGCGCACCGGTACTGCGAAGAGTGACGACCATGTACGATTTTCCTGACGCCCGGGGCCATTTCGGCCCGTACGGCGGTGTCTTTGTCGCCGAGACGCTGATTCACGCGCTCGACGAACTGCGCGAGGCGTATGCCCGGTATCAGCACGATCCGGCTTTCCTCGAAGAATTCCACTACGAACTGAAGCATTACGTCGGCCGACCGTCGCCGATCTATCACGCCAAGCGCTGGAGCCAGGAACTGGGCGGTGCGCAGGTGTACCTCAAGCGCGAAGACCTGAATCACACCGGCGCGCACAAGGTCAACAACGTGATCGGACAGGCGCTGCTTGCGCGCCGCATGGGCAAGCGTCGTGTGATCGCCGAGACCGGGGCGGGGCAGCACGGCGTGGCCACCGCGACCATCGCCGCGCGTTTCGGCATGGAGTGCGTGGTCTACATGGGCGCCGAGGACGTCAAGCGCCAGGCCGCCAATGTGTACCGCATGCAACTGCTGGGCGCGACCGTGATTCCGGTGGAGTCCGGATCGAAGACGCTCAAGGATGCCCTCAATGAAGCGATGCGCGACTGGGTGACGAACGTCGAGAGTACCTTCTACATCATCGGTACCGTGGCCGGGCCGCACCCGTACCCGATGCTCGTGCGCGATTTCCAGAGCGTGATCGGCGAGGAGTGCAAGGTGCAGATGCCCGAACTGGCCGGTCGTCAGCCGGATTACGTGCTCGCGTGCGTGGGCGGCGGCTCCAACGCCATGGGCATCTTCTACCCGTATATCGACGTGCCCGACGTGAAGCTCGTGGGCGTGGAAGCGGCGGGCGAGGGCATCGAGACCGGCCGCCACGCGGCGTCGATCCTCGGTGGCACGCCGGGCGTACTGCATGGGAACCGCACGTATCTGCTGCAGGATTCGCACGGTCAGATCACCGAGACGCACTCGATCTCTGCCGGTCTCGACTACCCCGGGGTGGGGCCCGAGCATGCGTGGCTGCACGACATCAAGCGTGCCGAGTACGTGGGCGTTACCGACACCGAGGCGCTGCGGGCCTTTCATGACTGCTGTCGCATCGAGGGCATCATCCCGGCACTGGAGTCGAGTCATGCGCTCGCTTACGCGTGCAAGCTTGCGCCCACGCTGCCGAGCGATCAGATCGTGCTGGTCAATCTCTCGGGGCGCGGCGACAAGGACATGCACACCGTGATGGCGCTGGCCAAGCCGGCGCACCCGGGCGCGTAAGCGCCGTCGCATTGCCGCATTGCGGCGGGATGCCACGGATTCCCTGATCCTTCCTGACACCAACCGAACCAGCATGACCGATCTGACTGATCGCAAGGCACAGAATGACGCCCTCGGGACCGAGCGTCCCGTGGACGCCACCGAAGCCGCCGCCGCACGTCTCGAAGCCCTGGAGGCTGCCGGCGAGTTGCGGGCGCAATGGGCGCCGGGCGACATCGATTTGCGTCACGCTGATTTCCTGCATCACGTGCATGAACTGGAAGACGGCAGCGTCGACCTGATTCTGGCCGACCCGCCCTACGGGCTTGGCAAGGATTACGGCAACGACTCGGACAAGCGCTCCGGCGAGGACTTTCTCGGCTGGACGTATGGCTGGCTGGAGGCGGCCATTCCGAAGCTCGCACCGCGCGGCTCGCTCTACCTGTTCTGTACGTGGCAGTACGCCCCCGAGCTCTTCGTGTTTCTGAAGCAGCGCATGCTGATGATCAACGAGATCATCTGGGATCGCCGCGTGCCCAGCATGGGCGGCAGTACGCGGCGATTCTCGTCCGTGCACGACAACATCGGTTTTTTCGCAGTGTCGAAGGACTACTATTTCGACCTCGATGCCGTGCGCGTGCCGTATGACGCCGCGACGAAGAAGGCGCGCTCGCGCCGCATCTTCGAGGGCAGCAAGTGGCTGGAACTGGGTTACAACCCCAAGGATCTGTGGTCGATCTCGCGATTGCACCGGCAAGACCCCGAACGCGTCGATCATCCGACGCAGAAACCGCTGCATATCATCGAGCGCATGGTGCTGGCCAGTTGCCCGCCCGGCGGACTCGTGCTCGACCCGTTCATGGGCAGTGGCACGACGGCCGTGGCGTGCGCGCTGCACGGCCGGCGTTTCGTCGGCTTCGAGCTCAACGCGCACTATCACGCGCTCGCCAACCAACGACTTCAGAGACTTTCCGATCATGTCCCGCATTCAAGCGACGTTCCAAGCCTTGCAAGCGCAGGGTAAGAAGGGCCTCATTCCGTTCATCACCGCCGGCGATCCGGAGCCGGGGTGGTCCGTCAAGCTGATGCACGCGCTGGCCGACAACGGTGCCGACGTCATCGAACTCGGCGTGCCGTTTTCCGACCCGATGGCCGATGGCCCAGTGATTCAGCGCGCCTCGGAGCGCGCGCTGGCGCGCGGCGTGAGCCTGGCCGAGGTGCTCGGCTACGTGGCCGTGTTCCGTCAGACCAACGATCGCACGCCGGTCGTACTCATGGGCTACGCCAACCCGATCGAGGCGATGGGCCTCGAGGCTTTCGCCGAGCGCGCCGCCAGGGCCGGCGTGGACGGCGTGCTGGTGGTCGATTACCCGCCCGAGGAGGCCGAAGCCTACGCGGGCGCCATGCGCGCGCACGGCATCGATCCGATCTTCCTGCTCTCGCCCACGTCGACCGATGCGCGTATCGCCGCCGTGGCACGTCAGGCGAGCGGCTACCTGTACTACGTCTCGCTCAAGGGCGTGACCGGCGCGGCGAGCCTGGATCTGGCGAGCGTGGCCGCCAAGATCCCCCAGATCAAGGCGGCCGCGGCGCTGCCGGTCGGCGTGGGCTTCGGGATTCGCGACGCCGAAACGGCCCGCGCCATCGCAAGCGTGGCCGACGCCGTGGTCATCGGCAGTGCCATCGTGCAGCGTCTGGAAAACACGCCGCGTGATCTGGAAGGCCAGAACGCGGTAAAATCGCTGGCTGAATTCATCGGCGGTATCCGTCAGGCGCTCGACGAGGGCGCCAAATCGGCGTAAATTCGCGGCGTCCGGGGTCGAGACGGCCCGAGGGGCGCCCGACCCGCCCGGTGAAACGCTGAATTGAAACGACCGTATCATACGGTCGCCAGAAACGCCCGCCCCCTGTGGAGCGGGCGTTTGCCAAGGAGAAACTATGAGCTGGCTCGATAAGCTGCTGCCCCCGAAGATCAAGCAAACCGATCCGACGCAGCGCAACAAGAGCATCCCGGAAGGGCTGTGGATCAAGTGCCCGTCGTGCGAAGCGGTGTTGTATCGCAACGACGTGGAAGCGAATCTGCACGTTTGCCCGAAGTGCGACCATCACATGCGCATCGGTGCGCGCGCGCGTCTGGACGCGCTGCTCGATCCGGAAGGCCGCTACGAACTCGGCCAGGAGATCGTGCCGGTCGACGCGCTGAAGTTCAAGGACAGCCGCAAGTATCCGGACCGCATCAAGGAAGCGATGGACGATAGCGGCGAGACCGATGCCATGGTTGTCATGGGCGGTGCGATCCACACGCTGCCGGTCGTGGTGGCCTGCTTCGAGTTTTCGTTCATGGCCGGTTCGATGGGCTCCGTGGTCGGCGAGCGCTTCGTGCGCGGCGCACAGAATGCACTCGAACAGGGTGTGCCCTTCATCTGCGTGACCGCTTCGGGCGGCGCGCGCATGCAGGAAAGCCTGCTCTCGCTCATGCAGATGGCCAAGACCACGGCCATGCTCACGAAGCTGTCCGACGCCAAGCTGCCGTTCATCTCCGTGCTGACCGATCCGACGATGGGTGGCGTGTCCGCGAGCTTCGCCTTCCTGGGCGACGTGGTGATGGCCGAGCCCAAGGCGCTCATCGGCTTCGCGGGCCCGCGCGTGATCGAGCAGACCGTGCGCGAGAAACTGCCCGAAGGCTTCCAGCGCTCGGAGTTCCTGCTGCAAAAGGGCGCGATCGACATGATCGTCGACCGTCGCAACATGCGCGAGGAGATCGCTCGCCTGATCGCGCTGATGCAGTGCCAGCCGGCCGACGCGGTCGCCTGAGGCCCGCGGCATCGGCCGCACGGTGAAGCGGCGTGCGCCGTTGCTGTGCCCCAAAGGGCGGTGCAACGGCGTAGAATGACGCAACGCCACGCGGGCGCGGCACTATCAGCGCCTGATTGCATCGTTTGCATCATTCGCCTTATTTCGCAGCAAACAGCGCGGACGTTACACGACGTCCGCGTTTTTGTTTTCTGCCCCGTATATTCATGCCGACATATTCCACTCTCGACGCCTGGCTGGCCCACCTCGAAACCGCCCACCCCGTGGGTATCGACATGGGGCTCGCGCGCATTGGCCGCGTGAAAGACGCACTAGGGCTCAAATTCCCGTGCCCCGTCTTCACGGTCGGCGGCACCAACGGCAAGGGTTCGACCTGCGCGCTCATCGAGGCCATTCTTCTCTCGGCCGGGTACCGCGTCGGCTGCCACACGTCGCCGCATCTGATCTCGTTCAATGAGCGCGCGCGAGTGAACGGCGAAGTCGTGGACGACGCTACGCTGCTGCCGCACTTCGAGGCGGTCGAGCGGGCGCGCACCAGCTTCGAGACGCCGGTCTCGCTCACGTATTTCGAGTTCACCACGCTTGCGATCATGCATCTGTTCGCCACCGCCGGGCTCGATGCCGTGATTCTCGAGGTGGGGCTCGGCGGGCGCCTGGACGCGGTGAATATCGTCGATGCCGATTGCGCGGTCGTCACGAGCATCGACATCGACCACGCGAGCTACCTGGGCAACACGCGCGAGGCGATCGCCATCGAGAAAGCCGGCATCTTCCGTGCGGGCAAGCCGGCCATTTGCGGCGATCCGATGCCGCCCGCCACGCTCGTCTCCGAGGCCGAGCGCATTGGCGCCGACCTGTGGCTTTTCGGCCGCGATTTCAACTATCAGGGCGACAAGCAGCAATGGAGCTACGGCGGGCGCCAGATGCGCCGTCCTGCGCTGGCATACCCGGCGCTGCGCGGGGCGAACCAGTTGCTCAACGCATCGGCGGCGCTCGCGGCGCTCGAATCGATGCGCAGCGTGCTGCCGGTCTCCGCACAGGACATTCGTCTGGGACTCGCCTCGGTGGAACTGCCGGGACGCTTTCAGGTGCTGCCGGGGCGCCCTGCGGTGGTGCTGGACGTGGCGCACAACCCGCACGCCGCGGCGGCACTTGGCCACAACCTCGACGGCATGGGCTACTTTCCGTACACGTATGCGGTGTTCGGCGCCATGGCCGACAAGGATATCGAAGGCGTGCTGCGCCATCTGGTCGACAAGGTCGATCACTGGCGCCTGTGCGCACTGCCGACCGGGCGCGCGGCAGGGCCGGCGGTGCTCGAGGAGAAGTTGCGGGCCGTCGGGTTCAAGCCGGACGCCGACCATTCCGTCGAAAGCTTCGAATCCCCCGAGAAAGCCTATGCCGCCGCGCTCGAGCAGTGCGGGGAGAATGATAGAATTGTGGTTTTTGGATCGTTCTTTACGGTGGCGGGTGTGATGTCGCACCGCAAGCTGCAACGCCACTGATGCGTGAAGGTGCCTTTGCCGTGACATTTGCTTACGAGAAATGTCATGCGCATGCCGCACCAGATGCGCGATGATCAGTCCAACGACGCGAGTTTCGACCAGAGCCAAGGGCCTATGGGATTGTTTTCCTTCCGCAAGAAAGACGCCGAAGCCGTTCCCCCGAAGCGCGGTAGCCGCAGGAGCGGCCGAACCGGCACCCGTGCGGCGGGAGGGGGCGAGTACAGCGAGCACGAGCAACTCGATCCGCTGCTGCCCGAGAAGCAACGTGCGCGCCGCCGTCTGGTCGGCGCGCTGGCGTTGGTGCTCGCCGCCGTCATTATTCTGCCGATGGTCCTCGCGCCGGAGCCTAAGCCGGCGGCCGACGACATCGCGATCCAGATTCCCGGCAAGGATGCCGGCTCGCCGCCCGTGCGCGTGAAGCCGCAGGCCGCCGCGACGCCGCCGTCCGACGCGTCGCTCGACAAGGGCGAGGAGGCCGTCGACAGCAGCACACTGGCCAACGCGGCCAAGCCGGCCCCGGCGCCGACGGCCGTGCCGCCCGCCGCCGCCGTGGCCCCCGCACCGACCGCAGTGCCGGAGCCGCAGGTCGCGCAGGTGAAGCCGGAAGTCAAGCCTGAAGCGCACAAACCCGACGCGAAAAAGCCCGAGCAGCACGCCGATGCGAAGCCGGCGGCCAAGCCGGACACGCACGACACCGCGCGAGCCCAGGCGAAGCCCCAGTCCGGCAATGCCGCTGACCCGATCGCACAGTTCGCCCAGAACAACACGGGCAGCAGGCCCGCCAGGTCGGCCGACAATCATGACGCGACGCAAAAGCCGGCCGCGTCGGGTGGCAAATACCTCGTGCGCATCGGGGCGTTCTCGACCCAGGATCGTGCCCAGGCGTGGCTCGTCAAGCTCAAGCTCGTGAACGTGCCGAGCTATATGGTGAAGAGCGCGGTCGACGGTCGTGAGCTTTACCTGCTGCGCGCAGGTCCCTTCCCCGATCGCGCGAGTGCGGAAGCCGCGGGCAAGAAGATTCGCGATGCCGGACTGACGGCGCAGGTCGCCGAGGCAGGCTGAGTTGGGCAATTCCATGCATGGCGGTCTGCTGACCGTGGTGGATTACGCGGCCATTGCGATCCTGTTGGGTTCGATGTTGCTGGGTATGCTGCGCGGTCTGGTGCGCGAGCTGTTCAATCTCGTCGGCTGGGTGGTTGCGTTCTTCGTCGCGCGCGCTTTCGGCCCGACGGTGGCGCACTGGCTGCCGGCGGACCTGCCGGGCGGCGAGATGACGCAGGGTGCACTGGGCTTCCTGCTGGTGCTCGTTGCCGTGGTGTTCGGCGCGGGAATCGTGAGCGCGCTGGTGGGGCGCATGACCGATTTGATCGGCCTGCGACCGGCCGATCGCGGATTAGGCATGTTGTTCGGTATTGTTCGCGGTGTTTTGCTCTTGATGGTCCTGATGGTCGCCGCCAAGTTAACGGCATTGCCCAAGGAGCCGGTCTGGCAGAACTCGCTGGTGAGGCCCTGGGTGGAAGCGGGGCTCGAACGTCTGATGCCTTACCTGCCCGAACCGGTGCAGCACTACCTGCACAAGCCCGATGCGGCGATACCGAGCACGAATCCGTTGGGGACGTCGATCCCCTTGCCCCAGTTGGAGCCTTACCGGGGCATGACGTCGCCAGGCGGGCAGGCCGGGCCGGAGGTGATCGAGGGCGGTCATGCGCGCGGCAAGCCAGGCAACACGGGGGCGGCCGGCGCGATGAGCGACATGGACAAAACGGGCGGCGCGGGCGGCGGTGCGATGTCGAGCCGATTGTCGAACCTGATGGGCGGCGCGACGAATGCGGTGAGCGGTGCGGCGAACGCGCTGGCCGGGCAGGGTAACGGATCGTCGGGCGGCAGCGGCCTGAGCGTGCAGGGCGGCGGCGATGGGTCGCCGGGCTGGGGCATGCGCAGCGGTGGGGTGGGCGGATCGTCCACGCCGTCGACCGGCCTGCACAAGGTTTCCGAATGACGGATAATACAGTCCGTTTGATGCAGATTTCGATGTTTTTTGAAGGATTCATGCCATGTGTGGCATCGTCGGTGTAGTCTCCAAATCCCCGGTCAACCAGTTCATCTACGATAGTCTGCTGCTCCTGCAGCACCGCGGCCAGGACGCCGCCGGTATCGCGACGACGGATGGCCAGTCCTTCTACATGCACAAGGGCAACGGCATGGTGCGGGACGTGTTCCGCACGCGCAACATGCGCGACTTGCCGGGCAGCGTCGGCATTGGCCAGGTGCGTTACCCGACGGCGGGATCGTCGAGTGCCGCGCAGGCCGCCCAGCCGTTCTACGTGAATGCGCCGTACGGCATCGTGCTCGCCCACAACGGCAACCTGACGAACTGGGAACAGCTCAAGGACGAGATGTTCCGGGTCGACCGTCGCCACATCAACACCACCTCCGATTCCGAAGTGCTGCTCAATGTGCTCGCGCACGAACTCGAACGTAGTTCGCGCGATGGCCTGACCGTCGCGTCGCTGTTCGAGGCGGTCGGCAAGGTGCACGGCCGGCTACGCGGATCGTACGCGATCGTCTCGATCATCTCGGGCTTCGGCCTGCTCGCGTTTCGCGATCCGAACGGCATTCGTCCCCTGTGTATCGGCCGCTTCGACGGCCCGAACGGCACGGAGTGGATGGTGGCGTCGGAATCGGTGGCGCTCGAAGGCATGGGCTTCGCGTTCGAGCGCGACGTCAAGCCGGGCGAAGCGGTCTTCATCAGCAACGACGGTGAGCTGACCTCGCAGCAATGCGCGACGTCGGCGTCGATGCATCCCTGCATTTTCGAACTCGTGTATCTGGCGCGCCCGGACTCGGTGCTCGACGGCGTGCCGGTCTACGATGCCCGCCTGCGCATGGGCGACTATCTCGCCGAGAAGATCCGCCGCGAACTCGACTACCAGGACATCGACGTGGTCATGCCGATTCCGGACTCGAGCCGTCCTGCTGCCATGCAGGTCGCCAAGCGCCTGGGCCTGAACTACCGTGAAGGCTTTTTCAAGAACCGCTACGTTGGCCGCACCTTCATCATGCCGGGTCAGGCCATGCGCAAGAAGTCGGTGCGCCAGAAGCTCAACGCGATGCGCGTCGAGTTCAAGGACAAGAACGTGCTCATCGTCGACGATTCGATCGTACGTGGCACGACCAGCCAGGAAATCGTGCAGATGGCGCGCGACGCCGGCGCCCGCAAGGTGATCTTCGCCTCGGCCGCGCCGCCCGTGAAATTCCCGAACGTGTACGGCATCGACATGCCCACGCGCAGCGAACTGGTCGCTCATGACCGCAGCGACGAGGAAGTGGCGCGAATCATCGGCGCCGACGAACTGATTTATCAGGACGTCGAGGACATGAAGGCCGCCGTGCGCGACATCAATCCGGCGCTGACCGACTTCGACGCCTCGTGCTTCGACGGCAACTACATCACGGGCGATGTCACGCCGGAATACCTCAATCGCCTGGAGCAGCAGCGCAAGGCGCCGAAGGCGCCTGTCGTGGAAGCTAACGAGGGCGATGACAATGAGCCGCGCGGGGCTCAGCTTGGCCTCTGACAGACGCGTCGCCGGGCCGGCCATGGCGGCAAGCTTCGGGCATCCGGGGCGGACCGCGGGCTTGGGCCGGACGCGATCCGGGTGCGCGGCGCCAAAGTTTCTGCGTTGCCGGCAACGTGCTACACTGCTTCTCACGTCGATTTGATTTCAGCTTGCGGACGTGGGGGAATCTCCCCGAAACAGCTAAAGCGAGGCCTAGACAGATGGATTTCGAGCCCGTTTTGCTGACCAGCGAAACGGGCTTTTCTTTTTTTGGCCGACGGGCGGGCCGATCCAATGACGAGATATACGATGGACTCCTTCGATTTCGACACCCTGGCGGTGCGCGCGGGCACGCAGCGCTCCGAGTTTGGTGAGCATTCCGAGGCGCTGTACCTGACCTCGAGCTTTGTCTTCAAGAGCGCGGCCGAAGCCGCCGAACGCTTCGCGCATTCGGAGGAGGGCTTCACCTACTCGCGCTTCACCAATCCGACCGTGTCGATGTTCCAGGATCGACTGGCCGCGCTCGAAGGCGCCGAGGCGTGCATGGCGACCGCCTCGGGCATGAGCGCGATCGTCTCGGTCGTGATGTCGGCGCTGTCCGCCGGCGACCATCTCGTGAGTTCGCGCAGTATTTTCGGCTCCACGCTCAACGTTTTCTCCACGATCTTCAATCGCTTCGGTGTCGAGACCACGTTCGTCGATCCCACGGATCTCGACGCCTGGCGCGCGGCGATTCGACCGAACACGAAGATGTTCTTCCTGGAAACGCCGTCGAACCCGCTCACCGATATCGCCGACATTACCGCCATCGGCAAGATCGCGAAGGAAGCGGGCGCGCTGTTCGTCGTCGACAACTGCTTCTGCACCCCGGCATTGCAGCGCCCGATCGAGTATGGCGCCGACGTCGTCGTGCACTCAGCGACCAAGTATCTGGATGGCCAGGGCCGCGTGCTGGGCGGCGCGATCGTCGGTACGAAGGAATTCATCATGGGCAAGGTCTTCCCGTTCGTGCGAAGCGCGGGCCCCACGCTCTCGGCGTTCAACGCATGGGTGCTGCTCAAGGGCATGGAGACGCTGTCGCTGCGCGTGGAGAAGCAATCCGCGAACGCACTGATCATTGCGCAATGGCTCGAGAAACAGCCGCAGGTCGCGCGTGTGTACTACCCCGGGCTGCCGTCGCACCCGCAGTACGCCCTGGCGCAGCGTCAGCAGAAGGCGGGCGGCGCGATCGTCGCCTTCGAGCTCAAGGGGGCAACGCCGGCCGAGCAACGCGAGAACGCATGGCGTGTGATCGACAACTCGCAGGTGTGTTCGATCACGGGTAACCTCGGCGATACGCGTACGACGATCACGCATCCGGCGAGCACCACGCACGGTCGCATCACGCCCGAGGCCCGCGCGGCCGCCGGCATCACGGAGGGGCTGATTCGCCTGGCCGTGGGGCTGGAGTCGCCGGCCGACATCCAGGCGGATCTGGCGCGCGGTTTCGCAAAGTGAGTGGAGCCGACGTCATGAGCCGATTCTGGAGTGCGGGCGTTGCCAACCTGACGCCGTACGTCCCCGGTGAGCAGCCGCAGATGCAGCGGCTCATCAAACTCAATACCAACGAGAATCCGTACGGGCCGTCGCCGCGGGTGCTCGCCGCGATTCGCGAGGCGCTCGGCAGCGATGCGGACGCGCTCAAGCTTTACCCCGATCCTGACGCGCGTCGCTTCAAGCATGCCATTGCCAGGCGTTTCGGTCTGGACGTGGCGAATGTGCACGTGGGTAACGGGTCCGACGAGGTGTTGGCAAACGTGTTTCAAGGCTTGCTCAAGCACGACAAGCCGATTCTCTATCCGGACATCACCTACAGCTTCTACCCGGTGTACTGCGGGCTGTACGGCGTGGCCTTCGAGAACGTGCCGCTCACCGAGACGTTCGAAATCCGTGTCGACGATTACCTGAAGCCCAACGGCGGCATCATCTTCCCCAACCCCAATGCCCCGACGGGGCGCGTGCTGGCCTCGGGCGAGATCGAACGGCTGCTGGCGGGCAATCCGGATTCGGTGGTGGTGATCGACGAGGCGTACATCGATTTCGGTGGCGAGAGCGCCGCGACGCTCATCGGCAGATATCCGAATCTTCTGGTCGTGCAAACGCTGTCGAAGTCCCGCTCGCTCGCGGGGCTGCGCCTGGGCTTCGCCATGGGGCATCCCGACCTGATCGAAGCGCTCGAGCGCGTGAAGAACAGCTTCAACTCGTATCCGCTCGATCGGCTCGCGCAAGCGGCCGGTGTGGCGGCCATCGAGGACGAGACGTATTTCGACGAGACGCGGCGCGCGGTGATCGCCAGCCGCGAGGCGCTGGTGGCGCGGCTGACGGCCCTCGGCTTCGAGGTGCTGCCGTCTGCCGCGAACTTCGTGTTCGCGCGTCACCCGTCGCACGACGCGGCGCAACTGTCCGCCGCGCTGCGCGAGCGCTCGATCATCGTGCGTCACTTCAAGCAGGCGCGCATTGCGCAGTTCCTGCGCATTACGGTGGGGACGGAAGCGGAGTGCCAGGCGCTGACCGATGCGCTTCGCGAGGTGCTGCACGCACAATGAACGGTGCTTCGGGACGACTACGCGTCATGCGAGATCGTCCCGACGGCCGGGCGATCCCAGCCGCGTCTAACGCGATTGGCCGCTATCCGCGGCTTCGAGCGACGCAAGGCGCGCCGCGGGCGAGCGGGCGATGATGGCAAGCTGCATGCCGAAGCCGACGGCCATGGCAAAAAGACAGGCTTTTGCGCCGTGCCCGGATGCGATTGCGGCCCCCAGAAACGCACCTAACGGTCGTGCGCCGAAGGTTGCCGTCATCGTGACAGCCGACACGCGCGCGACCAGGCCGCCGGGGGTGACGATCTGGCGCAGCGACGTCGTGGAGATTGTCCAGACGATCGGGCCGAAGCCAAACAGGAAGAAGGCCGCGAACACGACGCCGTAGGCGCCCGGACCACGCGGCACCACGGTGGTGGCGCACATCAGCAGTGCCGCGAGCGCGGCGCAGATCGGGCCAAGGAGGATCTGCCGTCCGAAGCGCAGGCGGTTTGCCACACGTGCGTAACCCATCGCCCCGCACACCATCCCGAATCCATAGGTCCCCAGCGCGGCGCCGACCGCTTGCGGCGAGAACCCGAGTGCGTCGATGGCGTGGAACGCGAAGACGGACAACAGCAGATACCACGCGGTATTGAAGACGAACGCCGTCGCCACGATGGGGCGCAGATACCGATTGCGGACGATGAAACGCACCCCTTCGCCGAGTTCATGAACGAAGTGTCGTCGCGCACCGGTGCGCGGGGTTTCCGCTGGCAGCCGGGACAGCCAGAATGCGCTGGCGAGCGACAGCGCGAGGGCGGTCGCGAAGGCGAACAGCCCGGAGGCCACGCCCGCCAGCACGCCACCGATGGCTGGTCCGGCGGTGAAGGCAACGCTGCGGGCCGTCTCCAATCGCCGGTTCGCGGTGAGCAGATGGGCCGGGCCGACGAGCGCGGCGACCAGCGAGGGGGCCGCCGCGCCGAAGACCACGGTCCCCGTCGCTATCGCGAAGCCCAGCGCGCCCAGTGAAGCGAGCGTGAGCCAGTGCATCCGGAACAGGAGGAAGAGCACGAGGAGCGCCGCGGCACGCTGCAGCTCCGTCGAGATCATGAGCGGCTTGCGACGATAACGGTCCGCAAGCACGCCGGCAGGCAGAGAGAGCAGCAGAAACGGCAACGTGGTGGCCGCTTGCAACGTGGCGGTCTGCTCGGCTGAGGCGCGCAACGCGATGACGGCCACGATCGGGATGACCGCAAGCGTCAGCTGTTCGCTGAATTGCGCAGCGAGGTTCGCGCGC